>Ga0105048_10003359_pt1 | contig 26221 bp, 19 predicted proteins | sample MAT05_FD_78382 | JGI IMG/M metagenome (GOLD analysis project Ga0105048, IMG submission 78382) | Freshwater microbial communities from Lake Fryxell liftoff mats and glacier meltwater in Antarctica - MAT-05 | ecosystem: Environmental > Aquatic > Freshwater > Ice > Liftoff microbial mat | place...
CCGTCGCCGCTTCGATTCTCAGACTTGCGGTTTGTCGTCGAAGTCCGCTGCCCCTGCTGCGGAAATCATCTAATGCCACCACGTGCCGCAAATTGGCTTTTTCGGCCGCGTACTTGACCATAGCTGTCTTGTCCGCGTGTTCGGCATGAGGTCCAGCAAGTGGTCCGTTGTCTATGCCCGCTGTTCGCTTTCCGTCAACGTAGTCGTAGGTCCGGCCGAGTGAGTCGGACAATCGGAATTCGATTTTCATGCGCGCACCATTTAGTCGGTAATCGTGTTCGAGACAATCGACGCCTGCACGGTTTTACCACACTCTCGCTTTGCTCCCAAATTCGGAACAGTAGATTTTCTTCATGGCCGATACCTTCTCTCCTTCAGAACGCTCCCGCATCATGGCGGCAGTGAAGTCGCGCGATACGACGCCGGAGATGGTGGTCCGCCGGTTGGTTCACGCGATGGGATTTCGTTTTCGGTTGCACGTCCGAGCGATGCCCGGCGTTCCGGACCTGGTATTTCCGCGCCTTCGAAAGGTGATCTTCGTCAGTGGCTGCTTCTGGCACATGCACTCTTGCGGCCGGTGCCGAATCCCGCGGGCGAATCGTCCCTACTGGATTGCGAAGTTGGAACGGAATGCGGCTCGGGACAAGCGGGTTCGCCGAGCGTTGCGGCGCGATGACTGGCAGGTTCTCGTGGTCTGGGAATGTCAGACTAAAGTGATCAACTTACCGTGTCTTCAGACTCGCTTGCGGCGGTTCCTCGGCCCGAAGTGACGTAGCCGCGTTCGCCAGAATGCGTGATTGCCGCCGCGTTCCCAGGCTCTCCGCCTGGGAACGTGACGCCGAGGCTCCGCCTCGTTGGCTCTGTTGAAGCCGCCCGCCCCGAAGGCGGTGGAGATTGAGCCGAAAAAATGACGTAGCCGTGTTCGCCAGAACGCGGGGTTCAAGAGAGGGAGCGCATTGCCGAAGGACGGAGCGGCGTTTGGTCCATAAACTCACCCGCGTTCTGGCGAACGCGACTACGGGATGGACAAGCCGCCGAAGGCGGTGGAGATCGAGCAGAAGACGTCAGCCCCGGGCGAGGCGAGAAAAGGGACGGAGAGCGGAAAAGCGGACAGGCACGCTTTATCTCGCTCCGGAAGAAATGGCAATTGTCGGATAGTCTTAATTCAGAAGATTGTTCCTGTTACGCGTGCTATTTGGCACTCGGGTAGCGAACGAAAAACTCGTCGATGATGGACTCCATCCGATCGTCAATCCTTAAAAACACTGCGTCTTCGATCGCCTTGGGCACTCCCCGATAAAACGCGTCCGCGATTCCTCCTGCTATGCAGGCTATCGTGTCGCTGTCTCCACCAATGGAAACCGCCTTGCGCACTGCATCCTCATAGCTTTCCGATTCGAGGAAAGCACAAATCGCTTGCGGAACCGAGCCCTGACACGAAACGTCGAACGCATAAGTCGGCCGAATCTCATCGAGCGTGAAATTTAAATCGTATCGAAACGTTATCTCGACAAATTCACGGATTTCGTGCTTGGTGGCCTGTTGCCGAGCTAGAAGAATCGAGCAAGCTACCGCTTGAGCGCCCGTGATCCCTTCCGAATGGTTGTGGGCGACGGGCGCGTGCGTGTCCCCTATTATGTCTCGACACCATTCGGACATAGGAGCCTCAGGCATCGGCGGCTTGCCAGAGCGGTAGTTGATTCTTCACCCACGCGCGGAACTGGCGGACAAGCGTGTTGTCGTCCGCGTCGCCGAATTGCGCCGCGAATGGCGTCAGGTCTGTGGAAGCCAGATGAGGAAACGAGAGGCTCTTGGGTTCGACCTGGTACTTGCCGTCGCGCAAGATGGAGAAGGTGACCTTTCCTTTGCGGAAACGCCAGACTTCCGGGATGTTCAGCGAGGCATAGATGTTCAATCGTTTCAAAACGGTGCGAGAAACCTCGACTTCGATCGACACGTCCGGCGACGGATCGATTCCGAAAATATAGCGACCCTTCTTGCCTCGCATGCGATGGGCGTTGGCAATCCAGTAGCAGTTGTCTGATTCAAGGCCTCGCTGACCTTTACGCGAACGAAGAGTCATGCATCGGCCTGATCGGCGAGGAAGGTTGAGTTCATCCGTCAGTACGAGAATGAAGTCTCCAAGCAAAGACGCTGGATTTTCGTGTTCGTAATGGATTGGGCTCATGATCTCAAGCCTTCCGCGATCGTAAGTGTGCCGGAAACGTTTTTCAGCAAACAAGCGAAGGAAGTGAGAATAAGTCGCCCAGTCAATATTGTGCAGCACGGCCGGGCGATAAGTCCGAGGAGGAACGACAGTTGCGGACACGAGGATTCTCCTTGACGATCTATCTTTCATCGCCATCTTATCGCGCCGGAAAGTCGTTCTCCAGTCATTCTCCGGATCGTCAATTTCCCTGCCGTGCTCGCCGAAGGGAAGCATTCTCTATAATTCTCTCACACCACCGTTTCGCCACCGCCCCCCGAGGCGGCGTTCCCTCCGAGGTTGCGTCCCCCGGGTTTCATCTGGGGAGTTGCGGCCATGCAGGAACGCATCGCTTATCAAGGCATCACTTTCGACGATGTGTTGCTCGAACCGGGCTTCTCGGACGTCGTGCCCCGTGACGTTGACGTCCGTACCAATCTGACGCGCCATATCCGCATGAATATTCCGATCGTCTCGTCGCCGATGGATACGGTGACCGAGAGCGAGCTGGCGATCGCGCTGGCTCAGGAAGGCGGCATCGGCATCATTCATAAGAATTTGACGATCCAGCAGCAGACGCGAGAAGTCGATAAGGTCAAGCGTTCCGAAAACGGCATCATCACCGATCCGATTACGCTGTCGCCCGAAGAGTCGGTCGCAACCGTGAAGCGGATCATGGAAGTACACCACATCAGCGGCGTGCCGATTACCGTCAATGGGATTCTGAAGGGCATTCTCACCCGGCGCGATCTGAGATTTCTCACGAACAACTCGCAGCATCTTTCTGAAGTGATGACCAAGGAAAATCTGGTAACGGCCCCGGAAAATACGACACTTGAAGCGGCTGAGCGGATTCTAACGGAAAATAAAGTGGAGAAACTTCTCCTGGTAGACGATGAATACCGACTGAAGGGCCTGATTACGATCAAGGACATTGACAAGATCCTCAACTTTCCAAACGCCTGCAAGGACGGGCGAGGGCGGTTGCGAGTCGGAGCGGCGGTCGGCGTCAATGACTTTGAACGGGCCGATTCACTGATCAAGGCGGGGGTCGATGTCCTGGTGGTCGATTCGGCCCATGGGCATTCGCGGAATGTCATCGAGACGGTGCGGGAACTGAAGAAACGCTACACGATCGACATCATTGCCGGCAACGTGGCGACGGAAGAAGGAACAAGGGCCCTGGTCGACGCGGGGGCGGACGCGGTGAAAGTGGGCATAGGCCCTGGTTCGATCTGCACGACGCGGGTTGTCTCGGGTGTCGGCGTGCCGCAGTTGTCCGCGATCTCGGCCGCGTGCAAGGGATCGCGCGGCGCGGTGCCGATCATCGCGGATGGCGGCATCCGTTATTCCGGCGACATCACGAAGGCCCTGGCGGCAGGGGCGCACGCGTGCATGATCGGCGGCCTGTTCGCAGGTGTCGCGGAGAGCCCGGGGCAGACGATCCTTTACAAGGGTCGCAGCTTCAAGCAGTATCGCGGCATGGGCTCGATCGGCGCCATGATGGCCGGTTCGGGCGATCGGTATCAACAGAGTTCGTTGAAGGAAACCCCTAACGGCAAACTGGTGCCGGAAGGCGTGGAAGGTCGGGTGCCCTACAAGGGCGGTCTTGCACCATTCCTCTACCAATTGGTGGGGGGGTTGCGGGCCGGCATGGGGTACTGCGGTACAAAAACGCTGGAAGAGTTACGAACGACGGCCCGCTTTATCCAGATCAGCGCGGCCTCGGTTCAGGAGAGTCATCCGCATGACATTCTCATTACGCAGGAAGCACCGAACTACAGTACTCGCGAAGAGTACTCGAAGTCGGATGGTATGTAGTCTCGCCGTGGGGCTGTTGCTCCTGGGCACGCTCCCATCCTGGGCGGAACCGGCCCCGCCGGCCCGGATCTTCTCGCAGGTGCCGCCGAGCGAACCGGTTTTTGTATCTTCCAAGAAACCGCTGCTGCCGCCCGCGGCCGATCTGGCGAAGCCGTTGCCGCCATTCGGCCAGGTCAAATCGCCCTTGATCCAGCCTGCGCAGAAAGTCGATACGCAGCCAGCCGCGGACATAGCTTCACCGGTTGAAGCGTACAAGGAACAGATCCTCCTCGAACCGCCGAGCCCCGAAGCACTCTTCGGCCGGCTCGATTCCGAGAAGATGCTTGAACAGCGGATGCGCCAGCAGGCGATGCAGCGCCAACCGCCGGACACGGTGCAGTTCCCCGAACGTCCGTCGTTGCCGAAAGAGCAGTACAAGGGGCGCGCGTTCGCGCCCCAGGCGATCATGGCGGAACCGAACTTTGTCGGTTACAACCGCCTCTACTTCGAAGAGAAGAACGCGGAACGCTATGGCTGGGACCTCGGTTTCATCCAGCCGGTTATTTCCGTGCTCTACTTCTACAAGGACGCGGCATTTCTGCCCTATCACTTCATGACGCGGCCCTGCCAGCGGTATGAAACCTCCGCCGGCTATTGCCTGCCGGGCGATCCGGTTCCGTACATCCTGTACGCTCCGGAGATCAGCGTCCCGGGCACGCTACTGGAAGGGGCGGCCGTCATCGGCCTGCTGGCCGCGATCCCGTGATTGCTGTCTGATTTCTGAAATGAGCCTGAAGGGTGAACGCGGGAGACCGAACCCGCGCTCACGCTTCGGGCTCTTGTCATTGAGTGTCTAAATTACTTAATGTGAACCGATGGATGCGCATACGCTGAATTTGCTGGAGTACGACAAGATCCGGGCGATCGTGGCTGATTTTGCGACGACGTCGATGGGTAAGGAGCTTGCCCGTGCCTTGGAGCCGAGCCGGAAGATTGCCACGATCCGGCATGAACTGGCTCTCGTCACGGAATTGGTGGCCTCGCTGCAAAGCGGGCTATCGCCCCCCTTCGGAGGGGTGCATGACGTGCGAATGGCTGTCCGTCGGGCCGCCATCGGCACGATGTTGACGGTCGATCAACTGCTGCCCGTTGCCGACACGTTGCTCGCTACCGGAGCCTTTTACCGCTACCGGATGCGCCTGGATGGTCGTTTCTCCAAGCTGCTCGATCTGCTGATGCCGATCGAGGATCTCGGGATGCTGGCCAAGAACATCAACGATTGCATCGATGCACGTGGTCATGTCAAGGATTCGGCCAGCCCGGAACTGGGCGACATCCGCCAACGGCTAGGTCAACTCGACGAACACGTTCAATCGGAAATTAGGCGAATGTTGCGTGATCCGGAACTCCGCAAGGTGCTCCGCTTCCCGAACGCCACGATCAACGGCGACCATTACGTTCTGCCGGTCGCGTCCAATCATCGACAGAAAATCGCCGGCATCGTGCATCGCACCAGCAGCACCGGCGAGACGATCTTCATTGAGCCCGCCGCGGTCGCCTCGCTCAGTGCGGAGCGTTCCGTCCTCAAGGCCGACGAAGACCGGGAGTGCCGTAAAATTCTCCGCCGCCTGAGTGGCGAGATTGGCAAGTCGGCCCGGCAGATCAACGCCGCACTCGACGTGATCGGCCAGGTCGACTTGATCACGGCCAAGGCGAAGTACGCTCGTGATTTCAATATGTTCGAACCGGACGTCAATGCCGAGGGCCGGCTCTGGCTGCGCTCGGCCCGGCATCCGCTTTTGGATCATCTCTTCCGACAACAACCGGGTGACGGCAGAACGGTCGTGCCGATCGAAGTGCGGCTCGGCATTGGCTTCCAGGTGCTCGTCATCACCGGCCCGAACACGGGCGGGAAGACGGCGGCTCTCAAGACGACGGGCTTGCTGGCTCTGATGGCCCAGTCCGGTCTGCACATTCCGGCGGCCCAGGGGAGTGCGCTCCCGGTCTTCGACCACGTCCTAGCCGACATCGGCGACGAGCAGAGCCTTGAACAATCCCTGAGCACGTTCAGTTCGCACATCTCGCGGATCGCGTCCATCTTCGATCAGGTAACGGCACAAAGCCTCGTTCTGTTCGACGAACTCGGCTCGGGAACCGACCCGACGGAAGGCGCCGCGCTGGGGAGGGCTATTCTCGATCAGTTGGTTCAAGTCGGTTGCGCCGCACTAGTGACGACCCACCTAGGCGACCTGAAGACTTATGCGTTCTCGAATGAGAAGGCCGAGAACGGCGCGGTCGAATTTGATATCGAGACGTTGAAGCCGACGTATCGGTTGTTGATCGGCCAGTTCGGCATGAGCAACGCGCTCAAGATCGCGCGGCGGTTGAAATTGCCCCGCGAATTGCTGAAACGGGCTCGGCGGTATTTGAAACGCCGGAAGGGACAACGTGTCGAACTCGTCCAACTTCAGCAACTGCGAGAAGATGCCGAGAAGGCCAAGGTGGAAGCCCTCGCCGCCGCCCATGAAGCGGAACTGGAAAAGCAGAAGTACGAGAAAAAACTCGCGGAACTCGAAAGGGAAGTGGCCACGACGGCAGCGTTACGCGATTGGCGGCTAAAACTCCAACCGAACGACTTGGTTTGGAGCCCGGACTTCGGCAAGATCGCCAAGGTCGTCCGCGTTGATCAACGCAAAGGGACGCTCTTCATCAGCGTCGGTATCGGCCAGTGGGAAGTGTTCTTCGACAAGATCTTCCCGCCCGAGGAGCGGGAGACTCGGAAACGTTAGGGATCTCCAAAAGCTGCCCTACCGGGTGAGAACCTGTCGCTGCAAGTCGTCTGCTATGCGCGTCAGTTCGTCCAAGGAGAATGACGCCAATTGTTCGGTCGGCGTCTCCGGCCGATTCAGAATGCGTTCGAGAGTCTGAATCATCCCGATCTTGACCCCTTCGACTCGGCCTTCGACTCGGCCTTCGACTCGGCCTTTGGCTTCTCCTTTGGCTTCTCCTTTGGCCTCTCCTTTGGCTTCTCCTTTGGCCTCTCCTTCCATGAGGCCCGCAATGCGGGCAGCTTTGATGTCGGTGTTGTAATCCAACTGCGCTTTGCGGCGCGATTCGTACCGTTCGCGTTCGAGTTCATTCTGAGTCATCGATTTCAACTCCTCTACCGCACGCTTCATCGGCGACCGGCGAAACACCTCCGGCAGATTATCTATATCCATCTTCTCCGCATGCCGTAAAAAGTAAAGCCAAATGTCGAGATCAGTCTCCAGTTCCTCCACGGTCTTCGTGAACTTCGGCAACTCCAGGATGTGAAACTCGATGTCGCGCGTCAGCGGAATGTGATGTTTTTCTTCAAGCAGGCAAAACCGCAGGTGATAGTCGGCGATGTCCGGAAAAAGCATATGGTCCAAGAAACTGATTGAGATCGTCGGACGTAGTTCGAGATAGTCTTGCCCTTCGTGCAATTGCTGCTGATGGAACTTCGACGAGTAGTAGACGATCCGCTTCTCGTAAGTCGCGCGGCCGATCATTTGCATCTCGACATTGAATTGCCAGCCCGATTCATCGCGAGCTTTGACGTCCAGTATCGACAATTTGTCCTCGCTCGTGTCCTTCGCATTAAACGGATTGAGCAAGTGAACTGATTTGGTGAGATGACCGGGCGCGGGGTTCAGTACGGCATCGAGAACGAACCGTAGGATGGCTTCGTTCTCTTCGCGGCCGATGAGTTTCTTGAAGGCGTAATCGACTTTGGGATCGATGTCGAGGATCATGGGGCTGCATTCTCCTGGCAACGGGTCTGGCTTTCAATGCAAATCGCGTATTTTATTCTCGAACCTGCTGACTCGAACATTCACATTTTCTGACTTCCCACCGGATGCTCGGTCGATCATAATACCAACTCCCGCCTGGACTCTCCTTCCTCAGAGCGATTCGCGATGCGTTCACCACACGGACCGATTCCGCCGCTGTCTCCCGGACTCGATCGTCGCACGCTTTTGCAGGCGGGCGGACTGGGCGCGTTTGGGTTGACGCTTCCGGAGTTGTTCCGCCGCCAGGCCATGGCGGCGACGCCGCGCCCCAAGAAGGCAAAGGCCTGCATTCTTCTGTTCTTGCTCGGGGCGCCGCCCCAGCAGGAAACCTGGGACCCGAAGCCCGATTCACCCGTCGAAGCTCGTGGAGACTTGAAGCAGATCGCCAGCGCGACACCAGGCTTGATGGTCGGCGAACTGATGCCGTTGACCGCACAACGGACGAACAAGATCGCGGTCCTCCGCGCCGCTCAGACTCGCGACAGTGCTCACTCGTCCAGCGGCTACTACATGACGACCGGCCGGCCGCACGCACCGATCGGCGTCGAGAATGCCAAGCCCGGCGCGCCGAACGATTGGCCCAGTCTCGGCGCGGTCATTCGCAAGTTGAAGCAGGGCGAGAGCGCCTTGCCGGCCGCGATCACACTTCCCGAACAGGCGGAGAACGACGGCAATAAAACTTGGCCGGGGCAGGATGGCGGCTTCCTCGGCCGGGCCGTCGATCCCTGGCTTCTGCATTGCGACCCGTCGTCGGCGACGTTCGAGATGCCCGGCCTTGGCCTTCCCGCAGAGGTGTCCACCCACCGCTTCGACGAACGACGGACACTCTTAGATCTCATGAATCGCCAATTGGATTCCCTGAGTGATCCGACCGCTGTCGACTACCAGGCCCATACCCAGAAGGCGTTCGACCTGATCGGTTCGTCGACGGCTCGTCGAGCGTTCGATCTCGACCGCGAAGACATTCGGGTGCGCGATCGCTACGGCCGCACCCGCTTCGGACAGAGTTGCCTGCTCGCTCGCCGCTTGATTGAAGCGGACGTGCCGCTCGTTCGTGTGAACTGGACCCGGTTGCCGAACATCCCCAACAACGGCACCTGGGATACGCACTCGAAGAATGCCGAGAGCATGAAGCTGATGATGCCGATGCTTGATCGCGCTTACTCAGCCCTTCTCGATGATCTGAGCGAACGCGGCCTGCTCGACGACACGCTCGTCGTCTGGACGGGCGAGTTCGGGCGGACGCCGAAGATTAACGGCAACGGCGGCCGCGATCACTGGGGCAACGTTTTTTCGCTGGCACTCGCGGGCGGCGGCGTTCGCGGCGGGCAAGTCATCGGTTCGAGCGACGCCTTGGCTGCCTACCCTAAAGACGGCCGAGTTCTGCCGGAAGACATCCAGGCCACCATCTTCCACGCACTCGGAATCCCCACCTCGGCAGAGATTCACGATACGTTGAACCGGCCGCTGGCGGTGACACGGGGCGAGGTGATCCGCGGCGTGTTTTAGTCGTGTCGTGGCCCAATCTGAATCACTTGCCCCCTCCGACGAGCGCTCACCCCTCCTGACAGATCGTGAGCCGTGGCCTCCCCCAGCGCCAGCCCGGCGAGGCGGTCCCAATGCACGAACGACATCTCGCCCGCCGGCCAACCTTCTCGTTCCCACAACAGATGAAACAGATCGCGAATCTGGGGTCGAGATAAATTCGCGAGCGACTCCACCTGCAGAATTCGCAATGGCCCCGCGGGCGGGCGTTCCGCGCACTTGAGATGCTCCGCCGCGTGCTGTTGCTGAACATCGAACCAGTCGCCCGCTTGTTCGGCCAGGCGGTTCAAGACGTCGACGATCGTCGTGTTGAAGGTCTTGAGCACCGGCAACAACTCGTGGCGAATCCGGTTGCGGGTGAAGCCGAGGTCGACATTGGTTCGATCCTCTCGCCATGTTTGATTCCGCTCGGCGAGGTATTCGAGAACCTCCTGGCGTGAAACGTCGAGCATCGGTCGAACGAGCACCAGACCCGCACGAAGTTCACGCTGGGCGGCGATTCCGCGCAGGCCTTGCAACCCCGTGCCACGCAAAAGCCGGTGCAGCACGGTCTCGGCCTGATCGTCGGCGGTGTGGCCGGTGGCAATCCACGTCGCTTCTTTCGCCTCCGCGATCTTGGTTAACCACTCGTAACGCCCGCGGCGGGCGACGGCTTCCAGATTCTCCCCGCGTTCCTTCGCTTCAGCAGCGACATCCAGGGCGATCGTTCGACAGGACAAGTTCAGGTTGAAGGCCAGATCGGCGACGAAGCGTTCATCGCCGTCGCTCTCGGCTCCCCGTAAGCCGTGATTGACGTGGGCGACGATCAATTCGGGTGAATCGACCGTCAGGGCGCGAAGCAGCGCGACGCTGTCGGCCCCGCCCGAGACGGCAACCACGCCACGCCCCCGGGGAGCAGGAAAACGACGTCGAACGGCTTCGAGCAGAGAGGTCATACGGCAACTCGTGGAACGTCGATGGACCCGCCTGGCCTATAATTCCGTATTGACTCACCCTTGGGCCAAGGGTATCTGCCCATGTCGGACGGGAATATGAAAACAGTGACAGCGATTCGGCCACGGGTGCGGAACTGGGTGCGGGGGATGCTGCTCCTGTTCGCTCTCGGGCTTATCGTTGTGTTCGTGCTTGCCTGGCGGATCGATCCGTACGACGCCGACGGCCGGCCGATGACGATGGGGGCGCACCAGCGGCTCGGCATGCCGCCTTGTGAATTCTATGTGATCTTCAACAAGCCGTGCCCCTCGTGCGGTTTGACAACGAGTTTTTCGCTCCTGATGCATGGCGACGTGGTCGCCTCGTTGAGGGCGAACCCGGTCGGCACCTTGATGGCCCTGTTCGCGATTGGTTTGATCCCTTGGAGTATGTGGATCGGCCTGCGTGGGCGTTATTTGTGGGTCCGCTCGATTGAACGAGCGTCGCTCTGGGCGGCGGGGGTGTTTCTGATTCTGCTGTTGATTCGCTGGGGGATCGTCCTGCTTTAGGCGATCTCGGCCCAAGGAAGGGGTTTGATCGTGAGTAATAAGTGGAAAGCCCGGCTGGCGGTGTGTCTACTGGCCGTCTTCGCCTCTATGGGCTGTAATCCCATCCTTCTGACAGCCCGGCTCCTCAATCCCGAAGATCCGCAGGAGAAGGCCGAGTTTCCGCTCACGCCGCATCCGAAGCGAGAGAAGGAAGAAGTTCGCGTCGTTGTGCTTACGTCGTGTGCACTTGGCATCTCGCCGGATCTGAACGGCATCGAGCACCTGCTGGCGGCCGAGGTCATTCCGCTGCTGGCGAAGCGCTGCGAGGAGAACAAGGAAAAAGTCCTCGTCTTCAAGTCGGCGCCCCTCGAAGAATACAAACGCGATCATCCCGAATGGCGTTCCATGCATCCCAAGGACATCGGCAAGGACGAATATTTCAAGGCAGACTACGTCATCGATATCGAAATCCTTGAGATCAGCATCTACGAACCACGCTCGAAGAACCAGTTGCTCCGCGGCCGGGCGAAGATCGCTCTGGCGGCCTACGATTGCTCGAAGCCGCTCAAGGAAGCCGCCTTCCCCTCGACCGAGATGAATTTTGAGTTCCCGCGCACCCATGAGGTGTCAGTGTACGATGTTCCAGCATCGACCTTCCGCCAGAAGTTCATCAAACGAATTGCGGCGGATCTTGTTGTGAAGTTCACCGCGCATAACACGGACCAGCGTATGCCGATCGATTGATGCGATCCGGTTCCCGGGCGTGCGAAACGTGGGCTTCGTGTTTGACAAACGGTTCACGCTCGGGTAAACCATATCTATGGCTTGTTGTTCGTCGATCGAGCCCCGGGAGGACTTGCGCCTCCCAAAGCCCCGGCGAACAGCTTTTTACGACCTTGTCTGACCCTCTGACGGCGATCAAGGAGACGGCATCCCGCATGCCTGCGCAACTCCTGGCCCTGACCGATGGCCCGAGCATTTTGCTCGATAAGCCGATTTTACTTCTGGGCCGCCACCCGGAATGCGACATCCAGCTGAATTCCCGAAAGGTCTCTCGGCGGCACTGTTGTGTAGCGCAAGTGAAGGATTATCTCGTCGTTCGCGATCTGGGAAGCACGAATGGCATCCGCATCAACGGTGATCGGGTTCTGGAAGGCAAGTTGAAGGCCGGCGACGAGTTAACGGTCGGCAACTTCAAGTACCGCATTACGCTTGATGATGCCCTGGCGCCGCCCCCTCTTCGCAAGCCTTCTATCAAGAGGCCCCTCGATCACCTGCTCGAAAGCTCTGATGAACCGGTGGCGCTTGATGAGAACAATTCCCTTAGCAACATCCTTGAAGCTCGCCCGGCGGAAGCCAGCCTCAAGCCCTCCGGAAACGGAGCGCATAGCCCCGAATCGTCGATCCTGCCCAGCAACATCGATCTGCTGCCGCCGGTTTCCACTCATCGTCAACGTGATTAGCATTCGTTGAAATGCCTTCCACAATTTGTAACACGCATCCATATTCCGTTTTTCGAATCGGTCACTTTCCAAATATTCGAATCAATCTTTCACGTCCAATTTGCTGAGTGCCCCACATGGCATGAGGGTGAAACTCATGACAATGTTCGTGGAAGATGTGTTCAGGTTGCGACTCCCGTCGAAAAAAAAGTGTAGCAACTGAAAATTGTTCCTTAGAAATCAGGCTAGATCGCCACGCGGAAATCTGGCGGATTTCATCGTTGATTGATGCTTCTTTGAGAGATAGATGCACCATATTTCGCCTCGGCCAGCGATTTGACTCTGGGGGTTGTTCTGCGATAATATGAACATCCCCAAGTCTGAAGTTTAAGTGATCGGTATTACGTTCCCGCCCTTGAATTCACGCCAACGAAAAGCGGTCTTGTTCGTTCCTCCCAAGTGTCGTCCCGGTTTTCTGGAAGTTTGACATTCCATGCAATATGAGATGAATGGTCCCATGACGGGGAATAAGACGATTCTGTCACGAGTCACCAGAAAGGTGATTGAGCTTGGCCGATCCTCGAGCTTCCTGTACTTGTTGGCACTGATTGCAACGTTCGCGGCTGGTTTTTACTTGCGGCCGGTTATCGCGGGCACCGGGCGTTCAACACCCGAGCAACCCGGGGTTCAGATCGCGAGAACTGAGGAAGATCGGAAAACGCCTTCCGAACAACCAGCAGCGGCCCCGAAGGCCGAGGGGGAATCACTTCGGTGCCAACCCGGCCCTTGGGGCAATCTCGAGTATGTTCCCATTACGTTTGCCGCTCCTGCTGAGTTGACGACTGTCCAGTCTTTCATGGACAACAAGCCGCAGTGGTTTTTCAAGGACTACTCGTACGACGACTTGGTGGAGTTCTTGAGATTCCTAGACTTGCCCGCAGGGCAGGTAGATCGATTGCTCGAATCTTCCGTGATGACGGTTCATAAGAACGGTATCGTCATTTCGCCTCCTCAGGACGTTCTCATCAAACTTCCTTCCCAGTCCCGCGAACGAATCTTCAAGCTGCTCTCCCGTTTCCCGGAGAACAACCTGACGTATTTCAACGCCCGGTCTCTCGATGAACGACTCCACAGCGGGGGCGTCTCGAAAGATAGCGCGGAACTCTTTAAGCAGCTAAGTTGCCAGAATGGCGATTACCGGGTTGTTTCCGGAATGGCCTATATCCTCGCGTCGCTGCCGACTGACGACGAACGCGCCAAACTGATCAAGGTTATGTCGCAGCAGAAATCAGTGCTTATCCGTTTGCGGATCACGCCCGACACGGATATTGCCGCCCTGACGAAATACTGGGACAAAGCGGGTGATATGATCGACGTTAAAGCCCTTCTGGAAGCGATGGTTGCCTCTCCGAATGGAGCAACTCTCGATCTTGTCAAATTGCTGCCGTCGCTCCCTGCATCCCTGATCTACACGTTTCCCAAACTCCATAACACGAAGCCGGAATCGCCCGTGCGCCGCGACTGCCATTGGACGGCATTTAACTTCTTCAATGAGACGGCGGACGATCGATATGGAGACTCTGATTTCATCGAACAGAAGTTCAAAACTGAGTACGAACCGATTTCTGATCAACCGCATTATGGCGACTTGATTTTCCTGACTCGTCCCGATGGCTCCGTCATTCATTCCGCGGTTCACATTGCGGACAACATCGTCTACACCAAGAACGGCGTCACGGCAGCCACCCCGTGGATGTTCGCCACCATCAGCGATCTGATCGAACTGTACGCATTCGCTGTTGATAAGGGGCAGAAGGTCACCGTCAAGTATTTCCGTAAGAAAAGCCCTTGATGAATCGAATTCGAGGGTCTCAAGGTGAGAATTTCGGGAATTAGGACATGGGATGCACGACCTGGTTCGCACGAATCATTCAATAGCGCCGCCTTCGAAGCGGAATTCGCAAGAATTCCGGTATTCGCGCACAGGGGCCAAGACGGAACTCACGCCCGTCGCGGGGATTGGGTCAAACTCATTTCTCCAGGCTTGGAATCTGCTTCTCGCCTGGCTTGGGTTGATTATGTTCCATGTGCGTCAGCAGCCAGCTGGCACCCGGGTCGGATTCACTGTCGGCCGGACGATTCTGGAAACTCCGCGAGATCAGATCACGCGTCGTCTTCCAGTCGCCGTCGGCGAACGACTGTAACGCCCGCTCCCAGAAGTTGGCCGCCGGTCTCAACTCATGGGCGGCGTCGTCCGGCATGTAAAGTTCGAAGAACGGGCCGGGTTGAGTCATGCCCGCCAGACGAACGCTAGGGTAAGCGCGGAACGCGAGTTCCATCTCGTCGCCTTTGCGTTCGAGTTCCCGCTTCATGTTCTCGTCCACCAAAATCTGCACTTTAAATCGCTTGGTGAGCGACTCAAGACGGGCCGCGCGGTTCACCACCGGTCCATAAATGTTGATCTTGGCCTGATGGGCGATCTCCATGAGTCCGACCAGCGCGTCGCCATGCGCCAAGCCGACACCGCAATTGAATGCCGTCGATCGCAGTGCCTGATTCTGGGAGAAGGAATAAGCGACGTCGCGGGCGGCTTTCGCCGCCTTCAAGACCTGATCCGGCATCGTGCCCGGCCAACCCCAAAAGGCCATGACGGCGTCGCCTTGCAAGTCGCCGATGACGCCGTCGTGAGCCACGACGCATTTGGTGATCTCGTTGAGGGCTTGCAGCACCTTCTGCGAGGAGACACGCAGATCGTCGGCGTTGTCTTCCGCGAACTGGCTGAAGCCTCGAAGATCGCAAAAAAAGACGGTAACGGGGCACACACGCGGTTTGGTTTGCTCGCGATACGGATCCTCTTCGAGAGGGAGCAAGCGTTTGAAGACCTTGGGAGGAAAACCGAGAAGGCGTTTCTTCTGAAGTTCCAGCCGGCGATTCTGCATCACCTGGCCGAGGACGCTGGCTGCCAGATCGACGAACATCACCGCCTGTTCCAGATATTGTTTGTGCCGGGCGGAGGAGCTATCGGCTTTGTCGTCCTTCCCGACGACATAGAGGGCGAGCCGATACTCGGAATTGGGCACCGGCGAAACGACGGCCCAGGTGATGCCGGCATCTTTCATGGAATAGTTGCGCTGGCTGGACGTGTCGCGGTAATCGTGGGCGATCGCTTCGCTCCGTTGATTGAGCGAATCGTTGAGGAGATGCTTGCTGTAGGGGAACGGCACGTTGATCGGCTCTTGAACGCGAACGATCGCATCCTGGCCGATGCCGACACGATCGAGAAGGGCCGCCCCGCGAGCGCCGGGCAGCTTTTGCGTGAGCAGTTTGACGATCCGCGCCGCGGCCTGTTCCGCGGAGGTTGCCTGGCCCAGAACAGAAAGCTCCTTCAGTGAATCGAAAGCGATGCCGCCCTGACCGAAGTCTTTCTTGCTCAGTTCGGATCGAGTAAACCAGAGCGTCATCCCGCTGGGGCGTGATTCTTCGTTCTTTTCCCACTTGAAGCGGAATCGCGATGCTTCAATCGTGAATTCTTCTCCGACTTCGAGTTCGAATGCGTCATTCGGTACGCCATGATAGATCACCGGATGCGAGGTTGGTTTCGGCTCCAGACGGCGGGCTACATGCAACCGTTCGCCAAAGCGGCGCATGGTGACGTGCCAGCCCGAGATCGCCGGGTCCGGCGCCACGAAGTCGGAGCGGAAGTCGGGAGGCACGCGCGGATCTTCCTTGCCGAGGCTGCCGAGCTTCTTTTCCTCGCCGTTGGCAATCGCTTCGCGCCAGTGTTCTTCCTGCGCGATGTAGGCAACAAGCTCAAGCATGATAATCTCGCGTCTGGCGAAGCAAGATGCGGATCAATGCGATCCAAAGGACCACGACAAGCGAAATAACTACCAGGAAGACGATGATGCCGACCCAGCGCAATTTCTTTCGCAAATCGTTGATCGGCTTCTCGGCGGCGCTTTGGTGGACCTGAGCGATGACCCACCAGGTGTAATTGGGCAGGTACTCGGAATCGAATTCCACGGGTTGGGCATAGGCCCAGCACGTTCGGTCTTCGTTTGCTTCGAGCAACGGATCGTCATAGGTAATCTGCTCGCCTTGCTTCTTTTTAAACCACTCGAACGATTGATAGACCGGTTGGGGATCCTTGTTGTCCTCCGCGCTCTTGGCCGCCTTCGGATGGAACACGGGGCAGCCACGTTCGTTGATAATTAGCAATTCCCCTTTCGAGTTCTCCGCTTCTTGTCTGTCGGTATCGAACCACGCCGTCAGGTCAGACTTGACGTCGATCCCGATCACCAGAATCGCCAAGATTTCAGTTGTTTCCTTGACGTTCGATTTCTCTTTCACTTCTTTTATGTCTGGCTTTTCTTTCGCTTCTTTCTTCTCGTATCGAACTGGCGTCGAGATGTCGACTTTAATGTTGCTGTCGTCTTTCGACACGTACGCCTGAGAAATATGGGTACGGTTCAGCGGCCAATGACGGTCCTTGCGTTCATTGAACAGATTGCCTTGACCGCCATAATAGTCGCGCCACGACCAGTTGGTCTGAAACAATGGTTGACGGTCATTGGCATTGACTACCTCGTTAGCCGGGTTCGTAATGCCGATGAGGAAACTCTTGCCGTTCACGACGACATGGAATGCCATCCGTTTCGTTTCGTTGACGGTCAGACGGCGTTGGACAACCTCGCGATGCTGCTTCTGAAGCCATTCCGACAGCGGCGCTAGGAGTTCGAGTTCCTGGGCGGTAAAAGGGCGAAAATACTCGTCCGGAGGGGAATCGGCGTAGTATAGCTGAATCTTTCGCAGTGCCTCTTCCAGTTTTGGATCCTTGCGGGCGATGTCAGCAAGATCGGTGACGACGCGAACGCGATCGTCGATTTTCTCCCGGATCAGTTGCCGGCCGATCCAGGCCCGATCACGCAATCCCTGCCGTGTATCGGTCCTCACCTGATCGGTTGTTTGCTCGATGATGTTCTGGCTGACAAACACGGCCGACGCGGCGGCGAGCAGCAGGACGAGCGCGGTAAAGACCGCCATCATCGTCAAAAATGGTCGGTTCTTTAGCCAGCGTTCCCGGTCTTGCAATCTCTCGAGGAGGTCGCCGGCGTCGCGCGGCCGCTTCTCCGGATCAATCATCAGGCACGCATCGACGATCCGCGACAGGTGCTTGTCGATGTTCCTGTTTTTTTGATGCAGCGACGTCAGCGTCGTCTTCTGAATTTCATCCCGATAGATGTCCGCCTTGACCCGGCTCGTCGAGGTATGGCTGAGCAGGTTATCGAGCCGCGTATTCCGCCGCGGCAACTCTTGCGTGAGCATCTGGTAAAGCGTCGCGCCCATGGCGTAGACGTCCCAGCGGAGGTCAGCCCGGAAGTTCTCCGGACGGGCCTGTTCGGGCGGCATGTAGTAAAGCGTGCCGTAAGCATCGTCTTTCACCGAACCAATCTGGGCGAGGCCGAAATCGGAGATGAGCGGTTCGCCTGATTCGTTGAAAAGAATGTTGGCCGGCTTGAAATCGCCGTGGATGATGCCTTTCTGGTGGATCGACGCCATCGCTCGCACGATCGGCATGAACAGGTGGACGGCGTCTTTCACCGACATCGGGCCGGTTTCGAGCCGCTTCTGGAGCGAGCCATCCTTGCAGAAAGGCATCACGTAGTGCGGCGGATCGTAGTCAAAGGCAGTCTTCTTGATGCTGACGAAGCCGTTAACGCTTGAGTGCGCCTTGATGAGCTTCGCGACTTCTTGGCGCATCGAATCGTCGAAAACCGCCATCCGATCGAACTTCTTGATCGCAACGATTTCGTCCGTCGCCAGGTCTCGAGCGCGATAGACAGAGCCGCGCGAGCCCTGACCGATGGGCTTCAGATCAAGCAGCTCGTAGCCAGGAAAATGGGGTGGAGCCGAACTGCGGCGCATGGGCTTGGAAGTAACCGATGACGTGACCGAAGAGGATTCCGTGAAGGACCGCTGCGATTGTTCGCTCGACCCCATCACCTCGGTGGGCGGCAACGACGACGTCGCCTGGAGGCTCTCTTCCGAAGGATGATGAACGAGCCCGGAGCCGGTATTAGGTGGAAGGTTCGCTGGGGACATGGGGATGGGTAACGTCGATAACGAGGGTGAGGAGAGAACGCCAAGGATGTCCTTTTCCTTTGAGATTACCCATCTTACCAGAAACAATATCGCTTAGTATAGCTGGACTTCTATCCACCTCGCTCTTCGACTTTGCTTAAAAGCTTCTTGTCATCCCAGCGGAAGGCCGCCTCGTGCGGGCAGGCGGCGACGCAGAACGGATCGCCGCCAACGCTATGGCAAAGATCGCAGTTGACAGCCTTGCGTGCGACTTGCGCCATGGTCTTCGGTTCCTGGCCCAAGTCCGCGAAGAGTTCTTTCCAGCTACCGCCCTGGCGCGGCACCATCTGGATCGAACCGTAGGGGCAGTTCTTCTCGCAAAGCCCACAACCGACGCAATGGTTCTCGATGAGAATTTCGAGTTTGCCGGCATCACGATGGATGGCGTCTACCGGGCAGCCGTCCATGCAATAGGGCTGATGGCAGGATCGGCAGGACGCAGCCACGAGGAAGTCGCCAAAACGCAGACCTTCCCGCAGCAATCGGCTGTGGCCGTCGCCGTGCGAATCGGCACAGGCGCGGGTGCACTCATCACAACGCGTGCAGCGTGTGAGGTCGAGCACCAGCATCTTCTGGCCCTGATAGATGCCCTGGCGCAGGAATTCCGCCCGGCGGTCGTCTTCGACTGACAGAGGTGCGCGTTGTTCCGTCAGCAGCTTGACGCACTCGATGGCAATCTGGTCGGCGATCTTCGAGAATTCATTGCGCCGATCGGGGTTCGATTCGTAATGGAAGAACTTGCGGAACTGGTAACCGGGAATGCGGATAATTTCCACGTCCGCGAGAGCCGAGCAGGTCGCGGTGCGTTCAAAGGGGTTAATGCCCAATTCGTCACGGGCTTTCGTCACCACGGGATGGTCGGGCAACAGGGCGATCTCACCGAACATGATGCCCTTGTTCAGTTGGCCGAATACGCGCTCCTGTCCTTCGACCATCTTGCTGACTTTGACGAATCCCTGATGGATGATGTAGAGGTCGCCCAAGAACCTGACGCCGTCCACGTCGAAGCCGACGCGATCATGCTCCTTGATGATGACTTCGCCAGGCTCGACATGGCGCATCTCGGAGACGGAAGCGAGCTTCCTGACCAGTACCTGCCGTTGCTCGAACGAAAGTGTCTTGAACCGTGGGCTATTGGCGATGGCGTTCTCGATCGCGCGCCGACGGTAAATATCGTCGAGCACCTTGCGGGCCGAGGGGCTGCGCTGAAGGGTTGCCAGAACGTTCTGCGTAACTTCGAGGACTTGAACATCGCCGACGGCTCGCACGGTCGCCGTTCGGCGGTCCTTGGTCAAGCAGGCGATTTCACCCAGCACCAGTGCATCTTCGGCGGCGAGGGTGAATTTCTTCGCGGTCGAAGTCTGCACGGCCTTCTTCTTGCTGCCGAACCACGACCAGAAACCGGTCGCATCCGTTTCGGGTTCCGCTCCGCCTTCCTTCGATTCAATTTCAACTTCGAACTTGCCTTTTTCCAGGAAGAAAGCGGTGGAGCCGAAATCGCCTTGAGTACAGATGACTTCCTTATCTCGCAAGCGGCGACGGCGCACGGCCCCTTCGTTCCAGCGCAGGAACGGGTACGAGATGTCGCGGAACGGATTGAACTGAATGTTTTCGGACGTCTCTTTTCCTTCCTTATCGACCGTCGTTTTCTTGTAAGAGAGCGATACATCGTTCTGCATCTGCTCAACGGTGAGGAAATCGCTCGGCAGCGGTTCGGCGGGGTCCCAAGGTAGCTGGACGTCCCAAGTCGTCGACGGCGCCACGCGGCGATTGAGCGTCAGCGCGCCGGTGGGGCATGACGTCATGCACTCGCCGCACTGAACGCAACTCGAGCCACTCATTAACTGGTCGAGATCGAAGCTGATGCGAGTACGGTATCCCTTGCCGGTGTGGCCGATGACTCGGAACGGTTTCACTTCGGAGCAGGAACGGACGCAGCGATCGCAAACGATGCAGCGATCGTGGTCGACGTTCACGGTCCGTGAGGAGTACGGAAAATCCTTCGACGGCACGAAGTGATCGGGCGGTTGATCGAAGCTATTCGTCGCGGGAAGCTCCTTGGTGGGCGCACGATCGGTCTTCGAAAGAACGGGGAGTTCTATCGGTCGGGACTTCGGGTGGAGTTTCTCATTACGGCTGTTCGCGCCGCGCAAGTTTAGCGAGAAGCGATTCGAATCGGTTGCCTCGACAACGGTTGCGACATTCTGCAGTTCGTTCAGGTAACGATCGCCTCGTTCCGGGTCGGCGTGCAGGTGATCCGCGACGAGGAGTTCGCCAAGGAAACGGGTCGCTTTTTGAACAAGCTCGGACGCTTTGGTGATGCTGTCCGCTCGGGGAAGCTCCTCCTGCTTGATGCCGAAGGCGCTAGCCAGAAGCTGGCGGAAGGCCTCCGGATCGCGCGGGCCGAGGCGCGACTGCACGGCCATTTTGTCTTCAACGCGATGCTGGCAAGCGGGAACGAGCTTACGACCGGCGGTGAACTTGCCGCGCTTGATATTCGACACTTGCACCGAGCACATGCGGCAGACGGCGATAGGGTCGAGGTGCTTCAGGTGGCAGAGCACCGGAATCCGCGATTCCATCTCTTCTTTCGAAAAGGCGCCCTTGTCGACGAGAGCCATGGCGGCGTCGTAGATGGTGGTGTCACGGGGGATGAACTGCCCGTCGCGGTCACGCTTCGGGTTGCCCTGGGCGTCGGTCTGCGGTTTGGCTTTGGGGACCGTCACTGACTCGCCATCAATGATGACGGTGACCATTTCCTTGAATTTCTCCAAGGTCGGTTTCACGTAACGGATGAGAGCGTCGTCCTCGCCTCGCGCGAAGAGCGATTCTTCGTCGCGGCCGACGAAGATACGTGCTGATCCGTACTCATCGTCAAATTCATTTTCTTCCATAATCAGGCTCGTCCCTTACAGTCTTCGGGGAAGAACTGCAACGCAGTGTGGAGGGGGTTCGGGGCCGAGGCGCCCAAGGCGCAGATCGACGTTTGGCCCATCAGATTCGCCATATCATCCAGGCAGCCAGTCAGATTCTTGCGCACGGCGTCCGAAAGTGCGGGCGGATTCTTGTCTTCGTCTTCGAGCGTGAACTGCGGCAGCCTCTCCTTGACGAGAGCGGTGCCGATCTCAACAAGTTTCTGCGATCCGATTCGGCAAGGGACGCACTTGCCGCACGATTCGTTGCGGAAGAACTGCATACAGTTTCGCGCCTGTTCGAGCATGTTGCGCGTGCTGTTGTAGACCACGATTCCGGCGCCGAGCATGATCTGGACGTTGTTCAGCCCGATGATCCGGCTGATGCCCCGGAAGAAATTCAGTTCCAGGGGGAAGTCGGTAAACGCGACCGAATCGACCTGGCCGTCGCCCTTGAGGACATGCTTGGTGACGAAGGCTTCGAGCAATTCGGCGTCAATTGGGTCACGCGCGCTCGCCAGGGCGCCCTTCAGCGCCCTGCGGACATCGCCCTTGACGGGCAGCCGAGCCGGGATGAACCCGCCCGACGGACCCGACGGAGCGATGGCCTTCAGCGTTCCGCCGCGAAGACCGCCGGCGAGTTCAACCAGTTCTCCCATCGTTATGCCGATAGGGACTTCGAAAACGCCGGACTTGTTGAGATCGCCGGAGATGGAGAAGAACCGCCGGCCGCGTGCGTGTGGCCGGCCGACCGTGTTGTACCATTCTGGGGCGCGGTGGAGAACGGCGGGCGCCCACGAGAGCGTCTCGACGTTGTTGACAACGGTTGGTTTTCCGTCGTACCCGTTGGCCTGAATCTCGGGCGGTTTGTTACGCGGTTGGCCTCGCTTGTTCTCCATCGCCTCGATCAGGGCTGACTGTTCGCCGCAAATATAGCCGCCGGGGCTTTCGAACACTTCAAGGTCGAACGAATGGCGAGTGCCCAAAAGGTTCGATCCGCAGACGCCCATGGTGCGTGCTCGCAGGATTTCCTTCCGCACTGCTTCGATTTGCTCGTGGTATTCGTGACGAATGTAGATGAAGCCGCGAGTCGCGTTGGATAGCAACCCGGCCATGATCACGCCTTCAACCACCAAGTGCGGCGTTCGCAAGAGCAATTCCCGGTCTTTGAACGTACCGGGTTCGCTTTCGTCGCCATTGGCGATGATGTACTTGATCTCTTCTCGTTCGCTCCAAACGTCGCGCCATTTCTCGAAGGCCTTTACGCCGGCCCCACCCATCCCCAGCAGATGCGACTGGCTCATCTTGAACAGCCAAGGATGCTTGGTCTTGATGAATTCGGGCAACTTTTTGCCCATGTCTTTCCGCACGTCCTCGGGGATCGTGATCGGATCGGGATGGTCCTTCAAGAACTGCTTTGTGATCGTGTACGGTTTCTCGAACAGTGCGGGATCGCGAGCGTAAACATCGATCTCCCACTCGCCCGTGTCGACGATCCGTGGGATGCTCGACGTATCCGGTACATCGTCGCCATTGATGACGGATTCAAGGAATTTGACGATATCCTTCCCGTCCATGCCCGCGTAGACACGTTCGTGGAACGATTTCTTGTGGTTATGGTGATCGTGACGACTGACGCAGAACGCCGGAGCACGATCGCAACGACCGAGGCACGAGGTGCCTTCCAGTGCCACCGGCTGCAAGCCTTCGCGAACGAATCGCTTGAAGCCCTTCTCCGCATGAAGGAGGTTACCCGCGCCCGCGAGGTGACAGCTCATGTCACGGCAGACTTTGATTTCGACATACGGCGGCGGGCTCCACTGCTGTCGGAAATGCGGGAAGAAGCTCGCCACTTCCTGTAGACGATACAGCGGGGCCTTGATCTCCTGGGAGAGCTTGACAAGCTCGACGTCCGGGAGATAGCCGTGGGTGTTCTGAATTTCGCGTAAACGCTGGACGATCATGGGATCTTCCGCTGGGTGGCCGGGGGCAAACCGTTGAGTAACTCATCAATCGAAAGGCGGGAGGCGTCAGGCGGATCACGTAGCTTGGAACCGGGGCCTTGCAGGATGCCGTCCGATCCGTGGTAGCGATGGCAGTCGACACAATCGTGACGCACGCCGCCGCGAGTCTGCATCACGTTGTTGATCTTGACCCGTTGCGAAGGCGTGTGACACTGTTTGCAATTCTGAAGACCGGGAATGTCAACCGGTTCGGGCTGACTCAATTGCTGGGCTGTCACCTCGCCTTTAACCGCGACCTTGGTTGGATGGCACGAGATGCAAGTCATCGCGCGGTGGGCCGTGTGATCAAACTTCGCGTGGGTGAACCATATGGCGGGAGTTGTCGGCCGAGCGACCGGGAACTCGCCCTTGGGCGCATCCGGCGTGATCGTGTGGCACTTGCCGCAGGTCGTCCCGCCATAAACGCCTGTCTGGCTCGTCACGAATAGTTGCTTCTTTGCCTGGTCGGCGAAGTTGTTGACAAGCGTATTCGCCCGTTGTAAATTCTGGAGTTGCTCTTCTATTCTCGGATCGAGCCGCCCGCTTGTCGGCGATCCTTTCACTTCTTTTTTCGTCTGGACCTTGGCCAGCTCGCTCGTGAGTCTCTGGCGCAACTCCTCATTCAATCTTTCCGGAACCAGTCGGTGCGGTAGATGCACCGAAGGCAACTCAATATCGAACAATTTGACGGGACCCGTCGAGATCGGATGGCAGGCCTGGCAGCTGCTCTCATAATTCACGGGAAGATAATAGGCGCCGCCGCCGCGTGGGGGCAACATCGCATCGCGGGGCAATTCGCGCGTCAGGCCAAAGGTGGCTTTCCAAGCAGCTTGTTCTTCGGCGGGGCGGGTCTTCAGCTCGGCATCGCTGATCCGTCCCGCATCGAGCTGATGGCAGGACGCGCAGTTCAACGACACCAGATCGCTGTCCTTCTGGCCGGGCATGCGATAACGTTCGCGGAAGCGTTCGTCGATCTTGCCAAGCGTCCAGGCGCCTTGCGGCTTGTCGCGGGCCGCAGCCTCCGTGAGTGGAATCCCAGCCATCAAGTGATGGCCGTGATTAAAGTGCAGTGTTCGGTTCTTCTGGAAATCTTTCGCTTCCAGCACCGGCTTGAACTCGGGGTGGTCTTTGTCAAACTGGCTAATCGAGTTGGCGAAAACCGGCGATCCCTTGACTTCATGCTCTTTCAAATCCGCGTGACATTGAATGCAATCGCGGTCTGGCAGTTTCACCAGCGAGAAATTGCTTCCCTGATGATCGCGGTGGCAGCGGGCGCACAGCGTGCCGAAATCCTTCTGCTTCATCTCGGCAGCATGGTGAGGGGCGTAATTCTTCGCATCGTTGACGGGACCGTGATGGCACGTCTCGCAACGGAATTCACGCCAACGTTCATGCACGCCAAAAAGACTCGCCGGGAACTTCGCCAGGGAGGGCATTTCCGACGGAGTATGGCAGGCCTCGCACTGCATGTTCCAAGCGGCATGAGGGTTCGAGACGGGACCATGCGTCAGGCGATATTGCCGATCATCTTCCGGCAAAGCCCAGCCGACACCAAGCCAGGTTACGGCCAGAATCAGCGCGAGCCAGTTCAACCAAGAACGTCGGCGCGCGAGCTTCGACGGATCGTGGAAATAATGACGATCCCAAGTGAAGCGATCAACTCGTTCGCGATTGGGCGCGGGAATCGAGGCCATGGGGCACGCTCACCAGTACTTCAGGGAGAACAACACATGGGCAACCAGGAGGACGAACAGTGCAACTGAGAGTGGGAAGTGCACGAGCAACCAGCCGTGCAGCCACGTATGCAATCGAGCTTGGCTATCGAGTTGCCGGCGGGCTTTGCAGAACACTTCCAGCTGCGAGACGACCTGAGAGAAAGCGGGATCGGCATTCTTCCGCAGATCAGAAAAGATCTGCGTCGCACGAGTTCGCGAGGCGATCGGTCCGCCCGCGCTCTTTCCCTTAAGCAAGTAGGGTTCAATCCAATGATCGTAGAGGGTGATAAGCTGTTCCGCGCGATAAGCGGGTCCCGCCACGGTCACGGCGCCTTCCGCGGCGTTCCGTGTCTCCCCATGCCGAACGCGGGCGATCAGAATATCGGCCTCGGTCAGCCGTTCACGCATGATCGGCTCAATGGCCGTCACGATGGTTTCGTAGGGGAATTCGTCGAGCAGTTTCTTGGGGATCAGCTGTTGCATGATCAAACCCCAGATGCCGCTGAAAATCACGATCAAGAAAAAGATCATGACCAAGGCGCTGAGCGAGCCGATCTTGACGAGCCCGAGGAAGACGAATCCTCCATGAATCAAGGCAAGCGGCAAGCTGAGCAGGCCGAGCCAGATGTGAGCTGTCATCCAGAATTTGGTGGGGCCGAGACGTTTCCGCCGCCACTTCTTGCGGACCCAGAGCAACATCTCGAAACAGACAATGATCCCGGCAATGATGCCGCACGGATAACCGAGCGTGCTGGAGCCGCTTGGCCATTCCGCCCAACCAGCGCCGGCCGCCACGCACCAGGCGATGGCGGGCAAGGAGATCAAGAACGTACAGATCAGCAAGTAGGCGACCCGACGTCGAGGTGAACGATTTCCGCCGACGAGCAACTTCGGCCCCTTCACTCAAGGTGGTGCACAATCTAGGAAGTCTGAGAAGGGTTACCCGATCAACGGTATACGTGTCAACAATCTGATTGGCCAGTTGGAATTGATTTCGAGGAAAAGAAGGTTCGAAATCAGTGTGAAAATTTCCTTCCTTGTCCAGAGGACAGAAGCGGATGAATAACTCGGTGATATTTCGGAGGGCAGAAGGCACATGTGATCTACTTCTCTTCCTTCCGCACCTCCAAGCGACGTACCGTGATTTGCGTCGCCTCCTTCCGACCGAGGACACTCAAATAC
>Ga0105048_10003360_pt1 | contig 26216 bp, 26 predicted proteins | sample MAT05_FD_78382 | JGI IMG/M metagenome (GOLD analysis project Ga0105048, IMG submission 78382) | Freshwater microbial communities from Lake Fryxell liftoff mats and glacier meltwater in Antarctica - MAT-05 | ecosystem: Environmental > Aquatic > Freshwater > Ice > Liftoff microbial mat | place...
AAGGTCTTCGGCGGTCGCGCCTCGATCGACGAGATCAAGATGCTCAAGGCGATCTGCGCGCACCTCGGGAACCGCGACTGCCGCGATCGGGCGAGCGCGATCCTGAAAAAGAAGCTCGAGTCGCAGCCGTAACGTGGCCGCTGAAGCGCCGGAGTCACCGCCCGCCGTTGGCCTCGCGGGCAACGGGCTGGTGTCGCCGGCGCTCGCCGCCGCGCTCTCGCTGCTCACGCTGATCGCGATCCCGTACCGCGTCCCGCGGCTCGCGCGCTTCCGCCTCTTCACGCCGCTGCCGGAGGGCGCCGCGCTCGTCATCGCCCCGCCGGTCACCGCGGGCGCCGCGCCGGTCGCCTCGGTGGGCGAAGCTCCGCTCGGCGTGGAGACGCACGACGACACGCCCAAGCCGGACGAGGCGGTGATCCTGCCGGCCGCGATCGAAGCGCTGCCCAGCGTGCGCGAAGACAAGAAGCCGCCGCGCTCGATCGAGGATCCGTCGGGGCACGCGCTCGATCCGTTCTTCGCGGCGCTCCTCGCCGCCGAGCAGAAGAAGGCGATCGCGCGCATCACCTATTTCGGCGACTCGATCGTCGCGAGCGACTTCGTCACCGGCACGCTGCGGCGCCGCCTGCAGCGGCGCTTCGGCGACGCGGGGCACGGCTTCATGCTCATGGCCAACGCGTGGCCGGGCTACTCGCACAACGACGTCGTCCGCTTCGCCGCGCCCGGCTGGCAGGTGAGCCGCGTCGTCGGCCCCTTCGCGAAGGACGGCCTCTACGGCCTCGGCGGCGTCTCGTTTCGATCGGAAGGGCCCGGCGTCTTCTCGCGCTTCGCCACCACGAAGAGCGGCACCTTCGGCCGCGCCGTATCGAAGTTCGTCGTCGACTACCTGGAGCAACCGAGCGGCGGGCTGCTCGAGGTGAAGGTCGACGGACAGACGCGCGAGACGATCGACACGAGCGGCCCCGCGTCGAAGAGCGCGCTGCGCACCTACGCGGTCCCCGACGGCGAGCACGAGCTCGAGGTCCGCGCCAACTCGGCCAACGCGCGTGCCTTCGGCGTGTGGATGGAGCGCGACGCGCCCGGCGTGGTGCTCGACTCCATCGGCATCCAGGGCTGCCGCATCCGCTTCCTCGATCAGAGCGACGACGCGCACTTCGCCGAGCAGCTCCGGCTGCGCGACCCCACGCTCACCGTCTTCGAGTACGGCATGAACGAGAGCGAGGACGGCGAGCTCTACCCGCTCGATCAATACGAGGCGACGATGAAGGCCGTGCTCGCGCAGGTGAAGGCCGCGCTCCCGCGATCCTCGTGCCTCCTCGTCGGCCCGCTCGATCGCGTCGACAAGCGCGGCGACACGTTCACGAGCCGCCCGGTGATCCCCAAGCTCGCGGCGATCCAGCGCAAGGTCGCGGGCGAGGTCGGGTGCGCGTACTGGGACACGTTCACCGCGATGGGCGGCGTCGGATCGATGGGCACGTGGTTCCAGCGCGGGCTCGGCGGCGCCGACTTCGCGCACCCGTCGAGCGCGGGCGCCGAGGTGCTCGGCAACTGGATCTACCTCGCGTTGATGGAGGCCTACGAGGCCCACCGCGATCGACCTGCGTCACGCTGACGGCACACGCCACGGCACAACTGGCACAATCATGTGCCACCCAGACACGACTGTCTGGCACGGTGGCGCAGATCAAGGGTTCTCGCGAGAAACCTCGGGTGAACAAGGGTGGCACGCGAGCTGCTTAAGGGTCCTGCATACCAGCCTGGAGGTTCCCATGACCCGCTCGCTCCTCTCGATGCCCCGCATGTTCGTCGCTCTCACCGCCCTCGCGATCGCCGCCGTTGGCACAGGTTGCACCACGGAGGTCAGCTCCGGCGGGACCGGCGGCGGCGGCGGCGGCGGTGCCGGTGGGAGCGGCGGCGACGCGCCTGTCACCAAAGACGCTTGCGCGAAGGAGGGGGAAAACGGGTCGTGCTCGCCTGACGGCAGTACGGACGTGCAGCAGGGCTTTCACAACTGCGTCAAGAACGACGAGGGCGATCTCGTCTGGACCGCGTGCATGTACCCCCCCGCCTCCACGCCGCTCGTGCTCTCGTTCGACGGCGCTCCAGTCGCGTTCCAGTCGAGCGAGCGCGCGTTCGCCATCAACGGGCTGATGAGCGTCGCCACCGACTGGCCCACCGCGCGCACCCCGTGGCTCGCGCTCGATCGCAACAGCAACGGCGCGGTCGATGACGGCGGCGAGCTCTTCGGCTCGGCCACGCTGTTGAAGAGCGGCGAGCGCGCGGCGAACGGCTTCATCGCGCTGCGCGAACTCGACACCGACGGCGACGGGCAGCTCACGTCGGCCGACGCCGGCTGGTCGCAGCTCGCGCTCTGGAACGACGGCGACGCCGATCGCGTCTCGTCGTCGCGCGAGCTCACCGGCCTCGGCGCGCGCCGCCTCGTCTCGATCGATCTCGCCTACGCCGTCGAGCGCCGCTGCGACGACAACGGCAACTGCGAGGTCGAGCGCGCGGGCTTCCGCTACGTCGACGACGCGGGCGTGGAGAAGTCGGGCGTGATCATCGACGTCCACCTCCGCCACAAGTGAGCCAAGAGCTCACTGCACCTGCTCGACGCCGCTGAAGGTGATCGGGAAGGTGATGACGCTGGTTCCTCCGTCGCGCGGGCGGGGGAACTTGATCTTCTTGAACGTCTCGCGCACACACGCGTCGACCTTGAGGTTCTTCGTGGTGCTCTTGGTGATCTCCGATTGATTGACGGTGCCGCTCGGACCGATCGTCGCCTTCACGGTGACGACGCCCTTGAAGTCCTTCAATTTCCCGCCCGCGCCGAGCGTGTAACAGTCGCCGAACACATCACCCTGGCTATCGAGGATGCGGCGGATGTCGTCCTGCGTGAGCTTGCCCGAGAGCGGCTCCAGCGGGGCGACGACGGCCTTGGTGATGCCCTTGTCCTTCTCATTGCTGCCTTGAGACGGCTTGTTTTCGGCGGCAGGTATCAGCGCCGATGGCTTCCCCACCGTCGCGTCGGGAGCGCCGACCGTCGGGACGTCGTCGGGGCCCGGCTTCAACGGTTCACGCGGCGCAGCCGAGGCGGGCGGAGGCGCCGCGGCCGTCATCGGCGCCGCGCCTCCGCAAGCCACCACGAAGAGACATGAAGCGAGGGCGATCGTCCGGTAGCTCATGATCCCCGAGGTAATGCCACCCGGGCCCGCGTGTCCACTCGTTCGCGCGCGGCGCGGCCCTCCGGCCCCGGATCACCTCAGCGCTTGTAGGCGAGCATCATCCCATCGCGGACCGACAGGAGGACGTTCTCGACCCGCGGATCGGCGTTCACGTGATCGTTGAAGCGGACGATGGCGTGATCGCTCTCCGTCTCCGGCGCCAGCACCCGGCCGCTCCAGAGCGTGTTGTCCGCGACGAGCAGCCCGCCGGGCCGCAGCCGCGGCAGGATCGCCTCGTAGTAGTCGGTGTAGTGCCCCTTGTCGGCGTCGATGAACGCCAGATCGAAGGGCTCGTCCGGCAGCGCCGCGATCGTCTCGAGCGCCTCGCCAAGGCGGATCGTGATCTTGCGCCCGTGCGGCGAGCGATCGAAGAACGACCGCGCGATCCCCGTCGCCTCGGGATCGACGTCGCAGGTGATCAGCTCCCCATCGTCCGGCAGCGCCTCGGCCATCGACAGCGCCGAGAAGCCGGTGAACGTCCCGACCTCCAGCACGCGCCGAGCCCGCAGGAGCCGACAGAGGAGCGCGAGCAACGCCCCTTCGACCCGACCGACCTGCATCTGAGGGCTCTTCATCGATGCAAAGGTCGCGTCACGCAGCGCGTCGAAGAGCGCGCCCCGGGGGCTGGTGTGCTCATGTGTGTAATGATCGATCGCGGGATCGAGCAGGTTCATCGAGGTTCCTTTCGTGAGATCAAGCGCACTGTAATCTTGAGAGCAGCTCGCCCGCCGATGGAATTTTCGGGTCGGAGCGCGCCTCCAGAACTTTCTCATCGAAGCGGGAGTGATCGATCGCGATCATTTCTGAAATAGACGACAATCCCGCCCCGGAGGCACGCGTGAAGACTATTGGCTTTGGCTTGGTGATCGTGGCAATTGCGGTCGGCACCGCGGCGCAAGGGTGCGCCAAGGCGGCGGAAGGCGACGGGAGCAGCGACGGCGTGGGTGGCGGCGACGTAGCCCAGGGGCCCGGCGCAACGACGAGCGGCGCCGGCGGCGATCCCTCGACGAGCGGCACCGGCGGCTCGTCCAGCACCGAGACGACGGGCTCGACGACCGCGGGCAGCACGACCACGAGCGGCAGCAGCTCCGCGAGCAGCAGCGCCGCGGGCAGCAGCGCCGCGAGCAGCAGCGCCGCGGGCAGCAGCGCCGCGAGCAGCAGCGCCAGCACCGGGACAGGCATGGTCACCTGCTCCGGGAGTCAGCACCTGTGCAACGGCGTCTGCGCCGGCAACACGATACAAACAGGCTGCTTCGGCTCGAGCAACTGCGCGCCTTGTCCGGTCGCCCCCGTCAGCGGCACGAGCATTTGCAACGGCAACGGCACCTGCGACTTCACCTGCGGCGCCGGCTACAACAAGCAAGGGAACAGCTGCGTCTGTGCCTCCGGCGTCTGTTGCGCGGACATCGACTGCGGCGGCAACGGCTCCACCTGCAACGGGGGGACTTGCTCCGTACCTTCCACGTGCAATGGAACTCAGTGCGCGACCTCGTGCATCGCCTATTGCATCTTCACCAACGGGTCGCCGGGCCTCGGCATCTGCGCCTTCGGCACCTGCCAGTGCGGCTGCTTGTGACCGGGTGATCCTTCAAAGGCTTCTCGGGCGCGAGGCATCCGAGAAGCCTTGAAGGACTGGACTCCTCTCAGAAGCTGAAGCCGCAGCCCAGGGCGAGGGATCGCTCGCCCAGCGGCGCGCCCTCGACGAAGACGTCGAAGCCCCGGGGCAGCGCTGTGACGAGGCCGGCGGCGAGCTGATAATGATTCACGTCCGTGCCTAGCGCGGCGGACCCGTCGAGCTCCCAGATCACGGGGCCGCCGAAGAGGCGAACCGCCGCATAGGGGCTGAGCACGTCGAAGAACGTCTTTCCGACGGTGAGCCCCGCGCGGAAATCGAAGGCATAGAGCAGCGCTGACTCCGCGCCGGGATCGGACGACAGGCGCGAGCTGGCGCCCGAAGCGCCGAACGAGAAGCCGAGGATCACGAAAGGCAAAGAGCCCGCCCCGTCGACGAGGCGGCGCGCATATGCCGCTGTGGCGAGCCACCCCGGCGCGATCGTGTGATGAGCGCCGCGCGCGGTGAGCGATCCGCCGAGGCCCGCGCCCGCGCCGAACGAGAGCGTCGTCGTCGGCTTGAGCTGGTAGTCGAACGACGCGCTCGCTGCCAACCTCACCATCGAAGCGCGGGTCGTGCCGTTGAAGAGCAGAGTCGCGCCCGCTGCCCCGTATGAGGCGCCGACGCGAAAGCGCGACCCGGCCGCGGCTCCAGCCCCGTCCCCGCTACAATGGATCACGCCCGTCGGACCGACAGGAGGAGAGAGGCCTCAGGCGCGCGCGTCGCGGTAATGGACCAACGTCGCAGCAACGAACGCCGCCGCCAGCACCACGAAACGAGGAGGGGATCGCATCCGCCGGCAAGCTACCACGGTCAGTCGATACTTTGTCGAAGGCGTGGGCGCCGCATTGCAGCAAAAGGCAGCGTTCTCACCCCACGGAAAACTTCCGCGGCAGATTGATTTTTCCACATAAATCAACACGTAACGGGGCCGACTCGAAGCCTTTTGTGGTGTATGCTTGCGCCTTGTTGTCGGGCTGCCCACTTGCTCCTGATGAGCCCTGGAAGCCTCTTTTCATCATTCTCTCGAGGAGCCCTTCATGCGTGCTTTGCCCCTGATTATCACTGGTGTACTCTCGGCCTCGGTCTTCACCGCGGCGTGCGGCTCGGTGGATCAGACCCCGCAAAGCGCCGCGACCTCGGTGGGCGTCGGCGGCGCGGGCGGCGCGGACCCCGCGTCGAGCAGTGAAGCGGCGACGACAGGCGAACCGTCCTCGGCGGCGACTGCGTCCTCGACCTCGGCGGCGTCAACGACGAGCGCAGGCGGCACAGGCGGCGGCCCCGATATCGGGCAACCGAGCGACGTTTACCCGGCCAAGCACTCTTCGACGCCCAAGGTCATCACCTACGGCGGCCCGGTGCTCATTACGCCCAAGGTCCACCCCGTCTTCTTTTCGGGCGACAACCCGGGCATCGTCGCCAGCACGATCGATTTCTACAAAAAGATCGGCCCGACCGAGTACTGGGCGGCGACCGTCAAGGAGTACGGCGTAGGTACCCTCTCGTCCGGCGCCCCGATCCAGCTCAACGAGGCGGCCCCGGCCTCGACCACCGACGATGGGATCCAGGCCTGGCTCGCTGGCAAGCTCAACGCCAATGATCCGGCGTTCCCCACGCCGGACGCCAACACCATCATTGCCCTCAACTACCCCATGGGCGTATCGATCAACCTCCAGGGGAGCAAGAGCTGCCAGGCCTTCCTCGGCTACCACTCGAACCTCACCCTCGACGCAGCTCACGGGAACAGGGATGTCGCCTATATCGTCATCCCCCGCTGCTCGCAGCAGGTCACCGGGATGTCGCTGCTCGACGCCGTCACCGACACCGGCTCCCACGAGCTGATCGAGGCCTCGACGGACCCCTACCCGCAGACCAACGGGGCATATGGCCAGGTCGACAACAATCACATCTACTGGCTCCTCGCCCTCGGCGGCGGAGAGACTGCCGACATGTGCGCGCAGCAGCCCAACCTCCCTTACAAGGATCCGGAGGTCGGCTATCTGGTCCAGCGCTCGTGGTCGAACGCGGCCGCCGCGGCCAGCCACGATCCCTGCGTCCCCGCCGCCAACCCGGTTTACTTCAACAGCGCCCCGCTGCTGAGCGACACGATCTCGCTCGGCATCGGCGGGCAGACGATCAAGATCAAGGGCGTCAAGATCCCGATCGGCTCGACCAAGACCGTGGAGATCGACCTCTTCAGCGACGCGAAGACGAGCGGCCCCTGGACGGTGAAGGCCTACGATTACAACGATTTTGCGGGCGGCGATCCTTCGCTCGAGTTCGCCTTCGACGCGGACACCGGGCAGAACGGGCAGAAGCTCCACCTCGACATCACGGCGCTCAAGAAGGGCCAGTACAACGTGGAGATCTTCTACCTCGTCTCGGATCTGGATGGCCAGCAGAACGCCTGGATCGGCGTCGTCGGGGAATGAGCGCTGACCTGACGCGCTCGTAGCCCGCGTCGATCCCTCCCCTCCTGCCTCTCTTTCGAGGGGCAGAGGCGGAGGGATCGCTCTTTTGTGCCTGGCTCAGGCGCGCTTTTCCAAGTCCTTCGTGGCGAAGCGCAGCAGGAGAAAGCCCAGGACCGCCTCCACCAGCGTGATCGCGACACCCATGCTCGTCGTCGCGGCGGCGATCGCGGAGAGGCGGGCAGAGTCCGTGTCACCGGGGGCGTAGCGCGCGAAGAGGGCCGCGGCGAGGAGATCACGTGTCCCGAAGCCCTGCGGCGTGATCGGGAGAGTCACGGCGACCATGATGATCGGAATGTAGGCGGCGGCGGCGGCAAAGGGGATGGTGACCCCGAAGAAGCGGAATGGGAGCCAGGTGCCGAGGAAGAGCACCACGAGGTGTGGTAGCCGCGAGAGCAGCGCCACGAGGTGCCCTGTGACGCCGGCCTCGAAGAGCGGCGCGAGGAGCTTCGTCTCGGCGAGCCGCCGCGGCCTCGCCGCGATGAGGGCGAGGTAGAGCACGCCCGCTCCCAGCACCGCCGCGACCCAGAGCAACGATTGCCCGTTGAGCCAGAGCGCCAGGCAGCCGAGGCCGAGCACGCAGCCGCTCCACGACGCATAGACGAGGAGCGTGGCCCCCGCGACGCGCGCCAGCGGCGTGCCGTGACGCCGGGCGAGGAAGTAGGTGATGAAGGCCTGCCCCACGTGATGGTTGAGCATCGAGGGCAGGTACGACGCGCCGCGGAGGATCCAGAAATCGCGGAAGCGGATCGGGGCGACCGAGCGGCGATACACGAGCACCGTCGCGAAGGTGTCGGCCGTGAGCAGCGCGAAGATGAACACCGTCGCAAAGAGGAGGAACGCGGGCGCGTTGACGGAGGCGAGGTGCCGCGCGAACGCGTGGAGATCGAGGCGCCCGAGGACGAAGGCGGAGAGCCCCAGCGCCAGGACGAACGGGGCAGCGCGACGCCACGCAGGAGCGGCCTTTTCGGGGACGGCGATCGATTCGGAGGGCAGCTCGGCCATGCGGGCGCGACGATACCACACGGCCGATCGAGCCTAGATCGTGGCCACGATCCCGCCGCGGCTCTTCGCTCTGGTGAGCCTCAGCCCTCGCCGACCTGCATCTCCGCGATCAAACCTCCCCCGTAACAGAAGAACGCGAGCGTCCGGCTGAACAGGAGAACGATCTCGATGCCCAGCCCGCCGCCGAGCTCGATCCGCCAGCGACCCGTCTCCACCTCGATGCATCGCATGATCGAGCCAGACGCGAGAGGCGCGCCAGGTGACGCTGCCGCTCCCGACACAACGAAGTGTCACGGGTTCGCTCAGCGTCGCTGGAGGAGGAGCGCGATCGTGGAGATCGCGTGGCGTCATTTTTCAGGTGTCGACGGCGCCTGTGCAGGAGGCTGCCCGCTGTGCGCCTCGGGCCCGCCCGACATCTGCACGTACGCGATGGGAACGGCGATGCCGAGGAGCAGAAAGAGTCCGCCTCGACCCAGCAAACCCTTGCGGCCCGGCATCATCAAGAGCCCCGACAAGGCCAGGAGGATCAGCCCCACAGCGTAGACGTCGGCGATCACCGTCCACGCCTTCTTTCCGCGGCTCAGGTGCAGCCAGTTGACGACACGCAGGAAGAACCGCGGCCGCTGCCCCTCGTCGACGACATGACCGTTCGCGGTGTTGATGTGGAGCGTGCGCTTGTCGAGCACCACCTGAAGATCGGAAGGGTCCGCGCGGTAGACATCGCGCGGCGTCGCGGTGACGCCGAGCTGCTTCATCACCGCGGCGGCCGCCTCTTCCTCCGTACCGGGGATCGGCGCGCCGAGCTCGTGCGCCTCGCTGTAGGCCACGAAGCTCGGATCCCAATCGAGGATGTGGTTCACCGCGAGGCCGGAGATCGCGTAGATGAGCGTGAGCCCGACCGCCACGTGACCGAGGTCTCGGTGGATCGCGCGGTTGTAGCCGCGCCAGGAGGAGCGCGGTTTCTTCTCGGCCTTCGCCGCGGGCGCCGCCCCTCCGGATGCCTCAGCCATACCGCTCTTCTTTCCACGGATCGGCGTGGTTGTGATAGCCGCGCGTCTCCCAGTAACCGGGCCGATCCTTGGCGCTGAAGTAGATGCCGGTGATCCACTTGGCGCTCTTCCAGAAATAGAGATCTGGCATCAGCGAGCGCACCGGCGGACCGTGCGGCCTTGGCAGCGCGGCGCCCTCGTATTTGTAGGCGAGGAGCGAGGTCGGAGCGAGCGCCTCGGCGAGGCGCACGTTGGCCGTGTACCCGTTGGCGGCCTCGAAGACAGCGTAACGCGCGGTGTCACGCACTTTGGCGATCTTCGCCAGGTGAGCGATCTGAACGCCGGTCCATTTGCTATCGAGGAGCGTCCAGCCCGTGACGCAGTGGACGTCGCAGGTCTGATCGGTCGCCGGCATCGCCGTCAGAGCGGCGAAATCGATCGTCGTGGGATTGTCACACTCACCATGTAAGTTGAGGTGAAATCCGGCCGGGCTTGGATCCCCAGGGTCCCCGCCCATCGGTTTCAGCGCATCGAGGAGGCGCTGACCGGGTGGGAGCCGCAGCCTCCCGTCCCCGCGGAGGAGCTTGGCGCGCGGATCGTTTTCAGCGGCCAAGACGTAGGTACCCCCGCCGAGCGCCGCCAGTAGGGTTCCTGCGGCCGCAGCGCGCAGGAAGCGTCTGCGCTCCATGGACTGCTCGAGCTCGGGGTAGAGGCTGAAGGGGCTCGCGCCCCGTCTCGGGCTTTCATCCTGTCGTCTGCTCATGTGCGCCTCCTCGAGCGGCACCCGAGTTACGCGCCAGCATGCCCCCGGTTCCGAATCTCTTTGAGAGACCGGAAAGCTTCATTGACGACCGTCGTAAAATTGAACTACTTTAGTGGCTTTGGAATTGCGCGATGCCTCAGGCTGATTGAGGCACCCTGACAAGATCATGGACCACACTCGGCCTACGCTCACTTGAGTCGACGGGGAGGAAGCCTAAAATGACGCGGGAAAATCAGGGTTTCGATTCTTCGTTGTTTCCCTCCTCCGTGACCTCGACGGTCGACGTCATCGTCCCGTCGAGCCTGCGAGCCACGAGCAAAGGCCGCCCCGTCAACGGCGCAGACGACCTCGCCGGCGCCGCGCGCACCATCGATCGTGTCGCCCGCGCCGACTGCAGCGTGCTGATCACCGGAGACCGCAGCCCAGCGCTCGACAACGTCGCCCGCGCGCTCCACGACCGCAGCCTGCGCGGCGACTTCCCCTTCATCGCGCTGGACTGCACGCTGATCCCTGGGCAACGACTCGAAGAAGAAATCTTCGGGCGCGCAGGCCACCTCGGCGAGACGCGCCTGGGCGCGGTGGGCGCGGCGGAGGGCGGCACGCTCTTCCTGGCCTACGTCAACGAGCTCTCTCCGTCGCTGCAGACGCGGCTCCTTCGCCTCGTGCGCGAGCGCGAGCACTCCCCGATCGGGGACGTGCGCATCTTCAAATCCGACGTGCGGATCATCGCCGCCACGAGCCGCGATCTCGAGCTGGAGATCGCCGCGGGCCGCTTCCGCGAGGACCTCTATACGCACCTCGCCGTCATCCAGGTCCACCTCCCAGTGTCGCCGATGTCGATGTCGGACTCGCCGCCCTCCTCGGGGATCCGACCGCTCCTGCCCGAAGAGGGGATCGATCTCCGCGCAGCCGTCGAAGAGTTCGAGAGCGATCTGATCCGTCAGGCGCTGATGAAGACGGGCGGCAACAAGAACAAAGCCGCCCAGCTCCTCCGCGTGAACCGTACGACGCTCGTCGAGATGGTGAAGCGCAAGCGCCTCAACGTCGCGGGCTGACCTTCCCCTCTCCCCCTCAGCCGCATGCGGGAGAGGAGGACCGAGGGGTGAGGGCAGCGGTCGCGGCGGCTACTGCGTGATGGCTTTGAGGTCGAGCATTTCTTCGACGCTCGGCACCACGATGAGATCGCAGCGGCGGTTCTTCTGGCGGCCGTCGTCGGTGTCGTTCGTCGCGATCGGATCGGTGTCGGCGAAGCCCGTCGCGCTCCAGTGCGCGATGGGCATCCCGCCGGTCTTCTCGCCGACGAGGAACAGCAGCACCTCGCGCGCGCGCATGAGCGACAGGCCCCAGTTGTCGCGGAAGATGCCGCCCTGGAGCGGCTTCGAGTCGGTGTGACCGGCGACCTGGTAGTCGCGGCCGAGCAGCGCGCCGTCCGCCTTGATGACGTTGGCGACCTTGGTGAGGATCGCCTGGCCTTCCTTCTTCAGCGTCTCGCGACCAGAGTCGAAGAGCACGTCGCCGGGGAGAGAGATCACCATCCGGTTCTTGCGGATGCTGACCGCGAGGCCGAGCTTGGTCAGCTCGTCGAGCTTGCGCTTCAGCGTCTCGAAGCGCGCCTTGATCAGCTCGAGCTGCTTGGCGCGGGCCTGGTACTCGACGAGGGCGCGCTCGCGCTCTTCGAGCGTGGCGTTGACGCTCGAGAGCTTCTTGCTCGTGTTCTGGAGCTCGATGCCGGCGGCCTGGAGCTGGCGCTCGAGATCGCCGACCCGCGCCGAGGCGGTCTCGAGCTCCTTGTTGGTCTTGTCGAGCTTGGATTGGGTCGCCTGGTGCTCCGTCGCCAGGTGGCTGTACTTGTCGAGCTGTGCCTGCCACTCCTCTTCGGAGTGCCCGCAGGCGATGAGGCCGAGGGCGGGGAGCAGGAGGAGCGGGAAAAACCGAGGGGCAGGCCAGATCATGGACAGGTTCTCCGTCGAGCGGCGCGAAGCCGCACCAGTTTCGGGACCTACCCTACCGGGACACCGTGAACGCATAAAGCCCTTTTCACGCGCGCGATTCAGACTAAAGGAGGGCGGTCATGGCGCATCGGATCACGCTCATCCCCGGCGACGGCATCGGCCCTGAAGTCACTGAAGCCACGCAGAAGGTCCTTCGCGACGCGAAGGTCGACATCGACTGGGAGGTCCACCACGCGGGCCTCGAGGTCGCGAGGCTCACGGGCAGCCCCCTCCCCGCCTCGGTCATCGACGCCGTTCGCAAGAACAAAATCGCCCTCAAGGGCCCGGTGACGACCCCGATCGGCAAGGGCTTCCGCTCGGTCAACGTCACCCTCCGCCAGACGCTGGATCTCTACGCCAACGTCCGCCCCATCCGCAGCTTGCCCAACGTCGAGACGCGCTTCGACGTCGACATGGTCATCATCCGCGAGAACACCGAGGGCCTCTACGCGGGCCTCGAGCTGATGATCCTCCCCGGCGTCGCCCAGAGCATCAAGCTCACGACCGAGACCGCCTCGACCAACATCGCCGAGTTCGCCTTCCGCTACGCCGAGCTCAACGCCCGCAAGCGCGTGACGATCGTCCACAAGGCGAACATCATGAAGATCTCCGACGGCCTCGCGCTCGACTGCGCCCGCCGCGTCAGCGAGAAGCACAAGGAGATCGAGCTCCGCGAGATGATCGTCGACGCCGCCGCGATGACGATGGTGCGCGACCCCAACCGCCTCGGCGTGCTGGTGACGGAGAACCTCTACGGCGACATCCTCTCGGACCTCGGCGCCGGCCTCGTCGGCGGCCTCGGCATCGTCCCCGGCGCCAACATCGGCGACAACTGCGCCGTGTTCGAAGCGGTGCACGGCTCGGCCCCCGACATCGCCGGCAAGGGCTACGCGAACCCCACCGCCTTGATCCAGAGCGCCGTGATGATGCTCCGCCACATCGGCGAGCAGAGCGTGGCGCAGCGGATCGAGACCGCGCTCACCGACGTGTACCGCGAGGGCAACGTGCGCACGCGCGATCTCGCCGGCACCGCGTCGACCGACGATTTCGCGGGCGCGATCAGCAAAAAACTCACCGGCTGATCCAGAGAGGCTCGCGCCGTGTGGGAGATTCTCCTCGAACAGTGCGCGAGCCTCCTCGGCCTCACCGTGAGGCGCAGCCGAGGCGCGCTCGTCGTCGCCTGCATCGTGCTCGGCGCCTTCAACTTGATCGCCATCGAGCTCTGGAGAACCAACGGCCTCGTCATCACGCTGGGCCTGCTAGCGTTCGCCGCCATGGTCGGGCTCCAGGTCGCCGGCGCGCGTGACGCTCTCTGGCGGGCCGCCTGCCTTCCCCTCGACGATCCTCGTCAACCACCGCCGGACCTCGCCACCTTCAAGGACCACCTGCCTCCGACCGCGCACGCGCTGCGGCGCCTCGGAACCGCCCTCGATGACGTGCGCCGCGGCCGTTACACCGTCGCCAACGACGCGCTGCCGCGCATCGATCGCGCGCTCCTCCGCGCCGAAGAGCTCCGCCTCTTCAACGCCGTGCGCGCGATGATCTCGATCGGCCTCGACGACCTGCCCAACGCCGCGCAGCTCGCCAACGCCGCGCTCCCCACCGGCAGCGAGGAGCTCGACATGCACCTCGGCCGCGCCGTGATCGCCGAAGCCTGGCACCAACCGGAGAGGCTGCGCGCGATCCACGCGCCCTGGGACGGCGCTGGGATCGCCCCCGATCAAGACGGCACGCTCGGGCGCCTTCATCGCCTCACCCGGCTCCGCATCGACGAGCGCCTGCTCGAAGGCCTCGACGCGACCGAAGCGCGCACGCTGTCGAGCGAGGCGCGCGCCGTGGGCGACGAAGATCTCGCCGCCGATCTCGAGTCCCGCGCCCGCGCGCGCGCCTACCGCTGAGCCGGCGCGCCCCTTCGTTTTCCCGTGCCCCGGCCGCGTCACGGTGGAACCCTCCCGACCATGACTCCCCTCGACGAGCTCGCCGCGCTCCTCCGCCCCGCCGGCGGCGGCCTCTACCTCGTATCGACCGGCCGCGCCGAGCAGCTCGCCTTGCAACGCCGCCTCTATGGCGCCGCGACCGACGACGAAGTCCAGACCAAATGGCTGGCCGCGCTGGGCCGCATCGCGACGGCGCGCGCCGTGATCCTTGGCGTCCCCTCCGACGTCGGCGCGGGCTTCCAGCGCGGCGCCAACCTCGGCCCGCAGGCGATCCGAACCGCCTTACTGGAGGCCGAACCGGGCTTCCCCGAGCGGGCCGCCCGCGAAGGGATCGTCGATATCGGCGACGTCTTCGTGGTCCCGCAATTGCTCCATGACGAGATGATCGGCGAGGCGCAAAAGGCCGCTTCACGGAAGGCGCTTTATCCTTCGTTATCAGCCGAAGTGGCGGCAACCTTGCCTGTCTCGCCGTTATCGATCGCCGAGCGAGCGCTGGATCTCGTCTTTGCGATCAACCCGGGCGCGCGCCCGATCGTGATTGGCGGGGATCACTCGACCGCCTGGCCCGTGGCCGCCGCGCTGGGGCGAGCGCGTAAGGACGAGCGTTGGGCCATCGTCCAATCCGACGCCCATACCGATCTGCTCTCGGAGCGGCTCGGCGTGAAATACTGCTTTGCGACCTGGTCGTACCACGCCAACGAGCTGTTCGGGCGCGATGGGCGGCTCGTGCAGGTCGGGATCCGGGCGACACGGTACGACCGCGGCCACTGGGAAGGAACGCTCGGAGTTCGGCAGTTCTGGGCGGAAGAGTGCTTGCGCCGACCGGAAGCCGTGATTGACGAGGTGATTGATCACCTGAAGGCACGAGGGGTGACGGGGGTTTACTTCTCGAATGATATCGATGGGACGGACGAGGCCTGGGCGGATGCCACGGGGACGCCGGAGCCCGGGGGGCTGACACCGGAGTTCCTGGTGGCGCTGATCCGGCGGCTGGGGAGCGAGATCGGGTTGATTGGTGGAGACGTGATGGAGGTGGCGCCGATGCTGCGGCCGCGGGTGGACAGCGGGGAGCGGACGGTGGCGCTGGCGGTGAGGTATTTGCGAGAGACGATCGCGGCGGTGCTCGAGGGGCCCATTACCGTCCATGCTGGGCTGACCGGCTAGACCGGGTCAGCCGTCGCCATTCGGATCGATCCCCATTTCACGCAGCCGCGCCGCCAAGCGCTGAGCGCGAGCCTCGGCGCTCTCGGCGCGGGCGCGCTCTCGCTCCGCACGCTCCGCCCCCGTCGGCACGAGCTCTCCCTCGCGCGTGCACCAGCGCAGCCAGCGAGCGGACATGCCCTCGAACGTCCCCTCCCACTCCACCAGGCCGAGCCCCACGCTCTCGAACCATGCGGTACCGAGCACCACGTAAAACCCTCCGCGCAGCTCGAAGGCGCGGAGCGTCGAGTCGCCCAGCTCTTTCAGCGGGTCGTAAACCACGTAGTAGTCGACCCGCATCCGCCGGTAGCGGCGGGCCCTCTCGCCGAGCTCCTTCCCCTTGCGGTTCGAGACGATCTCGATGACCACCTCCGGCGGTTTGCCGTAGCGCCAGAGAAAGTAGGACCGGTTCTTCTTCTCGCTCTGATCCGCCGGGATCGTTACGTCGAGGCTGAGCGTCATGTCCGGCACGACCGCCGGCTCTTCCACGGAGGAAAAGAGCCCCACATTGTGCTCCGATCCATTCGCGCCGACCACCCAGGAGCACTCTGCTCGCCGCCACCCCGGGGACGGGGTCAGCCCGAGCATGAACTGCCCCGTCCCCGCCGCTACCGATCACCATGACGTGAAGGAGATAAGCGCGTCGGCGATCGACAGCGCATCGGATGCACAGCTCGCCTGCTCGGTTGCGCAGCCGGTACGCCTGTTCGCTTTATTCTGCTCCTTCCGTCGGTAACACACGTTCATCGTGTCTCCGGAACACGGGATCTCCAGTGTCAGCCGGGACACATTATGTGAGCTATACTACGATGATGAACCACCTGGCCATCGTGCTGATCCTCGCGACCTCTCACGTTGCAGGGTGCGCCCCCAAGCACCCGCCTGCGCCGCCTGCCACCACACAGGCCGTCACGGCGAGCGACGAAGACGACCTCCGTGAGGCCGTCTTCCGCCACCTCTTCGACCACAACCTCTCCGGACGGCAAAAGACGGCCCAGGTCTTCTGTCTCCAGATCGAAAACAGGGGCGACCCTTCGGCGGAGCTGCTGAAGCGCTTCGTCGATCAAAAGCCCAGCGTGAAGCCGCTCTCGCGCTGCACCGTCAAGAAGGGCGCTGAAGGGGGCGAAGTCCTCGACGACACCGGCGCGCGGGGCCTGATCTTCCGCGTCGACTCGATCCGGCGCACCGGGCACGACACGGCGGAGATCGAGGGGGGCTATTTCGAGACGGGGCTGAGCGCCTCGGGCAACGTCTACGAGCTCGTGAAGGAGAACAACCGCTGGGTCGTGAAGAAAGACACGATGAAGTGGATCTCGTGATCGCGGCGGCGCCCGCCCCCCCGGGCGCGTGATCAGCCCTCTTTTTCTTCGAGGGCGGCGAACCACGCCTCGGCGACGGTCGCGAGGACCTCTTCGGTCACGTCGGTGCCTTCGACGACGGCGTTCGCGGCGCCGAACGAGAAGACAGCGCGGCCGACGGCGGCGCCGGCGACGCACACGGTGTACTCGTCCTCGGCGAGGGGACGCATGTAGAAGGACGTGCCCTCGTAGGTCACGGTCTTTTCGGCAACATCGACAACAGGGGAGCTGGCAGTCATGGTCGCGGACGCTAGCACGCGGGCGCGCGCCTCCGCCTCATCTTTTCGTACCGGGAGCGACCGAAAAGACTGTGATAGAAGGGGACATGCAGCGCTTCCTCGCCTTCGGCTCGTCCTTCCTTCTGTTGCTCGTCTTCTGGGCCGGCTGCTCCGCGGCAGGCGGGAAGGTGACGTCGGCCGCGACCGGCGCGGGCGGCGGAGGCAGCGGCGGAGGCAGCACGGGGAGCGAAGGCGGGAGCCTCTCGATCGGCGCGACCGGGACCGGCGGGAACGTCATCTCCGCCGCGCATCTCAAGGGCAAGGTGGTCGCCCCCGAGGGCACCATCCCGATCTACGGCGCCCTCGTGTACGTGGCGGCGACGCCTCCCCCGGCCATCCCGGACGGCGTGTACTGCGATGAGTGTGTTCACCTCGACTCCTCGATCGCGTTCACCACGACCAAGCCCGACGGGACGTTCGATCTCGGCACTGACTCGGTCGGCAAAGGCTACCTGGTCGTGCAGAAGGGGGCGTTCCGGCGCGTCCGGCCCATCACTGTCGCGGCCGGCGCTCAGGACGTGCCCAAAGCCCTGACGACGATGCCTTCGCACATGGACAAGGCGAACGGGGACGACATCCCGAAGATTGCCATCGTCGTCGGCGCCTGGGATCCGATCGAGATCGTCCTCGCCCGCATGGGGCTCGACGCGAAGCTCTCGCAAGACCTGTTCGGCAAGACGCAGGTCCTCTCCAAGGACGCCAGCGCGTTCGCCATCTACGGTATCCAGAACCTCGGCGAGGTGAGCCCCTACCCGTCGCCGATCACCCTCCTGACCACGCCGAGCGAGATCGAGAAGTACCACATGGTCTTCATCCCCTGCTCGGGCAGCGTCAACAGCGATCCCGGGAGCGGGCCGCAGTGCAGCGGCGTGTTCTCCTTCGACGCCAAGGTGCCCTCGACGATTGAAGGCTTCGTCAAGAAGGGCGGACGCGTCTACGCCTCGGACTGGTCCTACGAGTACGTGCGCCAGATCTTCCCGGGGTTCGTCTCATGGAAGGGCGAAAACCAGCAGATCGGGAGCGCTTGCATGAACGGCGGCGGCGATCAATCGGCCCCGCCGGTCGACGCGGATCTCGCCGCGTGGCTCGCGGCCCAGGGCCAGACGCTGACCACCGTGAAGGACGCCTGGATGTCGATCACCGACGTGCACACGCACGCGGACGTCGACGCCAAGGGCACCGCGGTGAACGAGACGCCGAAGGTCTGGGTCCACGCCGACGCGAGCCCGGCGACGACGAGCTTCAAGCACGGCTGCGGGCGGGTGCTCTACTCGACGTACCACACCCAGCCGACGGCCGAGACCAACGGGCCGCTCGAGCCGCAGGCGCTGAGTCTGCTCTACCTGATCCTCGAGGTCGGGGTCTGCATCGACGACAAGATCCCCGGGTGAAGAGCCGACCATGGGCCACCTCGACAAACCGGCGCTCGACGCCCTGATCGCCGCCGGGTGCGCCGCGTGCGGCGGGACGACGCTCTCGTTCCAGACCTACGTCGACGGCCTCCTCCCGCTCATGGGCGGCGAGCCGGTCGGCAAGCTCAAGTGGGTTTACAACGGCGAGAAGTTCCTCGACGGGGTGTACGAGATCGCCTGCGCGGGCTGCAAGGCGGTGATCTTCGCCTCGCCCGACTGCCCACGATGCCACGCCGCGGGCGCCCTCGCTTCGGCGCTCGCAGCCGAGGACAGTTATCCTGTCCCGACCGCGTGCTCGGGGTGCGAGAGCGAAGAGGTGCGCTACATCGCGTTCATGCCCGCCAGGGCCACCTACGAGGGCAAGCGGGCGGAGAAGGCGCGCACCAGCGTGGAGATGCACGAGGCGGGCTTCCATGGGTATCGCGTCGATTGCAAGGTGTGCGGCACCGTCGCCGAGCTGAAGAGCGCGTGCCCGCTGTGCGGGGCAAAAGGGCCGCTCCGCGAGCGGCCAGACGACGACTGACGCGTAGCAGAAAGCATCTTACCCCCTTCCTCCCCCGACGGCCCCGCGCCATCTTCGCCCCATGGCGACGATCGATCTCTACCTCATGTCCCCTCCCGGGCCCGAGTGGCAGCTCCGGGGTCGCGCAAATTTCCGCAGCGCGACGGCGGCGCCGGTCGATGCGCGCGCGGCGATCCGCGAGTGGCTCGGGCTCGCCGACGCGATCGAAGAGCGCGGTGGCCGCGTGCTCTGCCTCATCCCCGAGCGCGGGACCGAGCTGACCGGCCTGCCGTACGCGGCCGAATGCGGGCAGATCGTCGAGCAGTCGGGGGAGCTTTTGTTCTTGCTCCCGAGCATGTTCGCGCCGTACCGCAAGGGAGAGCGCGCGCTCTGGCGCCCCGTCGCGGAGACTCTGGGGTTGAAGCCGGTCGACGTCGACGACGTCTGGGAGGCGCAGGGCGACGTCGCCACGTTCCACGGGCGAACGCTGCTGTTCTTCGGCGGCCGGACCGACCCCGCCGGCGTCATGAGCGCGGTGAACTATTTCCCCGACGACGCCCTCCTGTTCGAGATTCGCCAGCCCGCCTTCCACGGCAACATGGCGGCGCTGCCGCTCGACGCGGCGGGCAAGATCCTCGTGTGCCCCGAGGTGTTCCTCGACGACGGGCTCGCGCGGCTCACCAAGTCCTTCGGCTCCGAGGTGATCGTCCCGGTGAGCGTCGACGAGATCCGCGCCTACGCCACCAACGGCCTCCCGATGGGGAACGACGTGCTCGTGCCGCACCTCGTCCCCGAGCGGGTGACCGATCTCATGAAGGGCTGGGGCCTGAACGTGATCACGCTCCCCATGGTCGAGCTCTGCGAGAAGGCCGGCGGCGCCTCGCGCTGCCTCGTGAGCTACGCGCGCGTCGACGAGGCGAAGATCACCATCCCGCCGGAGCTCGACTACCGCGAGCAGCGCGCGAGGATCCTCGCGGATGCGTGAGGCGATCGCCGCCTTCTTCGCGCGCTACCCCGAGTGCCGCTTCCGCGCCCTCGGCGCCCGCGACAACGCGGGCGCGCTTGATCTCGCCCCCTTCGGGCAGGCGGCCTCGTACCTCGACGCGGCGGCGCACCCGGCGTGGGTCGCGCGCTACCTCGCTGCCAACCGCGCGCGCTTCTCCGGCCCGGTCGCGCTGCCCGGCTGGGTCCTCGTCGATCTCTATTTGCTGCCCGCCGCGATCGGCCTGCTCACCTGCCCGACGCGCCTCTGCGACGTGCGGCCCGAGGGCCTCGACGACGACGATGAGGCCGTCGCCGCCGCGTACTACGCCGCGCCCAGCATCGTCCCCGGTACGGTGGTCGGCGTGTCGTTGATCTCGCTCCGCGGAGGGATCGGCGCCGCCGCGATCATCAAGGCGCTGACCTTGAAGATGCTCCGCGCGACCAGCCAGCAAGGCATCGCGCAGTGGGACAACCCGAGCCTCCGCGTCCACACGCGCATGGGTTCGCTCCGCCTCCTCGGCCCCGTCCCGAGCGCCCACGGGAAGGCCGAGGAGAGCTTTCTTTACGCCGTCGATCTCGCCGACGAAGCCCGCTGGCGCGAGGCGATGGTTCGGCCTCGAACGATCTCTACCGACGTGCCGGAGGGCGCCGCGTGGATGCCCGTCGCTGATCGCCGCGAGCTCCGCGCGCTCCTCGATCGCGCGGCTTCAGGAGAGCGGATCGAGATCCTCCCGCCCGGCCTCTCCGACGGCGGCACCCACGTCCTGGTGCGTCGTGGGTAGCTCGAAGAAGGCCCCGCCGCCGTGCGGCTGCGCGGAGCCCCACGTGGGCGATCTCTTCCTCGCGTCGGAGTCGGATCGCCTCCGCGCCTGCGTCGTTCATGCACCCGGCCGCGAGATCGAGCGCCTCATCCCCGCCAATTATCGCTGGCACCTCTACGACGATCTCCTCCACCTCGAAGAGGCTCGCCGCGAGCACGCCGTCCTCCGCACGCTGCTCGAGCGCCTCGGCGTGCGCGTCCACGAGCTCGGCGATCTCCTCGCGCGCGTCTACCAGCAGATGTCGAGCACCGATCGCGGGCAGTTCCTCGAGAGCGTGCACGACGTCAGCCCCGGCGCGCCGAGCTACGTGCTCCGTCAGCTCGCCGAGGAGACCGATCCCGGCGTCGTCGCCCGCGCGCTGATCGAGGGCGTCGAGGCCGCGCGCAGCTTCGCCGCCGAGGTCGAGGACGCGCTCTATCACCTCCAGCCGATGGCCAACCTGATCTTCATGCAGGACGTGGCCGTCGTGCTCCTCGATCGCGTGGTCCAGGGCTACATGTCCCAGCTCGTGCGGATGCCGGAGGAGGTCGTCGTCGAGACCGTGATCCGCCGGAGCAACGTCTTCGGCCCGCTCGGCAGCGGCGAGTTCTGGATCGATCCTTCGTTCCGCGCGCGGCACCGCATGCGGCGCACCGCGTGGGAGTACGTGCAGCTCGACGCCGCGCGCGTCCGCGTCCGCGTCGGCGGCGTCGAGGCGCCGTGGCTCGATGTGCAGGGCTCCTCGCAGCGAGTCGACGGCGAGCGCGTCCACATCGAGCTCGAGGGCGCGTACATGGCCGACGGGCGCCACTTCATCCTCGAAGGCGGCGACGTGCTCACGCTGCGCCGGCCCGACGGGAAGACGGTGGTCATCCTCGGCCACAACGCGCGCACCTCCGCCGACGCGATCGACGAGCTCGCGTACCGCCTCCTTCGCCGCGACGGGCGCCCGCTCCGCGGCGAGATCGGCGCCGTCATCGTCGTCGACGTCCCCGAGTCGCGCGAGGACCCGACGCACCTCGACACGCGCGTGCTCCTCCTCGACAGCCGCACGATCATCGCCGATCGCACGCTGGTGCAGCCCACCGCGGGCCCGGGCGCGCGCTTCTTCGTCTTCCTCCCCGAGGCCCCCGGCAGCCCGCGCAAGCGCCGCGCCGTGAGCGAGCTGGGGGGAGAGTTCCGCCCGATGCCCAAGGTCGATCTCGTCGCGTGCAGGGACTTCGAGGACGCGACGGCGCGCGCCGGGCTCGACGTGACGGTGCGCTGGGTGCCGGCGCAGGTACCGTGGGAGACGCCCGACGGCGGCGGCGGCGAGGCGTGGATCGCCTTGCAGCAGAGCCTCTGGGCGCACGCGCTCAACCTCCTGGTGATCGACGCCGGCGTCTTCGTCGGCTTCGATCGCCACGCCGGCTTCTACCGCGAGGTGCTCGGCGCCGTGTGCGTGGACGCCGAGCGCGAGCTGCTCTCGGGCCCGCTCTCCGGCCTCCGCTGCTGCGCGCTCCTCGACGCGCTGCGCGCGCGCGGAGACGGCGCGCCGGTGGCGCTACTGATCCCCGGCGCCGAGCTCAGCCGCGCCCGCGGCGGCGCGCGCAGCCTGGCCATGCCGCTTCATCGCGAGCCCAGAGAGCGCTCGTGAGCGCCGCCAAGACGACCCCTGACAGCCTCCTGACGAGCGCGCTCCGCGTCGAGAGCGAGGTCGGCTATCTCCGCCGCGTCCTCGTGTGCTCGCCCGGCGAAGAGCTCCGCCGCGTGCCGCCCGAGCAGCGCGAGCGCTACCTCGTGGAGGACGTGCTCTGGCTCGAGCGCGCGCGCGAGCAGCACCAGGCCTTCACCGCCGCGCTCGATCTGCTCATGCGCGCCGCGCCCGGCGCCTCGACCACGGTGACGCCGGTGGTCGATCTCCGCGACGAGCTCCGCCGCGCGCTCACCGCCCGCCCCGAGGGCGCCGCGGCCTCGGCGCTCCTCGACGAGATCGCCGCCGTCGAGCCCGCCCTCGGCGTCACGGAGGCAGAGGACCTCGCCGCCGCCCTCCGCGACGAGCTGCGCGTGGGCAGCGGCCAGATCGTCGACGATCTGATCGCGGGCGTGCTCGCGCCGCGACCGCGCCCCGGCGGCTCGCTCTTCCGCGTCTCGCCTTCGCCCAACGTGATCTTCGCGCGCGATTACCCCATCGTCCTCGGCGGCGCCGCGTTCCTCTCGTCGATGACGAAGCAGGTGCGCTGGAAAGAGCCGGCCCTCGCCCGCTTCCTCTTTCACGAAGCGCTCGGCCTCGGCGACGCATGCTTTGACCTCAAACGAATGACCTTCGGCGCCCGCGCCCAGCGCGCCCTCGAGGCTGTGCCCGGCCGCCTCTACATCGAGGGCGGCGACGTGATGGCGCTCTCGCGCGACACCATCGTCGTCGGCATCAGCGAGCGCACGAGCTGGAAGGGCGCGACCGCGCTCGCGCTCGCCCTCCGCCGCCTCAAGGCCGAGCGCCCCGCCGCCTTCCCGTTCCGCGAGCTCTGCGCCGTGGAGCTGCCCGCGCGCCGCGCGATGATGCACCTCGACACGGTCTTCACGCTCGTCGACCACGGCCTCGCGCTGGCGTTCCCGCCCCTCACCTTCCCCAACGCGCGTGAAGAGATGGCCGTCTACGCCTGCGACCTGGAGGGCGACCCCGAGGCGCCGGTCGAGCTGCGCTGGGTCGGCCCCTTCAGCCGAGCGATGGGCGCCCGCCTCGGCAGCCCTGGCCGCCCGCTCACCCTCATCGCCGGCGGCGGTGACGTGCGCACCGCCCAGCACCGCGAGCAGTGGTGTGACGCCTGCAATGCGGTCGCGGTCGGCCCCGGCGTCGCCCTCTCCTACGCGCGCAACGACCGCACGTTGGCAGCTCTGGCCGCGCTCTCGGGCAAGGCGCTCACCGTCACCCCGGGCGTCACCGCGCCTCCCAAGGACCACCTGCGCCCCTTCCATGTCGTCAAAGCCGCCGAGCTCGACGCCGCCCGCGCCAAAGCCTGGATGGAATCGGGAGAGCGGCTCATGGTCGCCATCGATGGAAGCGAGCTCGGGCGCGCCCGCGGCGGGCCTCACTGCATGACGATGGCGCTCCACCGCGACGACGGACCGTAAAACGCCAACCAAAACCATCCGACTGATGAATCATCCCACGACGGTCACCTGAAATGGCTTTGGCGAGGCGGTATAACAGCGAAGTACCGCGCGGACTTCCTCAGGGCTGAGACGGGTGGCCTTCTGGGCCTTTGCTTGCTCCACCACCTCATCCTCTGGAGCGCCGGAGCGCATCAACAGTAGTCCGTAGACGTCCAACCGCTCCTCTGGAGTCAGCGCACGGCCGGAACAGTACGTTTTATATGCGTCTGCCATGGCTTCGTAAATGGCGATCTCTCGCTCGGGGTCCGCCTCTTTCTCGAAATCATCGAGCCACCCCTCGAGCGTGTCGCGGTGGAGCTCGGCGAATGTGGGGAGCATCGCCTCAACGCGCTGAACCTGCGAAGCCGTCAGCTTGGTGCGCGGCCCATCGACGACCTTGATGTCTTTGGGGTCTAACCACTGGACCGACGACCGCGGCTTGGTCGATACCGGCAGGGCCGCGCTCTCGAACAGCGCCAGGTAGGGAGCAAAATTGAAGCGGCGGTTGCGTTTGTAGCCAGTCATCTCCTTCAGAATCCCGAGCTTCAGGAGGCGAGCCACGTGGTTGTTAGCCGTCACATAGGTCACGCCGATCTTCATCAACGTCGCTGGCGTCACCACTGGCTGTGTGAACAGAAAATCGAGCACGCGCAGAAGTGCCCCACTAGCCTTTCCCTCCTTCTCAAGCAAATTTCGGTAGCGCGTACGAAGATCGAGAATCTTTCGCGCAGTCTCGTGCGCCTGCGTTGCTACTTCGCATACGCCCCGCAGGAAGAAGGCGAGCCATTTTTCCCAGTCGCCGTTTACGCGCACGGCTTGGAGGCGGTCATAGTACTCGGTGCGATTCTGCTTGAGGAAGTGACTCAGGTAGAGCAGCGGACGCGAGAGGACACCGCGCTGACACAACAGAAAGGTAATCAGCAGGCGCCCAATTCTACCGTTGCCATCAAGGAAGGGATGGATCGTCTCGAACTGAGCGTGCGCGAGTCCGGCGTGAATCAGTGGCGGTAGCGAGGTGTCGTGGAGGAACAGCTCAAGATGGCCGGTGACCTCCAACAGAAGATGCGGCGGCGGGGGCACAAAGCTCGCCGTACTCAAGGTACAGTTTGCGGCACCGATCCAATTCTGGCTCCGGCGGAACTCTCCCGGCTCGAGTTGCTCGCCGCGGACGCCCTGCATCAGGCGAGCGTGAAGCTCCCGGATCAGGCGCAAGGACAGCGGTAGCGCTGTCTGTTTCAGCCCGTAGTTCATCGCACCGACGTAGTTCACCACTTCTTGGACATCGCGCAGCGTGCCGTCCTCGCCCCCCGCTTCGAACTGGAGGACATCCGTCAGCGACGCCTGCGTGCCCTCAATCTGGGAGCTGAGGACAGCCTCTTGGCGTACGTACATCGCGACGAAGAGGTCAGGATTCGGCAGGATCCCGGTGATCCCATCAAGACGCCCGAGCGCCAGGTCCGCCGCCGAAAGTAGGCGGACGAGTTCGCCTGCGAGTTCGAGGGGTGGCTCAGGCGGAAGCGGCGCGGGCACGAAGGCGACATAGCCAGTTGGCTGACTTACTAAATTTCCAGCTCTCATAGAATTTTCCTAAACCTAAGCGGACCGCGGCATCATAATAAACGAAACGCGCTTTCTATTTATCATGGATCACGTTCCATGTTCTATAGACAAAGATCGTGGCCCATGGCGGGGCTGGTAGCCCTCGCCCGGCCGGCCCGGATGCCTTGTGGCGGTAACCACATTCCCCCCATCGCCGCGCGGCGCACCGCCGTTCCACTCCCAGGACCCGCCAACCAGCCGCGGCGCAACCCCCATCCACTCCCATGAGCCCATTCCGACCCGCCGCGCGACGCCCCACCAGTCGCAACCATCCCCACCAAGCGATCTCGTACTCCCAAACCAATCCGCTGAGCCTCCCCCCGGCCTCCCGGGACTGAAAAACCAGTCCCCGGAGCCTCTGGCAGCCCCGCCCGCATTACTTCGGCACTACTTCGTCCCGTTCCCGTTCCCCTCGCCGCCCGCGCCAGGCTCCTCCGGCTCCGCCGTCTTCTTCTTCCGCCCCGAATTCGGCCGCCCCGCCGCATAGAGCGACGGGAACTGCGCAAACCGCTCCGGCACCTTGCGCTGGAGGTGCAGCCCCACCGCCTGAACCTCTTCGTACACCTGGATGAGCAGCGTCCACGCGCGCACGAACAGCAGATACGCCGCCTTCGCCTCCGGCGTCAGCTCGGAGGTCAGGTGCTCCATCATGTCCTTCGCGAGCCGCCGCGCGTCGGCCACGTCCGTCTCGCGGTAGTTCGTCGGATCGGCGGCGACCACCTTGTGGCGCAGCTCGTAGATCCGCGCGTAGCCCATCAGATCGCCGGCTGTATCGCGGTAGCTCGTGCCGGGGGCGAGGCGCAAAACTTCCGGCCAGATCTCGAGATCGTTCCGGAAGTGGTACTCGCACATGCCCTGCATGCGCCGCTCGACCTCGATCGCCTCGACCATCACGGCCGCGGGGATCTTGGCGCTGGTCTTGAGCGCGCCCGCCGCCTTCGCTTCGCCCCAGAGGTAGATGACGA
>Ga0105048_10003362_pt1 | contig 26209 bp, 27 predicted proteins | sample MAT05_FD_78382 | JGI IMG/M metagenome (GOLD analysis project Ga0105048, IMG submission 78382) | Freshwater microbial communities from Lake Fryxell liftoff mats and glacier meltwater in Antarctica - MAT-05 | ecosystem: Environmental > Aquatic > Freshwater > Ice > Liftoff microbial mat | place...
CGCGCTCTACGTCGTCGGCGAAGGCATCGAGAAGAAAAAGGACGATTTCGCGGCCGAAGTGGCGGCGATGGCGAAGGCATAGCACGTAGCCTTCGGCTGCATTTTTCTGCACCAACCGCGCGTACCGGCCCTGCAGCCGGCGCGCGCGGAGCCGCACCGTAGCAACACCGTCACTGCCGCTGCAAGAACCACCATCAGGGAGCCCGCATGAATCCGCCCGACGCCGCCTCCACTGCCATGCTCGATCCGGTGTCTGCCGCCCACGTGTCGGACACGCCCGCGTACCGGCGCATTCTGCTCAAGCTCTCCGGCGAAGCACTGATGGGGGACGACCAGTACGGCATCAAGCGTGAAGTCATCGACCGCATCGTGGCCGAGATCGGCGACGTGACGCGCGCCGGCGTCGAGATCGCCATCGTCATCGGCGGCGGCAACATCTTCCGCGGCGTCGCCCCGGGCGCGGCCGGCATGGACCGCGCCACCGCCGACTACATGGGCATGCTGGCCACGATCATGAACGCGCTGGCGCTGCAGGACGCGCTGCGCCGTGCCGACGTCGAATCGCGAGTGCAATCGGCATTGCGGATCGACCAGGTGGCCGAGCCCTACATCCGGGGCCGCGCGCTGCGCCACCTCGAGGAAGGGCGCGTCGTCATCTTCGCGGCGGGCACCGGCAATCCGTTCTTCACCACCGATACCGCTGCCGCGCTTCGTGGCCGCGAAATGGGTGTGGATATCGTGCTGAAGGCCACCAAGGTCGACGGCGTGTATACGGCCGACCCGATGCGGGACAAGTCGGCGGTGCGTTACAAAACGCTCACGTTTGACGAGGCGATCGTCAAGAATCTCAAGGTGATGGACGCGACGGCGCTCGCGCTGTGCCGCGACCAGAACATGCTGCTGAAGGTGTTTTCGATCTTCGTCCCCGGCGCGCTGATGCGCGTCGTGATGGGCGGCGACGAAGGCACGTTGGTGCATTGCTAGTCCAATAACTCGCACAGGGGCAGGAGGGCGCATGATCGGCGACGTGAGAAAGACGGCGGAACAGAAGATGACCAAGTCAGTGGAGGCACTGAAGACCGACTTGTCGAAGGTTCGCACCGGCCGTGCGCACACCGGTCTTCTCGACCACATCCAGGTCGACTACTACGGCTCGATGATGCCGTTGACGCAGGTCGCCAACGTCACGCTGGCCGACTCGCGCACGATCGGCGTGCAGCCTTGGGAGAAAAAAATGATCCCGGTGGTGGAGAAGGCCATCCGCGACGCCGACCTCGGCCTCAATCCGGCCACCAGCGGCGATATCATCCGCATCCCGATGCCGTCGCTGACCGAGGAACGACGCAAGGAACTTATTCGCGTCGTTCACAAGGAAGCCGAAGCCGCGCGTGTGGCGGTGCGCAACATCCGCCGCGATGCCAACGACCAGTTCAAGAAGCTCGTGAAAGAGAAGCTGTGCTCGGAAGACGACGAACGCCACGCGCAGGCGGACATGCAGAAGCTCACCGACCGTTTCATCGCCGACGTTGATCGCGTCATGCAGGCGAAGGAAACGGATCTGATGGCCATCTGACGCGGCCGCTGCGCGGCAGGCGGCAACTCGCCATCCTCCGCACGCCACTCTTACGTGTTCAAGACCTCCACCCTCGAGATTCCGCCGGAACGCGCCGTGCCGCGGCACGTGGCGATCATCATGGACGGCAACGGCCGCTGGGCCAAGCAACGCTTGCTGCCGCGCGTGGCGGGCCACCGGCGCGGCGTCGACGCAGTTCGCACCACGGTGCGCGCGGCCATCGAGCGCGGTGTCGAGTACCTGACGCTGTTTGCATTCTCCAGCGAAAACTGGCGGCGCCCCGCCGAGGAAGTGTCGATCCTGATGGATCTGTTCGTCCGTGCGCTCGAGCAGGAGGTCGCGAAGTTGCACGAGAACGGCGTGCGGTTCAAGGCGGTGGGCGACCTTTCGCGCTTCGATCCGCGCATCCGCGAACTGGTGGCGGCCGGCGAGGCGCTGACGGCAGCGAACACGCGCCTGACGCTGACCATCGCCGCCAACTATGGCGGCCGCCGCGACATCGTGGAAGCCGCGCAGCGCTTTTTCGCGGCGCATCCTGACGCGGCAGGCAGCCCTGCCATTGCACCCGAGGCGCTCGATCCATATTTCGCGATGGCCTACGCGCCGGAGCCAGATCTTTTCATTCGCACCGGTGGCGAGCACCGCATCTCGAATTTCCTGCTGTGGCAGCTAGCCTACACCGAGCTTCACTTCACTGACATGCTGTGGCCCGACTTCGATGCGGGGGCACTGGATGTGGCCATCGCGTCGTACCGCAGCCGCGAACGGCGCTTCGGCCGCACCAGCGAGCAAGTCCAGGCGGCGCAAGGCACCTGATGCTGAAGACGCGGATCCTGACCGCGTTGGTGCTGGTGCCGGCCGTGCTCGCGGCAATGTTCCTGTTGCCATCCTTCGGCTGGGCGCTGGTCACGTTGGCCGTCGTGGCTATCGCCAGCGGCGAATGGTCACGGCTCGCGGGTTACAACATGATGCAGCGTCGAATCTTCACCGGTGCCATTGTCGTGGCCGGTGCTGCACTGCTGGCCTGGGGATGGTCCGCCGGCACCGGCTGGCTGCCCGGCGTGGTGCTGGTGGTGTGCGGGATTGCGGCCATCTTCTGGCTGGCCCTGGCGCCAGCATGGGTCGTGCGACGCTGGTCGACGCGCCAACCCTCCACGCAGGCCGTCGTGGGTTTCATCGTATTGCTGGCGACGTGGGTGGCATTGGTCGAATTGCAGATGCGCTCGCCGTGGCTGGTCCTGGCCGCCATGGCTATCGTCTGGATCGCGGACACGGCAGCGTACTTCACCGGCCGCGCGTTCGGCCGCCGCAAGCTGGCGCCAATGGTCAGCCCCGGCAAGTCATGGGAAGGCGTGTATGGCGCGTGGGTGGCCGTCGTCCTGTATGCACTGCTGCTGGTGCCGCTGGCCGCGGCGGCGGGCTATAGTCTGCCCGTCGATGCCAACACGGTGGTGATCTGGCTGGTACTGATCTTCGTGATCGCGACGGCATCGGTCGTCGGCGATCTCTTCGAATCGTTGCTGAAGCGGCAGGCGGGCGTCAAGGACAGCGGCACGGTGCTGCCAGGCCATGGTGGCGTGCTCGACCGGATCGATGCGCTGCTGGCCGCGATGCCGCTCGCCGCTATCGCGGCGCAGCTGTTCCTCGTTCGACCCATCGCATGAGCTCCGCCGGGCCGCCCCCAGGAGCTGCCCCCTCGGGGGGAGCGGCGCGAAGCGCCGTTCGGGGGGATCAATCATCCGCCGCCGGGCCGCCCCCAGGAGCTGCCCCCTCGGGGGGAGCGGCGCGAAGCGCCGTTCGGGGGGAACACACAAAGCGTCGCCTGGCATTGCTCGGTGCCACCGGTTCGATTGGCGCGTCCACGCTCGACGTCGTGGCGCGGCATCCCGATCGCTTCGAGGTGGTGGCGCTGGCCGCGCATTCGAGCGTCGACCGGATGGTGGAGCTATGTCGCACCTTTCGGCCGGCCGTTGCGGCGCTGGTCGACCCGGCTGCGGCGCAACACCTGGAGCGCGAGCTGGCCAGCGCAGGGCTGCCGACACGCGTCATTGCCGGTACCGAAGGCCTGGAGGTCGTGGCCTCGCTGCCCGAGGTCGATACCGTGCTGGCTGCAATCGTCGGCGCGGCGGGCTTGCCGTCGACGTTGGCCGCAGCGCGCGCCGGCAAACGCATCCTGCTCGCCAACAAGGAATCCCTGGTGCTCGGTGGGGCGCTCTTCATGGCGGCGGTCGAGGCGGGTGGTGCCACGTTGCTCCCGATCGACAGCGAACACAACGCCATCTTCCAATGCCTGCCGCGCGATTTTGCACGCGATCCTGCGCGCAGCGGCATTCGGCGGATCCTGCTCACCGCGTCGGGTGGTCCATTTCGGACCCGCGCGCCTGCGGAACTTGCGACGGTGACGCCGGACCAAGCCTGTGCTCATCCCAATTGGTCGATGGGGCGCAAGATCTCCGTGGATTCGGCAACGATGATGAACAAGGGCCTCGAAGTGATCGAAGCACACTGGCTCTTCGGCGCACCGCGGGCAGCCATCGAAGTGGTGATCCACCCGCAGAGTGTCATCCATTCGCTGGTCGAGTATGTCGACGGGTCGGTGCTCGCGCAAATGGGACACCCGGACATGCGCACACCCATCGCCCAGGCGTTGTCGTTTCCCGAGCGCATCGACGCCGGCGTGCCGCCGCTTGACCTGGCGCGCCTCGCGGCGCTGTCGTTCGAGGCGCCCGACCTCGCGCGCTTCCCGTGCCTTGCATTGGCATTCGATGCCTTGGTCGCCGCAGGCACTGCGCCCGCCACGCTCAACGCGGCCAACGAAGTGGCCGTGGCGGCGTTCCTGGCCGGCCGCATCGGCTTCACCGACATCCATGCCGCATGCGCGGCGACGCTCGAATCGCAGCCCGTGCTGCCGATCAACGCCCTCCACGATGCACTGGCTGCCGATGCCGGCGCACGGCGCGCCGCCGGGGCCTGGATCGACCGTCACGCGCGGCAAGGTAGGATATCGGCATGATCGAACTTGCCTACAAGGTGCTGGGCTTCCTGCTGACGCTGGGTGTGCTCGTCGTCATCCACGAGCTCGGCCACTACGTGGTCGCCCGCTGGTGCGGTGTGAAGGTGGTGCGTTTTTCGGTGGGCTTCGGCCGCGTGATCGCGTCGCGACGCTTCGGCCCCGACCAGACCGAGTGGGCGCTGTCCGCCATTCCGCTGGGCGGCTACGTCAAGATGGCAGACGAACGCGAAGGCGACGTGTCGCCCGCCGACGCCGCGCGCGCCTTTAATCGTCAGAATGTGTGGAAGCGCATTGCCATCGCCGCGGCGGGTCCGGCCGCCAACCTGTTGCTGGCCGTCGTGCTGTTTGCCGCCACGTTCATGGCGGGCATCCCCGGCCAGCGTGCGCTGCTCGCCGAGCCGGGCATAGGCTCCGCGGCGGCGGCCGCGGGCATCCGTGGCGGCGATCTGGTCGCCGAGATTGACGGTGAAGCCGTGCGCAGCTGGCAGGACCTGCGCTGGCGCATCACGAAGGCACAGGGCCGCGACGTCGTGAACATGGCGGTACTGCCGGCCGGTCCGCGCGCCGGGGACCCGCCGCAGACGCGCGTGTTGTCGATCGCCGCGCTGCAAACGTCCGACTGGGAAGGCAACGCGCTGGGGGCGCTGGGTTTGCGCGCCGATTTCGGGCCGCCGCTGATTGGCGAGCTGGTCGCAGGCAAGCCCGCCGCGCGTGCGGGCCTGCGTCCCGACGACCGTATCGTCGGCGTGAACGGCGAGGCCATTCGATCGCCGTCGGACGTCTCTACCATCACCAATGCCAACGCCGGTGTGCCGTTGGTCTTCAGGGTAGAGCGCAAGGGTGCCGTCGAGGAATTTACGGTCGTGCCCGAAGCAGCCGAGCAGGCGGGCAAGATCGTCGGCTTGGCGGGCCTGCGGCTCAAGATCGATCCTGCCGCCGCCGACCGTCTGGCGATCACCGTGCGCTACGGACCGGTGGAGGCACTGGCCGAGGGCGCGCGCAAGACCTGGGAACTGTCGGTCTTTACGCTGAAGATGCTTGGCCGCATCGTCACCGGCCAGGCTTCGCTCAAGAACATCAGCGGTCCGCTGACAATGGCGGATTTCGCCGGGCAATCCGTACAGGCGGGAACACTCGTCTTCGTCGGCTATCTCGCACTCATCAGCATCAGCCTCGGTGTTCTCAATTTGCTGCCTGTGCCGCTGTTGGATGGCGGGCATTTGTTGTATTATTTTGCCGAAGTTCTCAAGGGAAGCCCCGTATCCGACCGTGCATTCGAGGTCGGGCAGCGCATCGGCATGGCGATGCTTGCCGTCCTGATGGCTCTGGCACTATTCAATGACGTTTCCCGACTGTTCTGAAATGCTTGCGCGGCATTCGACCTCATCTACCGCGCCACCCCACGCCATCGGCCTGCGCTCCGGTTTTTGCCGGACATTCGCCGCGCGTGTCTTGGCCGGGTTCCTCACGCTTTGCCTCGCTGCATCGGCGTGGGCGTTCGATCCGTTCACGGTCCGCGACATCCGCGTCGAGGGCGTGCAGCGCACCGAGGCCGGCACCATCTTCTCGTATCTACCGATCAAGGTCGGCGAGCGCATCGACGACGAAAAGGCCGCGGCCGCGGTGAAGGCGCTGTACGCCACCGGCTTCTTCCGCGACGTGCGGATCGAGGCACAGGGCGACGTTCTGATCGTGACGGTGCAGGAGCGTCCGACGATCAGTTCGCTGACATTTGTCGGAAACAAGGAATTCGATACCGATACGGTCAAGAAGGCGCTGAAGGAGGTCGGCATTGCGGAAGGCCGGATCTTCGACCGCTCCGCACTCGATCGTGCCGAGCAGGAACTAAAGCGGCAGTACATCACCCGCGGCAAGTACGCGGCACGCGTCGAGACTACCGTGACGCCGCAGGAGCGCAATCGCGTCGCGATCAACTTCAATATTGTCGAAGGTGACACGGCTAATATCGCCCGCATCAACATCGTGGGCAACCAGACGTTTACCGAAAAGCAGCTGCGCTCAGAGATTTCGCTGTCCACCCCCAACTGGTTGTCCTGGTACACGAAGGATGACCAGTACTCGAAGCAGAAACTTCAGGCCGACCTCGAGGCGCTGCGCAGTTTCTACCAGAATCGTGGTTACCTCGAATTCCAGATCGAATCCACGCAGGTTTCCATTTCGCCTGACAAGGACGAAGTGTTCCTGACCATCAACCTGAACGAAGGCCAGCGCTTCAAGGTGAGCGGCGTCCAGGTCGCCGGCGAAATGGTGGTATCCGAACCTGAGCTGCGCCGGCTGCTGGCAGTCAAATCCGGAGACACGTTCTCGCGTTCCGCGATGCAGGTCTCGGTCAAGAACATGAGCGAGCGCCTCGGCATCGACGGCTATGCGTTTGCGAACGTCAATGCCGTGCCGGAGATCGACCGGACCAACAACACCGTGGCGTTCACGTTCTACGTGGATGCGGGGCGCCGCGTCTACGTGCGCAAGATCAATATCGGTGGCAATCCCAAGACACGTGACGAAGTGATTCGCCGCGAGTTTCGGCAGGTTGAAGGCGCGTGGTACGACGGCACGCGGATCGAACGCTCCAAGGTTCGTGTGCGGCGCCTCGGTTACTTCGAGGAAGGTAGCGTCAACATGGAGACGCCGCCGGTGCCCGGGACCACAGACCAGGTCGACATCGAGCTGACGGTGGGCGAGAAGAACACCGGCAACCTGCTGGCCGGTGTGGGTTACTCCAGCAACGAAGGCGTCGTGTTCAACGCGTCGGTGTCGCAACAGAACATCGTTGGCTCGGGTAGCGCGCTCGCGCTGTCGGTCAACACCAGCTCGATCAATCGCACCATCTCGTTGACCTACACCGAACCCTACTGGACGGTGGATGGCGTTTCGCGCACGTTCGAGTTGTACAACAAGAACATCGATCCCACCGGGCTATCGGTGGCGCAGTATGCATCGTCCACGTTGGGCGCGGCGGTGGGGTTCGGCGTACCGGTCTCCGAGATCGACACGATCAACTACGGCGCCCGGGTCGAGCACACGTCACTGTCGCTGTTCGACAACAGTCCGCCGGTCTATTACCAGTTCGTGCAGGACTTCGGCTTCGTCACCAACAGCTACATCGTGTCGGCCGGCTGGTCGCGTGACACTCGCAATGACATCCTCTATCCTACGTTCGGTCGTTTGCAGTCGGCGTTGGTCGAAATCGGATTGCCGTTTGGCGATCTTGCCTACTATAAGCTGCAGTACGTCAACCAGTCATTCTGGCCGGTGTACGGTGATTTCGTCTTGATGCTGCGTGGCGACGTCGGGTACGGCGACGGTTTGTCAGGCAAGCCGTTCCCGTTCTTCAAGGCCTTCTACGCGGGTGGCTCGGGTTCGGTGCGCGGCTACGAAACCGGCTCGCTCGGTCCGCGCGACCTCTTTGGTAACACGCTGGGCGGCAAGCGCAAGATTGTCGGCAACGCCGAGCTGTTCTATCCCATCCTGAAGGGCGAACGTTCGGTGCGAATCAGTGGCTTCTTCGATGTCGGCCAGATCTACGTGAACGGATTTCAACCGGAGTTCGAGAATTTCCGGTACTCGGTGGGCGTCGGTCTGGCCTGGAACTCCCCGATTGGCCCGCTCAAATTCAGCTATGCCACACCGATCAGTTCGATTCCTGAAGATAAAATACAGAAGTTCCAGTTTCAGGTCGGATCGGTGTTCTGACCCGTGGACCTGAAACCCCTGGTGCAGGAGACCACAGTGAAACGCATTGTTACCCTGATTGCCGCCACCTGGCTTGCCGTTGTCGCGGGCGCTGCCCACGCCGTCGAGTACAGGATCGGCTTCGTCAATACCGAGCGCCTGTTCCGCGAAGCGGCGCCAGCCAAGCGCGCCCAGCAAAAACTCGAGAAAGAGTTCGCTCCGCGCGACGCGGATATCCAGCGGCTGTCGAAGCAGGTCCGCGACCTGCAGGCACTACTGGACAAGGATGGCGCGACGATGGCCGAGTCCGATCGCCGCAACAAGGAGCGCGATCTCGTCAACCAGTCCCGCGACCTGCAGCGGATGCAGCGTGAGGTCCGCGAGGACCAGAACCTGCGTCGCAACGAGGAACTGGGCAGCCTGCAGGAGCGCGCCAACAAGGTGATCCGCGATATCGCCGAAGCCGAGAAATTCGACCTCATCCTGCAGGATCCGGTGGTCTTTGCGAGTCCTCGCATCGACATCACCGAAAAGGTCATCAAGGCGCTCGCCGACAAGTAGCCCCATGCTGCGCCGGTTCGTCCGGCGGGGACGTCCGCGCCGGTGCCGGGTGCACAATGCCAGCCATGCCGACCCCCGAATTCACGCTGCGCGAACTGGCGATTGCCGTCGATGCCACGGTGGACGGCAACGCCGCCATCACCATCCGCCGCGTCGGCACGCTCGACAACGCCGGACCGGACGCCATCACGTTCCTCACCGATCCGCGCCAACGCTCGAAGCTTGCAACCACCCGTGCCGCGGCGGTGATCGTGGCGCCTGACCTCGCATCGGCTACGGCGTTGCCGAAGCTCGTGCATCGCAATCCCTACCTGACCTACGCTCGGGTGGTCACGTTGCTGAACCCGCTGCCCGTGACTGCCCCCGGAATCGCCGCATCGGCCAGCATCGATCCATCGGCTCACGTCGACGCGACAGCATCCGTCGGACCCTTCGTGGTGATCGGCGCCCGCGCAGTGGTGGGACCTCGCGCGGTCATTGGAGCGGGTGTCAGCATCGCCGCCGATGTTGAACTGGGTGCGGATGTCCACCTGCATCCGCATGTGGTTATCTATCAGCGGTGCATCGTCGGTGATCGCACGGTGTTGTTTGCCGGTGCCGTGATCGGTGCCGACGGTTTCGGCATGGCCGACGACAATGGCCGGTGGGTGAAGATTCCGCAGGTCGGGCGGGTGGCGATCGGCAGCGATTGCGAGATCGGTGCCAACACCACGATCGATCGTGGTGCACTCGATGACACAGTGATCGAGGAAGGCGTCAAGATCGACAACCAGGTGCAGGTCGGGCACAACTGTCGGATCGGCGCCCATTCGGCCATTGCTGGATGCGTGGGCATTGCCGGCAGTACAACGATCGGGAAGCATTGCCGCGTGGGAGGTGCCGCGATGATCGCCGGCCACCTGTCCATTGTCGAGGGCACCACCATCTCTGCCGGAACGCTGGTGGCAAGCAATATCGACGTCGCGGGCGCGTATACGGGAACCTATCCCACGCTGCCCCACCGCGAGTGGCGGTACGTGGCCATCGAGGTGCGCCGGCTCCGGCAACTGGTGGCGCGGGTCAGTGCACTTGAGCAGCAGCGCGTGCGTACCGAAGATCCGGGAGAACCGTCATGACGCCGTCGCTGTCGGTGCTTGAAGCACTGGTCCGTTCGCTCCCGCATCGCTATCCCTCATTGCTGATCGATCGCATCGATGCCGTGACGGCGGGAAGCGAGGCGCGCGGCGTGAAAAGCGTGACGATCAACGAACCCTGTTTCAAGGGACACTTTCCCGGCTATCCGGTGTTGCCAGGCGTGCTGGTGCTGGAGGCACTCGTGCAACTGTCGATCCTGCTCGCGCAGGCGACCGATACCACGTTGCCGGTCAATGTATCCAGCATCGACGGGGCGCGCTTCAAGCGGCAGGTGGTTCCCGGCGACCAGTTGCGGCTCGAGACACGCGCGGCCGGTCCGTCGGTCTACCACGTGCAGGCTTGGGTAGGTGACGAATTGGCGGCTGAAGCGAAGATCACGCTGGGGCCTCCGGACGCCGCAGCTCCGGCAGGTTGAGGTACGCGATGGCTGCCATTCACCCCACTGCGATCATCGATCCCTCGGCGCAACTGGCCGGCGACGTCGAGATCGGCCCCTATTCGATCGTTGGCGCCGGAGTGTCGATCGGCGCAGGATCCGTACTGGGTCCGCATGTCGTAATCGCCGCGCGGACGCGTCTCGGCGAGCGCAACCGAGTGTTCCAGTTCGCATCCCTGGGTGAGATCGCGCAGGATCGCAAGTACGGCGGCGAACCCACCACGACGACGATCGGCGACGACAACACGTTTCGCGAATACACCACCGTGCATGCAGGTACGGTGCAGGATCGTGGCGACACCAGGATCGGCAACCACAACCTGTTCCTTGCCTATACGCACGTAGCTCACGATTGCGTGGTCGGCGATCACGTCACGTTCTCCAATAACGCACAGATCGCCGGCCACGTGGTGATCGGCGATTGGGCGGTCCTCGGAGCCTTTGCCGGCGTGCACCAATTCTGCCGCGTCGGCATGCATGCAATGGTGGCGGCCTTCGCCGTGGTGTTGCAGGATGTTCCGCCATTCGTCACGGTGCAGGGGTATCCGGCGAAGCCGCACGGCACGAACAACGAAGGTCTGCGCCGCCGCGGCTTTTCGCCCGACGATATCCTGGCCGTGCGCCGTGCCTACAAGGTGCTCTACCGCGGGGGCCTGACGCTCGAGGATGCGCGTGACCGGCTGCAGGCGTTGGCGGCGGAGGCTCCGGTCCTTGAGCCGCTGGCGTCATTCCTTGCGGCCGGCGGACGCGGGTTCGTGCGCTGATGCGCGACGTCGTGGCGGGAACCGCGGCCGCAACTATCACCATCGGCATCGTCGCGGGCGAGGCCTCCGGCGATGCACTGGCCGCAAGCCTGATCCGCGCCGTGCGTTCGCGGTATCCGCAGGTGCGCTTCGTCGGCATTGCCGGACCGCAGATGGAAGCCGCCGGCTGCGATGCGTGGTTTCCGCTCGAACGACTTTCGGTGCGCGGTTTCGTCGAGGTGGTGGGCCATCTTCCTGGTCTGCTGCGGATCCGGCGGGAACTGCGGTCGCGGCTGCTGGCGGCGCGCGTGCCGTTGTTCATCGGTGTGGACGCGCCCGACTTCAATCTCGGTCTTGAGGCCAAGTTGAAACGCGTCGGTGTGCGCACGATCCATTTCGTCAGTCCGTCGGTATGGGCGTGGCGGGGCAAGCGTCTCGCCACCATTGGCCGCAGTGTGGATCGCATGCTCGCGCTTTTTCCGTTCGAGCCGCCGCTCTACGAAAAGGCGGGCATCCCCGTCACCTTCGTCGGGCACCCGATGGCCGCGTCGGCGGCCACCCACGGCACCCGGCGCGAGACACGCGAGCTGCTGCAGCTGAAGACCGCCACGCCGGTGTTTGCGCTGCTGCCCGGCCGTCGACTGTCCGAACTCGACATGCACACGGAACTGGTACTCGGAGCCGCGGCGCGCATCCTCGAAGCGCGTGAGGACGCGCGCTTCCTCGTACCGTTCGCCACGCGCGCCACGCGCGATGCCTTCGAGACGATCATGCATACGTCGGGGCACGAGAAGCTTCCGATTACGCTGCTGTACGGGCACGCGGAGGACGCGCTGCGCGCGGCCGATGTGGCGATCGTCGCGTCGGGCACGGCGACGCTGGAGGCCGCGCTGGCACGATGCCCGCACATCATCTTTTATCGCGTCTCGACGCTCACCTACCGGATAGTGCGACGACGCCTGCTGCTGCCCTATGTCGGATTGCCCAATGTGCTGGCGGGGCGCTTCGTCGTGCCAGAGTTCCTGCAGGAGAACGCGACACCGCGCAATCTTGCGCAAGCGGCACTCAATCTCTTCGACGACTCCGTCACGCGACGCCGGCAGGAAGCGCTCTTTGCCGGCTTTGCGGCGGCGCTGCATGCCGATACCGGTGTGCTTGCGGCCGAAGCGGTCGCCTTGGAATTGCGGGCCGCAGGCGTCGCGTGCTGATCGCCGGCGTCGACGAAGCAGGGCGGGGGCCGTTGGCGGGGCCGGTGTTTGCGGCGGCGGTGATCCTCGACCCGCAGCGCGATATCGCGGGACTGCGCGACTCGAAGGTGTTGTCGGCACCGCGCCGCGAAGCACTGGCGTTGATCATCCGTCGCGACGCGCTCGCGTGGGCCGTAGCCAGTGCGGATGTCGCGGAGATCGACTCGCTCAATATCCTGCAGGCCACATTGCTGGCGATGCGGCGCGCCGTGGAGGCGCTGAACCTGGCGCCGGCGGAAGTGCTGGTGGATGGCACGCAGTGCCCACGGCTGCCATGTCCGACGCGCGCGATCGTGAAGGGCGACCGCGATGTGCGGGCCATCTCGGCAGCGTCTATCCTCGCCAAGACGGCACGCGACGCGCTGCTGTGCGAACTCGACCGGCTGTATCCACTGTACGGATTCGCGCAGCACAAGGGCTATGGCACGGCGCTGCATCTCGCCGTGCTGGCCCAACATGGCCCATGCCCGCTGCATCGGCGCAGTTTTGCGCCGGTGGCGCAGGCAGTGTTGCGCTTCGATCGGCAGCTGTAGGCGGACTGTACGCGGACTGTAGGCGAGGCTCAGCCTCGCGGGTTTAGCGCCGCGTGACGTCGGATATTCAGCGTCGCCGCGGTGAGCGGCGGGCTGTGCAGGGCGGGCTTAGGTCGCCGCAAGCTTCGGGTTCGGGCGCGTGAGGGCAAGAAAAGCGAGGTCAAAACACGACCTCACTTTTTTTGCCGCACGCGCCGGGAACATGCGGCTCCAATGCGCCCGCCCCACACGGCCCGCCGCTCACCGCGGCGGTGGGTATGGTGTTCGTCATTTGGGCAAAGGCGCTTCGCTGACGTTCGGGCCAGATGGCGCGCGACGCGCAACTACGCGTTGCTGCCGATCTCCGCCCAGTACTCGTGGTGTTGCGTGTTGACCTGCGATACCCGGTACTCGACTGTGACGTCGTTGTAGGTGCGGGCAAGGCGGCGTATCTGCAGCAGCGGTGCGCCAGGCATGATGGATAAAAGTGTTGCGAACTCCGCGTCGGCGAGCGTAGCGCGCAAGCGTTCGCTGGTGCTGACCACAGAAATGCCAAATGCTTCCTGGTACAGGTTGTAGATCGTCGAGGCACGGTCGCGGAACTGGGCCAGCGACAATCCGGGGAAGCGCGCGGCCGGCACCGTGATGTCATCGATCATCACCGGTACACCGGCCAGCCGCAGCCGATTGCGCGCACGGAACACCGGATCGCCCACGGCGATGCCGAAATGCTCCGCCACTTCGCGGTCCGCCTTTCCGCGCGCGAAACGCACGAACTCCACATCCGGATACGCCTTATCGCCGGCTTGCGGCACGATATGGAAAAAGTAGAACAGCAGCCGGTCGCGCGTATGGCTGGCCACGAACGTGCCTCGTCCCTGTTGCCGGATCAGGATGTTCTCGGCAACAAGTTCGTCGATGGCCTTGCGCACCGTGCCGATGCTGATGCCGTAGCGCGCCGACAGCCGCCGTTCCGCCGGGATCGCTTCGCCGGGTTTCCATTCGCCAGCCGTCAGCGCGGCCATCAGCTCGCGCTTGATCTCCTTGTAGAGCGGAGCGGACAGTGGCACGCCGGGCGTGGTTGCGTCGTTCATCGGTGAAAACGCGGGGTGATGGCAGGTTGGCAGGTCCGAGGCAGTGTAGGCGTCCGGCGCAAGTGATGCAAATGATATAGATGATCTAGTTGACTTCCATCCAGGCAGCGGCTACGCTTTTCTGCAAGCGACCCGGGCGATGACCCCGGGATGAATGCCGGCGCAGCGTGCGCCGGTGCTGCTGGACGGCCGCCACATGCCTCGGCCCCATTCCCGGAGTGTTCCCATGATTCATTGTGTGCTCCACGACCCCGCAGATTCCGTGGCGGTCGTCGTCGTCGAAGGTGTCACCGCCGGCGCCACCCTGACCGGACTCATCCTCGATGACGACAAGACCATCTCGTTGCCCTGCGTGCAGGACATTCCGCTCGGACACAAGGTGGCGCTGAAGGACATGGCCGTCGGCGACACCGTCATCAAGTACGGCGTCGACATCGGCAAGGTGGTCGCGCCGATCAGGAAGGGGCAGCACGCCCACGTCCATAACATCAAGACCAAGCGCTGGTAAGCGCCGGTACGGGAACGACACATCATGAAAAGTAAATTCTGGGGTTACCGCCGCGAGAACGGCCGCGTCGGCGTGCGCAATCACGTCATCATCCTGCCGGTCGACGACCTGTCCAACGCCGCCTGCGAGGCCGTTGCCAACAACATCAAGGGGACGCTGGCCATTCCGCATCCCTATGGCCGACTGCAGTTCGGCGCCGACCTCGACCTGCACTTTCGTACGCTGATCGGCACCGGTTCCAACCCCAACGTCGCCGCCGTGGTAGTGATCGGCATCGAGGAGCAATGGACGAAGAACATCGTCGATGCGATCGCCGCGACGGGCAAGCCGGTGGTGGGCTTCGGGATCGAGCTCCACGGCGACCACGACACGATCATGCGTGCGTCGAAGGCCGCCAAGGTGTTCCTGCAGGATGCCAGCGAACTGCATCGCGTCGAATGCGACCTGAAGGAGCTGTGGGTGTCGACGAAATGCGGCGAATCGGACACTACGTCCGGCTGTGGTTCCAATCCCACGGTTGGCGATGCGTTCGACAAATTGTATGCGGCGGGTTCCACGCTGGTATTCGGCGAGACGTCCGAGATCACGGGAGGCGAATCAATCGTGGCCGCGCGTTGCCGCAACGACGCCGTGCGCGCGGAGTTCATGCGCGTCTTTGATCGCTACCAGGAGATGATCAACCGGCACAAGACCAGCGACTTGTCAGACTCGCAGCCCACCAAAGGCAACATCGCCGGCGGCCTCACCACCATCGAGGAGAAGGCGCTGGGCAACATCCAGAAGATCGGTAAGACGTGCGTGGTCGACGGTGTGCTGGACAAGGCGGAGATGCCCACGCACCCCGGCCTGTGGTTCATGGATTCGTCGTCTGCAGCTGCGGAAATGGTCACGCTGTGTGCCGCGTCGGGCTACGTCGTGCATTTCTTCCCCACTGGCCAGGGCAACGTCATCGGCAACCCGATCCTGCCCGTCATCAAGATCTGCGCCAATCCGCGCACCGTGCGCACGATGAGCGAGCACGTCGATGTCGACACGTCCGGGCTGCTGCAGCGGGAGATCACGATGAGCGAGGCCGGCGACAAACTGCTCGACATGATGTTCCGCACCGCCAACGGGCGCCTCACGGCTGCCGAGGCATTGGGCCACCGCGAGTTCGTGCTCACGCGTTTGTACGAGAGCGCGTAGCCGCACGGCCTCCAGATGACCGCCAATCGCGCCAGCCGCCGGTGGTATGCCGTCGCGGCCTCCCTGATCGGGTTTTATTGCATCTATGTCGTACTGGGCAAGATCGGACAGAAGTCGGGCTTTGCACTGCCGTTGAAGTTGGGCGATGTCGGCGAGTTCCTGGTGGTGCTGGCCGGGATGGCCGCGTTCGTCGCGGGGCTGATGCTGGCCGCCCCGCCAGAGAAGAAGTAGACAAGGACGCGCCAAGTACGCGTCGCACATCCACTTTGGCAAGGAGGAGAGCATGCGCAACACCAAGGGCAGTACCCCGCAGGCACCCGGGCGGCGGCGATTCCTCGAGATCGCGACGCGTTATGGCTTCACCACGGCCGTGCTGGCCGGTACCGGTGGTTACCTCTGGAGTGACATTGCCGTCGCGCAGAGCGCCGCGGACGAGGAGGCGAAGCAGAAGGCTGCCAAGTTCACCATGCTGTTCGCCACCGAGTACAAGCTCGAGGACTACGTCAAGTACCCGGTGATGCAGGCGGCGTTCAAGGGCAATGTCGAGGCGGCGACGCGCAACCAGATCTACGTGAAGCTGCATCCCGCCGGTCAGCTGGGCGTGGGCGCGGCGCTGGCGCAGAAGGTACAGGCTGGCACCGTGCAGGGTGGCGCAGTGTCGCTGTCGAATTTTTCTCCGTTCGCGCCGTCGGTCGACCTCATCAACATTCCGTTCTGGTGCGGCGAAAACCAGAAGTACGCCAATCTCGTGACATCGGCGGCGTGGAACGACGAAATCACGCCCAAGGTGGTCGCGAAGGGCTACAAGCCGATGTTCTATTTCACCGTGGATCCGCGCACGGTGGCCACGCGCAAGGGCTTCAACAAGACGATCAAGACACCGGCCGACATGCAGGGCATGAAGATGCGCGTGCCGCCCTCGGCGCTGCTGCAGCAGTTCTACCGGCTGGCCGGCGCCAATCCCACGGTGGTGCCATGGGGCGAAACCGCGACGGCGATCAAGCAGGGCGTGGCCGATGGCCTCGACCCGGCGGTGGCTGCACTGGCCACGTTCGGCTTCGTCGACATCCTGGGCTGGATCACGACGGTGAAGAGCGTTCCCGATGCGCAGATGTTCGCTGCCAATGCAGGTTGGTACGACGCGCTGCCGAAGGAACTGCAGACCGCCTTCGATGCGGCATCCGCCAAGACGCAGGTGGAAACATTTGCGCAGATCGCGCCGGCGCGCGATGTCTCGATGAAGCTGATGCGGGACGGCGGTGCGCAGTTTTACAACCCCACTGCGGCGGAGTTCAAGGCGTGGGTGGACGCCTGTGGCGAACAGCGCAAGGAATGGGACGAGCACAAGATTAAGCTCGCCGGGTCGATTGTCGCCTTCGACAGGCTGAAGATGGCAGCCAACACCAAGGGGCCGATCACGGTGGGCGACTACACCGGCTAGACGCGATCTGAGCCACGGATCGGCGTTTCTCCGGCGGCGGGGCGTGCAGCAAGTTGCGCGTCTCGCCGGTTTCGCATCCTGGGTTTGCCTTTCGCCCGACCATGGGCGCCACGTCAACGAGCCGCAATGAAACGAGTCCTGCACGCGATCGACGACAACGCCGAGCGCTACCTGATGTTGGTGTTCTACTGCTTCTGCGTATTCGTGATCGTGCAGGAGGTGATCCGGCGCTTCGTGCTCAACTACTCGTCGGCCTGGGGCGAGGAGGCCGCGCGCTACGCGTTCATCTACTTGGGTTGGATTGGCGCGGCCTATGCGGTGAAGGAGCGCGCACATATCCGCTTCGACATTTTGCAGCAGAGGTTGCCCAGGCGCTGGCACGGCTACCTTTTCCTGTTCGGCGACCTGTGTACGCTGGCCTTCGCCTGCATCGCACTCTACTGGTCGATGCACACGATCGGAGTGCTCCTCAAGTTTGGCGGCACCAGCCCCGTGTTGCGGGTGAACAAGGCGTGGTTCGAGGCGGCAGTGCCCATCGGCTTTGCGTTGATCATCTGGCGCCTGATGCAGTCGATGCGGCGCGACGTTGCCGATCTTCGGTCCGGGCGCGACGCGTGGGCGGGCAAATCCATGTTCGAGGAGTAGCGCGTGGCCGTCACGCTGTCGCTGGTGCTGATCGTCGTGCTGCTGCTGCTTGGGGTCCCGTTCTGGGTCACGCTGGGGCTCGGCACGTTCTCGATCCTGTATTCGACGAACGTCCTTCCGCTGACGCTGATCGGCGAGGGCCTCTTCGAGGGCGTGGATTCGTTCGCGCTGATCGCGATCCCGCTTTTTGTGCTGACCGGCGACGTGATGGTACGCAGCCGGCTGGCGTACAAGCTTCTCAACTTCGCGGAAGCCACCTTCGGCAGCCTGCGTTCGGGCTTCGGTACCTCCACGGTGATGGGCTGCGGCCTTTTCGCGTGCATCTCGGGTTCCGACGCCGCGGATGCCGCGGCGATCGGACGCATCACGATGGACCGGCTGGTACAGAAGGGCTATCCGAAAGCCTATGCATGCGCGCTGGTGGCCTCGGGCGCCTGCACCGGGATCCTGATCCCGCCATCGATCGCGTACATTGTCATCGGCCTCGTGCTGGGCATCTCGTCGTCGACGCTGTTTCTCGCCGCCTTCGTGCCGGGAGTGATGGTGCTGTGCGCCGTGATCTTCACCAACGTCATCATGAATCGCATCCGTCGCTATGAGAACACCACGGGCACCTTCTCGTTCAAGCGCTGGCTGGTCGCACTGGCCGACGCCAAGTGGGCGCTGGCAATCCCGTTCATCATCCTGGGAGGCATCTATTCCGGCGTGTTCACGCCGACCGAATCGGCAGCCGTGGCGGTGGGCGTCGCGCTGGTCATCGGCCTCCTGCAACGGACGCTGACGCTGGCTGATTTTCCGGCAATGCTGGGTACCAGCGCGCGGGTCTGCGGCGTGGTGCTGCCGATCATCGCCGTGGCGTTGCTCTTCTCGCAGGCGCTGACCGTCGTGGATGTGCCGCAGCGCTTCGTGGCTTTCGTGCTGTCCTTCGGCACCAGCAAGACCGCAGTCATCCTGCTGATGCTGCTGATCTGGATCATTGCCGGCATGTTCATGGAGACCGGTCCCAACATCGTCGTGCTGGGGCCGTTGTTGTATCCGCTGGCGCAGAAGATCGGCATGGATCCGATCCATTTCTGCGTATTCATGATCACGACACTCGGCCTGGGCTTCATCACGCCCCCCTTCGGGCTCAACCTGTTCGTGATGGCGGGGCTCACCCGCACGCCGATCACCGCGATAGCGCGGCAGGCCTTGCCATTCGTTCTGGCGATGGTCATCGTCTCGACTGTCATCGGCTTCGTGCCGCAGATCTCGTTGTTCGCGCTGGGTCGCTAGCGCCCCTTTAACCGGAGCTGCCAATGGGTATCACCTACCTCAAGAAAGCCGCCAAGACCGCCGAAACCGAAACCGCGAACGCGCGTGACGTGGTCGACAGGATGCTTGCCGACATCGCCCGCGACGGCGAGACCGCGGTCCGCCGCTATGCGCAGGAACTCGACCACTGGACCGGTGAAGTCATCGTCACCCCGGCGGAAATCGAGCGGCGCACCGGCAGCATACCGGCCGGCATCAAGGCCGACATCGATTTTGCGGTGGCGCAGGTGCGGCGCTTTGCGCAGGCGCAGCGAGCCTCGATGCAGGAGTTCAGCGTCGAGGTCCATCCCGGACTGATGGCGGGCCAGCGGCTCATTCCAGTCAACGTCGCCGGATGTTATGTCCCCACGGGCCGCTACGCGCACATCGCGTCGGCCTACATGGGCGTGGCCACGGCGAAGGCCGCCGGCGTGCCGACGGTCATCGCCTGCTCGACGCCTTTTCAGGGCCAGGGCATCCATCCGCAGGTGCTCTATGCGATGCATGCGGCTGGCGCCGACGTGATCCTGACGCTGGGGGGCGTGCAGGCGATCGCGGCGATGGCGTATGGACTCTTCACGGGGAAACCGGCCGACATCATCGTCGGGCCGGGGAACAAGTACGTCGCCGAGGCCAAGCGCATGCTGTTCGGTAAGGTCGGCATCGATGTGTTCGCCGGTCCGTCCGAGGTGTGCGTGATCGCCGACGACAGCGCCGACGCGGCCATCGTGGCGTCCGACATGGTGGGCCAGGCGGAACACGGGCATGAATCCCCGGCGTGGCTCATTACCACGTCGCGCGAGCTGGCCGCCGAAGTCACGCGGCTGATGCCGCTGCTGATCGAAACCCTGCCGCCGACGGCGCGCGATGCCGCCGGCGCCGCGTGGCGCGACTATGGCGAAGTCATCCTGTGCGACACGCGCGAGGACGCGGCGCGGATTTCGGATCAGCTGGCGGCAGAGCACCTCGAGATACACGCCCGCGACCTCGACTGGTGGCTCAAGCGGCTCACCTGCTACGGATCGCTGTTCCTCGGCGAGGAAACCACAGTGGCGTTCGGCGACAAGGTGTCCGGACCCAATCACATCCTGCCGACCAAGGGCGCGGCGCGTTACTCCGGCGGACTGTCGGTGCACAAGTTCATCAAGACGGTGACGTGGCAGCGGATGACGCGCGAAGCCAATCGCGACGTGGCGCAGGTCACGGCGCGCATCTCGCGCCTCGAAGGCATGGAGGCGCATGCGCGCACCGCCGACGACCGGCTGCGCAAGTACTTTCCGGCCGAAGTCTTCGCGTTGGCGCACGATGCCTGACGATGCCAGTTAGCGCTGCAATGTTGTTCGACCTGACCGGCAAGGTGGCGCTGGTCACCGGCGCATCCTCGGGTATCGGCCGCGCGCTGGCCGCCACCCTCGCGCAGGCTGGCGCGGCGGTGGTGCTGGTGGCGCGCCGCAGCGACGAGCTGGCCGGAACTGCAACGGCCATCGCGGCGGCGGGTGGACGCGCGTCGGCGCTGTCAGTCGACCTCACCGATCGCGGCGCGTTGCGCTGTGCGGCGGCACGCGCGGGGGATGCCTTCGGCGCCGTTGACATCGTCGTCAATGCGGCGGGAATCAATGTGCGGAGGCCAATGCAGGAGGTCACCGACGATGACTGGGACCGCACGCTGGCGCTCAACCTCACCGCGCCCTTCTTCCTGGCGCAGGCGTTGGCCCCCCCGATGATCGCCCGGCGCTGGGGACGCATCATCAACATCGGCTCACTGCAATCGGTGCGCGCGTTTGCAGACAGCGCGCCGTATGGCGCCACCAAGGGCGGCATCATGCAACTGACGCGCGCGCAGGCCGAAGCACTGTCGCGCCACGGCATCACGGCCAATGCGATCGCGCCGGGCTTCTTCCGCACGCCGTTGACGGCGCCCGTCTTCGCGGATGCCGCGCGCGCGGGCGCCATGGCGGCGCGCACGATGGTCGGTCGCAATGGCGAGATGGACGATCTCGCCGGTACGTTGCTGTTTCTTGCCAGCCGCGCGTCGGACTACGTCACCGGCCAGACACTGTTCGTCGATGGCGGCTTCACCGCCGGATAGGGGGTATCGAGCATGCGCGCACTGGTCTACACGGCTCCCAACGAGATGACGCTGCGCGACGTGCCGCAACCGGCGCTTGCCGCGGGGGAAGTCATCCTGCGCATCGATGCGGTGGGCATTTGCGGTTCCGACATGCATGCGTTTCATGGTCACGACCCACGCCGCAAGCCAGGGCTGATCCTGGGCCACGAACTCGCCGGCACGATCATCGAGGGCCCCGGCACCGGCATGCGCGTGACCGCCAATCCGCTGATCACCTGTGGTGTCTGCGACTACTGCGTGCAGGGGCGCGACAACCTTTGCAGCAACCGCACGATGGTGGGCATGACGCGTCCGGGCGCTTTCGCCGAGTTCATGGCGATCCCAGTGCGCAGCCTGATCGACATTCCGCAGGACATGACGGCGCGGCAGGCAGCGCTGACGGAACCGGCGGCTACGGCGTTGCATGCGATCGACGTGGCCACGCGCGTATGCCACCGGCCGCCGGCGGAGGGACGGGTGCTGGTCATCGGCGGCGGCGCGATTGGCATGCTGGCGGCGCTGCTGCTGCGTTCGCGCGGGGCATTGGTGACGCTGGTCGAAACCAATCCGTTGCGGCGCGCCTCCGTTGCGCGTCACGCCGGCTGCGCCACGCTGGACCCGACGGCGGGACAGGCGCCTGAAGCGGGCGCGTGGCCCCTGGTGATCGATGCCGTCGGCGCCAGGTCCACACGAACCGCGGCGCTGGCGGCGGTGGCACCGGGTGGCGTGGTGATGCATATCGGACTGCAGGACTGGGCGAGCGAGATTGACATGCGCCGGCTGACGCTGGCGGAGATCACGCTGATCGGGACCTATACGTATTCCACCGCCGACCTAAGGGCCACGGTGGCCGCCCTCTATAATGGTTCGTTTGGCGACCTGGCCTGGGTGGAAGAACGCCCCCTTGCCGATGGCGCCGCCGCGTTTGCCGATCTCGACCAGGGCCGCGCGGCATCGGCCAAGATTGTCCTGCGTCCGCATTGATGCGGCGCGTTCGCCCGGAGAGTGGATGGATGGTGCCTGACAACGAAATCGCGCCCGCGCTGGCGCTGCCCGATCTCGCCGCCATCCGCGCCGCCCACGCGCGCATCACGCCGCACATCCATCGCACGCCGGTGATGACATCGCGGTCGCTCGACGACATCACGGGCGCGACGTTGTTCTTCAAGTGCGAGAATTTCCAGAAGGTGGGCGCGTTCAAGGCGCGCGGTGCCTGCAACGCGGTGTTTTCGCTCACTGCAGCGGCGGCTGCCCATGGCGTGGTGACCCACTCGTCCGGTAATCACGGTGCCGCGCTGGCATGGGCCGCGCAGCGCCGCCGCATTCCCGCGCACGTGGTCATGCCCGAGAACGCGCCGGCCATCAAGGTGGCCAACGTGAAGGGCTTTGGCGGCATCGTGCATTTTTGTGCACCCACACTCGCCGCGCGTGAAGCGTTGTGCGCGGAAGTGGGCCGTACCACGGGTGCCGTCCTGGTGCATCCGTACGACGACGCGATGGTCATTGCGGGACAGGGGACCGCCGCGGTCGAACTGCTGGAGGAACAGCCGGACCTCGACATCGTCGTCGCGCCGGTCGGTGGCGGCGGACTGTTGTCCGGCACTGCGCTCGCATCCAACGGCATGGTGCCGGGCATCACGGTGCTGGGTGCCGAACCCCTGGGGGCGGATGACGCTGCGCGCAGCCTGGCAGCGGGCGCGTTGCAGCCGCCGCCGGCCGCGCACACGATCGCCGACGGCCTGCGCGGCGCGCTGTCGCCGCGGACATTTCGCGCGCTGTCGGCGCATGTCTCCGGCATCGGCACCTGCAGCGAGGATGCCATCGTGCGGGCGATGCGCATGACGTGGGAGCGGATGAAGATCATCATCGAGCCGTCGTGCGCCGTGCCGCTGGCCTGCATGCTCGAAGGAACGCTGGCAGTCCGGGGAAAGCGCGTTGGTGTCATTCTCACCGGCGGCAACGTGGACCTCGACCACCTGCCCTGGCAGGCCTAACACCATCGCAACGCGCATCGCGCGCACTTGGGGATTGCAATCATGAGCCAGCACCTGGCCCGCCGCGACTATCCACGTTTCCATCTTGCCTTTCCGGTCACCGACCTTGTGGCCGCCCGCGCGTTCTACGGCGCGTTCATGGGTTGCGCGGAAGGACGCAGTTCGCCGGACTGGGTGGACTTCGATTTCTTCGGTCACCAGATCGTGGCGCACAAGGTCGCGGCACAGGCGTTGAACCAAGTCACCAGCCTCGTGGACGGCGACAACGTTCCCGTGCGCCATTTCGGCGTGGTCATGGCATGGCCGGAATGGGAAGTATTGGCCGCGAAATTGAAAGCGGCCACGGTGGCGTTCGTGATCGAACCGCACATCCGCTTCAAAGGACTGCCCGGCGAACAGGCGACGATGTTCTTGCTCGATCCTTTCGGCAATGCGCTCGAGTTCAAGGCCTTTGCCAATCCCGACCAGCTCTTTGCCACCTGATCGCTTCCGGCCCGTCGATGCCTGTGGGTCGGGGCGCATCGGCAGGCCGATTCTAGTTCCGAGGACACAATGCGCATCATCATCAGTGAGTTCATGGACGGCGCGGCGGTGGCGTCGCTGAAGGCATCGTTCGATGTCACCTACGAGAAGGACCTGGTCGATCGCCCGGCGGCGCTGGAGGCGTTGCTGGCGGATGCCGACGCGCTGATCGTGCGCAACCGCACGCAGGTCAACGCCGCGTTGCTGGCTACGGCGCCACGACTGCGGGTGGTGGGGCGGCTGGGTGTCGGCCTCGACAACATCGACACCGCAGCCTGCGCAGCCCGCAGGATCGTGGTGATCCCGGCGACCGGCGCCAATGCGCTGGCAGTCGCCGAGTATGTCGTGGGCACCGCGATGCTGCTGCTGCGCGGCGCGTATCAATCGACCGACGCGGTGGGCGCCGGCGCGTGGCCTCGCGCGCCGCTGTCGAACGGCCGCGAGATCGCCGGCAAGACGCTCGGCCTGATCGGCTTCGGTGGCATCGGGCGCCTGACTGCGACACTGGCGCGCGGGTTGCGCATGCGGGTCATCGCGTTCGATCCGCAGGTTCCCGCGTCGTCTCCGCTTTGGGGCGAGCACGGCACACTCTGTGTCACCCTGGGCGCCGTCATCGCGCAGTCCGATGTGCTGTCACTGCACGTGCCGCTGGCTGACGCCACGCGCAACCTGATCGGCACCACGCAACTGGCGCAAATGAAGCCCGATGCCATCCTGATCAATACAGCGCGTGGTGGCGTCGTGGACGAAGCTGCGGTGGCCGCTGCATTGCGCGCGGGAACATTGGGCGGCGCGGCCCTCGATGTCTTCGATCTTGAGCCGCTGCCGGCCGGTTCGCCGCTGGCGGGATGCCCTAACTTGCTGCTGACGCCGCACATCGCGGGCCTGACGCGTGAATCGAATGTGCGCGTGTCATCCATGGTTGCCGACGCGGTGGCCGCCGCGATGCGAACGCATTGACGGAGTCACGGATGCCACGACTTTCAGCTGCGGAAATGCATTCGCTGGCGGAGCGTGCGTTGCGCCATGCGGGCGCGGGTGAGGCGATGGCCAGGACCACCGCCGACGCGTTGGTCGCGGCCGAGCTGCAGGGCCTGCCCTCGCACGGGCTGTCGCGGATCGCGCAATACACGACGCACCTGCGCAATGGCCGCGCCGATGGCGCGGCGTTGCCGGAAGTGGCCCGCAGCAAGGGCGGGGCAGTGCTGATCGACGCGCACCAGGGCCTGGCGTTTCCCGCGTGCGCGCTGGCCGTGCACGAAGCCATCGCGCGGGCGGGCGAACTGGGCGTTGCGTTTGCGGGTGTCACCAACAGCCATCATTTCGGCGTGGCGGCCTGGCACCTGCTGCCGGTGGCGCAGGCGGGGATGGTGGGACTGGCCTTCGGCAATTCGCCGGCGGCGATGCCCGCTGCAGGTGGCAAGCGCCCGCTCTTCGGGACCAACCCGATTGCCGCAATTTTTCCGCGCCGCGGCGGTGCGCCGCTGGTGATCGACCTGTCATTGTCGGAGGTCGCGCGCGGCAAGCTGATGGTGGCGGCGAAGGAGGGCCGGTCGATCCCGCTGGGTTGGGCGCTCGACAAGGAGGGCCTGCCCACGACCGATCCCGCAGCCGGCATGGCGGGCTCCATGTTGCCGATGGGCGGCGCCAAGGGCGCAATGCTGGCGCTGATCGTCGAGTTGCTGGCCTGCGCGCTGACCGGGGCCGCGATGGGCTTCGAGGCGGATTCATTTTTTGTCGATGCAGGTAACGCGCCGCGCATCGGGCAGGCCTTTCTCGTGGTCGATCCTGGCGCATTGGCCGGGCAGGCCGCGTATTTCGAACGCGTCGAGACGCTGGTGACGGCGATGCTGGAGGATGACGGCGTGCGTCTGCCGGGCGCGCGGCGCGATGCGATTGCGCAGCGCGCGCAGGTGGATGGCGTGGAGATTCCGCAGGCGCTGGCGGAGTCCTTGCAGCGACTAGCCTCGGGCTAGCGCAATCGCCTCCCGCAACGGATTGAACACGCCCGGCGTGGCGGCGATTACTTCGTTGGTACGCAGGAAGTCGGTGCCGCCGGCGAAGTCTCCGACACGGCCACCGGCTTCCTTCACGAGCAGCGCGCCGGCGGCCACGTCCCACGGCTGCAGGCTCATCACCCAGAAGCCATCCAGCCGCCCGGCCGCGAGATACGCGAGGTCAAGCGCGCAAGCGCCCGCGCGGCGGATGCCGGCGCATTGGCCGATCAGCGCGTTGAAGATCGGGAGGTATGCAGGCAGGCGCGGGCTTTCGCGCGTGGGAAAAACCGTGCCGACCAGCGCGCGATCGAGGTCAAGGCACGTCGACACGCGCAACGGTGTGCCGTTGCAGTACGCGCCCTTGCCTTTGGCGGCGGTGAACACTTCGTTGTGCACGGGGTCCATCACCACCGCGTGCGTGATCTCGGTGCCGCGCGCCAGTGCGATCGAAATCGCGTAATACGGAAAGCCGTGGATGAAGTTGACGGAGCCGTCGATCGGATCGACG
>Ga0105048_10003363_pt1 | contig 26202 bp, 16 predicted proteins | sample MAT05_FD_78382 | JGI IMG/M metagenome (GOLD analysis project Ga0105048, IMG submission 78382) | Freshwater microbial communities from Lake Fryxell liftoff mats and glacier meltwater in Antarctica - MAT-05 | ecosystem: Environmental > Aquatic > Freshwater > Ice > Liftoff microbial mat | place...
AAATAGGTTTTTACTCATGCGCAAACTTGTTATATTCGTACTGCTTTTTTCTATCAAAACACAGCTTTTAGCAGATACCTTTGTAGTAACTACCAATGCAGATATTGGGTTAGGATCGCTGAGAGCAGCGCTAACACAAGCGGCAAGCAATGGAACGGCGGTTAAGGACAGTATTTTATTTAACATTACTGACATAAGCGAAACAGGCAGAACCATCCTTGTACTGACCCAATTACCCAAGCTATCCTCCAACATAGTAATTGATGGTTCATCTCAGCCAGGTTTAAATTTTGGAGTTAGTGGAGCCAAAGTAAAAATTAAGCACTCAGGTAATATAGCTTTTTTTAAATGCTTTATATTTCCCAAAGTGGAAAAAATTGAGATTTACGGAATCTATTTCAATGATTTCAAGTATTGGGACAATAACAATATTCAAATATCAAGTGCAATTTTTATAGAAGGTGGAGCTAAAAATATTAAAATTGGTGCACCAGGCAAAGGCAATGTTTTTTGTGAAAATATATTTGCCATTACAGATAATTATGGTTCTTCCATTCCGGATACAAGCGAACAATTTACAGATGTAGAAATCAAATCAAATTTTTTTGGTTTAAAAGAAGATGGGGAAACCATGAGCAACTCAAGGCAGCCTGCCATTGTTTTAAGATCTTTTAAAAATTTACTTATTGGTGGCGAAACAGATGCAGAAGCAAATTATTTTATTGGAGGATTTAATGGTGGAAGCAGCGAAGTCATTTATTTAAACAGTTACAAGGATACAGGAAATGGTTATGTAAAATTGATCAACAATGGTTTTGGAACAAATTTCAACAAAACTATTGCACTAAGATGTGGACCGGTAAACATTAAAGGAGGTCATGAATTTTATACAGGTAAATTTTATAGCGATATATCATTAACCATTTTAAACAATACGTACAATAATAATTTTGAAGGATTTTCCAGCAGTTGCAGTGGATTTCTCACTATCAGCAACATAAGCAATTACATAAGTATTACAGGAAATAAAATTGGCAATTTGATGGGCTGGCTATCATGCCAAACAGGGGGAATAGGCATTTTTAATTGTAAAAATGGCATTATTGGTGGAGATACACCCGCCGAACAAAATATAATAGCAACAAATTATTTTCAGGGTGTTTACTTAAAAGACTGTGAACATTTTATTATTCAGCAAAACAGTTTTTATTGTAATGCTATTGGTATCATTGCCGAGTCTAATAAAGTAACTATTCCCATAGTAAAAATGCTATCTACCAATGAAGTTGACATGGTAGCTGGAAAAGCCACCCCAAATTGCACCATTGAAATATTTGAAAATATAAAAAACTGTGGTGTATGCAACAATGGAGAAAAATATTTAGGTAAAACAGTTTCCGGCAGCGATAGCACCTGGAGTTTTACCGGGGCATTTTCCGGAGCAGTAACAGCAAGAGCAACTACAAAGGACAGCATTAGTGGGGCATTTTCAGAAGCTAAATTTGATGAATCAAAATTGGTGTATGAAATGCCGGTTTGCAACGGTAACAATGGATTTATAAGGGGGATGAAATTTATTTCGGGCACCAAATTTTATTGGATAAAATACATGAATGGTTTATCAGATACCATTTTTAATAAAATAGATTTACTCAACCTTGAGCCTGCTTTGTACGAGTTTAATGTAGAACAAACCAGGTATTGCGTTAAAAAATTTATAGTAAATTTATTTGATCAAACGCCCGCTATAAATACCCAAAACCAACAAATTAACAACCCAACGTGCGGCTTATTTAACGGCAGTATTCTTAATTTATATGCCACCGGAAATTACGATAAGGTGTATTGGCTTTCTGCTAAAAGAGATACCATTGGCAATAATCTTGCATTAACTACTGCCGGAGAGGGGCAGTATAAATTATTTGTTGTAAATGTTGCATTTGGTTGTGCAGATTCTACCAATTGGATCACCCTCACCAACCAATCTGGCCCAGGCATCAACACTAATATTGCTGTTATAAAGCTTGCTACTTGCGGTAATCCTACTGGAAGTATCACCGGAATTACTGCAACTAATATAACCGGCACACCATTCATTCAATGGACAGATTCAGCAGAAAACGTTATTGGTAACAGTTTTAACCTGATAAATATTCGGGCTGGAAAATTCAGGCTTAGGTTTAAAGACCAAAGCAGTTGCGATACCATTATAACTCCATTTTTTGTGGTAAGAGATACCACTGCCATCATCATCAATATTGCCAACAGAAAAGTGGTACCTGCTGGCTGTACTTTTAATAACGGCAGCATTAGTAATATATTGGTAACCAATGCCAATACTTATGCATGGGTAAATATGAATGGAAATATTGCTGCTGGTAATACCCTCAACATCAGCCAGCTTTCTTCCAGTTTTTACCAGCTTACCGCCACCAATGCATCTGGCTGTTCTGCCAGTTCAAATGGCATTTTTGTATCCAATGCCATTTTTGATTCCATCAGCGTAGTTGATTTCACTTTTAGAAATGCAGGTTGTAATAATGCAGATGGATTTATAAAAATCAATAAGTTTAATAAAGATGCTGCTAAACACAGTTTCCGCTGGATAGATAGTGCAACAAACAGGCAGCTTTCAACAGACATTTCTATAGCTGCACTCGGTAAAGCTGTTTATATATTAATGGCAGCAGATAGCAACGGTTGCGAAAGAAAGATTTTTAGCAAATTTATAGATTCGTTACCCACACCGGAGTTAATTAGTAACAATTTGATTGTAACCAATGAAACCTGTGGAAACAAACAGGGAAGCATTACAGGACTATCCATTAAAAACCTTGCAGGGCCAACAACTTATGAATGGTTGGATACCAATAATATTGTAAAAGGGAATGAAATTAACCTGATAAATTTGGCTGCAGGAAAGTACAAACTAAATGTATCAGATGCAAACAATTGCTTTATTGTAACATCATTTTTTGAAATAACAAACGATATAAACGGCGGTACAAAACCTCCATACAATGATGTAGTAGTGGTAGAAAATACTCCGGCATCTTTAAGGGTAAATAATTTTGTAGCAGGTACCTATATTTTATACCAGGATGCTGCAGGTACAAAAGAATTACAACGCAATACAACAGGAAATTTTATTACTGCTCCCATAACCGGCAACAACATTTTATATGTACAACACAGTACAGATAAGTGTATCAGCCAGTTACAATCAATTAATATCACAACCGTTAAAAGCTCTTACTTCACCATCGCTAAGGCATTTACACCCAACAATGATGGTGTAAATAACAGGCTTACCGTTAGAATAACAGGCTCAATCACTATCAATTATTTTAGAATTTTTAACCGCTTTGGACAATTGATTTTTGAAACGAGTAAATTGAATGATTCATGGGATGGAACATTGAATAGCGTTAGCCAACCTGTAGGTGCATATATTTGGATAGCCGAAGGAAAGGATGCAACCGGAACAATAATCAGGGATAAAGGAAGTATTGTCTTGTTCAGATAAAAAATAAATTACTCCTTCAATTGAGCAACAGCAAACCTAATTGCAAATGTTACTCTAAAGCAGACCAATCCGCTGCTTTTTTTAAACGATTATTTTAGGCCAAATTTATTTTGGTGATATTGATTTCTTTATTTTACTACCAGGCGCTGGTGTCCCGAACTGTTTCCCTATGTTACTTATGCAAATAATTAAGTGATAAAAACAATTTGTTATGCGGCAAAAAAAACCAAACCAATCCGCTACTTTCTAAAAGATTATTTTAACCCAAATTTATTTTGGTAATATTGATTTCTTTATTTTACTTTGTATTTCAAAGCACTTTTATGGAAAGCAGCCAACAAGACCAAGCAGCACAATTACAGCATATTCGACAGATGATGGAGCAGAGTAGCCGGTTTATCAGTTTGAGTGGATTAAGTGGTATTGCCGCTGGTATCTGCGCCTTAGCAGGAGCCTATTTTGCTGGTGGAGTTATCAACAGAAGCGGTGGTAATTCGCTAAAGGAATTGGATAATCATCTATATAATGGCAACCTTACTGTAAGAGACTATATGGGAAATAATCTTTTCCTGATTGCCGTTTTTACTTTTATTGCCGCACTGGTATTGGCAACTTTGTTTACCTGGCTACGTAGTAAAAAAACTGCAACGCCATTTTGGGGAAGTGCTTCCAAAAGGCTTATGATCAATGTAGCAATTCCAATGATTGCAGGTGGTATCTATATTCTAAAATTAATTGAGCAGGGAAGCTTTGGGTTGATAGCACCCGGATGCTTAATATTTTATGGTTTAGGTTTGGTAAATGCTTCTAAATATACCTTGGGGGAAATCAGGTTTTTAGGCTACGGACAACTTTTACTGGGTATTATTAACCTTTGGTACATGGGCTCCGGTCTATATTTTTGGGCGGCTGGCTTTGGTGTGTTGCACATTGTATATGGAGCTATTATGTGGAGTAAGTATGAGAGGGAATGATAGAATGATAGAATGAGGGAATGAGTGAATGAGGGAATGAGGGAATGGGGGAATGAGGGAATGAGATACAATGATAGAATGAGAGAATGATAGAATGAGGGAATGAGGGAATGAGAGAATGAGGGAATGATAGAATGAGGGAATGAAAATTAATCAACGAATGCTTTATAAAAGCTAGATAAATGAATCCTATACAAAATTTAAATAAAACGTTTGATAACCGCATCCGGCTGGGCATTATGAGTGCCCTGATGGTGAATGTATCTATCAACTTTAACGATTTAAAAGAGTTGTTACAAATAACAGACGGTAACCTAGCAAGTCATATAAAAGGCCTGGAAGAAAGTGGTTACCTGCAAGTTCAAAAAGGATTTATTGGAAGAAAAACAAATACCACCTACACTGCTACTAAGGTTGGTGAGCATGAATTTAAACAACACCTTACAGCTCTTGAAAAAATGATCAACTCAACTAAATAATTTTTTTGCTTAATCACTTTGAAAAACAAAGCACTTTCACATGAATCAGAAATACATCACAGCCGGCATCGCTATTAGAATATGGTTATTTACAAATTTTATTTTTGGCATTTGTTGGACTATCTACCTGCTATTATTTGAAAATGAAGCCTTACTATGGACTGCCTTACCTGCTACCATTATAGCACTCATTGGCAGTATTCCTGTACTTGTAACCTTATTTATAAGTTTATATTTTATCAAAAAATCTACAACAAGTTTGCAAAACAAATACTTCCTACTGGTTACTACATGCCTTTTATCAGAACTCCCTTATGCAGCTATGGGCGGAAGTATTTTTAGCCATGAGCTAAGAATACAATTTGCTATCAATAGCTATTTTATCTGTCTCCTTATTTGTTTAGCCGTATTATTTGGCGCTTCTGCAATTGCTATTACCTTAATCAACAAAAGAATTATTCATTTTTTTTCTACATCAAAAAACAATCAACTAATGGAACAAAACAGCTTTCAGACTGACAGCAACCTGCCAGCAAGCAACAACAGCAACACCTCAAACAAAACAGTTATTAAAGGACTAATAACTGGTGCCCTTACTCTTTTAATGCTGATACCGGTAATATTTGTAATGAACCTTGTATCTGAAAGGGAAGCAAGGCAGAAAGAAGTAACACAAGAAATCAGCAGTAAATGGGCTGCCCCGCAAACCCTTACTGGTCCATACCTTTACCTTCCGTACAAAATAACTGTAACCTACAAAGACGGTAAAACAGGTATTATAGATAAAAGCCTTTTTCTGTTGCCGGAGAATTTGCAGGTAACTGGAAGTATTACCCCAGAAATTAGGCCAAGGAGTATCTACAAAGTATTGTTGTATAAATCTGAGATAAAAAATACCGGAAATTTTTTGCTGCAATTACCAAAAGATATCAGCCCGGCCATGGTAAATTTTGCAGAGGCAAAAGTTTGTTTTGGTATCCGGGATTTTAAAGGCATTCAGGAAAAAATAGCCATTCGGTTAAATGGTATAAGCTATGAATTATCGCCGGGCCTGCCCACTAAAGAAAGAGAAAATATTGTAACCGATAATAGCAGCAATTCAACCCAACCTGACGTGGTAGAAAGAAGTTCAGTTAGAGAAATAGAAACCATCGGCCTTTCAGCCGGCATTAGTTTATCTGCAGCAGACTTTGGCAAATCTATTTCATTTGATATGCCGGTAAAAATAAATGGTAGCGAGCAATTACATTTTGTACCTCTTGCAGGCAACAGTACGTTTAGTTTAACGAGTACCTGGGCCGATCCAAAATTTGATGGCAACAATTTACCTGCTAGCCGAAACGTAACCCCGCAAGGCTTTTCAGCCAAATGGAATTTTAATAAAGCCAACTTACCTTTTGGAACTACTATCAAAGATTTTGATTTTAAAAAAGAACCCTTTGCATTTGGAGTTACTATGGTGCAGCCGGCTGATCAATATGCCAAAACCATGCGGAGTGTAAAATATGCCATCCTGTTTATCGGCCTTACTTTTGCACTTTTCTTTATTATAGAGTTGATGCAAAAAAATCCGGTGCATCCGGTGCAGTATGTGCTGGTAGGTTTGGCACTCGTGATATTTTTCACCCTATTGCTTTCTATCAGTGAGTTTATATTGTTTGATTTTGCTTACCTCATTGCAGCCGCTGCTACTATTGTATTGATTACATTGTATGCAAAAGGCCATTTTAGGAGTATTAAAACTGCACTGGTATTTGCCACCGTGCTTAGCTGTTTGTACAGCTTCATTTTTGTACTGATAAGGCTGGAAGATACTGCTTTGCTGGTAGGTAGCATTGGCTTATTTATTGTGCTGGCAATTGTAATGTATGCAAGCAGAAAAATTCAATGGTACGGAAACGAGCCTATGACAACTACCTCAGCGTAAAATTCAACAGGACTGAATATTTATGTACGATTGGAACTATTTAAAATAAATTTTTAAACTCCGTTGTGGTGGGTGAAAAACATCAACCACAACGGTAAAAAATTGAACATGAAATACGACGAAACAATTAGCAGTGTAAACAAAACTTCCACAGCCCAAAACCAGGATAAAAAAGTAGTATTGTACCGTCGGCAGCAACAGCATTTCTTTAACGCTCTCTTCCATTCTTTTAAAGGGTTACAATACTTTTTTAGGAATGAAAGAAATGGAAAATTACAATTAGTTATTGCAATAATAATTATTACAGCTTCTGTTGCGTTTAAGATAAATTCTATGGAATGGCTGGCAGTTTTGATATGTATAGGCATGGTCATTTGCCTTGAAATGATTAACACATCGTTGGAGCAACTGAGCAACATGGTAGAAGCCGACTGCAACCCTGTTATAAAACTGGTAAAGGATGTAGCAGCCGGTGCGGTGCTATTTGCTTCCCTTATCAGCATCGCTATAGGTGGAATCATCTTTTTACCGAAACTATTGTAGCAGCAGAAAATGGAATAGAAATTTATTAGTAAAAGTTTTTTAAACCCAGGTTTTACAGTTAAAATTGTAATGAGATTTTACAACTTCAAAATCCAGGTTTAATTGAAATGGTGGTAAAAGATCAATAAAGATATTCTGCCCAAGAATGATTATTTATTTCTTTTGGTAAGAGAAATAAATAACAAAATCATATTTGCCAATAAAGGTTAGTAAAGAAATAAAGCCGGGTTCAAAAAAATAAATTTGTTATCAAAAAAAACTAAAAAATAGCCCTTACAGTTGCCCTTCCGGTGTGCACTATCCTGGCGTCGCCGGGTTTGCGGCCATCATATTGAACCGTCATTTCAATATTACCTGAAAGCCTCTTGGTAAACTCAAGGTTCCATAAATAATTTTTTCCGGGTAGTAAACCTTCTAGCATAATATAACCGACTGTTGAATTGGCGGTGCCCCCTTGACCAAAATTAAAATCAATGGTATTAAAAGAAAATCTTGCATTAATGCTGCTGTTAGAAAGTACATTGTACTTAGCTTCGGTAGTAACTGTATGGTTGGTTGACTGCTCAAAAAAGCCAATAGAATTTTGTTTTTGATTATAGCCATACAATAAAGTAACCCTCATTTTAGTACCCCTTACATAACTAACAGATGGCTCGGCAACCTGTTGTTTCAACTGGTAATTACGGTTGTTGAAATTGGGTGTAAACAGCTCATTACTAATGGTACGAAAAGTAAAATTAGTGGTAATACTTTTATTGATATTCCAGCGGAGCCTGAGCGAAAGATTGCGCTGGCTGCGGCTTTCCACGCCATAGGTTAGCAAAGATTTGTTGTTGTTAACCACCTGTGTAATATCCATACCCCATAGCGAACTTGCCCGGTTAAAAAAGAAGGTGTTAGATAAAAAAGAACTGAGTGTAAGCAAGGTAGTATCTACCAATTTTTTTGTAAAAGGATTAAACTCAAAATTACTGGCAGCAATATCTTTTTTAGTGATTTGCAGGGAGGATGCAAAACTCATTTTGCCAATAATTTTTTTAATTTTATTTGATGTATTTGCATTGATAAGCGCCCTTGGGTTTATATCTGCAGTGTAATTAAACTGTACATAATTGGCTTTTACAAACTGGTTGGTAGGCGCATTTACCCGTATGTATTTCCGTTGATCTGTAAACAAGGCAATCTCAAATTCATTGAGTTCTTTTATACCGTTGTTGTTGTAGTCTATCCAGGTATATTCACCCTGCCCGGCCGGCACTTCTATAAAAGAGAATTCTCGTTTCTGCTCTTGCCCTGCCCCTACTTCGTACAAAATATTGCCGGTAAGCAGGCCCTTCCATTCATTTACAAAATACTCTCCCCTGCCTAGCAGGCTTTCATCTGCTTTTTGTGGAGATAGGGCAGCATTCAATATTTGTAATTTTCGGTAAGTTAAATTGAGTTTAAATTGGTGGTGTTCATTTTTAAGTAATTCGGTAAAAAAGTTGATATTATCGCTTCTGTCTGCCAGTAGCATTTTGCTTTGTTGTGGAAACAGATCGTTTCGGGTAAAGTAGCTAATGCCCCACCTGTTTAGTTTGTTTTCAGCCGATTTTATATAAGCCTGCCAAACATTAAAGCCAAAGCTAAAAGGCGTTAGGGTATCAGCCTGCTTATTGGTAAGCTGGTTGTGTTCGCCCAAATAATTAGCCCCAATCAATAGGTTTTTAAATGATTTTAATTGCTTACTAACATCAATAGAAGGCCGCAGGTAAAACCCTTTTTGCTGCTGAGCATTTATGTTAGACAGGCTTACATTGCTGCTAATTTTCCAACCTTTTAGCAGCGCATTTTGCTCTAGCTTTTGCTTAAAACCATTGAAATTATCACTACGGTTGTAGTTTATTATTTCGTACTTTATTCTGTTGCCTGCTATATCTTGAAGGGCAACGGCTGCATTGCTAATACGTTCATCTGCTGCAGGCGAATTAAACTCAAGGCTCCAATCTCTATTAAACTCAACATTCCGCAGCCTTTCTAACGGACGAAAGCGCTCTTGTACATACTCGTACCCTACCTGGGTTTGTAACTGCAAAGCCTTACTGAACAAGCGAACCATTTTATCTTCATTTACAAATTGCAATTTTAGTGCTATAGCATTATCATTTCCTTTGTCTTTAGAAGAAAATAAATTAATATCATAATTACTTACTGCTACCTCTGCTTTTAACCTCGATTTTGGAGAAAATAAATACTCGGCACCAATGGTTGCCATCTGTTGTTTTTTGGGCGTAACCAGCAAAATTACAGGTTGCCAATCGCCTTGTCTTATGCCACTAACAGGAGCAACCCATTTAAACACCCTGCCATTGCTTGCGCTAAAAAGCTGAATATAATCTCCCCGGCCCGGGCCAAGGTAAGAAAAAGAGATATTGTACAAAACCTGCAAGTTGGTAGTGTCGTAAATAAAAATAGAATCATGCTGATTACCGTTAAAAACCGTATCAACTCGTTTGTATAAAATTTTGCCTGTAGCAAAAGTATCCCTTACTGCACCGGAGTAAAAAGCGGTGTCGATACCATCGCCAATATCTGCCAAAAATTGTTTTTGATTAAGATCAAGCGTTTGATTGATGGCTGAGTTTTTACTATCCTTATTGGAGTAAGCTGCAACATTAACCAGCAATTTATTGCGAATATTTATTTCATTATTGGCATACAAAGTTGCATTAAGGAAGTTGCGGTCGGCATACTCAAATTCTACCTGTATTCTTTTGTCTTTGGTAATCATTCGCTTGGGTGTAAAGGTAAGTTCGGCAGTATTGTAATTAATTACATAATCCTGATCTTCTCCCCGCTGCAGCATTTCACCATCCATAAAAACTCTTTCTGTACCGGCTAAAACGGTAAAAAATAACTCATTATTGGCGCCCTGCAAACGGTACGGCCCCTGGTTGCCCTCTACAGGCAGCAATACATTTCTGTTAAATTTCCCTTTGGCAACAGAGCCACTGGTAAGCAACGAATTGGTAATACCAGCGGCTATTTTATTTTCTGTAATAAACGATACGCCCTGCAAGCGTTTATAAAAATTAATGAAATAACTTTTACTCTGCCGTATGTCTATATCACCAAAATTGAGTTGCCATCCACGCTTTTTTACCTGTAAAAAAATGCGGTCAAAGTCACGAAGATCTTGCGTATTGCCATCCGGCTGTATGGGAATATTATTGTCGGTAACAGCAGCCGTTAATTCCAAACTATCGCCAATAAAGCCATTCAGTTGCAGGTTGAGGCTGGAGTTTAGCACCGCATCCTGGCTATTGCCAAAAGAAATGCCCCTTCCAAAACTACCATTGTAGTTGATATTACCAAAATCGAACAAGCCGCTATTTTGCTTATTACCGTAACGGATGCTTACCGGCTTTTGCAGCATAAAATTATTACGTATATCATCAAATTTCAAGTGACTGCTTACTTCATTTAAGCGATAAGGAAACACCCTGTAGGTTATCTGCACACTATCAGACAACAATGGTTTTAGCCAATGCAGGGTAGCATTTACTGCATCTAAAGTATAATATTCTGCACTTACATTGGCAACAAAAAAGGTATTAGGAAAAATGCTAAGCGAATCAAAAACAACCGCAGCAGCCCTGGTAGAAACATTTTTTACACGAAGGTTGGTAACCGGCCCTCCCGCTTGCTGAGCAACAGCAAAATGACCAATCAGCAGCGTAAGCAGCAATACATATATATCGTGTAATTTTAACAATGGGGGGTTTACAATAGAATGACTAAAGTTAACATTTATTGTGTAAGACGCTGCAAATGCCCATTCTGCTGCAAACTTTCAAATTGCTAATTATCAAAATCATTTTGAGCCCGGCTTTTGTGGTACTATTAAGCTTTACAGGCAAATACAATTTTGTTATTTTTTTCCTTTAGTAAAAGAAATAAATAATCACTCTTGTACAAAAAATCTTTATTGGCTATTATTTCGGAATAAAAAAACCTCCTTACAGTAAGGAGGTCTTAAAAATTATATAATTGCAGCTAACAAAAAAATAACTTATGCTTCGGTAGTTAAACCCGCAGACAAATATTCCCTGTTGAGCCTTGCAATATTTGATACCGAAATTCCTTTAGGGCATTCCGCTTCACAGGCATAGGTGTTGGTACAGTTGCCAAAACCTTCTTTGTCCATTTGTGCCACCATACTTAATACCCTCGATTCTCTCTCCGGCTGTCCCTGTGGCAATAAAGCCAATTGAGAAACCTTGGCACTTACAAACAGCATAGCACTACTATTTACGCAACTAGCAACACATGCACCACATCCAATACATGCCGCAGCCATAAATGCATCGTCTGCATTTTTTTTATCAATAGGCAAACTGTTAGCATCCATTGCATTACCAGTATTTACAGAAATAAATCCACCGGCTTGTATCACCCTATCAAAAGCACTTCTATCAACCATTAAATCTTTTATTACCGGAAATGCCTTGCTGCGCCATGGTTCTACCACAATTGTATCTCCATCTTTAAAAGCACGCATGTGTAATTGACAGGTAGTATTGGCTGCCCACGGACCGTGTGCCCTGCCATTAATATACATACTGCATGCACCGCAAATTCCTTCACGGCAGTCATGATCGAAAGTAATAGAATCTTTGCCTTCAATAATCAGTTGCTCATTCAATACATCAAACATTTCTAAAAAAGACATCTCAGAAGAAATATCCTTTACCTGGTACGTTTCAAATTGACCGGTTGCTTTACTGTTTTTTTGCTTCCACACTTTAAGTGTGAGGTTCATACTGTAATGTTCCATAACTATTAAATTCTTTTATAATTACTATACTCAAAAGGTCTCCATCCAAATTGTTGGTTTAAAAAATATAAAAACCTGTGTTTAATATTTTTAAAGTTTTTCTTCTTCATATCTATTTTAAAATTCCAATCTTCCTGCCCAATCAACTTTTTCATTAATGCAGGGTGCGTTCCCTCAAAAATAGTTACCGAATCAATATTGGAATAATCAAAACTAATATTCTTTATTACTTTTTCTTTTGGTTGAATACCATCCCAAAGCTTTCCAAAATTTTCCGTTTTTTGATGCATAGTTAACGGATTTCTTACCCAACCATAATGATAAATAAAAGCATCAATCAACTTAACCCTGAGCTTGCGGTTATCCTGCCATCTAAAACCTTGGGCATCCCAATAACTTTTAATGTGCTTGTTATTTCTGATGATTCTAATTTCCTTGCTATACCATCTTCTTCCATCGCCAATGTATTGGTAACTACCGTAAAAATGATGATAATTAAACAATAATCCTTCTACTGCTGTATCATATTTAAACTGCTCCATTGCATTTAAAATAATGCTGTGGTATTGCTCATGCACCAATTCATCTGCCTGTATGTAAAAGAGCCAATCACTGTCATCCGCCGTTGCAGCAAGCGCTTTGTCCGTTTCAACTGCAAGCACTTTACCGTTTTCTCTCAAACTATCATCCCATACAGAATGAATAATTTTTATTTTATGGGAGGCAATATCTTCAATTAATTTATTAGTATCATCTTCAGAATCACCCAAACAAATAATCATTTCATCTACCATTGGTAAAATAGAACTGATTGATTCTACTACCGGGTATCCATACTTAATGGCATTTTTTACAAAAGTGAATCCACTTACTTTCAAAATGTAAAATGCTGGTTTAAGAGTAGGTTTACTTTGCTTACTTGTAACTTCTTTGAGATGGTTTTACTATTTCAAATTCCAATACTTCTTTGTTTAAAACCCAATCGCTCTCTCCTTTAAATTCCCAGGCAGATACATAATTAAAATATTCATCATCACGTCTTGCTTCTCCGTCCTCCGTTTGGCTTTCTTCTCTAAAGTGGCCTCCACAACTTTCATTTCTTTGCAAAGCATCTACACACATCAATTCTCCTAGTTCAATAAAGTCTGCAACCCTTCCGGCTTTATCTAATTCCGGGTTCATTCCATCAATATCACCTGGTATTTTTACATCACTCCAAAATTCTTTTTTCAATGCCTGTATTTCTGCAATAGCTCCCTTTAAACCCTCTTCATTGCGAGCCATACCGCATTTATCCCACATTATTTTTCCAAGGCGCTTGTGAAAACTTTCTACGGTTTTGGTGCCTTTAATATTCATTAAAGTATCTAATCTATCGCTTACAACTTTTTCGGCCGCAGCAAATGCAGGATGTTCAGTAGGTATTGATGGCGTACCAATTTCATCTGCCAGGTAATTCCCCAATGTATATGGAATTACAAAATAACCATCAGCAAGGCCTTGCATTAAGGCAGAAGCACCTAACCGGTTGGCTCCGTGGTCACTAAAATTTGCTTCACCCAAAGCATACAAACCCTTTACAGTTGTTTGCAGTTCATAATCTACCCATAAACCACCCATAGTATAATGCACAGCAGGAAAAATACGCATTGGCATTTCGTAAGGATTTTCTCCGGTAATTTTTTCGTACATCTCAAAAAGATTACCATATTTTTCTTTTACCACTGCTTTGCCCAATACAAGTATTTCAGTATCACTTACATTATCTCTTCCCTGTTTACCCACTTCAATTTTACCGTATCGTATAATTGCATCAGCAAAATCTAAGTATACAGCCAATTTGGTAGTACCAACACCGAAGCCTTCATCGCATCTTTCTTTGGCTGCTCTTGATGCTACATCTCTTGGCACAAGGTTACCAAATGCAGGATATCTTCTTTCAAGGTAATAATCCCTTTCTTCCTCAGGTATTTCTGTAGCTTTTCTTGATTCATTCTTCATTTTTGGCACCCAAATTCTACCATCATTACGCAAACTTTCGCTCATGAGGGTTAACTTACTTTGGTATTCGCCACTAACCGGTATGCAGGTTGGGTGTATTTGTGTAAAACAAGGATTACCAAAGTAAGCACCTTTTTTATGAGCCTTCCATGCTGCGGTTACATTACTACCCATGGCATTGGTGCTTAAATAAAACACATTGCCATAACCACCTGAGCATAATAAAACAGCATGTCCAAAATGTTTTTCCAGCTCCCCAGTAACTAAATTTTTAGCAATAATACCCCTTGCTTTTTCATCTATCATTACCACATCAAGCATTTCGTGCCTTGAGTACATGGTTACATTACCTAAAGCAACCTGCCTTTCCAAAGCACTGTAGGCGCCTAATAAAAGCTGTTGACCAGTTTGGCCTGCTGCATAAAATGTACGTTGCACCTGTGTACCACCAAAACTTCTGTTACTTAATAAGCCACCATATTCTCTTGCAAATGGAACACCTTGCGCCACACACTGATCTATTATGGCAGAACTAACTTCTGCTAACCGATGAACGTTTGCTTCTCTTGACCTGTAATCTCCACCTTTTACTGTATCATAAAATAAACGAAAAACAGAATCACCATCATTTTGGTAATTTTTTGCTGCATTAATACCACCTTGGGCTGCTATACTATGTGCCCTTCGGGGACTATCTTGAAAACAAAATGCTTTTACTTTATATCCCATTTCACCCAAGGCAGATGCTGCACTTGCGCCTGCTAAACCAGTGCCAACTACTATCACTTCAATTTTACGTTTGTTGGCAGGGTTTACCAATTTTACATGCCCTTTGTAATCGTTCCACTTTGCATGCATTTCTCCATTTGGAATTTTTGAATCGAAAGCCATAGTGTGTAGTTATTAAGTTAAAAATTTTGATTTTGAAATTGATAACAATTATTTCCGGAGATAGTTTATTGTATCCAATTAAAGTAGAAAGCCAAAGGCATTAAGGCAAATAATAAGCAAATAATAAAGGAATAACCTACACCAATAGATTTTATTATAGGCGTATAACGCTTGTGATTTACACCCAAGGTTTGAAAAGCACTGCTAAAGCCATGCAACAGGTGCCAAAAAAGAGATACTACACCAAATATATAGATTGCTACAATCCACCATTTGGCAAATTCTCCTTTCATGGAATTATACAAATTATGCTCAGCATCTCCGCCACCATACAAAGCAATTTTTGTGTCGAGAAAAAATTTAGAAATATGAATAACAAGAAAAAGCAGCAATAAAGTACCCAATAATCCCATACTTCTGCTAAACCATTTACTGTTTTTATTAGCGTCGCTTTGGTTATATTTTACAGGCCGTGCTGCATTATTTTGTTTCCATAGAAGTAACCCCTGAACAATATGAATAATTAAGCCAGCAAACAAACCAATTTCCATTATACGTACTACCCAATTATGACTCATAAAATGTGCTGCTGCATTAAATGTTTCGCCATTGTCATTTACAAAAATACAGGCATTAACGCCTGCATGAACTATTAAAAATGTAATTAGAAACAGGCCGGTAAGCCCCATTGCAAATTTTTTACCGATTGAAGAGGTGAAAAACGTTTTCCATGTCATAAAAAAACTGTTATTTAAGAGAATGTTACAAAAATACGCAAGGAAATTTTATAACCTAAGTTTAATGAAAATATTTGTTTGAAGAATGAAGAAAAACTGAGGTGTTTGTTCAGCTTAACTGTCGAAGCATCCAATTATCTACCTGGTTAAAAAGTAATTCAGGCTTCATAGTTCTCCACTGCGGAAAATCAAGCAACCCAATATAATTTGTAAGCCGAGATTGTTTAAAATCATATTGGCTCTGTTTTGGCATTTCCAATAATACAATCCATCCACCCTGTTCGGCTACTTGCTCATTCCATTCTTCGTAATAACTATCATCACTGCTATGAAAATTTAATACATTTTCTGCAATCAATATAAATTTAAAAATGCCTTGATCGTATAATTTATCAGTAATATCCCTTCTTAAAGTCATTATATCATTTTCAATAGCATCGTTCCACTCTCCCATTAGTTCAATAATAGCATATCCTTGATCGTAATCTACCAACAAGATTTTTAAATATAAGGTTCTACTTCCAAAATCATCCCACTGTGGGTGGATGTAATAATTATAAACTGTTTGAGAAAATTCAAACTCGCTATAGGTGCGTCCAAAAAATGGGGATCGTTCATCCTCCTCGGCTATGTACAGATGCCTCCAATTAAAATAAGGTTCAATATCCTGCATAAAAAATGCTTTGTTAGGTATGCGTCACTAATTTATTCAACTTTTCAAAATTAATTAAAGCTTCCTGAATAGTTGATAAAAATTAAACTAACCATAATTATTTATACAAGCTAAAATTTGTACATGACATGTTTATAAAAGCTTACAATACAATATAGATAAAGGTTACAGGATAATTTCCACTAAAATTATTTTGTAATGATTTAACTAAAATTTTGAATTTGAAGATCTATTATGGCTTTCTACGGTTAAAGCCGGATTAACCAAATAATACATAACGCACTCTATAAAAAAAGCTCCATTATCTGGAGCTTATATTTAATTGAGTATAATTAAACTACTGCAAAACTACTCTTTCTGAAAAAGCTAATTGTTTATTTTCATTTAGTACTTTCACTATATAGGTACCTTTTGCGGCTTTTGATGGCAGGCTAAATAATTCTACCTGACTTGCCTTTCCAATATTTACCACTCTTGTAAAAAGTGTTCTACCGGCCAGATCAGTAAAAAGCATATTATATTTACCAGGTTTTTGCAAATCAAACAATACATTAAATTGATTACCGCTAGCTGGATTAGGGAAAATTTTAGCATCTGTATTAATTACAAAATCAGGCAGTACAGATTTAGACACATCAAATTTATTAGCGGCATCTGCTTCTTTTTGCAACAAAAAGTTACTATTAGCTAAGTCGGCTGCGGTAAAGTTTTTATCGGTGCCTGAAACAATTGATGCCTTTAAATCTTTAAAATTTAATTTGTATAAACCCTCCAAAACATTTGCACTACTAACTATAATTTCACCATCATTATTTACTGCTGCACCATTTGTTGTAAAATTAACCGGCAACCCCGTAATGACCCCTTTATAAGTAGCAATTTTCGATTTTACATCAATAGTATATACATTGTGATTTGCAGATATTACAACAAGCTTTCCAAAAGCATCTGCGAGCATATCTCCACCCCAACTAGTGCATTTATTGTGAACAGAAAAACCTGCATTTGATTCCGCATCAATCAAACTGCCAAGATCCTCTACCACGGGGGCTCTGTTAGTTCCAAACCGTACAAAATGCTTTGCATCGTTGGAAAGTGCATAACCATACCCATCTGCTGCTATAACCATCCTTGTTATTTGATTTTCCTCAATTTGGTAGGCTAAAGGCTTAGCTACAGGAATCACATTATTTTTAACGGTGGTAAAAGTAGCTTCGCTTTTATCCAAATCTAAAAATCTTATATCGGAAAAGTGCATAGGAGAAAAATAAAGCCTGTTATGAACGGCATCTAATGCACAAGCCGCTACGCCAAATTCGGTAGGTTTTACTGTTTTGGATAGTGCTTCTTTACTTTTCTCTAAAGAAATACTTTTAAAATTTGTTTTGTCTGCATCAAACAAGGTTTTTACTACTTTTCCAGATGCAATATCAATTTGCTTAAAATCGGCCCAAAAAAAATTATTATTATTTTTTCCGGTAATTGCATAAGCTCTGTCAGCTTTTTGTGCCTGTAAAGTTGTTGTAAAAAACAAAATAGCGGATGAAAGTAAAAGTGTTGATTTCATATAAATGTAATTTTATTGTTATTTCAAAGTTAGTTGAAAGTAAACATATAAACCAACTTTATTTTTGGAGCATTTATAAAATTTTTATTCGAAAAAAATGAATGAGAAAAATGGGTGATTGATTCTAGTTACAACCAAATAAAAAAAAGATTAAACACTATGATACTTTACCAATCCATCCATAGGCTCTTTTAATACTTTCCCCAGTTGCAACTCATAGGAATTACACATTTCCTTTATCACATCTTTAAATCCAAAAGCTACGCTACCAATAAAATTAATAGGCATGGTCCAACTTTCTCTGTATTTACATATATGAGTAAAGAAAAAATCATTTAAACTGTCTTCAATAATATTTTCTATCATAAAATGGCCTCTGTTTTCAACCAAAAATTCGGTAAAATTTGCCAGGTATCTGTTTGCCATTGGCTGTTTATAAACAGCATCTAAAATTTCATTAGTGGTGGTATTATATTTTGCATCAAACCGATCCATTAATTCAGGGTCAAATGTTTTATACAGATAATATTGAATTACTTTTTTTCCTAAATAAGCGCCACTACCTTCATCTCCTAAAATAAAACCTAAACCCGGGCTATTGCTAACTATTTTTTTTCCATTATAATAACATGAATTTGATCCGGTACCGAGTATGCATGCCACTCCTTTTTCATTTCCGCAGAGTGCCTTGGCAGCGCCCATTAAATCGTGATCTACCTGTATTTTTGCTAAAGGAAAAACGTTTTTTAGTGCCTGTTTTACAATGTGTACATTAGCAGTACTACTGCATCCTGTGCCATAATAGTGAATTATATCTGGCTTTGTATTTTTTATTTTGGGCAATAGCTCTTTTTCAAGTATTTCCTGTATTTGTACTGCTGATAAAAAATAAGGGCTAATACCTTGGGTAACTATTTTTTTCTTTTTATTACTATCTATTAAGCACCATGCAGCTTTGGTAGAACCGCTATCTGCTATAAGTTTTATTGACATTGAATGATTTTTTAAAGTTTTATTTTATTATCTCGCTATGTATTGATTTTAAAGCAAATAGTGTTGTCCAGTTTTATTTTATAATACTGAACGATATTTTACCAAAATAATTATCATAACATTAAATTTATTAAGGTAATAATACAATATATACAACAGCAATTAGTTTGTTTTATTATTATTACTTTTTTAAAAAAATCAAAAATAGCCAAACAAACAATGGAATAATCTTAATTTTTTTATAGCAGAAAATATTTATCCGGAATATTTTATTAAAAGTATAACAACATCAAATTTACAAAAAAGCTATTTTTGTATTTTCTAAGGCAAATATGAAAAACTCAACAACTACTCTTTCTGTTTTTTTTTTAATTCTACTGCTGCTCACAACTGTTTGTGTAAAATCCCAAACAGCACATCAGTATCTGTTTAAAACTCCCTTAAAAGGAGCAGTTTTAAACAATAAGTTAGAAGATACACTCCGAAAACAATTTGAAGAAAAAAAATTAACCTGGCCACCACAGGAGTTATACATACGTGGCTTTAAATATGACAGAGCATTAGAGGTTTGGGTAAAAGGAAATTCAAATGAAAACTTTAAACTTTTTAAAACATATAAAGTTTGCATGCAAAGTGGAACACTTGGGCCAAAAAGATTAGAAGGTGATTACCAAATGCCAGAAGGATTTTACTATATCAATGAATTTAACCCCAATAGTAACTTTCATTTGTCGTTAGGGTTAAATTATCCCAATGCTTCCGATAAAATATTAAGTGATTCATTACGTCCCGGAAATTCAATTTACATACATGGCAAATGCTTATCTACAGGGTGTATTGCTATAGATAACAAACCAATAGAAGAATTGTATTTACTTGCTTCGTACATAAAAGATGCTGGTATAGAGTTTATTCCTGTGCATATTTTTCCCGTAAAATACAATGTGAAAAAATCATTGGATTACCTTGCACAAATAACAAAAGATAATCAACCGCTCCAGCAATTTGCTGTTTCTCTTAAAACAGTATTTGATTATTTTGAAGAAAAAAAACTTCTGCCTATAATTATGATCAATAAAAAAGGACAATATTTTGTAAACTGATAATTTATCCCGATTATAAATATTTTAAAATTCAATTTAAAGTAACCTTACTTAAATCCGGATTTTGCATTTAAAAAATTATTAATAATTTTAAAATAAAAATTTTTAATTAATTGCAGTGTTTTTTAAGTGGATTAACCAATATATCTATAATTAAGTTAGGTTACTTTATAATTACCGTTTTGTAACCTTATTATATATCTAATCTTTACTTTTTTCTTCTTTTTCACTCATTAAATAAGCTTTTATAAAGCCGTCTAACTCTACAGCCATTACAGGCCCAACAATGCCAAACTCGAAATCTGTTATATGGTTTTTTATCATTTTATATGGGTGAAATACATAACTTCTAATTTGGCTACCCCATTCTATTTTCTTCTTTGATGAATTGTTTGCATCTAATACGGCTTGTCGTTTACGCATTTCCTCTTCGTACAGCCTACTTTTAAGCATAGCCATTGCTTTTTCCCTGTTTTCGCCTTGTGTACGTGCCTGCTGGCATTCAACTATAAAGCCGCTTGGCTTATGGGTAAGGCGCACTGCAGTTTCTACTTTATTTACATTTTGTCCTCCACTACCACCACTCCTAAAAAAAGCCCATTCAACATCAGCAGGATTTACCTTTATTTCTATACTATCGTCAATTAAAGGATATACATATACACTAGCAAAACTTGTATGCCTCCTTGCATTACTATCAAAAGGGCTTATGCGCACCAACCTGTGTACACCACTCTCTGCTTTTAAAAAACCATAAGAAAAGGGACCGTCAAATTGAAAAGTACAAGTTTTTATACCAGCCCCATCTCCCCATTGCCAATCTAACTCAATTACAGACCAGCCCTGCTTTTCACCATACATTCTGTACATACGTGCAAGCATCTCAGCCCAATCCTGGCTTTCGGTTCCGCCTGCGCCACTATTTATTTGTAGTACAGCAGGTAATGCATCTGTGGGTTCATTAAGTGTACTTTTAAATTCGGCTCCCTCAATAGCTACACTGGCGTTGTTATATGCATCTTTTGCTTCGTCTTCTGTGGCTTCACCTTCTTTCCAAAATTCAAAAAGCACAGCAAAATCTTCTACCAATGATGATACATCATGGTACATATTTACCCAATACTCGTTTACCTTAGTATCTTTTAAGATGGAAGTGGCACGGGAGTTATCATCCCAAAAGCCTGGGGAAAGGGAAAGTTGCTTATCATTTTCTATTTTAGATTCTCTGTTAGCAACGTCAAAGAAACCTCCTCAAAACCACCAAACGGTCTCTCATATCTTTAATTAGCTCTGTTGTCATGTTGTAAAAGTAAGAACATTACTATGTAAGTTGGTAATTAAGTTTTTTAAGTTGGTAAAATTACCAACCCAAAAAATCTATATTATTACAATTAAATAGTTTATTTAAGCAGAATACCTGCGTTGCTTTTGTTCTTTATATTTATCTCCAATTATTTCGCTCAATGGCTTTCTGTACACCTTGCTTTCTACCCAGGATATAATATCGAGGTATGCAAAAGATCTTGTTTCAAAACGATTTTTTTCAAACTGTTTTATTTGCTGCAAAAAATTTTCCAGCTCTTGCTGCATTTTATTTCTTGGCAAATGAAAAGAATTTCGCAGAAATTTAAACATGGCTTCTTCAACCACAGTCAAATTTTCCATTCTTGCCATAAAACGATAAACTGATTTAATAAGGGAATCAATAATTTCAAAATTACCTAATTCATAATGTGCCATTAAATGGATTAGCCTTGCATAACACTGCAAATCTATTCTCAAATCAATATTACCATTAATGATTTTTTGCAGGTAATCAATTGCTGTACCAAAATCTCCACTTCCAAAATACAAATTGGCTACTTTATAATTGAACACGAGTAATCTATGGTTATCAATATAAAGTTCATATTCTGCCAATTTTGCTTCTAATGCTGGCACCATTTTTAAACCTTCTGCAAAAGTACCCATCATAAAATGCAAGTTTATGGTAGCACTATTAATATAAACAAAAGTTTGTATCCTATGATTATCGTGTTTATTGGCCAAAGCAGTTTTTGAAAATTCTTTAAATTCATTTAATACAATTTTAAAACCTTGATAATTTCTTAAATCAAAATGAGCGTTTAAAAGATTGTGTAGCCCCTTTATATAATAGCCAGTTTCTACTTTTATCATTAAGGGTTGTTCATTAAAAATATTATTCCATTTTTGGGCATAACGATAGTACATCAAAAAATCCTGACGTATAAAAGCATACCAACAAAAGCTTTGGTATAAATATAAACGTTCATAAAACCCTGTTTGGGCAGCCGCATTCTCTGGAAGATTTTTAAAAAAGAATGTTTTTACCCTTTCTTCTTCCTTTTCATTTCGTGCATGGCCATTTTTAATGTAAAAACTATATAGTTGTATTGCCAAATTAGACATTATGGAAACCGTGCCTACCCTGCTATTTACTTCAATTGCTTCGGATGCCAATTGAAAACCACGATCCTGCATACTACGTGTTATATGCAAAGCTTCAATCTTTTTCTCCCACGAAATTACCTGAGTTAAAAAATTAAATTTATAATGCTCTCTTGCTGTTTCTTTAAGCTTCTCTAAAATCTTAAGACTTTGAATGTACAAACCTTTATTATACAATATCCTTGCATAATCCAATTGTTCATTAAGTTGCATATCTATACTATCTGTACTTTTCAACATGCGAAGACTAGCAAGTAACTGTTTGTATAAATGAACTTTAGCATTAGAGAGTTGAGGTTTCTCTATAGAAGATAGTTTTTTTAAAAGTAGCGTTTCATCATAATCAGGGAGTTTATCTAAGGTATCAAAAAGCTCAATGATTTTAAGATCTTCTTTTGCGGAACTACGTTTAATAAATAATTTAAAATTTCTTTTTTCAGCCTTTTCTAATGAGTGTACAAGTTGAAACAATATATCGTTTGAGCGATTGGGCATCATTAATAATTTTTGCTATAAACCAATATCAGCAAGGGATTCAATTTTTTTAATCTTCTCTTAGCGTAATGAAATAGCCTATAAGTTGGTAAAATAAAAAACTATCTCCCCTTAATTTTACATTGTAAATAAGGGGAGATAGAACATCATAAAGCAAGTGAGCATTAAAAAAGCAGGCAATCGTTATTTCGTTGTGCAAATTAAAGTACAATTTGCGAAGTAAACTAAAAAACATTTAAGAATTTTCATATGGCAAGCAATCGTTAAAGTCCTTCCGTTTCTACGGAGGGACTTATTTTTTCAAGACAAACTTAACATAACATTGCCATTACAAAGCATTTTTTAGCATTTATATTTATTTTAAAAGATTTTATCAAAAAAACAATGATTTTAGATAATAATTTTTACCCGAAAAAAATTTGGACATCATTAAATTATTTTGTTAAAAGCCAACACGGGTACGGATTTTTTAAAAAAAAGGACTTTTCATGGTAATAAAATCCTTTAAAGTTTAATTAAAAATATTATTATCAACGCTTAGTTTTACAATATAATTAAAAACAAAAAATCACAATTTTTATACAAAACAAAAATTATAGTGATTAAAATTATAAGAAACAAGAAATAATAGAAAGATTTTCATATGGCAAGCAATCGTTAAAGACCCTCCGTTTCTACGGAGGGTCTTATTTTTGTAGATCATTAAAGCATTTTTACCTTTTTACCCAAATGCTATTATTGATGATTGTTGCTATAAAACCGTATTGCAGAAAAATACCCATTAAAACCTTTTTTATTCTTTCAAAAACTACTGCATCTCTCCTTTTTTACTATCATAAACAATCTTTTTGCCATTAACCCCGGTGTTGCAAATGAAAATTTATTATTCATTTATAGCGAAAAACAGGTGTTTACTTATAAACAAACACCTAAAAAAATATTAACTAATAATACAACCATAATTACTACAAAAAAGCATTTTTAAAGCAATTAGGTAAATACAAATTAATTTTAAATTAATAAAGTATAAGAGATAGGCATCGTTTTGTTGCTGGAAATAAAACACACTTTGTAAAAATATTTATAATTTGAATATCGTTCCACTTAATTAGGGGGTGGGATTGGATTTGCTGATACTAGATCGCATTTATTAAATTTTCCAATTGTGCGATTTTTAGAATATAAATATTCTTTTTGTCGATACTAATTATTTCATCCTGATTAAATTCATTAAGTATCCTAAAAACAGTTTCATAAGTTGTACCGGCATAGGAAGCTAAATCCTGGCGACTTAAAATAATATTAAGCGCACCATCTGCAGTAACGCCAAATTTGTTGTACAGGGAAATCAGAGAATAGGCAATACGCCCCTTAACCTGCATGTGCGCCAGGTAATTCATTTTTTTTTCTGAGCGTTGTAATTCATCGGCGTAAAACATCAGCAAGCGGATGGTGCATTCATTATTAATCCGTAGCGTTGTTTTAAAAAAATCAAGGTCAACAAAACATGCTGTTGTTGCTTCTATGGCTGTACCTGAAACTGGATAAATAATTTCTTCCCCTAAGCCTCGATGCCCAAAAATATCACCATTTTTAGCAAACCGGATAATCAGCTCTTTTTCATCACCCCATTTCTTGTGTACTTTAACCGTACCATCAAAAACAAAATATATTCCTTTTACTACCTCGCCTTCTTTAAAAATGATTTCTCCTTTTTTAAAATGAAATGTTTTTTTATTGGCTGCCACTGCAGGTAACCATTCCGGCATGCATAATTTACATAAGAAGCAACTTTGAAGATCGCATTCCCTTTTATTTTTTTTCATAAGGGAAAATTAAGTGCTAAACACGAAGTAAAAAAATTATGCGGAATTGTTTCGCTGGCTTGCTTACAAATGATAAAATGGGAACAGTGTTATAATGAGAAAGATTTATAATTTAAATGAGTCTGGAGCAGTCTCTATAATATGGCTGGAGTGAAATTTCTCAACCTTGCCAATAATAATGATAGCAGGATTGTTAAATCCGGCATATTGTGATGTAAAAACTATACAATTTACTTTACCAACTACCATTTTGTCTGTACTGGTAGTTCCATCCTGGATGTTGGTAACTGGCGTATCTGATTTCCATTGGCCATAAAAATATCCATGATTGCTAACAGTTTACTCATAGCCATTTAAATAACAACAGTGGCAGATGATTGTGCAGCTAGTTTAATATCTGAAGAAAAGTCACCAGATTAGACAGTTCCGGTGGTGACTCAAAAGCTTTCATTACCCCCCCCTGCAGGTAAGCGGTATAATTTGTGAAGCCGGTACTGCAATAGCAATTGAAATACCGGTATTACCTCAACAGCAATTCTGGTACTATATGCAGCCGCAATTTCTTCCTGGGCACGGACAAATACAAAAGGATTTCCTCCCTTTAACCTAACAACATGTCCATGAGAATGAGCATATTCTATAATCAGTATATTAATTTCTTGTTGAGATAAAGCTTTGTATGGGTATCAATTACCCACAAACTGTTTTATTGCACGGGGAGCAGCATAATTCAAAAAATCTTCATTGGCAAAAGCATCATAAAAAATAACGGACCTGCTGCAATTACTTTTGCTGCGTTTAGAGTTAGTAATTCCGGATGACCTTGTCCGGCACCCACAAGAAAAAGAATTGAGGAAACCATATTTTTAAATTAGCATTATAAATATGTTACTTATTTTAACCGAATATACATATTTATCAAATTATACCTGTATTTTTATGATGTAAATGATATTATAGTATAGTAAAATGCACTTTACACTTAAATTAATATTAAATACAAATAATAATAATACGATAACTGCTTGCTACTTTTTGTCAACTAATTAATTTATGGTTATGAAAGTAGTAGTTATAGGAAACGGTATGGTTGGGTTTAAGTTTTGCGAAAAACTTATATTAAAAATCCATAATTTGGAGTTGGTTGTATTTGGTGAAGAAATTCGCCCTGCTTATGACCGT
>Ga0105048_10003365_pt1 | contig 26196 bp, 19 predicted proteins | sample MAT05_FD_78382 | JGI IMG/M metagenome (GOLD analysis project Ga0105048, IMG submission 78382) | Freshwater microbial communities from Lake Fryxell liftoff mats and glacier meltwater in Antarctica - MAT-05 | ecosystem: Environmental > Aquatic > Freshwater > Ice > Liftoff microbial mat | place...
AAGCCGACCTGGCCGACGAACTCAACGAGAACACCTGGCGACAGTGGAGCATGACATGGGATGCCACCCCCGGCCGCCACCGCATCACCGTGCGGGCAACCGACGCCGACGGAACCCTGCAGACCGACCAACGAGCCGAGCCGTTCCCCAACGGCGCCAGCGGCTGGATGTCCATCTTCGTCGACGTCACCTGACCTCACACCTGACCTCACACCAGATCGTCGTGCACCACCCGGTGCACACGAACCAACACGGCTCAGCGTGAACCGTGCCACACCCCCACAGAATCCAACCCGAAAGAGGAACCCCCATGAAGTCGCGAAAAGTACTGAAGGGCGCTCTCGCCCTCGCAGCATTGTCCATGGTTGCCGCAGCCTGCGGCGACGACAAGGAAGCAACCACGACCACGGTTGCTCCCGTCGAGACCGTCGTCGACTCCGTGGCGCCCGACACCACGATGGGCGAAGAGATGTCGTCGGCTGAGATCTGCGACGCCGACGCCATCGTCGCCGCAGTCCAAGGCGGCGACTCGGAAGGCACCCTCGAAGGAATGACCGACGACCCGGTGGCCACCGCTGCTTCCAACAACCCGATCCTCACCACCCTGGTTGCTGCCGTCACGGCTGCCGGCCTCGGTGACACGCTCAACGGTGCCGAAGCCCTCACCGTCTTCGCCCCCACCGACTGCGCCTTCGCAGCGCTCGACCCGGCCACGCTGGAGGCAGCACTGGCCGACCCCCCGGGTCTGCTCACCACCGTGCTCGGCTTCCACGTGATCCCCGAGCGCCTGTCGGCGGCCGACCTGGCCGGCGTGACCGAGCTGACGACCTTCACCGGTGAGATCCTGTCGGTGATGTTGGAAGGCGATGTCATCACCGTCAACGGCACCACCATGGTGGTCGTCGGCGAGATCCAGACCGCCAACGCCACGGTCTACCTGGTCGACTCGGTGATGCTGCCGCCGTCGGTCACGGGCTGATCAACACACACTCCCCTTGAACTGGCCCTCGGGTCGTCGTGCGAACGGCGGCTCGGGGGCCATTTCGCGTTCCTGCAGCGAATGCAATCGCAGGTCAGTGCGGCGCATCGGCGTCTGTGTCACGGCACAGAAGAAACCCCGCTCTGTTCCGTGACACAGAACTCGGAGTGACGCGTCTGTGGGCGTCAGAGGCCGACGAGGGAGCGCCAGCCGGCGGCGTACGCAACCGCGACCTGCTGCGGGTTCATTCGCAGCGTGGCCTCCGGCACCATGTCGACGAGGGCGCGAGCGTCGGAGTAGTGCTGGCCGCGGCCGAGGCCGACGAACAGCGGACCGCGGGCGGCCACCAGTTCGGCAGGCGGCGCCGGGTCGAGGAAGCCCCAGATGGTGAAGGCGATGGTGAGGTCGTGCACGACTGGCGCCCGGCTGAACAGTGAGGCCCGGCGCAACCCGATGCCCAGGCAGCCCTTGATGGCATCGGCGCGGTGCTCGCCCGGCTGCAACTGCAAGCGATCGCCGAACCCGTTGGCGATCTTGATGGCAAACCCTTGATCCGGCCCCTGGTAGCCCAACTGCGCGCCCTGGGGTTGGAAGCCCACGATGTCGCCAGGGCGAGTGGCCGACCACGGATCCGGGACGACATCGGGTGACGCGTACGAGCGTGCGGTGGGGACGACCGGCGTGGGCGAGAACTGAGGTGCAGCCATATCGGGGCCCACGCTATAGCAGCGTGCTGCCGTAGACCTGTTCGACCACCCGCGTGGCGATGTCGTAGACCTCCACCGTGGTGGGGTCGGCCAGCGGGTCGCCCGCCTGCGTGCGCCACTTGGCGATGGCCCGCATTGCCTCGGCCTGCACCTGCTCGGCCGGCGTGCCGGGCGGTAAGCCCAGCGAGCGCGGCGAAGGCGGCGCCGAGAACAGCCGATCGAGGTCGGCCCGCTCCGCTGGCAGCACTGACGCACCACCCGACGCCACCAAGTGGGCGGCGCGCACCTGGGCGAACTGCACCGTGCTGGACTCGAGCTGCTCGAGCCGACGGTCGATGTCGACGGCGAGCGCGGGCAACACGGACTCCAGCGACCGGGCGAGCGAACGGAGCGCAACCAGCCCGGAACGAGCCTGCAGCACACGAGCACGCGGCATGAAGTGCTGCGAGATGAGCTGGCGCAGCGCGCTGAGCCCCGAATGCTCGACGAGGATGGGGCCCATGGCGGCAGCGGTGGTGCCGCGCCCGGCCTTGATCTCGCTGAGCGCCAACCGCACACCGAACAACCCCAGCCGGTCGAGCAACGAGCGACGCAGTTCGACGGTGAGCTCGCTGGCGCTGGTGTCGCAGAACTGATCGGCCGACAGCAGCATGCGCTCGAGCACCTCGCCCTCGGTGGTGGCGAGCAGCTTCAGCGCTGCCACTTCGTCCTCGCGCAGGGTGAGACCGGTCTCGGCCAGAAGTCCGGCCAGCGGGACCACAGCGGCGCACAGCCCGCTGAGCTGTGGGTCGGCCTGGTAGCGGGCAGCGATCTTCGTGCTCGACTGCATGGCGTCGAGCCGGCCGGCGCCGATCTCATCGGCACGCGACAGCACGGCCACCGCGTTCACCGGCGAGGCGGAGGTGACGCTGCGGTCCATGAATGCGTCGAGGAACGCGACGTCGCTGCGGTGAGCATGGCGCATGAGGTAGATGACCGCGTCGGCATCGCTGGGCCGCTCGTCGCTCTGCTCGAGGAACTCGCGGGTTCGCCGAGAGTTCTCGTCGTTGATGCTGGCGAGGCCCGGTGTGTCGATGAGGGTGATGGTTTCGAGCGCAGACGTGGGCCACATCACGTCGAGCATCAGCACGTCGCGTTCTGACACACCGCCCAGTTGCACGTCGAGCGAACCTCCAGTGCGGGTGAAGGCCAACTGCTGTGAGCGGCCGTCGCGCATGATGGCCGACACCTGGTACCCGGTGCCGCGGCGATACCGGCTGACCAGCTTCGTGCACTCCCCCGCATCGGTGGGGGCCAACCGCTCGCCCACCAGCGCGTTGAGCAACGTGGACTTGCCGGCCTTCACCCGGCCGGCGATGGCCACCCGCAGCGGGCCGCTGAGCCGGTCGACCACGGCTTGCGCCTGATCGCGCGCCTGTTGGTTGGGCGCCTGCGCAACCACCGCGCGCGCCACTTCGAGCACCTGGTCGGCAACGGAACCTTCCCCGCTCATCGAGCTGCCCCGCCGGTGGTCTGCAGCGCTTCCAGCGACGCCTGGAGCGTGGTGAACGACTTCAGCGAGTCGTCGAGCTCTTTCACCCTTGCCTGGCGTTCGCCGGCCGACTTCTGGCTGTCCTGCTGCACCCGCTGCCCTGCCTCTGTGCAGGTACGCACCAGCTCGGCGAGGCGATCGCCGAACTCGTCGCGCAGGTCTCGCTGGATGTCGCGTACCAGCGTGCTGATCTGGTTGCCCACCTCGAACTGCACGTCGTCGAGGAACTGGCGCACCTGCGAACGTGCAGCCTGTCGGCGCGCGGCCACCTTGCGCTTGCGGTCCTCCGCCAGGCCGAGGCTGCCGAACAGTGCCCCGACACCGAGCAGCACTGGGTTCGACAGCAGCAGTGCACCGGCAGCGGTGGGCAGGAACGAGCCGAGCATGCCGAACATCATGACGCCGCCCTGTGCCCCGCGAATGGTGGTGAGCCCCACGCCGAGCGCCTTCTTTCCCCCGGTCATCACCTGGTCGAGACCCTTGCCCGACCACAGGTCGCCGAGGTCGAACTGCGCCACATCGCGCGCACCCTGTCCCAGCTCGAGATCTTCATCGCGCATCAGTTCGAGCACCTCGCCGCGCACGCTGCTGCGACCTTCTTCCAGCTGCACGAACACCTTGGTGACCTCGTCGGCCACCACCGTCTGCAAGTAGCGGGCGAGCTCGTCCCACTCGTCGCCCTTGGTGAGCACCTCGATGCGTTCATCCATCATCTTCGAGACCTGCCGACTGGCACCGCGGAACTGGAACGTGACTGCGTTGGAGAGGTCGCTGATGCGATCGCCCACGAGCACGCTCCACTTCGCCGCCGGTCCGCGGAGGTATTCGAGGCGCGCCTTCGCCGAGTCGAGCGCCTCGACAGCCGCCTTCGCTGCGTTGGGGTCGGCGGCTGCAACACGTTCGGTCTGGATGCCCATCGTGAGCTGCGAGATGATGCCCAGCGCGTCGCCCACCGAACGCTGGGTGGCGTTGGCCTTCGCCGGCGCAACCACGTCGTCGTTGAGATGCTTCACCACTTCGGGCACCCGCGACAGTTCGTTGAGCGAGCGATCCTTTCGGCGTAGCGCTTCCCCGCGCAGCGCGCTCGACACCGGCACCATCGGAATCGTGAATCCGGCGCGCTCCATGTGCCCACGGTTGAGCTGCATGATCTTCTCCCAATTGGGGAACAGATCGATCTTCGTCTGCACGAACAGCACGGTTGGGCACAGCTCGGTGGCCCGACGCAGGAACTCGACCTCCGGCGCGCTCAACTCGGCGGAGGCGTCGCTGGTGAACACCAGGCCGTCGGCGAACGGCAGGAAGCCGAGCGTGGCTGCGGCGTGGCCGGCACCGAGGCCGCCCATCCCCGGCGTGTCGACCACGACCAGCCCCTGCTTCAGCAGCGCGCTGGGCACGGCGATCTCGAGTCGCTCGACGCCCTTGTGGTTTCCGGGGTTGCCCGACTCGCTGACGTACTCGTGTACCGAACCGACAGCCACCGACTCGGCGAACTTCTGCTCGCCTTCGCGACGGCGCACCAACGCCGCTGGCTGATCGCCATAGCGCACGAGCGTGATGGCGGAGGTGGCCAGGTCGTCGTCGACCGGGCACACGTCGGTTCCCACCAGCGCGTTGATCAGCGAGCTCTTGCCCTGCTTGAACTCACCGACCACGCACACGACAGTGCTGGGCCGACGCAATCGACCGGCGGCGGCCTGAGCACGAGTTGCAAGGTCGGTGCGTCCGAGCGTGGTGAGCACCTTGGCGAGTTCGATGATGAGCGCATCGGCCCCCACGACAGCAGCCTGCGGAGGGGTCGTGCTCATTCGATGAGGTCGTCCCACGTCTCGTCGGCGATGGCCTCGGTGACCTCGCTGCCGATGAGGTCGGAGGAGAAGTCGTCGAAGTTGTCGCTGCCGGCGAGGTCGCCGGCGGTCTCGAGCACGCTCTGACCGCTGTCGCCGGCAACGTTGCTGAGCACGTCACTGAGGTCGCCGTCGCCGGCGAGGTTGGTGACCGTCTCGGTGACGCTGCCCAGGTCGGGTAGGTCGCCGGTGTACTCGCTCACTGCGTCGCCGACGAGGCTGCCGGCGGCAGCCATCAGGTCGTCGGTGTCGAGCCCTTCGACGTCGACCCAACCGTCGGCCGAGGTGCTCGAAGTGCCGTCAGCATTGCTCTGCTCGATGTAAGTACCGCCGGCCTCCACACCCATGCCGTATCCGCTGCCTTCGATGCTGCCTTCATAGGTCTCGGTGACGTTCCCCTCGGCGTCGGTGACCTGGTCGTAGGAACCCTCGGCATGAACCTTGACGCCGTATGCCTCGCCCTCCACGTAGCCGCTCCCACCTTCGGTGAGCGTGCCGTCGTCCTCGATGTAGTGGTACTCACCACCCGCCTCGACCGACGGGCCGCCGACGTAGCCGATACCCACATGGCCACCGGCGTTGAACACCTCGTCGCCATCGGCCTCGACCTCGTAGGACACGTTGCCGCCGGCGCTGATAGTGACACCCGCAGGGGTGATGATGCTGCCTTCGGCACCGCCGTACGCGCCCCAGGCCCCGTCGGATTGCTGGTGATAGCCGCCCTCGACTTCCCCGCTGACGATGCCGTATGGCGTGGGGATGGTGCCCTGCGCCTTGCCCCCAACGTCGATGTTGCCTTCGTCGTCGATCTTGACGTGACCCTCGACATAGGGCAGCGGACCCCATTCGACGCCGACCGATCCCTCGGCCGAGAAGTCACCATCGTCGTAGGACACGTCGGCGCTGACGATGCCGATGTCGGCGGTGGCAGCGGCCGAGAAGCCGTCCTCTCCGAAGTTCACCCCCGCGCTGGCGACGCCCAGGTCGACGTTGGCGGAGAAGTTGCCGTCGTCGTAGTCGACGTCGAGGATGCCGCCGGTGAGATAGTCGACGTTGTCGAAGAGATAATCGTCGGCTGTGTCGAGTGCCCAGCCACCGATGTCCTCGGTGGCAGTGGCAAACCAGCTGGCAGCATCACCCGCTGCGCCGGTGGCTGTGTCGACCAGCGTGTCGACCAGCGTGTCGACCGCCGTCTCCGCAACTTCGGTGGCGGTCTCGACCACGGTCTCCACAACCTCGGTGGCGGTCTCGACCACGGTGTCGACTATGCCACCGCCAGCGTCCTTGACGAAATCTAACGCGTCACCAAATATTCCCATGTCACGCCACCCTTTCGTGTGTGTCTGCTGGCATCGTAGAAAGTCGACGACCAGGGGGCACCGGGAGCATTCCCGGTTCTGAATTCACCGGGTTCGCAGGTGCGCTACTGTCACCGACCATGGCCACGGAACCCACTCTTGTCGACATCGTTGCTCGTACTGCGGTACACCCGAGCAAGCTCATTCCGGGAGTCCCCCCATTCATCCTCACCGTGCCACTTGGGTTCGTGCTCGACGAGGCGCCAGGCGCGCTGGCTGTGGTGCGCACGCCCAACGAGGTCGACGGATTTTGGGTGAACGCCATCCTCAGCCACGACAAGGTGGGCCGGGCCATCGACTTCGAGGCCGCCGCCAAGGCCACGTGGGCGAAGCTCAAGCGAGCATCGCCCGACGCCACCGAGAACGGCCAGAAGCTCGTTCGCTTCGGCGACCTGGTGATGTACGTACGCGGGGCCGAGCTCACGGCCAACGGCCGCAAGCTCGCCCAGTTCCACGCATTGTTCTTCGCCCCTGTCCACGAGGGCGGCAAGACGGTCGACTTCTTCCAGTTCGTGCTCACCGCACCCGTGGGTGCCATGGGCGGCCTGGTGAAGCCGTTCATGGAGTCGCTCAGCACGTTCCGTTTCACCTGACGAACGCCGTGCCGGGCCACTGCCCGCACGATCAGAGCCCGGCGTCGTCGGCGATGCCGGCCACAGTGTCCATCCCATCGTCCGAGAACTCGTTGACTGCCTCCATCGGATCGTCCACGAAGTCGCTCACGGTCTCCGACACGTCCTCCTTGAACTCCTCGATCTCAGGCTCGAACGGCAGCACGACTGCATCGTCGATCGCCTCGCCGAAGACCGCCGGCGCCGTCAAGATGCCCTCCACGGCCCCGCCGAAGTCGCCGTCGGCCACCGCGTCACCGATGTCGCTGACCTGAGCCTCGACTGCGGTGAAGTCTGGAACTGACACGCTGGGCATCGGGATCGGCTCGATCACCTCGAACCCGCCGGAGTCGCCGAGCACATCGTCGACGACTGGCTTGACCAGTTCGCTTCCGTTGCCGAGTGCATCCGTGGAAATCTGACCAAAGTCGTGGGCGAAGGTGCCGACAGCAGCATCGAAGTCGTCGACGAGGGCATCGGTTTGCTGCAGGAAATCGGTCGCCACGATGCCGCGCCCCCCGGTCGGGTCGTCGATGACGGAAGTCACCTCGCCGCCGTCGTCGGGGTCGGAGGCCACCTGGGTCTCGGGCAACAGGAGGACGACGTTCGGGTCGAGCACCGCTGCCTGGAACTCGGGCATCGGTAGCGTCTCGGCTGCCACACCCGTGGTGGGGAGGGTCGGGTCGAGCGTCGGCTCACCCTCGGGCACTACTGTCTCGCCTTCTGTCGCGTTCGGGACGAGCACCGGATCGACGGCAGGGTCGCCCTCGGTCGACTCGCCCTCCGTAGCCGTGGGGTCGAGCGTCGGGTCGGCCGTGGGGTCGAGCGTGGGATCGAGCGTCGGGTCGGCCGCCGGGTCGAGTGTCGGGTCGGTCGCGGTCTCCGCCTCGTTGTCGCGCAACTGCTCGTCGATCAGCGCTTCGATCTTCTGGTCCTGAGTGAAGTCCTGCACCCGCTCGTCGTACTGGGCACGCAGGTTGAGCAGCGCGTCGTTGGTGGTCTGCCCCGGGTTGGGCACGAACCGGTCGACAGTGCCACGCAGGTCGGCCTTGAAGGCCTCGACGTCTGCGGCGCTCACGTCGGCGCCAAGGTCGAGGTTGTCGATGCGCTCGAGCAGCGTCACGCGGGCGGCCTCGAAATCGGCGTCGATCGCCGGCTCCGGCATCGGCTCTGGGGCCGGGGTCGGGGTTGGGGTCGGGGCGGCTTCGGCCACGGGAGCCGGAGGAGGCGTCGGGCGGGCAGCCTGGCCCTGCGACTCGGCCTGGCCGCCGCCACCGCCGCCGCCGCCGCTGCTGTTACCGCCACCGCTGCCGCCACCGCCACCGCTGTTGCCGCCGCCACCGCCGCCACCGGACGAGGGGGCATTGAACGGAGCCGCTGCAGGAGCGACCGCGACGTCGTCGAACACGTCCATGCTCTCGTCGACCGGAGCTGCGAGGCCGTCGACCCCGGCCAGCTCCGCGTCGGCGGCGGCAGCGTCATCGGCACCGTCGTCGCCACCGGTGACGGCATCGACGATGTCGTCGCCGAAGATCACGCCGCCGGCCACTGCAGCCGCCGCGGCAACGGTGCCGCCGATGACAGCGGCAGCCGAGATGCTGCCCTTGTCGTCCTTCTTCGTGGGTGGCGGGGGCGGGGGCGGCCCGGCCGGCTTGGGTGCGGCTTGCGGGTCGCTGGAGGTGGAGGTGGCATCGGACATGGTGGGCTCCTTGGGTTCGGGGTTGGCCGCGGTCGCGGCAGGTTGTGCGACGGGTGCTGGGGCCAGCGACGATGCCGTCGGGACCTGAGCGTGTGTGAACTGGGTTGCGGCACCGGCCGCAACGACCGACTTCATGTCGGCGTCGTGCAGCAGCGTGCAGCCGGTGGCTGCGGCCACCATCTCGGCCACCAGCGGCACGCGCGAGCTACCACCGACCAGCACGATGCCTGCCAGGTCGCCCATGGTGAGGCCCGCCGCGGCCACCGCTCGCTCGAGCGACTGCACCGTGTCGGCGATGCGTGGGCGTAGAGCCGACTCGAGTTCGTCGCGGGTGATACGCACCTGCGTGCTCAGGCCGGGGGCGGTGATGTTGATGGTGGCTTCGCCGTCAGCCGACAGCTGCTCCTTCGCCTCGGTGCACTCGGCTCGTAGCGCAAGGATCGCGCGGCGCACGTCGGGGTCGGTGCGGTCGAGTGCTGTGAGTGCGCCGCCCAACGAGGCCGCCACGTGGCTGAACACCACTTGGTCGATGTCGATGCCGCCTAGTCGCTCGAGGCCCTGAGGTGTGCCGAGCAACACCGGGCCGTCGTCGCCGAGCCGTAACACAGCGGCGTCGAAGGTGCCCCCACCGAAGTCGTAGACCGCAACGGTGTCGCCCACGTCGAGTCGACCGGCGGCGGCGTAATGACGGGCCGCAGCGACTGGCTCGCTCACCAGTTCGACCTCTGCGAAGCCGGCCTGGGCGCCGACGTTGCGCAGCAGGTCGAGCTTGTACTCGCCCCAGTTGGCTGGGTGGGTGAGCACCACGGTGGCGCTGCCGGGTGCCACCTGCGCAGCCTGGGCCGCGCCGCGCAGCAGCTCTACCGTGAGTGCGTCAGGAGTGTAGGGCTGCCCATCGAGCACGATGGGCGTGGTGTCACCGAAGCGGCGCTTGATCTCGCGCACACCGCGATCGGGCTGCGTCGCCAGGACTCGTTCAGCGGCGGTGCCGACGACGAACGCATCGCCGTCGCGCGCCACCACCGAAGGCATCGCGGCACCCCGCTGACCGAGCGCCACGGCCACACCATCGGCACGAGCCGCAGCGGTCCAGGTGGTGCCGAGATCGACGGCGAAGCGAAGGCGGTCGGGGGAGCTCACGTTGCGTACCGTACGCCGTGCCGGCCCACCGTTTGACCGGGAGGATTCCCGGTTCGTCCCCAGGGGTTCGACGGGGTCAGTGGACGTCGTCCGGCTCGATCTCACACGGTTCATCGGCCTCGTCGAGCGAGAGCCGATGAACCGCCGGCTGCCCAGCAACCTGCTCCAGGAACGAACGCTGAGCATCGCTCAGAGTCGGCAGTTCGCCGGCCAAGTGCGCCCACGGGTCGGGGGCCTCGGCGCTGGTCGATTCCAGCGCGGCCTCCACACCTTTCCACCAGTCGCTCATCGAGCCGCTCCTTGTGTGATGGTGCCACGCGCGGTGCCGGACGGGCCGGTGCGCCCGGCCACTCGCACGGCGAGCTCCGTTCGCGACCGTAGCGCGAGCTTGCGGTAGATCTGCTGCAGGTGGAAGTCGACCGTCTTCACCGAGAGGAACAGCGTGGCCGCCACCTCACGATTCGTCAGACCACCCGCGACGGCGGCCGCCACACGCCACTCGGCCGCGCTGAGCGCATCGAGCGCCGGGTCGGCGGCAGGTACTGCGCCGGTGCCCGTCGGCCGCCCGGCCGCCGCGCCTGCGGCGGCAATGTGTTGCAGGCGAAGATCCCACCCGCGAACCGCGCACCGGTGCAGCACCTCGCGCCCTCGGGCCAGTAGCTGCTCGCGCTCGCCCGCCGCAACGCCGGTCAGCGCTGCCACCTCCGCAGCCATCAGCCAGGCTTCGCCGGCCTCGATCGGCAGGCCGTTGCGGTCGGCCTCGTCGCCGGCGGCGACCAGCAGCCGAGGATCGCCATTCGTCAGTCCGGCCAGTTGCGCAGTGCGCACTGAGCGCAGGGGGTCGCGACGAGGCACCGCAATGCTGGAGCCGTCACGCGCCATCGAGGGCGACCGCGCCAGCTCGAAGCGTGCCCGAATCGCCGCCGCTCCAGCGGCGAGTTGCCAGCCGTCGTCGGCCAGCACTGCATCGGCCGCATGGCCGAACCTGCCGACGAGCACCGCCAAATCGGCAGCCAGCAGCTCCCAACGCTGCCGCACGTGGCTGCGCCCCGGCGGCAGCGCACCGAGTGTCCGTTCTGTCAACTCCATCGCGTCGCGCACGAAGCCGCCGTGACGCAACGCGATGGCACGCGCCCACAGCTCAGCGGGTGCAGCTGCAACTCCACCGATCTGCTGGATGAGTCGAGCGTGTCGGCCGGAGTCGGCCTCGGCCCACCAGTCGCTCCGCTGACGTCGGCGGCCAGACCAGGAGGCCAGCTCGCGCTCACTCAGAGGCGAGTTCGCAAGCCGGTCGCCACCCTGCTCGTCGTCGCCATACAGCAACGATCGCACCTCGGCCGTCGCCACCTGCTCGTCGAGTTCGAGCCCGTCGAGCTCGGCGGTGGCCACCCCCGCGGCTGCGTAGTCACCACCGTCGAGGTACCAACCCACGGCGCGCAACAGGCTCGTGGTGCGCACAGAGGGCTCGACCGAGTGGTCGGCCGCCTGCATCGCCATACGCGCCGCAGCGGCGCGTTCACCACGGCGCGCCGAAGCGGCTGCCACCACCAGCAACGCTTCAGCGACATCGTCGCTCGGGCCGCTCGCTGCTGCGACGAGGTGCCGCACGCGGGCCTCACCCTGACGCGGGGCCGAGTAGGCGCCCGCCAGCGCCCGATGCGCAGCGCGGCGACTGGCCGGCGCCACCAGGTGGTAGGCGGCGAGCCGCAGCCACGGGTCGGTGAACACCACCCGGGTGCCGACGATGTCGACCACCCCCGCCTGCAGCGCACCGTCGAACAACTGCGCTGCGGCACCCGCACCGTCGTCTTCGCCCAACTGGAGCAGCGCGGCGCGCACGGCCACCAGGTCGCCACGGTCGTCGGCCGCAGCCACCATCAGTGCCCGACACGCGGGTTCGCCGAGAGCGCTGAGTCGAGCGTGCAGTTCGTCGGCCACGTGCGCGGCCAGCCGGGGCAGATCGGGAACCAACGCGCGGTCGGCGCGCTGGTCATCAGACAATCCATCCGCCAGCGACACGGCCAAGCCGGGGTTGCCGCCCGCCGCAGTGGCGCAGCGGTCAGCAGCAGCGGCCGCAACGCCGCGGGTGCGCAACAGTGCAACCACTCGATCGTCCTCGAGCGGTTGCACCCGCACTGCCAGCGCACCCTCGAACGCACCCGAAGTCGCGGCAGCGAGCACTGCCACACCCCCCGACCGGCCGATTGCGGCGCGCACGGTGTGCACCGCCGAGGTCGGGGCGAGGTCGACATCGTCGATCAGTGCACATGACCGCCCGACGGCCGCCGCGGCCACCACTGACGCGGCGCGGGCATCGTCGAGGTCGCGACCGTTGACCCGATGCACTGCGAAGCCGGCGCGCTCGGCCAAGTCGCCGGCGCGCTGCAACCACCACGACTTACCGGAGCCGCGCGAGCCGTGCACCAGCAACCAGCGACCCTCATCGTTTCCGGCGTCGACGAACAGACGCTGCAGCAACTCCTCGTTCATCGCAGCGCCCTTGCCCGCCCAGCCCGCTCAGCCCGCCGACGGTGTGGGCGTGTTGGGCATGCAGTAGTAGGTGCCGTTGCCGTTGGCGTCGAGGCGCCCGGCGAGCTCGTGCTGGTGAGTGGCGATCGTGATGCACAGGTCGTCCTCCCACTTGTAGCCGTAGCTCTCCAGGTTGTCGATGTTGAACCCGTCGAACAGGTACTGCCCGTCGCCGGCGGCGAGATCCCAGACGTACCAAGGGCCGGCGCCGGGCGCACCCGCGCTGTCGGGTGCGACGCTGCTCCAGAAGAAGTGCACGTGATTCTCGCCATCCACCGCGGTGTCGGGGACGAACCCGTTGGTGTTGTAGACCACGCGCAGCACGCCGTCGGCGCCCCACTCAGCTTCGAGGATCCCCACGCACAAGAAGGGTTCGTCACCGCAGGTCTGCTGCGACGACGTGCCGGCGGCGGAGGTAGGGCTGGACGCGGTGGTGGCGGTGGTTCCGCCGGTTGCGGTGGTGATGGCGGTGCCGGGTTCGGTGGTGACCGGCGCAAGCGTGTCGGGGACGACAGTGGTGACGGCACTGCTGAAGGTGACCGCCGGCTCGGTAGTGGCGGTGCCCGCTTCGCTGTCGTCACCGCTGCTGAACGCGAACGCGAGGCCACCCACCAGCAGCGCGGCAGCGGCAATCCCGCCGACCAGCAGCACCCACTGCGACCGCTCCTTCTTCGCCACGGGCTGCGCATTGGCGCGCGAGGCCACCGGACCACCTGCGCCTGCGGCCTGCGCCGCGATCGGGCTGGTGGGTAACGACGCGGCGACCGGCGCAGAGGGTGCTGCCAGCGGCACGCGAGGCGGCGCAGCAGCGGGCAGCGGCGCGGCGGCGGCAACCGGTGTCGGCGGGGTAGCGGGCGGCGGCGCGACCGCGGCAACCGGTGTCGGCGGGGCAGCGAGGGGTGCCGCCAACGACGCGCCCGCTTGCTGGGCGATGCGGGCAGCGCCGAGCGCCACCGCGTGCTTGGGGTGGCTGTCGGTGACCACCGGACGGCCGAGCTCGGAGCGCACCATCTCGCCCACGAGCGGAATACGCGACGAGCCACCGGCGAGCAGTACCGCCTTCACGTCGGCCAACTGCACACCAGCCGATTCGACGGCGCGCCGGGTGCTGTCGATGGTCTCACGCAGGTTGGGGCGGATCATGTCTTCGAACTCGGTGCGGGTGATACGCACCTGGGTCTGCACGTTGGGCAGCATCACCGGCACGGTCGCGTCGGAGTCGGACGACAGTGTCTCCTTGGCCGACACGCACTCCTGCCGCAGGCGGGCGAGTGCTGCGCGGTTGGCTGCGTCGCTGGTGTCGAGTTGCGAGATGACATCGCCGACGGTGCGCCGAACGTGCGCGAACACCGCTTCGTCGAAGTCGATACCGCCAAGCCGTTCGATGCCCTGCGGGCGCCCGAGGGTCTCGAACCCGTCGGCAGTCTTACGCAGCACCGCTGCGTCGAACGTGCCCCCACCGAGGTCGTATACAGCAAACACGTCGCCCACCTCGACGCGCTCGGTGGATGCGTACTGCACGGCGGCGGCCACCGGTTCGGTGACGAACGTGGCATTGCCCAACCCGGCGAGCTCGACCGACTGGCGCAGCAGGTCGATCTTGAACTGCCCCCAGTTGGCAGGGTGCGACACTGCGATGCGGTCGGGCCCCGAGCCCTGGCGTTGCGTGACGTCGGCCACGATCTGGCGCAGCATGACCGCCATCAGCCGCTCGGCAGAGAAGGGAGTGCGATCGAGCAGGATGGGTGCCGAGTCGCCGAGGCGGCGCTTGAACTCGCGCGCGAGGCGCGCCGGCTCCTGCAGGCCGCGCCGCTCGGCGGCATCGCCGATGAGCACGTTGTCGTCGTCGCGCAGGAACACCATCGACGGAATGGTGGCGGCATGGTTACCGAGCGCAACCACCTCGGCGCGCCCGTCGCGCACCAGCGCCGCGGCGGTGAAGGTGGTACCGAGATCGATGCCGAGTGCGTAGCCCACAACAAACCTTTCGTAGTGCGGCGATGGTAGCTGAGCTTCCCTCGTCGACGTATGCCGCGAACCCTGTAGCCGTCAGAAGTCGGCGAGACCGTCGAGGTCGTCTTCCATCTCGGCGATGTCAGCGATATCGGATGCGAAGTCGTCGACCGGCGCACTCATCGAGCCGTCGGCACCGGCGTCGTCCAGGTCGAGCGGCACCTCGGCCGACGCGTCGAACTGCATCGGATCCTTGATCTCGAACGCTTCCGGACCAATCGGCGCGGGCTCGAATTCGTCGGGTTCGATCTCGTCGGGTTCGATCGGATCTGGCGTCGCGCCTAGGGGGTCGGTGGGTCGAGGCTCGAGCGGATCGAGCGTGACCTGTGGCGGACGGATCAGGTCCGGATCGGCCATGTTGAAGTCGGCGCCGTCGTCTCCGACGCTGAAGCCCTGATCGACCGGCTCCTGCTCGACCGGCTCCTGCTCGACCAGGTTCCGATCGAAGATGCCCAATTCGAAATCGATTGGGTCGACGACGTCTGGGTCGATGACGTCCGGGTCAGTGGACCCTTCGAGAACGATGCCGGTGGTGGCGCGCAGGTTGCCCTGCTCCACGAGCGCCTCGGCAGCAGCTCGGTGCTCAGCAATCGCCGAGCGCACACGCTCGAGGCCTTCTACACCGCGGGCCTCGAGGTCGGGCAGGGCGGCCTCCAAGCGCTCGGCCTCTGCGAGTTCGGCTGCCGCCGCGCGAGCATTGGAAACCTGATCCTCCTGCTCTCCGAACACGCGCTCGCGCCCACTGTGTTGGGTGTTCACAGCCACAGACGCGGCCGTGGAACTGTCAACGGCTTCGGTCTCGGCGGTAATTCGCTCGTCGGCTGCGTCAGCGGTGGCAGTCGCCGCGGCCGCCACATTGGCGTGCACCAACGCCACTGCTTCAAGATTGATGGCATCAGCGTCGTGGGCGTCGGCCTGCGCCTCATCCCCGGCATCGCGAAGCTCCTGCGCCAGGGCCCGCTGGTACGAGGCAGACTCTCGAACTTCGAACGCAGCTGCATTACTGGCGCTGGCCTGCTGTAGGGCGGTGTCGTGTTGAGCACGCGCCATTGCCAGCCGACCCTCGGCATCCAGGCGCTCCAGCTCAGCGGCTTCCTTGCCGGCGACGTACTCCGGTAGCGACAGGTCTCGCGCTGCGTCGATGCCGAGTTGTAGCGCGTCGGCTTCTGCCTCCAGTTCGGCAGCCGTGTCGAACGGGTCCTCCACCACAGGGGCAGGTGCCGGGTCGGGAACGGCCGAGGCGTCGAACGTGAAATCGCGACCAGCGGAGATCTCGGCGTTGATGTCGCCGGCGTCGGCAATCCGTTCGAACTCGGCGAATTGCGCGGCAGCGTGGGCTGCGTTGGGCAGAGTCGGCGTTGCGGCGGCGGTGATGGCCAACGAGCCGTCGGCCTCGAACGCCACCGTGGCGCCCTGTTCCAGCGCAGCCTTCACCATCAGCCGATCCATCACGTCGATCTCGGCTTCCTGCGTGGAGATGTAGCGCGATCGATGGTCGGGCGTCTGGGCAAGGATGGAGCCATCGCTGTCGATGTTGACGATGAAGCCGCGGTCGAGGAGCTCGGCGACCTTCTCCAGCTTGGCGTTGAGGAACGCCTCGCCGTCGGCTGTCATCGGTGTCAACGTGTCGAGCTTCGCCACCGGCGGTTCGTCGCCAACGAGGCGCACGCCTCGCCCGGCGTAGAGCGATTCACGGATTTGGTCGACGAGTTCGGGGTCCAGCGGTGTTGCCATGCGCGCAGAGTACGACCGCGCTTCCTCCCGGTCACCGGGTGAATCCCCGGTTCGGCGCACGGCCCGACGATCAACCGTCGTCGTGCAGCAGGCCGTAGACCAGGCCGTCTTCGAGCGCTCGCCACGAAGCTTCGATGATGTTGCTGCTGACGCCGATGGTGGTCCAGCTGCGCTTGCCGTTGGTGAAGTCGATGAGCACGCGGGTGACAGCCCCGGTGGCGGTGGCACCGTCGAGGATGCGCACCTTGTAGTCGGTGAGGTGCATTTTGTCGAGCTGCGGGAACTCGGTGCGTAGCGCGGTGCGCATGGCAGTGTCGATGGCGTTCACCGGGCCGTTGCCTTCGGCGGTGTGGACGTATCGCACTGCGGCGTCACCCGCACCCACCCACACCTTCACCGTGGCCTCGGTGGTGAACACACCGCTAGGCAGTTCGTCGGTGATCACTCGCATGCTCTCGACGCGGAAGTCGGTGGGCTCCCAACCGCCGGCGCGGCGCATGAGCAGCTCCAGCGACGCGTCGGCGGCCTCGAAGTGGTAGCCCTCGTGCTCGAGTCGCTTCAGGTCGTCGATGATCTGGTTGATGGCCGGTCCATCGAGCGGCAGGCCGAGCTCCTCTGCCTTGATCTGAATGGTGGCGCGCCCTGCCATCTCGCTGACGACGAAGCGGGTGCCATTGCCGACCAGTGAAGGGTTGACGTGTTCATAGGCGTCCTTCGCCCGCTTGATGGCGCTCACATGCAGCCCGGCCTTGTGCGCGAACGCTGACGACCCCACGTACGGGGCCTGCGGGTTGAGCGGCCGGTTGAGCACTTCGGCCACATGGTTGCTGACGGCGGTGAGCCGCTCGATGCGGCCGTCAGGAAGGCACTGCATGCCGAGCTTCAGCTGCAGGTTGGGGATGACCGTGGTGAGGTTGCAGTTGCCCGTGCGCTCGCCGAGCCCGTTGAGGGTGCCCTGCACGTGACGACCTCCGGCACGCACCGCCGCCATGCTGTTGGCCACCGCGCACCCGGTGTCGTCGTGGCAGTGGATGCCGATGATGACGTCGCCTCCCACGTGGCGGTGCACGTCGCCGACGATGGCTTCCACCTCGTGGGGCAGCGACCCGCCGTTGGTGTCGCACAGCACGACGTGGCTGGCGCCCTTCACGATTGCAGCCTCCAGCGCGCGCAGCGCGAACTCGGGGTTGTGCTTGTAGCCGTCGAAGAAGTGCTCCATGTCGACCAACACCCGACGGCCGGCTCCGTGCAGGAACGCCACCGAGTCGGCGATCATCGCCTCGCCTTCTTCGAGCGTGGTCTGCAACGCCTCCAGCACGTGATAGTCCCAGCTCTTGGCGACGATGCACACCGCCGAGGTGTTCGCGTCGAGCAGGTTGCGCAGCGTGGCGTCGTCGTCGACCTTGCCGCGTGGGCGACGAGTGCTGCCGAAGGCCACCATGGTGGCGGTGGTGAGCCGTAGCTCGGCGTTGGCTCGGGCGAAGAACTCGATGTCCTTCGGGTTCGCCCCCGGCCAGCCGCCTTCGATGAAGTGCACGCCCAGATAGTCGAGCTGCTCGGCGATGCGCAGCTTGTCGTCGACCGTCGCCGACACGCCCTCCACCTGCAGGCCGTCGCGCAAGGTGGTGTCGAACACTTCCACCACTTCGATTTTCGAGGTCATCTGAACGCCTTTCCGGAGAAATCAAAGAGCCGCCCGGAGGGGCGGCTCGGAGCGCACATCGACGGGGCCGAGGTGCGCTAGCAAATGATGATCGTGGTGCCCGAGACCGGGCGGAACGAAGTCACGAGCACATTCAAGCCCGGAAACCGGGTCTCGTCAACGTCTGTCCTGTGCACAACCTGTGTGTAAACGGTGGATGAACGAGAAAGTTCTGTGCGTAACCGCCTTTCCCTGCGGATAACCCTGTGGGGAGTGAAAATACCTCTTGACCTGCGGAAACGCAGGGTGCAATGTGGCACTTGTACCGGACAGCGCACGCCAACCGGAACCCGAGGAACGGTGCCACCAGCACCCGACAGCCAGCAATGGCGGTCGAGAGCAGGGGGAGGGCCAACCGGGTTCACGAGGTGGAAGCGGAGCCGGTAGGAGGATGGTCCTGAGTCCTTGCAGCAAGCCTTCGGGTGAGCGGTGAGGGGGCCGAAGCGGTCGAGCCGGGCAACCGGGGAGAGCGTGGAGGCGGTCGAGGTGAAGGATGTTGCAGTCGGGCAACCGGCGGCGGCAGAGTTCGCAGCGGCTTCACTGTCGAGGAAGGAACCGGGCAACCGGGGAGACAGTCGGCAAAAGCGGATCGCCCGCCGAAGCGCAAGCTCCGACGGGCGATGACATTGTTCGAGACGAAGGCTAACGCCCGAGGAACGATCGATGGTGGATCACCCTCCGACCCAGGAGTCGCCCCGGGCGGCGCGCAGGCTTCGGCCAGCAGCGCAGCCCGGGGCGCTTCGCTTTTTCCGACTCCCCCGCCGGACCCCGCCCCCGCCGCCGACCTACCGCGTGTGTGCAGTTTTGCTCGCCGTGCGAGCGAAAGTGCACAGACGCGAACAAGGTCAGCCGCAGACTCACCGCCTGTGTGCACGTTCGGTCGCTCTGCGAGCGAAAGTGCACAGACGCGCAAGGGGTTCGGGCTACCGTGCGCGGCATGAACGAGCCGCGGCGCGAGATCTCAGCCAGCTATCAGCAACAACTCGACCAGGGGTACAACTTCGGCAGCGTGCGCACCTTCGGGCAGCGGCCGCTGCTCACGTCGCCCGAGCAGCTCGACGAGTGGCAGCCCGACGTCGCTGTGGTCGGCGCCCCCTTCGACCTGGGCACCACCAACCGGCCCGGTGCACGCTTCGGGCCACGCGCACTGCGCGCCGACGCCTACCAGTCGGGCACCTACCACCTGACCCTCGGCCTCGAGATGTACGACTGGGTGGAAGTGGTCGACTACGGCGACGCCGCCTGCCCCAATGGCCTCGTCGACGAAAGCCTGGCCAACATCCGCGCTCGCGTGCACGAGGTGGCGAGCCGACGCATCGTGCCGTTCGTGATGGGAGGCGATCACACCATCACCTGGCCGTCGGCCACGGCGGTCGCCGATGTGTACGGCTATGGCAACGTGGGCATGGTGCACTTCGACGCGCACGCCGACACAGCCGACACCGTCGACGGCAACCTGGCCAGCCACGGCACCCCCATGCGGCGCCTGATCGAGAGCGGCGCGATTCCCGGCAAGAACTTCATCCAGATCGGCCTGCGTAGCTACTGGCCGCCGGAGCACGTGTGGGACTGGATGGCCGAGCAGGGCATGCGGTGGCACCTGATGGACGAAATCTGGGAACGGGGTTTCCCCGCGGTCATGGCTGACGCCGTTGCCGAGGCGCTCGACGGCCCCGAATTCCTGTACATCTCCATCGACATCGACTCGCTCGACCCCGCCTACGCACCGGGCACCGGCACACCTGAGCCGGGCGGCATCGTGGCAGCCGACCTGCTGCGCATCGTGCGCGAACTGGCGTACCGCCACCACGTCGTCGCAATGGACGTCGTCGAAGTGGCGCCCGCCTACGACCAGGCCGATGTCACCGTCAACGTCGCACACCGCCTGTTCACCGAGTGCCTGGCAGGCATGGCGGCCAAGCGCCGCGACGCCGCTGGCACGTCCAAGGGCCGACCTGCACGCTGACGGCTACAGTCGGTCCTCGTGGCCCAACGAGCAATCATCGACAAGGCGGTTCAGCTGCTGGACGAGCCGGTCATCGACGCCGTGATGGTGATGCGTCGACCAAGATGGCTCCTGTTCTTGCCCGCTCTCATCGCCGTTCCTCTGGTGGCCGGTTGGAGCTTCGTGGTCGCAGGGCTCTTCGGGGGGCTGATCGGCGCGGTGTTCACGCTCGCTGTCGAAGCCAAGTTCATCGCGCTCACACCAACCCGCCTGTACGTCAACCGACTCCGATCGATGCTTTCCCAACCGGTCAGTCACTGATGTCGGCGCAGTCGCGAACGCTCGACCGGGCAAGTCGGCTAGCAGACGAACTCGTGGTCGATGCACTGTTCATCGTGCGCCGGTACCCGTGGCACTGGCCCGCGGTGGCGCTCGGCGGTGCGCTCGCGCTCGTCGTGTCTCTCGCGGTCGGAGCACCCTGGCTGCTCGCAGTTCCCGTCGCCGGCATTGGCGCCGGCTTCGGAATGAACGCCGGCACAGAGTTTCGATTCATCGCCCGTACGCCCACGCGCTTGCTCCTGCTTTCGTCGAGTCGGGTCATTGCCAAGCCCACGCGAGTAGTGAAGGAATTGCGCCCGTCCGCCGTCGATGTGACCGGCCGGGGTTTCACTCGCACGCTGCTGCTCGACGGCGAACCACACGTGATGGCCGCTCAGCACGACCAACGCCTCGACCGCATGCGTACTCCGCTGACCGTGGTCGACGGCAGCTTCCCGGCGCACTGAGCGGCTCAGTCGCAGAGCTCGGCCAGAGCTTCCTGGGCTGATGACGCCGAGGCGTTCCAGGCCGCCCATCCGCCCCGCAGTGGCTCATCGGCGCACAGTGCAGCCACCAACTCGGTGCGCGCATCGGCTGGCACCTCGTCGAGGTGGTCGATGATCCACGGCACTGCGTCGTCGGACAACGACGCCAGGTAGGGCGCATCGAAACGGGCGGTCTGCGAGTCGGCCCGGCCGATGTTCTCGCGGGCGACCAGTTGGTCCGGGTTCGCCACGTTCATCGCCAGCACCGCCAGCGCTGCGACCGCACTGGCCGTGACCGCCATCCAGTCGCCCGGCCCGCGACGAATGGCAGCGACGCCGGCCAGCAGCACCACGACACCCAGCCACCCCGCGCTCACCACCGTGTACAGCCGGAGGTGGGTGAGCCCGAACACGTCGGAGTACAGCTGGATGCGCACGATCGAGCCCACCACCAGACCGTTGGTGAGCACCACCACGCCTGCCACCAACCACCGCAGCAGGCGCGCTCCCCTGACCGCACGCTGCACGGTAGGCCGCACGACGCACAGCACAACGAACGAGATGGCGGCCGCGGTCATGAGCTGGAAAAAGCCCGACCGGGCGTACTGCGCGTACGTGAGCCCGGTCTGCTCCTGCACGTACTGGCCGCCGGCCAGCAACGCACTGAGCTGCACGATCGCGTAGGCGAGGAACAGAGCACCGACGCCACCGAGCAGCACTGCCGCGTCGAGGCCGCGCAGCCGCCGCTCGCGCACCACCACCGGCGCCCGGCTAGGAGCGGTGGCCATGGTGGCAGCGACGCCGAACAGCCACACGCCCAGCACGACGACGACGATGTGGTCGAAGCCGATGACGGTAGGGGCGCCGTCGAACGTGGACGCGAACAACGCATCGCCCGACACGAGTAGAAGGAACAGCACGAACACCACCGGACCGGCGATGGCCAGCGACCGCCCCACGCCGCGCCATGGCAACTTGCGCGGCCGGGGCAGCCCGTTCGTTGCCTCGCGCGCGGTGCGACCCACGAAGCGGGGGCACTCGACCGCAGCCTCCAGCGAACTGACGGCCACACGCGTCAGCCCGCCGACACTGCGGCGAACAGGCCCGCCGGCGGCCAGGTCGGCGCCGTAGCCGAGCAGGGCCAGGAAGGCCACGGCATTGGGGACAAGTAACCATGGGCTGGAACGCATGACGAACCACGGCACGAACGCACCGGCAGCGGCGAAGGCGACCAGTGCTGCTCGCCGCTGCCCGCCGAGCGCTGCCACGGCAACCACCACGACGGTGCACCACAGCGCCCACGCCACTCCGACCTGCGGCTGCCGCACGGCCAGGTCGAGGACGACACCACTGAGCAACGCGCCTGCGACGACCCGACGCGGGCGCGCGGCGAACTTGGCGAACTTGCCTGGCGGCTGCCGCCGGTGACCCCGCGGTGGAGCCCACCCGAGCGTGTCGACCGGGCGAACCGCTGCTCCGACCAAGTCGAAGGATTCGCCGACCTCGAGTTCAGCCTCACCGATGACCTCAGCCATGCCACACTCCCCTCGTGCCGTGTGGCAGCGGAGTGTAGAACGGCCGTGCGCGGCCGCGACCGCGGCTAGGTGCTCTGGATGTGCACCAGCACGCCGGCGGCGCGGAACGACGCCTCCAGCTCGCCCGCGAGTGCGTCGAAGTTCTTGGTGGTGCGATGGGCTCCGAGTGCACCACCCATGTACCCCTTCGAGCTCTTCTCGATGCGGATGACCCCGTTGCCGTCGGGGGCCGAGCGAACCAGGACGCCGACTTTGAAGTACTGCGCCAACGCGCCGGCCAGCACATTGGCCACCTTGTTGCCGCGCTCGGCGACAGCATCCCACTCGCTCGACCAGGTGAACTTGAACTTACGCGATTCGAGCGCCTGCACGACGGTGAGCTTTGCCCGGTTCGCGTCGCCGGCCACGATGAAGTCAACAGTGTTCATCGAAGCAAGTTAGTTCACCCGGCAAACCGCCCGAGTGGGTCAGACCGCGAGCTCGCACCAGTGCCGGTACTTGGCTTCCTGCCCACGCACGGTGCGCGCGTACACGTCGGCGATGGCCTTGGTCTTCGGGCCGGGCACCGGAATGGCACGGTCGTCGACCGAGCTGACCGAGCTGACCTCGGCGGCGGTGCCACACACGAAGATCTCCTCGGCGATGTACAGGTCGCTGCGGGCCAGGTTGTCGACGCGCACGTCGTAGCCCAGATCGCGGGCGATGGCCATGACCGTGTTCTGGGTGATGCCCTCGAGCGCTCCGGCCGAGATGGGCGGCGTGATGATGATGCCGTTGCGTACCGCGAAGATGTTCTCGCCGGTGCACTCGGCGACGAGGCCGTTGGGCGCCAGCATGATGGCCTCGTCGTAGCCGGCCTTCAGCGCCTCCACCTTGGCGAGCGAGCTGTTCACGTAGTTGCCGGTGGTCTTGGAAGCCGGTGGCATGGTGTTGTGGTCGTGGCGGGTCCACGAGCTGATCTTCATCCGCACGCCCTTGTTGACCGCGTCGTCGCCGAGGTAGGCACCCCACGGCCAGCAGGCAATGGCCACGTCGACGCTGCACGGCAGCGTGTTGAGGCCCATCTCGCCGTAGCCGTAGTACGCAATGGGGCGCACGTAGCAGCTGGGCAGCCCGGTGCTGGCCACCGTGGCCTTGGTGGCGGCCACCAGCTCGTCGACGGAGTAGGGGATCTCCATCCCGACGATCTTCGCCGAGTTGTGCAGCCGGGCGATGTGCTCGGTGAGCCGGAACACGGCCGGGCCGTCGGCGGTTTCGTAGGCACGAATGCCCTCGAACACACCGGTGCCGTAGTGCAGCGTGTGGGTGAGCACGTGGATCTGGGCGTCGGCCCAGTCGACGAGCTCACCGTTCATCCAGATCTTGGGCGTGGTTTGAATCGGCATAGTGGGATCAGCCTGCCACGCGGGTGGCGATCTGGGCGCCGATCTCGGTGGTGCTTCCGGTAACAGGTTCGGCGCAGGCGGCACGGATGCGATCGGCTGCAGCGCCGTCACCGAGGAAGTCGAGCATCAGCGCTGCGCTGAGGATGGCAGCCGTGGGGTTGGCCTTGCCGGTGCCCACGATGTCGGGCGCCGAGCCGTGCACCGGCTCGAACATGCTGGGCCCGGTGCGAGCGGGGTTGAGGTTGGCGGACGACGCCAACCCGATGCCACCGCTGACCGCGCCGGCGAGGTCGGTGAGGATGTCGCCGAACAAGTTGTCGGTGACGATGACGTCGTAACGGTGCGGGTCCTGCACGAAGTAGATGCACGCCGCGTCGACATGGTTGTAGGCGGTGGACACCTCGGAGTACTCGGCGGCGACCGCTTGGAACGCCCGCTCCCACAGGTTGCCGGCGAAGGTGAGCACGTTGGTCTTGTGCACGAGGGTGACATGCTTGCGGCGGGTCATGGCCAGCTCGAACGCGTAGCGGCACGCACGCTCGACACCCATCCAGGTGTTGACCGAACCCTGCGTGGCCACCTCGTGCACGGTGCCCTTGCGCAGCACACCCCCCTCGCCCACGTACGGGCCCTCGGTGTTTTCGCGGATGACCACGAAGTCGTGCGGCACGCTGCCGCCGGGAGCGGTGCCGATGAATGGTCGCTGGTTGATGTACAGGTCGAGCTCGAAGCGCATCTTCAGCAGCAGGCCGCGCTCGATGACACCGGGTGGCACCTCCGGAGTACCCACCGCGCCGAGCAGAATGCAGTCGAACTGGCGCAGCTGGTCGAGCACCTCATCGCTGAGGATCTCGCCGTCGCGCAGGTAGCGAGCGCCACCGAGATCGAAGTCGGTGGTGTCGATCTGCACACCCGCAGCGCGCACCACCCTGAGCGCTTCCGCGGTGACTTCGGGCCCGATGCCGTCGCCACCGATGACTGCAATGCGATGTGTCATAGGGCGCCCACCGTACCGTCGGGCACCGCCGTGTTCCGAATGAGACGGCGCATCAGTCGAGCAAACGGCCGTGGCGATGCCGGGTCCAGCTGATTGCTTGCTCGCGCACCCAGTGCCGCAGTTCCACCATCGGGTCGGAGACGGGTGGCGTGCGGTCGACGTCCCAACCGCGGGCGTACCACTGCGCGAGTTGCGCGTCGTTCACGGTGCCGATCACACGCACACGGTCGCCGCCGTCGGGCACGCCCGACACCTTTCTGGCAAGTTCGGCGATCTCCACCAGTAGCGGGTCTGCGTCGGCTGCGACGTGCAGGCGCACGGCGGGAAGGGGCCGGAAACGCAACACGTTGCGCTCACACGCCAGGGCAGACGGGTCGTGGTCCAAGGTGAAGTAGTCGTTCCAAGCCGCCCGGAACGCCGGCTCCGAGCCGGCGATCGGCGGCGCCGACGACCAGGTTCCGAACGCCTCGACGTAGAACGGCCCACCAGCCTTCGGCCCGCACCCGACCGACGACCGCTTCCAACCACCGAACGGCTGACGCCGCACCACGGCACCGGTGATGTGTCGATTGATGTAGGCGTTGCCGACCTCCACCTGGTCCAGCCACCGCTCGATCTCGGCCTCGTCGAGTGAGTGGATACCCCCGGTGAGCCCCAACTCTCCGGAGTTCTGCAACTCGATCGCGTGGTCCAGGTCGCGCGCCCGCATCACACCCAGGACCGGGCCGAAGCACTCGGTGAGATGGAACCACGACCCTGCCTGCACGCCCAGCCGCACCCCGGGTGACCAGACGTGACGAGCTGAGTCGAGACACACCGGTTCCACCAGCCACCGCTCCCCCGGCTCGAGCGTCGTCAGTGCCCGCAGCAGCTTCGGCGACGGCTCACCGACGAGCGGGCCGCTCATCGTCGACAGATCGTCCGCTGCGCCGACGCGCACGCTGCGCACGGCATCCGCCAAGCGGCGCAGGAACTGCTTGTCGTCGTACACCGCAGCCTCGAGAATGACGAGGCTCGCCGCCGAGCACTTCTGCCCGGCGTGACCGAACGCCGATCGCACCAGGTCGCGGATGGCCGCGTCCTCGTCTGCGGCCGCGGTGATGACCAGCGCGTTCTTACCGCTCGTTTCTGCCAGCACTCGGATCGACGGTTTCCACGAGCGGAACATCGCAGCGGTCTCGTACGCGCCGGTCAACACCACCGTCGCGACATCGTCGTGTGTCACCAGTCGACGACCGACCTCGTCGTCGGGACAGGCAACGAACTGCAGCACGTCGCGCGGAACACCCGCGCGCCACAACTGCTGAGCCAGCTCAAAGGCCACTGCTCGCACCTCAGGTGCCGGCTTGAGGATGACGGTGTTGCCCGCGGCGAGGGCCGCGAACACGCCACCGGCAGGGATGGCGAACGGGAAGTTCCACGGCGACGCAACCAGGACCACGCCGTCCGGCCGGAACGACTGGCCAGCTGCAACGCGGGCTTCGAGAGCATGCGTGCACCATGCGTAGTAGCGGGCGAAGTCGATGGCTTCCGACACCTCCGGGTCGCCCTCGCCAATCGTCTTGCAGGCGGTGCGAGCCATCAGCGCCAGAGTGCGACCACGGTTCCGCTCCAACTCGTCGGCCACCGCCGCCAACATGCTTCGCCGGTCGGCGTAGGTCCTGGAGCCCCACGGCACTGC
>Ga0105048_10003366_pt1 | contig 26193 bp, 23 predicted proteins | sample MAT05_FD_78382 | JGI IMG/M metagenome (GOLD analysis project Ga0105048, IMG submission 78382) | Freshwater microbial communities from Lake Fryxell liftoff mats and glacier meltwater in Antarctica - MAT-05 | ecosystem: Environmental > Aquatic > Freshwater > Ice > Liftoff microbial mat | place...
CGCTGATCGCCGTGCAAGGGCCGGCCGCGGTCGAGATCGTCGCAGGGATCGCCGGCGCGCACCTCCTCGACGTACCGTCCTTCGGCTTCGCGCCGGGGCGGATCCTCGACGTCGAGGTCGTCGCGGCGCGCACGGGCTACACCGGCGAGGACGGCTTCGAGCTGTTTGTGCCCGCTGCCGGTGCGGTCGCGGTGTGGCATGCCCTGCTGCGTGCCGGTGCGCCGGCGATCGGGCTCGGTGCACGCGACACGCTGCGGCTCGAGGCGCGGCTGTCGCTGTACGGCAACGACATCGACGACACCACCGATCCGATCTCGGCCGGTCTCGGCTGGGTCGTGAAGCTCGACAAGGGCGTGCAGTGCATCGGTCACGACGCGCTCGCGAAGGTGAAGGCCGACGGGCCGACGCGAAAGCTCGTCGGGTTCAAGGTCACCGATCGCGGCATCGTGCGCGACGGTGCGACGGTGGTCGATGATTCTGGTGCCGAGGTCGGGCGTGTCAGCTCGGGTGGCGTCGCGCCGACCGTCGGCGGATCGGTCGGGCTCGCGTGGGTGCCGGCTGCGATGGCGAAGCCGGGTGCGCCGCTCACGATTTTGCAGCGCGACAAGACGATGGCGGCCGAGCAGGTCGCGGGTCCGTTCTATCGCCGCGCCACGAAGTGATTTCCGGTTTTCGTTCTCACTCTCTCTTCGTTCGAGGATCCGATGAGCAACAACGTCCCCGCCGATCTCCGCTACACCAAGGACCACGAGTGGGCTCGCAAGGATGGCGACGTCGTCATCGTCGGCATCACCGCGCACGCGGTCGAGCAACTCGGCGACATCACGCTGGTCACGCTGCCGGCCGTCGGCACCAAGGTGAACGTCGGCGAGCGCTTCGGCGACGTCGACTCGGTGAAGGCGGTGTCGGAGCTGTACGCCCCGCTCGCGGGCGAGATCGTCGCGAAGAACGACGCGCTCGACGCGACACCGGAGACGGTGAACGACGATCCGTACGCGGGTGGGTGGATGATCAAGATCAAGCCGACGAGCACGGGCGACTTCGATGGGCTGCTGAGCGCGAGCGAGTACGAAAAGCTGCTGTAGGGGCTCAGCGCTTCGCGGTCATGCCTCCGCGATCGCGGCGCTCACGACGTGCGTCGCGACGCGCCTCGCGCTTCGCCTTGCGCGACGAGCCCGCGTCTGGAAGGGACTCGCCGACGGTGCGGTCGTCGTCCACCTCCGGCATGCGAATCGTCTCCTCGACCACCATGGTACCGACGAAGTCCAGGTCCGGCAGCGGAGTCTCCTCGAAATCGTCGAACGTGATCGGCTGGCCTTCGGGTGCCGGCGTGTCGACGACCACGATCTCCGCGGTGCCTTCGTCGTCTTCGTCGCCATCGGGCACGTCGGGGGAATCGGACGGCGCGACGTCGATGACGCGCGCGTCCGCGTCGGGGATCACCGGCGCGCCCGCGTGCCGCGGCGTGTCGCAATCCATCTCGTAGCCCTGCGGATCACGGCAGCGCTCGCCGGGGTGATCGATCTCGGGTGCGTGCCCGGCACAGGCCGCGAGCACGAGCGCAGATCCGAGTGCAGCGACGGCGAGCGCGAGCGCGAGCGGACGCGGCTCGGCGCGATGGATCAGCGTGCCGTCGGTCGCGGTGCGATACGCGATGCACAGCTTGTGGCCGATGTTCGCGGCGAGCAGCGCCTCGGCCTCGCGCCGGGTCAGCGCCGACAGATCGTGCACGTGCGTCTGACACTGCCCACAAAACGAGTGACCGGGCGAGGGTCGGAACACCTGACAAGGCGAGGCGATGGGCAGCGACCGACGGTGCACACCGGTGGGAACGGTCGGCGGCGCGGGCTCCTTACGGTCGGTGGGCCCACGCATCGACCGGTCGCACGCGACGGGTGGGCGCACGGGTTCCCGGATCTCGACCTGGTTCAGCAGCACGAGGTCGCGCGGATCAGTCGCTCGATCGACGCGCGCGCCGATGTCAAACGCCATCCAGCGTCGACGCACGCGCAGATCACCGAGTTCTCGTCCGGGTGCGGGCGAGACGCCGCCCGGCGGTGCTAGCCTCGGGTCGTGCCGCGTTCGAATCGGCAGGCCGGCCTGCTCGCCACGATCGCGACGCTCGCGTTCGCATCGCCGACGCTCGCATCCGCCGAGCCGCGACATCGCGCGGCCGACGAGCTCGGTACGCCGCTGCCCGTTGGTGGCCGCGTCGCCCCACCCGCGCCGCGCATGCTCCCGCTCGGCACCGGTCTCGTGCCGCTGGGCGAGCAGGATCGCGTGCACAACCTCGGCCTGCTGCGCCGCACCGACGGCACCTTCGGCTACCAGGATCCCGGTCACCGCTTCACCGCGCTGGTGCGTCGCGACGGCAGCGTGCTGTTCGCGGATCGCTGGCGAAAGCTCGATCACAGAAAGCACCTGTCGGGCCGCGGCCTCGCGCTGCCCGGCGAAGGCGCGCGCGCGCTCAATCCGTTCGCGGGCTGGCGCGTCACCGGCCCCTCCGAGTGGGCGCTCGCGATGTCCGGCAGCGATCCGTCCGCCGCCGCGAAGGCCGGTTTTCTCGCACGCACCGCTTCGTTTCGCACCAAGCTGGCGATCGGCTTCGCGCGCCTGCAGTTCAAGGAGGGCCTGCGCGCGCTGCCGGGTCAGCTCCTCGCGATCTGGTCGGACAAGTCGCGCTCCCTCGCCGATCGCCGTCGCCTGATCTTTCGCCGCTGGGACGACTCGGTCGAGGCGGCAGCACATGCCGACGATGCGAGCGCACCCGATGCCGCCGCGTCGATCGATCTCGAGCGCGCCGAAACCGGCCTTGCCGCCCGCGCCGCGATCGAAGCGTTCTGTCGCCGCCACATCGCGCCGACGAGCAAGCACGCCTTTTCGCCCGACGAGCTGCGCCGACTCAATCGCACCCGCAAGAGCGCCGCGCCCTTCGACCCCTACGGAGCCGACACGCCATGACCACCCCGCGCATCGACCCCGAGCTCGCGCGCTACCGCGACGAGTATCCGATCCTGTCGCGCACGACGTATCTCAACAGCAACTCGATGGGCGCGATGCATCGCAGCGCTCCCGCGGCGCTCGCCGAGTACGCACGCATCTGGGAGCAAGATGGCGTCGAAGCCTGGGAGACGTGGGTGAAGGCAGTCGACGAGACGGCCGACAGCGCCGCGCGTCTGTTCGGCGGCGTGCCCGGCCACACCGCGCTCAACCAGAACGTCGCGTACTTCCAGGCCGCGGTCGCGAGCTGCATCGACTTCTCCGGCCCGAGAAAGCGCGTCGTCATGGAGGCGCTGCAGTTCCCCAACGTGATCTACGTGTGGGAACGATTCCGCGAGCTCGGTGCGGAGCTCGTGCTCGTGCCGAGCGACGACGGCATGACCGTGCCGATCGAGCGGATGCTCGAGGCGATCGACGAGCGCACCGCGATCGTTCCGTGCTCGCACGCGATTTATGTCTCGGGTGCGCTGCAGGACATCGGTGCGATCGCAAAGCGAGCGCGCGAGGTCGGTGCACTGACGCTCGTCGACGTGTACCAGACGCTCGGCGCCGTGCCGATCGACGTGAAGGCCTGGGGCGTCGACATGCTCGTCGGCGGCAGCCACAAGTGGCTGTGCAGCGGCCCGGGCACCGCGTTCCTCTACGCGCGCCCGGGTGTGCGCGACACGCTGCGTCCGCGAACGACCGGATGGTTCGCGCACGCCGATCCGTTCGCGTTCGAGCCGGCGCCGATCCGGTTCGCCGACAACGCGTGGCGCCTGATGTCCGGCACGCCGTCGGTGCCGGCGTACTACGTCGCGCGCAAGGCGTACGAGCCGCTGCACGAGGTCGGCATCGAGCGGATCCGTGCGCACAACATCGCGCTGTGCCAGCGCATCATCGAGCGCGCGCAGGCAGCCGGGCTGTCGATCCACTCGCCGCTCGAGCACGAGCGGCGCACCGGCTTCCTCGCCGTCGACTTCCCTGGCAGTGAGAAGGTCAGCAAGCAGCTCGTCGCCGAGGGCTACAAGCACGACTGGCGCCCGAGCTGCGGGCTGCGCCTCGGCCCGCACTTTTACAATACCGAGGACGACGTCGAAGCGTTCATGGACCGCGTGGTCGCGCTCGCGCGACCACGGTGACGCGCATCACAACCCGAACGCCTCGCCCGTGGATGGATGACCTGCGTAGACCTCGGAGAGCTTACCCATGACCATCCGCAACCCATCGATCTACTTCGCCCTGATCCTCGCCGCCTGCCCTGCGGCCGACGATACGCCCGCCGACGCCGACACCTCGAGCGCGTCGCCGACGTCGAGCAATCCCGAGACGACCGCGGAGTCGTCGAGTGCCGAGTCCGCCGACACGACCGGCGGCACCGCCGATCCGGCGGGAGCATCGGAGTTCTTCGCGCGGATCCCTGGCCTGTGGGTCGGGCCCGTCGACTCCACGACCTCGGCCGGCGACTTCCCGACGATGAACATGGACGTGCGACCGGTCGACGCCCACACGCTGTTCTCGCGCGTCGATCTCGACGGCGGCAACTCGCTCCGCTTCGCGATGGTGATCGAGCAGCACGAGGGCGAGGACGTGCTCGTGTTCCGCAACGGCGGCTACTTCCTCGGCATCCTGCGCGACTCTCGCACGCGTCTCGTCGAGGCCGACCTCGACGCCGAGCGCTGGACGTTCTGCTCGATCGAGGCGGGTTGCGAGTACGTGCAGGCGATCTTCGACTTCGAGGGCGCCGACGGGCTCGACATGCATGTCGAGGTGAAGGGCACGACCCACTTCGACTGGCCGGCGACACGCGCCGAGCTGCGCGAGATCGACGGGCCGTTCCCCGAAGACGACGTGGCACAGCCCGGTGACGCACCGTTCCCCGACATCCCGAACCTCGAGGCGACGCTGACCTGGACCACGCCGCTCGAAGCGGCGAGCGATGCGTGGATCATCCTGTCGACGACCAACTGTGGCCTCGGCGGCGGCTGCACGCCGAGCCGCTTCATCCGCGGTCGTGCCGAGGCCGGCGCGACGTCGCTCGTGCTCGAGCTCGAGCAGATCCACGCCGACAGCTACAAGGCGAACGCGATCCTCGATCGCAACGGCAACCTCGCGGGCACGTTCTTGCCGGACAACGGCGACACCGTCAGCGTGCCGAACACCGCCGTCGAGGTCGCGGCGACGGGCACGACCGAGATCTCGGTGCCGCTGCTCGTCGACCTCTGACGTCCGTGGTCAGTGCGCCTGCGCGGAGAAGTAGGTCGTCGTCGAGCCGCCGAACGGCTCCGGCGTCGGCTCGAGCTCGTCGACGCGCGACAGGTGACCGCCGCCCTCGAGCACGAACATCCCACGCGGCACCTCTTCGTTGTCGTCGGGGTCGTAGCTGTACAGCAGCGCGTTGCCGCCGTCGTCGACCGCGAGCGCACGCATCGCGAGGCCGTCGAAGCGCTCGAGGCCGAGCGCGGAGATCCGCAGCGTGGTCGAGAACGCGGGCTGATCGATCTCGACGATCGCCTCGCTGCCGCCGCAGGTCATCACGACCCACGCGCCGTTCGGGCTCGTGATCGGCGGTTGCGGGGTACAGTCGGTGCGCTCGGCGCTGACGACCTCGATGCCGTCGGCGTCGGCGCGGATCAACGTGCCATCGCCGGAGACGAAGTTCATCGTGCGGCCGCCGTTCGCCGCCAGCATCGTCACCGCCGTGGTGGTCGAGCCGAGCTTCGGGGTCGCGGTCCAAGATCCACGATCGAGATCGGCGAGGTAGATGCGCTCGTCGTCGTCGAACAACGCGTGGCTCGCGTCGAGCGCGGCGAGCAGGTGCGGCTCGCTCGTCCACCCGCAGCCGACGGGCAGATCGATCTCGCGCGCGGGACGGCTCTCGCCATCGCTGCCGACGCGCGCCCACTGGAACCGCAAGACCTGGCACAGCGCAGGCGAGATGCCGATCGCAGCGTCGCCATCGGGCGTGACGCAGAGGCTGTGCGTGCACCAGCCCCCGCGGAGGGAGTCCTTGGGGATGCGCGAGGGGAACGCGCCGGCCGAGATCCCGCGCGTGTGGATGCGGTTGGTCCCGAGCGGCACGAGCGTATCGACGTCGACACGCGAGCCTTCGGAGGGATAGGCGAACGCGGCGATCGTGCCGTCGACATACTCGACGTCCTCGGTCCCGCCCTCCTCGAGCCAGTAGACGATCGGCGCATCCGCGGCGCTGCGCACGAACCCGCGGGCGCCGAGATGCTCCGTCGCCGGTGCGCCCAGCCACAGCGGTGTCGTGCTCACCGACGCGATCGGCATGAGCACCTGATCGGGCTGGGCACCCTCCGCGAGCCCCCGCAGCAGCGCGCGGCCGGATCGCGAGAAGGATGCGTTTTCGGCGAGCTCGCCCCACGGTCCCTTCGCGATCACACCGCGCGTGCCCCGTTGGAGATCGATCCACACCGTGCCGCCCTTGATTGCGGAGACCATGAAGCCGCCGCCACCAGGGGCGACGCCGAGCTCGACCTGACCGGCGTCGCTGTCCGCGATCGTCGGACGCAGCTCGACCTGACGGCGCTCGCCAGCGTCGTAGATCTGGATCGCGCGGGCGCCGTCTTCGTCGACGGCGGCGTCGAGCCAGACCGCGAGCACGTCGGCGGACGGGGACTGACATGCCGCGGCCGCGAAAAGCGCGAGCGCGTCGGCTCTGGGTCGGGGCATCCGTATTCGATCCTAGCTCACCCGGCACGCCCTCGGGCACGGTAACGGTGACGGTAACGGTAACGGAGCAGGGTTTCGGGACCACGCTGCGCGGCGTCCCGCTCCCTGCTAGCTTCGCGGCCCATGCCGCCCGCAGACGACGAGACCAAGGACGACCAGACCACCGGCGACGCGCCCGAGCAGGACGACGACGACGACGACGGTGACGGCGACGAGCTGATGGTCGGCGAGGCTGGCGACGACGACGACGAGGAAGAAGAGGACGACGGCGAGGACGAAGCGGTCGCTGCGGCCGCGGCGGCGATCGAGCTCGTCGTGCTGCCGATCGCGTGCACGAACGACGGCAAGGGTGCGCCGCTGTGCATGGGCGTCCAGCGGTGGTGGGCGCAGGAGCTCGCGAGTCGCGGTGCGAAGGCGGCGGCCCCCGTTTTCACTGCGATGGCGCAGCAAGGCAAGCGTCAGGTCCCGGCGCTGATGGTGTTCCGCGAGTCGTGGACCGATGCGCGCGCGCTCGACGGCATCGCCCGCTTCCCGAACGCGAAGCGCGGGCTGGTCACCAACATGCGCGTCGACGACGACTCGGTCGGCTGCGAGCTGCGGCTCGTGCGGATCGAGACGATCGCACCCGGCGAGACCGCCGCTGTGCTCGAGCCGGTCACGCCCGGCGCCGAGCCGGCCGCCGCGCCGACCCAGAAGCTCGTGGAGATCGAGCGCTGGTCGTGGTCGAGCAGCGGCGCGGAGCTGCCCGAGCGGCTCTTCGACGTGCTGAAGAAGCTCGCCGGTCACTGCGGCGTCGAGGTCGAGGAGACCGACTGGAAGGCCGCGTTCGGCACGTCGAACAACGCCGCGCTCACGTCGTTCCTCGTCGGACTCGGCAACCTCAGCGCGCTGCAGGGCCGCTGCGTGCCGACCACGCCCGATCAATTGCTCGCGGCACTCGTCGACGCGATCAACCGCGATCCGACGATGGACGCGGCGATGCAGGCGCTGCACATCATGACCGACATCCTGGTCAACAATCCGGTCGATCAGTCGGCGATCCCGCTGTCGCTGCAGGCGCTCAACGTCGCCGCGTCGCGCCGCCAGAAGGACCAGACCGCATTCCATCACCTCGCGGCGCTGCTGCGTCGGCTCGGTGATCTCGGGTCGAGCGTGCAGGCGTTCAACCAGGCGTTCAACCTCGACCCGACGCACGAAGGCGTCGCGGTGCAGTTCATCGACACGCTGCGCAACGCAGGCGACAAGGCGAACGCGTTCAAGGTCGCCCAGTTCGCGGCCGAGCGCGGCAACGAGTCGCCGAAGATCATGGCGCGACTCGGATCGTTGATGCTCGAGCACGATCAGTTCGACGAGGCCGAGCCGTTCCTGCGCCGCGCGATCGACGAAGGCAAGGTGCCCGCCGCGTACGGCGACCTCGCGAACGTGCTTTGGGATCGCAGCGAAGGCGGCAGCGAGGACCGCGAAGAGGCGCTCGCGCTGCTGCGCACAGCGGTCGATCTGCCGACGTTGGCGAAGAGCGCGCTCGACATGCTCCTCGACCTCCACGAAGAAGAGAAGAACGAGGAGGCGACGGTGCTGCTGCTCCGGGCCGCCGAGCGCCATCCGACCGACGCGACCGTGCTGCGCTACGTCGCAACGATGTACCTCGAGGGCGACGATCCGCCGAAGGCGCGCGACTCCCTCGAGAAGCTGCTCGCCCTGCCCCGCCGCACGCTCGACGACGATGCGTTCGCGCGCCGCGGCCGGCTCACGCTCGACGTCGAGGACTTCGAGGATCGCTACGATGCGGCGATCGAGCAGGTCCGCGCCGGCAACGAGGCCGCCGAGGCGGCGAAGTTCCTGCGCGAGGTCATCGCTCGCGATCCAAGGTTCTGGCAGCCGCACCTGATGCTCGCGCTCGCGGTGCGCGAGGCCGAAGGCGACGACGCTGCCCTCGCGCACCTCGGCAACGCCGTGCGCCTGCGGCCGAACGACGTCGAGATCCGCAATCTGCTCGTCGCGATCCTGCGCAAGCAGGGTCGTCCGCGCGACGCGGTCGAGCACCTGCGCGCGGTGGTCGCCCTCAATCCCCGCGAGGTCGAGCCGGTCGTGCTGCTCGCGGCGACGCTGCGCGACGCGAACATGTTCGACGAGGCGCGGCAGGTGTGCCGCGCCGCACTGCAGATGCTGCCGAACCATCCCGAGTTCAAGCGCATCCTCGACGGGCTGCCGGCGCCGGCGCCCGGTAGTGAGGATGACGACGACGACGGGGACGAAGACGACGGCAAAGCCTGAGTCGGCCCGGAGGAGCTGTGAGGGCAATCCGTTCCGTTCGCGGGCTCCTGGCAGCGCGAGCGCTATACTGACCGGCGCCGGCTCCGATGCGCGACGAGTCCCCACCGTACGCGATGCTGGCCGCGGTGCTCGCGGCCTCGGTGCTGATGCACGTTGCGCTGTTGCCCCTGGGCGACGAGGTGCTCGGCTGGGCGTGGGAGTCGGGCACGTTGCCGGCGGCCGAGGGGATCATGGAGGTCTCCCTGCTCGAAGCGCCCGACGAGCCCGATCCCGACGAGATTCCCGAGGAGGCCGAGCCAAAGCCCGACGCGCCCGGCAAGCTCGTGCAGCTCGATCGCGTGACCGACGAGCGCCCGCCCGAGAACGATACGCCGTACGTCTCCGAGTTCGACAACCGCGCCGCGCGACCGACTCGCGCGCCGAACGTGCACCCGACGCCGGGCTCGTCACCGACACCGGTCGGCGACAACGGGCGCAACGGCAACGAGCCCGTGGCACCGAGCGAGAACGATCCGAAGCCGCTGTCGCTGTTGCCCGATGCGAGCACTGCGAACGCCGACGATCCCGTCGATCCGGACGACAAGGGCGAGCTCTCGAGCGGCGGCAAGGCGGTGCCATCACCCGCCGGCTCGCCGGGCTCGCGCAAGGCGATCCGCGACGCAATCGGCAACCCCGGATCGTTCGACGACATCGGTCGGGATGTCGACGAGGACGACGAGACCTCGGTCGACTCCAAGCGGTGGAAGTTCGCGTCGTTTTTCAACCGCGTGCGCAACGGCATCGCGCAGCACTGGCATCCCGAGGTCGTGCATGCGTCGAACGATCCGGACGGTCGGCGCTTCGGCACCAAGACCCGACGCACGCGACTCATCATCTCGTTGAACAAGGACGGCAGCCTCTCGCGCGTGCGGCTCGATGCGTCGTCCGACGTCGACTACCTCGACGAAGAGGCGATTCAAGCGGTGCGCACCGCGGCGCCGTTCGCCAATCCGCCGCCGGGGCTCGTGGATCCGACGACCGGGCTCATCGAGTTCAGTTTCGGGTTCATCTTCGAGTTCGGCGGGACCAATCGAATCTTCCGCTATCAGCGGTGAGCACGATCTCGTACGCTGCCGGCATGGCGCGTCCGCAACCGCTCACCGCTGCAGAGATCGAAGCTGCGCTCGCCGACCGCCCCCACTGGAAGGTCGACGACGGCAAGCTGCGGCGTCAGTTCGTGTTCGCCGACTTCGTCACCGCGTTCGCGTTCATGACCCGCGCTGCGTTCGCGGCCGAGCGTCTGAATCATCATCCCGACTGGTCGAACGTGTGGTCGAAGGTCGACGTGTCATTGTGGACGCATGACGCTGGCGGGATCACGTCGCTCGACTTCGACCTCGCCCGCGCCATGGACGACGCCGCCGGCTGACACGAGCGCATCGGCGAGGATCGCCGCGTGGAGCTCGGGCGTGCGCAGCAGCGCCGCGGGAGGGGCCGCGACCCAGGCGATCGTGTGCTCGGCATCGATCGATCGCTGCACGACGATCGCGACGTCCTCACCGTTGCGGCGCAGATGGAACGCCTTCAGCGACTCCGCGACGCCGCCGCGCGCGACGAAGCGGCGTGCGAACGCGGCCGGGACATCGGCCGGCACCGCATCGAGCTCGCGACGCAGGCTCGGATCGAGCGCCATCGGCAGCGCCTCTCCGTCCTTCGCGGCGCCGATCTGCAGCGACAGCAGATCGCCGGTGCGCAGCGCGAGCGTGTCGACGAAGCCCGCCGCGAGCGGCACCGGCAGGTGGGGTTCGCGTCGGGCGGTGGTCGCGACGATCGTCGACGGCACGCGCACCGACACACCACCGGTGTCGTGCACCTCGCGGCGACTGACGAGAAACGTCTGCGGATCCTCGCGCAGCACCTGTAACGTGCCGAGCACGAGCGGCGCCAGGGTCACGAACCCGAGCCAGCCGAACATCGTCGCGAGCGCGCCGGTCGGCGGGACGATGCCGACGACGAGCACGCCCCACAGCGCCGCGACCCAGATGCCGACCAGCGGCACCTCGAGCGCGAACACACCGGCCAACGCGCCGCCGATCTGGATCGCGAGCACGACGATGAGGCCGATGAGCAGTGCGCGACGCGAGCCGAGCGTCAGCGCGGGGCCGCGCAGGCGCGGCAGCAGCATCAGTGCACCGGTCGCGACGGCGACTGCTACCAATGGCGCACCCGCAGCGGCACCTTCGAAGCCGGGCACGAGCAGCGACGCGAACATCGCGAGCCCGCCCCCGCCGAACGCGACCGCGAGCAGCCGTCCACGCCCGAGCACGCGCTCGATGACGCGGCCGCCGACCCAGATCGCGTAGGCATCGATCACCGCCGCGAGCGGTTGGCCCGCGAGCAGCGACGCGACCATCGTGCGACCCCACGAGCCGGCCTCCCACAGCTCGGCCGTCACCGCACCGAGATCGAGCAGTCCGATGCCACCTCGACCGAAGCCGTTGCGACACAGCTCGAGCACGAGGATCACCGTCGCGATTATCGGTGCGAGCAACACCGTGGGACCGCGTCGCCATCGCGGTGCGGCCTGCAAGAACGCCTCGAGCCGACGCGCGACGACTTCGGCATAACGCGACAGATCGGGCGCGAGGTCGACCGCACCGGCGGGCAAAACGGCCATCGTCGCGCGACTCGCCTCGACGATCCGCACGTCCGCCGCGTTCGCGACGTCGGCGACGCGCAGCAGCTCGCGACGCGCAGCATCGTCGTGACCCGCGCGTCCGAGCGCGATGCCCCGCAGCAGGGCCGAGCTCGCGGCCGATAGACCGAGCGCGCGACGCCGTGGCTCGGTGAGCGCGTCCTGCACGGAGCTCGCGACGCCGGCGTACGCGAGGAACGTCAGCCGCGCCTGCGAGACGACGCCGAGCGCGGCAGGGTCGGCGCCGATCGGACCCTCTTCGAGCGCACGCAACAGCAGCGCCGCGTGATCGAGCCGCCCCGACTCGCCGTACGCCCGCAGCAGGCCGAGCGCGAGCACAGGGCGCAGCGCGGCATACCGCGGATGGAACTGCGCCTCATAGTGCGCGATGCCGTCGGCCCACCGCTGGCCGTAGAACATCATCGACACGATCTGCTCGTGGATGACGAGCGACTCGCCGCCTTCCGCATCCGTCGCGAGCTCACGGAAGTGGGCGAGCGCTCGATCGACGCCGTGCGACTCGAGCAACGCGAGGCCGCGCAGGATCTCCTGCTGGCGGCCGAGCCCGGCGCCGGGCATCAGCATCGCCCGGACCCCGCACAACGCGACGGCGAGACCGAGCTTGCCGCGCGCGAAGCCCCAGCGCGCGAGCGCCTCGAGCACGAACGGCACGACGAGCGCGACGAACGACAGGCCGATCGCGACGGTGCCGATGAAGCGCGACGGCTGCAGGAGCGCTGCGAGCGTCAGCCCTAGCAACGCGACGAGGCACAGCGCATACGCTCGCCCTTCGACGCGACGCAACGTGCGAACCAGGGCGAAGCCCTGACACACCGCGCAGACCGTCAACACGTGTTCGAACAAGAGGAGGTCCGCCCCGCCGGTCTGCGCCGGCAACGCTTCAGGCCGGCGCCGCTTCAGGCCGGCGCCGCGTGCTCGAGATGCCCGATCCGCCGGAACTTGTCGTAGCGCGCATCGAGCAGCGCATCGATCGGCATCCGACACAGCTCGTCCAGGTGCCGGCGCAGGGTCTCGCCGACGCTCGCCGCCGTCTGCGTGAATCCTCGATGCGCACCGCCGGGCGACTCGGGAATCACCTCGTCGCAGATGCCCAGGCGCAGCAGGTCGGGCGCGGTCAGCTTGAGCTGCGTCGCTGCGGCTTGCTCGGCCTCGGCATCCTTCCACAGGATCGATGCGCAGCCGCGCGGCGAAATCACCGAGTACACGGAGTGCTCGAGCATGAGGATGCGATCGGTCAGGCCGATCGCGAGCGCACCGCCGGAGCCGCCCTCACCGATCACGAGGGACAACGTCGGCGTACGCAGCCGCGAGAGCATCTCGAGGCACGTCGCGATCGCCTCGGACTGGCCGCGCTCCTCCGCGCCGAGCCCCGGGTATGCGCCCGCGGTGTCGATGAAGCACACCAGCGGCCGGCCGAACTGCTCGGCCATGCGGAACAGTCGCTGCGACTTGCGATAGCCCTCGGGCCGCGCCATCCCGAAGTTGCGGTACAGATTTTCCTTCGTATTGCGGCCCTTCTGATGGCCAAGGGCAATCACGGAGCGGCCGTCGATGCGGCACGGGCCACCGACGATCGCAGGGTCGTCCGCGTAGCTGCGATCGCCGCGCAGCTCGACGAACTCGGTCGCGACCTCGCCGAGGTAGTCGAGCGTGAACGGACGGTCGGGATGCTTCGCGAGCTGGACCTGCTCCCACGGCGTGAGCGCGGCGAAGCGCTCGCGTTGGAGCTGGCGGGCTTTTTCTTCGAGGCGCTCGATCTCCTCGGCCATCTCGCCGCTGCCGGACGACAACAGCTTGAGCTCGCGGATCTTGCCCTCGAGCTCGACGATCGGGCGCTCGAACTCCAGTACCTTGCTACTCATCGGTCTATCGACTCTGCGCCGGGCGCCCCACCCGAGTGGAAGGTGTCGATCGCGTCCCAGGGGCACGCGGCCGCGCTCGCGATCGTATGGATGTTGGCGCCGGGGAACTGGTGGCGGAAGTAGGTGCGCTGGCGGCGGGCGTAGCGACGCGTCGCGGCGATGATCTCGGCGCGCGCGGACGCGAGATCGGTACGACCTTCGACGAGATCCAGCATCTGGCGGTAGCCGAGGCTCTGCATCGACTTGTGCCCGGCATGATAACCGGCCGCGCGCAGCATCTCCACCTCGGTGCGCCAGCCCGCCGCGAGCATCGCATCGACGCGTCGTTCGATGCGTCCCACGAGGACTTCCGGGCCCGGGTCGAGCACGACGAGCAAGAGCGCGAGGCGTGGGGCCGGCGGATCCGCGGCGCGCACCTGCGACACGGGCTTGCCGAAGTGCTCGCACAGCCAGAGGTTGCGAACGAGCCGCACGAGGTTCGCGGGGTGGATCTGCGACGCGGTGGTGGGATCGATGCGATCGAGCGCGCGCCACATCGCACCTGCGTCGGTGCGCTCGGCCTCACGCCACGTTGCCTCGACATCGACCGGCACGCGATCGGTCGGCGCGTCGCCTTCGTCGTCGTGGGTCGGCTCACGCAGCGTGCTCGGCGTCCACGCGACCTGCCGCAGGTAGAACCCCGTGCCACCGACGAACACACCGGGCACGTGGGGCATCAGGGACAACGCGGCGTTCGCGTAGTCGCCGGCGGAGAACGGCGCGTCGGGATCGACGAGATCGATGAGGCGATGCGGGACCTCGGCCTGGAGCTGCGCGCTCGGCTTGCCGCTGCCGATGTCGAGGTCGCGATAGACCTTCACCGAGTCGCACACGAACACGCAGAGGCCGAGTCGTCGCGCGACCTCGCGACCGAGCTCGCTCTTGCCGGCTGCGGTCGGACCAACGATCGCGATCGCACGCCTCATGGATCGGGCCGGGTGAGCTGATCGGGTCGCCACCGTCTCACGCCGGGGATGTCGTCGATCGCGAGGCCGATGTCCAACGCCTCGCGCATGAACCGACGGGCGAAGCGTGCGGCGACGTTTCGCCCCGCGCACTCTGCCAGCACGCTCGCGGCATCGACCGGTGAGAGCGCGTCGCGGGTGCGCGCGCGTAGATAAGGGAGCACGCGCGCGAGCACGGCGGCCGCGTCGAGGTCGTCGATGCAACGCCGCAGCTCGGCGGGGATCGTGCGCACGACGACCGCGTCGTCGCCGAACGGATCGACGACGAGGCCGAGACCTTCGAGCTCGCTGCGCGCCGTCGTGACCAGCGCGACGTCCTCGGCGCTCACGCTGACGACGGCGGGCACGAGCAGCGCCTGACCTGCGATCGCGCCGGTGCCGAGCTCGGCGAGCAGACGACGACGCAGCAGGTGGGTCCGCAGGACCCGGAGATCGACGGCGAGCAGGTCGCCCTGCCAGCGCATGATCGCGACCGGGCCCGGGAGGCAGTCGAGCAGATCGGGCTCGGGCGACGGGATCGGCGGTGAGGTCTCGACCGCGGGCGTGCGGCGCGTCGCGAGGGTCGCGAGCGCCTCGGCATCGGCACGCAGGTGATCGCGTGCGACGTCGTAGTCGTCCTGCGCGGCGCGGGTGCGTAACGCGTACATCGGTGGCGATGACGCGGGCCTGCTCGAGTCGTCGTCGAACAGCGACCGCTCGCTGACGCTCGGCTCGGCCGCGGGCTGCCGCGGCGGCTCGGGCCTCGCGACCTGGGCCTCGTGTTGCGCCGCCGCCATCGCGCGCCGCACCGCCGCGTACACGCGCTGGCCCTCGGCGAAGCGCACCTCCGCCTTCTGCGGGTGGACGTTCACGTCGACGGTGCCGTGCGGCGGCTCGACGACGATGCACGCGCACACCGACGCGGCGCCGAGCCACGCGTCGCGGACGATCTGCGCGATCGCTCGCTCGCGCACGACACGACGGCGCACGACGACGAGCACCTCGGCACGCTCCGCATCGCCGGCGCCGAGCCACACCTGCACCGCGACTCCCTCGTAGCTGCCCTCGAAGCGCTCGAGCTCCCCGGCGCCGCGTCGACCGAGCACCGTCGCGACGCGCAGATCGTGATCACCGCGCGGCAGATCGAGGACAACACGAGCTTCGTGCCGGACGCGGAAGCCGACGCTCGGATGCACGAGCGCGATGCGAGTGACCGTCTCGATGCAGTGCGACAGCTCGGTCGCGACCCCGCGAAGGAACTTGCGCCGCGCGGGCAGGTTTGCGAACAGGCCCGCGATCTCGATCCGCGTGCCACCCGGGTGCGCGCAGGTCTCCACCACCGCGCCGAGCCCCGGCCGACTCACGAGTCGAGTGCCCGCGGCCGCATCGGCGGTGCGGGTCTCGATCGTCACCTGCGCGACCGCGGCGATGCTCGCGAGCGCCTCGCCGCGAAAACCGAGCCAGGGCGGCTCGACCAGATCCTCTGGCCCACGCAGCTTGCTCGTCGCATGCCGGGTGATCGCGAGCTTCAGCTCGTGGGCCGCGATGCCACCGCCGTCGTCGACGATGACGATGCGCGTGGTACCGCCGCCACCGAGCTCGAGCTCGATCCGCGTCGCCCCGGCATCGATCGCGTTGTCGATCAGCTCCTTGATGATCGACGCGGGCCGCTCGACGACCTCACCGGCAGCGATCTGATCGGCGAGCTCCGGCGGAAGCACGCGAATGGGTGCCGTGCTCGGGGCCGACCCGGCCTCAGCCCTCACTCGCGACCACGCGGTTGCGACCGCCCTGCTTCGCGCGATACAGCCGCGCGTCGGCCTTCTTGATGAGGTCGTCCGCGTTCGCGATGCCCGGCTCGAGGTCCGCGACGCCGACCGAGATCGCGAGCGGGATCTTGCGCCCCTCGAAGACGAACTCCTCGACCTCGACCATGTGCCGCAGGCTCTCGCCGAACTGCTCGGCGCCGGCCAGATCGATCTCCGGCAGCACGACCGCGAACTCCTCGCCACCGTACCGCGCGATGACGTCGACCTTGCGCGAGCGCTGCCGCACCAAGTCGGCCATGTGCCGCAGCACGTGGTCACCGGCGCGGTGGCCGTAGGTGTCGTTGCACTTCTTGAAGTGATCGATGTCGAACATCATCAGCGCGAGCGGCCGGTCGTAGCGGCGTGCGCGGCTGAGCTCGCGCTCGAGGGTCTCGACGAAGTAGCGCTTGTTGAAGATCTGCGTGAGGCCGTCGACGGTCGACAGTCGGTAGATCTCTTCGTGGTACGAGCTCTCGATGTTGTCGCCCGTGAGGAACTTGAAGATGGAGCGGCCGACCTTGATGAGGTCGCCGTCCTTCAAGTAGACCTCGTGCACCTTGTGGTCGTTGACGTATGTGCCGTTGGTCGACACGTTGTCGCGGATCTTCACGCCGTGCTCGTCGACCATGATCGTCGCGTGCGTGCGCGAGACGGAGTCCTGGCTGACGCAGATGTCGTTGACCGTCGCGCGGCCGATCGTCATCTCGCGGTTCTCGATCGCATACTTGCGACCGAGCTCGGCGCCATAGATGACGACGATGCAGGCGTCCTTCTTTCGCCGCTGAAGGCCGGTGTCCTCCACCTTGTGGATGACGGTGACGATCGTTTCGTCGCGCATGACCCCGGATTCGCGGGAGAAGCTCTGCCCGGGAGATTAGCAGACGATGGCCACTGGGCGGCAACGTGACGGACATGCGGTGATCACCTCGTCCCACATTGTCGTTCACTGCCCGGATGACCCTGGACGTTGCTCGGCTCGGATCCGGGCATGTCCGCGCCGCGTACGCTTGCCACATGCCTGCGACTTCGCGGTGCGCGACGACTTGCGCGCTCCGGCCGCCCCCCCAACACTATAGAAGAACACCACGATGGCCCGGCAAACGCGGGTTTTTGACCGGCGCCCGCCCGCTTGCTATGAGGACCCGTCGTGTCCAGTGGCCCAGCGACGCGTGGGGGATTGGGCGGGCTCGGCGCGCTCTTCTTCTTGGGTACGCTGGGCGCGATAGCGATCTACGTCCAACGGCAGTCCGCGCCGAAGGATCTCGAGCTGCCGCGCACCGCTGCGACGGCCGCAGCCGAGATTTCCGAGCCGAGCGCGCCGCCGCCGTTGCCGTGGCTGGATCGGCTCGAGCTCGACGCGGCCAAGTTCAGTGCGTACCTCGGCACACCGAGCAAGCCCGCGAACGAAGGCGCCAAGGCGCCGCCGCCCGATGGCCGCCTCGTGCAGGAGCTGAACGACGGCCATCGCATCATGTTGACGATCGATCCTGCGCTACAGGACGCGGCGCTGCAGATATTTCGCAACCGCGAGGTGCCGTACGCGGCCGCGGTAATCCTCGACGTCCGCGACAACTCCGTGCTCGTGATGGCCGGACACTCGAGCATGGACCCGCAGGTCGATCCGATGGAGATCGTCGCGTCGGCGTGGGCTCCTGCCGCTTCGGTGTTCAAGCTGGTCACCTCGGCAGCACTGCTCGAGACCGGTGCGGTCACGGCCGGCACTCAGGTTTGCTTCTCGGGCGGCCTGCACGGGATCACCGACGAGGAGCTTCGCGACGATCCGGCCCGCGACACGCAGTGCGAGAGCCTCGCCGACGCGGTGGCGCACAGCTACAACCTCGTGATCGGCAAGCTCGCGCTCGCGCACCTCGGTCAGGATCAGCTCGCCCAGGTCGCGAAGACGTTCATGTTCGAGAGCGACATCCCGTTCGAGTTCAACATCGAGCGCTCGCCGGCGCACATCCCCAGCGATCCGAAGGAGCGAGCGCGGGTCGCCGCGGGCTTCTGGAACATCGACATGAGTCCGATGCACGGAGCGTTGCTCGCCAGCATCTTCGCGCGCGGCGGCATGGCCCAGTCGCCGCACGTCATCGCACAGGTGCTCGGCCCCGACGGCACCGACCTGACACCCGCGTTGGCGAAGTCCGATCGCGTGCTGTCGCGCGAGGTCTCGGACACGATCGCCGCCATGATGATGGAGACGACGACCCGCGGCACCGCGCGCGGGAGCTTCCGTGATGCGTCGGGCAACGACTACATCCAGGGCATGACGGTCGCCGGCAAGACCGGCAGCCTCACCGGCAAGCGCTCGCCATCGCTGAACTACAACTGGTTCATCGGCTTCGCGCCCGCGGATCGCCCCGAGATCGCGTTCGCCGTGCTGCTCGCGAATGAGCCGGCGTGGCGGATCAAGGCCCACTACGCCGCGCGTCGGCTCGTGCAGCTCTATCAGGAGCGTCGCTCGGCGATCGCACGTGCACGCGACGCGAGGCTCACACCGACCGGCGTCGTGCTGCCCGAGCGCGACGGCTCCGGTGCGCTGGTGCGCGTCGACGCGGCGCCGGCCGTCTCGCCTGCTGCCGCGCCAACCGCAAAGCCCAGCGACACGCCCGATGCGGCCAAGCCGGTCGCCATCGTTGCACCCGCCGTCGCCGAGCTCCCGCCGCCGCCGGTCGCCGCGGATCGACCGTTGCCGCCTGTGCCCGGTCCGCTCGCCACACCCGAGGCTCGTGCCGCCGACGCGCCCGCGCCCCTCGGTGGTTGATCCGCGCGCACGCGCACGGCCATGCTTGCGGGCGTCCGTGCGCGCGCTTCGTTCAATCCTGTTCGTCGTGCTCGGCACCGTGCTGTCGAGCAACGTCGTCCACGCCGCGCCGGCGAGGGCCGATCGCGAGGCCGCCGCGGCGGTGAAGAAGGCGAAGGCCGCCGCGCGCAGAGGCGATCACGCGGCGGCGCTCGTCGAGTTCGAGCGTGCGAGCACCCTCGCGCCGTCCGCTGCGATCCACTTCAACATCGGCGTGTGTCACCACGCGCTGATGCTCGCCGCGGATCCGGCGAGCCCGGAGCACGCGTCGCATCGCGACGCTGCGATCGCGGCATACCGCGCTTACCTCGACGCCCAGCCCGAGGCGACCGATCGCGCGGACGTCGAGCGCATCATCACCGAGATCACGCCGCCGGCGCCCGAGGATCCGCAGCCTCCTGCCGACGCGACGCCGCCTGGTCCCCCACCCGCGCTGCGCGAGGCCGTGACGCGCATCGATCCCGATCCGCCGATGGTGACGAAGCCGGACCCCGAGCCGATGCCACCGCCGGATCTGCCGCGCAGCGATCGCAGTCCCGCGCGCGTCGGCCCGTTCGTGCCGGTCGTGCTCGCGCACCTCGGTCGCCTCGGCGACACCGATCGTGTCGAGCAGCTCCCGATGGTCGGCCTCGGCATCCGCGGCGGTGCGTTCCTCGGCGCTCGCTCGCGCGTGAACCTCGGCGGCGAGCTCGCGGTGTACGGCCAACCGGCCGACGGCAAGCGTCGTCACCGATTGCTGGACGCCCACGTCGCGCTCACGGTCGACTACGGCGTCACGCTCGGCAAAAAGCGCCGGTTCGAGATCGCAGGCGGCGGCCTCGTCGGATTTCTCTACGAGAGCCTGCACGCTGACGGTGCGACGCCGGTGCAGTGCCCGAAGCCCGCGGACGGGCGCGTCGCGCAGCGCGGTGGTCTCTTGATCGGGCCGCGGCTCTCCTTGTTGCTGCTGCTCGGCAAGCGGCGCAACCACGAGCTCGGCCTGCGAATCTCGCCCGCGCTCGCGGTGAGCACCCAAGGCGACCAGGGCGATCCGGTGGTCGACGAGCCAAACGACGGAATGGGCGACAGCACGGCGTGCGCGCAGACGCCGTTTGGCGAGGTCGGACTGCCCGGTGGCGCCGCTCTGGTGACGACCGTCGATCTTGGCTACGCTCCGCGATTCTGAGGCTCCTCGCCCGGGGCACCGATGGCCGAAGGTCACTTCTACGCACGCCTGTTCGAGGCGGTCGAACGATCCGGCGCACCGCGATCGGTGTACAGCCAGGACACCACGCTCAGCCGGCGTGGGCTGCTGACCCGCGCCGAGCGACGCGCGAAGGAGCTCGCCGGGCTCGGCATCGGTCGCCGTGATCTGGTCGCGCTGTCGATGGGCAACGTCGCGGAGTTCCTGATCCTGCTCGTCGCGCTGTCGAAGATGGATGCCATCGCGATGCCCGTCGACCCGGCGAACGGTGATCGCACGCTGCTCAACGCGTGCGAGCGCCTGCCGGTGCGCGCGGTGATCCGCCGCCCACGTGGGCTCGAGACCGCGGCGCTCGACTATCCCGCGGGCTACGGCGTGCGCGCGCGCAAGCGCCTCACGAGCTCGCTGCTCACCGTCGACGTGCTCGAGCCACCGGAGTCGGTCGCTGCGCGCGCGATCCCGAACGACGTCGAGCTCGTGATGGAGACGCGCGGCAGCGGCGGCACCGCTCGCGACACGCTGCGCACCGCGGCGCACCTGCGCGAGATCGGTCGCGCCGCATTGTCGACGCTCGAGCTCGACGCCGGCGCGAAGATCCTCTGCGCGCAGCCGTTCACGATCCCGCGTTTTTTCGATCCGGTCGTGCTCGGCTGGCTCGAGTCCGAGGCCCAGCTCGTCATGGCCGAGGGGCCTGCGACCGGCACCGTCGTACCGATCGCACGCACGACCGAGAACCTCATCGTCGTCGACGCCGTGCGCCAGCTGATCGAGCTCGCACGATCGGTGCGAGCAAGTGGCGCGACGCTGCCGATCATCCCCGTGATCCCGCAGGCGACGGTGCCGATCGAGAACGGCCGCATGGTCAAGCAGGCATTTGGCTCCGCGCTGCGTCAGCTGCTGCTGCTCGAGGAAGTCGGCGTGCTCGCGTCGCGTGTCATGGAGCGCACCGAGACGTTCGTGCCGGCGCACGGCGTCGAGCTCCTCGCGGGCGAGGCGATGCGTGCCGGCGGCAACGAGGTGCTCGTGCGCACGGCCCAAGCCGCGTCGACGCTGCCACCTGTGCCGGCGGGCCAGCCCGGCGCGCGGACGCACGACGGCTACGTGCACACCGGCTACGCGGGCAAGTGGAAGGGCGGTGCGCTGCTCGAGATCCTCGGGCGTGACGACGGCCTCGTGAACCTCGAAGGTCGGCGCGCATGCCTCGACAACATCGAGGAGGCGATGCTCGAGCATCGGCGCCTCACGTGGGTGCGCGCGACGTTGGTCCACACCGCCGACGGTGATCCGCAGGTGCAGCTCGAGTTCGAGGCGACCGGCGAGACCGAGGTCGACGACATCGAAGAACACGCGGTCGGCCACCTGCCGCCATTCATGGTGCCGCGCACGTTCGCCCGCGTGCAGCGTTAGTGCGCTAGGGATCTTCGAGCAGCTCGGCGTCGAGGCGGATCGACGGCGTGCTGCCATCGACCTCGACGGTGCGCTGCACGGGGAACCGACCGGGCTTGCGGACCTCGACGCGATGCTTGCCGGGCGCGAGCTTCACCGCCGTTGGTGACAGGTCGGCGACGCGTCCCACGTAGTTGCCGTCGATCCACACGTCGGCGTCCGTGTCTGCCGCCACCGTCGAGATCTGCAGCGTCGCGCCGCGACCCGGTGCGGGTCGGCAGCCAAGGACGAGCGACACCACGAACAAACTAATGCAGCTCGATCGCCAAGACATCGGGACCTTCGATCGCCGTCACCGAGGTGCTGACCCCGGGCGACTGTAGAGATTGCAGCGCCTGCGCGAGCGCCTGCGCATCGGCGACGCCGAGCACCGAGAACACGACGCGCCCCTGCGCGTCGACGCGCGACAGCTCGACGGCGCTCACGCCCATCACCGATTGCACGAGCGCACGCTCGAGCCGCCGCAGCTTGACGGAGGGACGACCGCCGCCCACGCGCAGCATCACGCGACCGCGACGATGCAGCGCGAGCGATGCACCGAGCTGCGCTGCTGCCTGCGCCGCCGCGGCGCCGAGCGCTTCCGCGGGCGACTTCGCGAACCCATCGACCTCGGTGGCGGCCGCGGTCACGCCACCTGACGACGCGACCACCTCGATGCGCGCCGCGTGCTCGAACGTATGCGGCACCGGCCCGAGCGCCTTGCACTTCGCCTCGAGCCGCAGCGGCGCTCCGCCCGTACCGACCGCACCGGCGACGACCAGCTCGTCCTCGATGCGCGCGCGAATCGTCGCGAGCGGCTCGCAGCCGGAGTCCATATCGATGCCCTCGAGGGTGAACAGCGGCACCGCGACGGTGGTACCACCCGATTCGGTGCGCTTGCGAAGTCGTGCGAGATCGATCTCGACCTCGACCTCGATCACGACGCCGGTACCCGACGCGTTCTCCGACACGACGCGATACGAACCGGTCCACGCGGATGTGTTCGCGAGGATCGACTTCTTCGTCGACTTCGTCAGCTTGCCCGACGTCCGGCCGAGCTCGGCGAGCGCAGCCTCGAGCGCCACACGACGAGCCTTGTCGAGCGCACGCGTCCTGGGGTCGGTCGGCGTCTTGTCCTTGGCATCCGGTGCGGACGTTCCCGATCCGCGGAACGGCTGCGCCGCCGCCGCGTCGGGCACGAGCGCCCCCGCGCCCAGCACGAGGCCGAGCAAGAGGTTGCGGCGCAAAGGCCCGAGCATCGCGCCGGTCATCCCTCGGAGTTGAGCGCCACCTTCCACCATTGGCAAGCTTTTGGGCGTTTGCGTTCCCGCGACCGACCCGCACCGCGTCGAGTTGTCCCATGGCCGCCCGCGATGTCACTTTCCCCAGTGGCAAATCCTGCCGAGCTGGGCTACATCGCAATTGCTGATGCTGCGCCCCCCGTTTCCCGGCCACCGCCGATACAGCATCACGCATCGCGCGGTCCAGCGGTTGCGTGAGCTGGTGCCACGTCGCGAGGAAGAGGACGACGAGACGCTGCGCGATCGCCTCGATGCCGCGCTGTCCGCCGCCGAGGCCGATGGCAAAGCCGTGCGCACGCTCGATGCGATGCTCGGCGAGCCACAGACGCTCATCCCGGTGGCGGACTTCGGCGACGTTCTCTACGCCATCATCAAGGAAGAGACCGTCGTCACGGTGCTTCCGCAGGGCCACGGCGAGGAGATCCTGCAGCGTGGCCAGGCGATGGAGCAGCGGGTCGCCGCGGGTCATCCCGCACCGCGACCGCCCGATCGCGAGCGCGATCGGGAGGACGCATGGGATCGCACTCGCCGCTGGCGCAGTCGCGACGCCGCACTGCCACCGGTCGTCATCGAGCGACCGGCACGACCGACCAATGGCACGTCCACCGTCGGAGAGTCCGATGCACCGGCGGCACCGGCGGCACCGCGCCCAGATGCGCCGCGCCTCGCCGATCTTGCGGTCAGCGCGAGGGTTGTGGCGCTGCCCGAGCGGCCGAAGCTCGAGGGCCCGGTCGGTGATGCGTTGCGCGATGCGTTGGCGCGCGGCCGTCGACGCGCCGCGATCGCGGCATTGCGCGAGGTCCTCTCGACGAGCCAGCGCGATGCCTCGCTACTGCCACTTTGGGACGAGCTCGCGCGCCACGATCTGCCCGAGGCGCTGACGATCGGCGACCTGCTCGAAGCAACGCGCGGGCTGTAGCTTTCAGGGGAAGCGGGCCGGCTTCCCCCGAGAACGAAGGAGCGAAGCGATGAGAAGGGGGAGGTTCCGCGACGGCTTTGCCGGCACGGAGGGGGAAGCGGGCCGCTTCCCCTGAAAGATGAGTTCAAGGCCGTGACATCAGGTGGGCGAGTGCGCGGCGGACCAATGCGTCGAGCGTCGCCGGCTTGCCATCGTCGGCCTTGCCGAGCGCGACGTCGACGTCCTTCACCTTCCAGCCGAGGTTGACCAGCACGGCGCGCGCGTCGTCGGCGAACGACGACGACACGTGCACGCCGCTGTCCGCGGCGGTCGGTGTCGGCCCAGTCGCGTCGCGCAGCGGTCCGACCTTGTCCTTGAGGTCGAGCAAGATGCGCTCGGCGGTGCGCTTGCCGACGCCGGGGATCCGCTCGAGCAGCATGCGTTGCTCGCCTTCGATCGCCGCGAGCAGCTCCGGCAGCGGAAAACCACCGAGCACGGCGACGGCGAGCTTGGGCCCGACCTGCGGCACGCCGGTGAGCAGCCGGAACGCGCGCCGCTCGATCGGATCGCCGAAGCCGAACAGCGCGAGCGCGTCCTCGCGGACGTGGGTGTGGATCCACAGCGTGCACGGATTGCCGAGGTCTGGCACCGCGGCGAGCGTCTGCAGCGACACGGTGATCTGGTAGCCGACCCCGCCCGCCTCGAGGATCACCTCGCCAGCGATGGGATCGCGTGCCCGCACCGTTCCGCTGAGCCAGCCGATCATCGCGGGCGAAGGTGCCACGGCCCCCTGCCCTGCGCCAGCGCGCTTCGTCGTTCACAGCTATGAGAGCGCGTGGCAGCACGCGATCGCGAGGGCGTCGGCGGCATCCGCCGGCGGCGCACGACGGAGCTCGAACAACATGCGCGGTGACCGTGATGGGCCCGTTGCTCGGGCGTTATGGCCGATGTCGCGTGTCGCTGCCCGGCGGCTTCGCGATCGGGGCGCGACCGATCGATCAGCATCTCGAGGTCTCGAGGCGCTCGGCGCCAAGATCACGATTCGCCACGGCTACGTCGATCTGAAGGCGAAGCGATTGCGCGGCGGCTCGTTCGTGTTCGACACCGTGACTGTCGGCGGCACGCAGAACCTCATGATGGCGGCGACGCTCGCCCGCGGCACGTCGCGGCTCGAGAACGTCGCGCGCGAGCCCGAGGCCGAGGCCGAGGCCGAGGAGCTCCCACACATACTGGTCGAGATGGGCGCGCGGATCACCGGCGCGGGCAGCTCGGTGATCGAGGTCGAGGGCGTCGACGAGCTCTTCGGATTCGATCACGCGGTCGTGCCCGATCGCATCGAGGCGGGGACGTTCGCGGTCGCCGCTGCGATCAGGCGCGGCGACGTGCTCTTGCTCGATGCGCCCGTCGATCACATGCACGCGACGATCGCGAAGCTCGAAGCGGCCGGTGCCGAGGGTCACGTCGAGGCCGATGGTCTGCGCGTGATCGGCCTCGAGCGGCTCGAGCCGGTCGACGTGTCGACGCGTCGACGCGGCCGTATCCCGGCTTCGCGACCGACATGCAGGCGCAGATGATGGTGCTCGCCGCGTTCGCGTACGGGCAGAGCCTCATCGCCGAGACGATCTTCGAGAACCGCTTCATGCACGTGCCCGAGCTGTGCCGCATGGGCGCCGACATCACGGTGCAGGGGCACTGTGCGGTCGTGCGCGGCGGCACGCGCCTCACCGGCGCCGACGAGGTGATGGCGACCGATCTGCGTGCGTCGGCGTTGCTGGTGATCGCGGGCCTGGTCGCGAGCGGCAAGACCGAGGTCCGCCGTGTGTATCACCTCGATCGCGGCTACGAGGCGATCGAGAAACGGCTGCGCGGTCTGGGTGCAAACGTGCGCCGATACCATCGCGCGAAGGGGTAGTCCACTCTACCATGGTGCCCTGCGCAACCGCACCGGGTGAGCTCTCGTGCTGGGAGTCGGCGCGGCGGTTGGTTCGGCTGCAGGAGCGACTGCCCCCGGATAGGGTGGTGAAGCGGCCGGAAATCGTGCGCTCGCGGTAGGCGCTTTCGAACGTCTGGACAGCGAGGTGCCGATGCCGTGGCCCGAACGGCGTCGTCCGAGCAGGAGTCGGGGTGGACCGAAGACGAACCGCCGCTGAGGCCGTGGGCCGACGATGGAGCGGGCGCGGACGCGGGCAGCGCGAGAGACGGGTGTCGCGGCAGATCGTTCTCGCCCTCGCCGCCGCGGCCAGTCGACTCAGCGCACGCTGGTGACGGGCGTGCCCTGCTGCTACG
>Ga0105048_10003367_pt1 | contig 26191 bp, 21 predicted proteins | sample MAT05_FD_78382 | JGI IMG/M metagenome (GOLD analysis project Ga0105048, IMG submission 78382) | Freshwater microbial communities from Lake Fryxell liftoff mats and glacier meltwater in Antarctica - MAT-05 | ecosystem: Environmental > Aquatic > Freshwater > Ice > Liftoff microbial mat | place...
AGAAATCAGAGCAACCTGCCTACGGTTTAATCGGTTCGTAAAACAAGACTTTGGAAGTTTCTCGCGAAATGTATTCGTTTGTCAGGATAGTTAAACACGGTTAAACCTGTCGACAAACTGCGGAACTAAAAATCTTTGATATTCAAATATTTACAAACCAATAGTTCCGCAAATTCGCGTACAATAACTTGTTGGGTGGTTTGTTCATCAATGGCTTATGTGCCAGCATTCGGGCGACAAGCAGCGGGTCGCAGCGGTCAGACTTTTTGCTCGTTCGGCGGGTTGCGTGTGAGAGAGTGAACGCCCCGACAAGTCAAATTTAGGTTAGTTAGTTGGCGACAGGCTAACCGCCCCGACAGACAGGGCTTGACAAGGCTCTTCTTAACAGATTTTTTCAAACAAGAATTAGCTAGATAATGAGTTTGATAACAGATAAAAAGTCTTATGCCGAAGATTCGGTTTTTACACCTGAGAACTTACTCAGAGAAGCAAGGCGGCAAAAAAATATTGACGACTGCAAAGTACCTTCTATTTGTGTGCTTGACCCAGACGGCGATTTAGTGGATTATTTGTTAAGGACTAATCAGGCAAAAATGAACGAGTGTTGGGCTTGTTATCATACCAAACTTTATACCGTACAACAAAATGGTTTTGAGTTCGCCGTTTTAGGCTGTGGCGTAGGTTCATCATTTGTCGTGCTGATAGCAGAGCAATTATTTGTGTCTGGTTGTGAATTACTTATTAGTGTAACTTCGGCTGGTATTATCAATCCAACAAAGTATAATTCCAAATTTATTTTGATAGAAGAAGCACTTCGAGATGAAGGTACAAGTTATCACTATCTACCCCCCAATGAACCCAGTGCCATCAATCCGATTCTGGTTGATAACTTAATATCTTACTATGATACCACTCATTTATCAATAGAAACAGGCATTAGCTGGACAACAGATGCACCGTATCGTGAAACGAAAGTGGCTATTGATGGAGCTAAAAAGTTAAATGCCGTGTGTGTTGAAATGGAAGCGGCAGCACTTTATGCCTTTGCCAAAGCAAAAAATAAAAATATTATTTGCTTCGCCCACCTGACAAACACAATGGCTCAAACAGAGGGAGATTTTGAGAAAGGCGAAGAAATGGGGGGTTTGGACACATTAGAATTGATCTACCACACTATAAACGCAACTACTAAAAAAGCCAGTCAATATTGGGATAAAATCTATACGATTAAACAACCTGATGAAGTAAGCTGGACACAGGAAATTCCCCAAACATCATTGGATTTTATCCATTCTTTCGGTTTGAAAAAGACCGCAAAAATTATTGACATTGGCGGTGGTGACAGCAAGCTTGTAGATTTTTTGATTGCAGAAGGCTTTGAAAATATTACTGTATTAGATATTTCTGTCAAAGCTCTTGAAAGAGCAAAGCAGCGTTTGGGCAGTAAATCCAAAACAGTGAATTGGGTTGTGAGCGACATCACAGAGTTTCAACCTGACAGAGTTTTTGATGTTTGGCACGACCGGGCAACTTTTCATTTTCTTACAACAAGTGAGCAAGTTGAAAAGTATATGGACGCTGCCAGAAAATCAGTTTCAGGCTATTTGACCATTGGTACATTTTCAGAAAATGGGCCTGAAAAATGCAGTGGTCTTGCCATCAAGCAGTACAGCGAAGAAACGTTAACCACTGAACTGCAAAACGGCTTCAACAAGTTACGTTGCGTGACCGAAGACCATATAACGCCGTTTGACACGACACAAAACTTTTTGTTTTGCAGTTTCAAACGAAATTCAAACTGAACACGGAAGGTCACGGGTGACAGGCAGCAGGCCGCAAGGTTAGCGTTTACAGCCCAATCGGGCAGGGGTGTAAAGGCTCGTACCTCGCCATCAACTCCTGCGGGCGTTGGGTGCGTGTCCATAAATTGGCTTCCATTTCGGCGTTTCGGTCGATAGGTTACAGGCATAGAGATTAGGTTTTTGCTCGTTCGGCGGGTTTCGGGCGACAAAGAGAACGACTGCATGAAGTAACCACAGAAATTGAAACGGCAATTCTTTCTTACATCAGAAATAATTGGAATTATGCAATTTGAATTTACTCCGTTCAACAAGGCCGTAACTGATGAGGAATTAATATCAGATGTGAAAGCAGTCGCAAAAGCATTGAATAAGACCAAGTTGACGATGAAAGAATATGACCAGCATGGTAGATGTAACTCAAGCACAATTATCAGAAGATTTGAAACTTGGAATACTGCTCTACGATTGGCTGACATTGAAATCACAAATCAGATCTATATTTCAAGAGAAAACTTGTTTCAAAATATCTTAAAATTGTGGATGTATTTGGGCAGACAGCCTAGAAGAGTAGAATTAGAACTGACTATTTCTGACTACTCACAACAACCATACAATAGAGAATTTGGAGGTTGGAATAACGCTCTGGGTAATTTTGTTGAATGGGCAAATCAAGAGGAAGTCGAAAAGAAGGACTCGACCGAAAAGGAGACATTTGTTTCAAGCAGGTTAACCGGACGAGATCCTTCCCTCAGGTTGAGATTTAAAGTAATGAGAAGAGACAATTTTACGTGTGTACAATGTGGCGCAAGTCCAGCAAAAAGCCCTGACGTAGAGCTACATATAGATCATATCAAGCCGTGGAGTTTAGGGGGGGCGACAATCTATGAAAATTTGCAGACACTTTGTTTGAGATGCAGTTTGGGCAAAAGCAATTTAGAGTATTGAAAGTAGCCAATGAAGCTACCGGACGCGTTGTCAGTCAGCTCAGCGTGTCAGGCGACAGGCCGCACGTCTTCATGTTTCGAGTAACTTTGCTCAATGGAGACAGGCGTTTACATTCCTATTATTTCAGACTACGGCTTCAAAGCCACCTTCGGTAACGAAGCTGACGATTTGTTCCTTCGCACGGCGTTGCAGGCTCTTATCAAGTCGGATACGCCCATTCGAGAAGTTCATTTTGACAAGAATGCGTTTGAGGCCTTGACAATCGACAGCCGAAGCGGCATTTTTGACTTGGCCTGTACAGACGAAAATGGTAGTCAGTTCATCGTTGAAATGCAGTTAGGTTTAGCCCCGCATTTTGTGCAACGGATGAAGTTTTACGCGCTACATAAATTCAATACGGTAGTGGAGAGGGGTGAGTTCGATTACGCCAACCTGCCTAAAATCTATGCAATCGCCATTTTAGCGAAGAACATTCTGCCAACGGCTCATTTCCATACGGTTGCCAATCTACGAAGCGAAGCAGGTGAAATCATTGACACTCAGATGACGTTTATTACCGTAGAATTGGCTAAGTTTAGCAAGCAAGTAGCTGAGATAGAAACTGATTTAGAGAAACTGGTTTACACCATGAAGACGCTACACACAACCGAACCGACTCAGTATCCCGCTTTCTGGAATGAGGAATGGCTCAAGCGAGCTATTGATGAGTTGGATACGCGGAAGATGACCCCGGAGGAACGGGCTTACTTTGCCCGTGTGACAGCGGCCAATGCCGAAGCGGTTAAGGCTGAGAAACAAAAAATTCGGGAAGCGGAGGAACAAAAAGAAATCACTGTAAAGACAGAAGCCGTCAGCAAGGCCCTTAAAGGTGGGAAACTCACTGTTGAGGAAATTGCGGACTATAATGGCACTTCGGTTGATTTTGTGCTTGAAGTTCAGCGGCAAATTTCCATTAACTGAAAAGGCATTTCCAGCGTTCCGGCAACAGGTTGCACATCTTGGAAAATAGCATTTAAACTTCCATTTCCGGGGTTTCGGTCGACAAGGTAAACGCCCTACTTGGGATAGTTTGGGCTCCCAAGTCCGTCTCCCTAGCGACAGAATGAACGCCCCCGATAAAGCAACTTTTTTTTAACACTAAATTAGTCACATGAAAAGCCAGAAAATCCAGGAGATGAGCAACGAGGGTTTGCTCAAACAAAAAAAGTCTATAGAAGTCGTAACGGGTACGCTGGCTGGGTTACTTACGGTACTGCTGGTTATGATAGTACTTTTATCAATCAAAAAAGGACTTGATGCAACGAGCATAGCTCTGAGTGTTATTCCTTTTGCATTGATGCCAATAGTATTTCTAAACTGGAATAATTTGAAAGAAATAAAAAAAGAACTCAACTCCAGAAAAAACGTGGTTTAAGGAGCCGCTTCCTGGCCTTGGTCTGCGGGTTAGGTTACCGCTGACAGGCAGCATATGGGTATGGAGTGTTTTCGGGCCAACCAAATAGGAGTATAAAGGCCTGGAGTCTTTCGCCCGTTTCAGTTGACTTATTTATCATCAGTCTTTTGGGGCGTTGGGTGATGGTCCAAGTAAGTGGTGTGGGCAGACTGCGGTCGACAAGCATACGTTGAGTGCAAGCAACGTAACTACAGTTTCAGAATTTTTCTTAACGTAACCATTGTTATGTTTTCAACTAAAGAGTACTCTAAAATGACACTTGACGAATTAGTGTCAGAAGAGAAAAAAATGAAATCACAGAAAACCCTAATTGCTCTGATAGTCGGTTTTATAGTTGGTATTGCTATTTGGTCTGCTACACACAAATGGGGTGCTTTCTTAACTTTTGGTTTACTAATTCTTCCGTTTCTCATTGGTTCCAGATATTCAAAAACCTTAAAGAGCATCCAAGCGGAAATAAGCCGCAGGGATACTGTTGGTTAATTAGCTCAATGTGGGCCGGTTTCGGTCGACAGGCATAACCTGTTGTACACGACCTTGGAGAGCGCAACACGAATGAGTGTGTAAAGGTGTTACCCGCGTCCGTTTGTTCAACAACGCCCCATCATTATCCCTCGTGGACGTTGGGTGTGTCAGTTCATCGGCTTCCGGTGTGCTGGGTTTTGTGCGAAAAGCAGCCCAACCTTCGGCGGGTAACACGAAAGCCAGACGTTGACAAGAAGATAATTTCGCTTCGCGCGGGCCACTTACCTCTGATAGGAATCACTCGGGTAGGCGATGCGGCAGCCAAACCAAATACGCATGTAACGGCTGTCAGCAAAGTTTGATTCTTCTATTTCTGCCTATACTGCTACAAAGACAGCGTCTGGATCAGCCATGCACTTGATGAGTACTCCTGAGTAATATCAGGTGGGCAAGTATACCATTCTTACGCATCTTGTCCCCTACTCCATCAAAAACACAGTCATTGTTTTGGGGCCGTGCGCTCCCAATACCAGCGACTGCTCGATGTCGGCCGTTTTTGAAGGCCCGGCAATAAATAACCCGAAACCATACTCGTCGGCACCAATTCGGGTGTAGGCTTCATGCATGTTAGCAACAATATCGGCGGCCGACAGTACTACGCCGAGGTGCTGGCAAATAAACGGTGCAGCCCGATGCATCATCAGCAGGTCGGTGAGCCAGACAGCGGCATTTTCGGCCACGCCAAACTGCGCAACCAATATTCCAAACTCAACATCGGCCAGTTCGTGAGGAGCCACTTCGTGCCAGTGTACCTCACCCACATCGGCCAACTCGGGTAAGGTGGTAATTACTCGATTTAGAACATAATTCTGCCGCACATAGGCTGAAATATCGCTGAAATCGCGGACCGGAATTACCTGCCCGCCAATGTTATTGAGCGCTTCGGTAAACCGCTCAACCTTCCGATCGGCGAACGTTGTACTTTCGGGGATGGCAGGAAGTTCAGAGGCATCAGGCTTGCTTTGCCGAACGGCCTGGAGCATTTTTTCGCGGCTAGACATTATTATTTTCTATTTTCTGCATACCAATCCCGGAACGATTGTTCGGGAGGTGCGGGCATTTCACGGTGTTTATACCAGGGATTCAGGCTGTTGCTCACAATACCGGGAAACCATTTCATCATGGTACGCCCTACCCCACCAGCTACCTCAAAAAACCGCCGGTTCGATAATACTGTGTTCATAGCCTGCATGCTGGCCGCTTTAGCCGGGGTTACGTGTCCTTCTTTCACCAACACCTGCCGCCATTTGTAGAGTTGCTGGTGAATATCGATTTTGACGGGACAAACATTGCTACACGACCCGCACAACGTACTGGCAAAGGGTAAGTCAGCATACTCCTTCATGTCCAGATTAGGAGCCAGAATGGCCCCAATGGGTCCGCTAACCGCATTATGGTAACTATGCCCACCACTCCGCCGATACACGGGGCACGTGTTCATACAGGCCGCACAACGAATACACTTCAATGAACTGCGGAAATCGGGGCGGCCCAACTGTACCGAGCGGCCGTTATCCACAATCACGAGGTGCATGGTTTGGCCCGTGCGGGGTTTCTTAAAATGACTGGAGTAGGTTGTGCTGGGCTGACCCGTGGCCGAACGGGCCAGCAACCGCAGAAATACGCCGAGATGTGCGCGCTTGGGAATGATTTTTTCCATACCCATGCAGGCAATGTGAACGTCGGCGAGGTGTGCGCCCATATCGGCGTTGCCTTCGTTGGTACACACCACAAACTCACCCGTTTCGGCCACAGCAAAGTTGACGCCGGTAAGGGCTGCCCGACGGGTTAGAAAGCGTTCGCGAAGATCGGCGCGGGCCAAAGCCGTCAGAATTTCGGGGTCGCTCAGGCCCGCTTCTGTACCCATGTGTTGGTGAAAAATCTCGCCGATTTCCTCTTTCTTTTTGTGAATGCAGGGCATTACAATATGGCTTGGTGGCTCACCGGCCAACTGTACCACACGCTCGCCGAGATCGGTGTCGATTACCTCAATGCCGTTATGTTCGAGGAACCCGTTCAGGTGGCATTCTTCGGTCAGCATCGACTTACTTTTGACCATTTGAGTGATCTTGTTCTCAACCAGAATCTGATGGACGATCTGATTATGTTCGGCGGCATCGGCAGCCCAGTGTACCGTTATCCCGTTACGTTGGGCATTGGCTTCAAACTGCACCAGATATTCATCGAGATTACCCAGTACATTGTTTTTTATTTGAGAGGCTGCTTCGCGTAGTGCTTCCCATTCGGGTAATGTATTGGCTGCCCTGTCGCGCTTCTGGCGGACGAACCAGAGGGTCTGATCGTGCCAGTCAACGCGTTCTTCGTCGCGGTTAAAAATGTCTGCCCGTTCGGCGTGGTCTTGTAGAGTCATTAGCTTGGCGTCATTAGGCTTTTGCTGTCATTAACTAGTCATTGGGCTTCGCTGTCATTGGTTGCAGAAACAAAAAATGACGTAGTGACGCAAAGCGAATGACAACTTAATGACTATTTAGTATTTCAGCAATGTGAATCACTTTCGTTGCACTTTTCTGCCGCCGAAGAATGCCTTCCAGGTGCATCAAACACGACATGTCGGCAGCCGTAATGTATTCGGCCCCGTGCCGAAGATGGTCGGCCACGCGGTCTTTGCCCATTTTAGCCGATACGGCTTCTTCCATAACGCAAAAAGTGCCTCCAAAACCACAACATTCATCGGGTCGGTCAAGATCAACAAGGCTCAACCCATCGACCATACTGAGCAGGTGAACTAGTTTTGAAAAGGGCTTAGCAACCAGTTCGCTCATTTGCGACAGGTATAGGCCTCGTTGCCCGTGGCAGCTTTGGTGCAAGCCAACTTTGTGGGGAAAACGAGCTGTTAAACCTGAAATGTTTACGACATCGGTCAGAAATTCAGTCAGTTCGAAAATACGGTGCCGCACGGCTACAGCTTCCGACTCATTGGCTTTGGTGTGCAAATGCTCTTTCAGATGAAGTGCGCAACTCCCTGAGGGCGACACAATATAGTCGACACTTCCAAACTGCTCCACAAACCGCTCGTTCAGCGTGTTAGTCAGGTGCTCAAACCCCGAGTTGGCCATTGGCTGACCACAACAGGTCTGTGCTTTTGGGAAAATCACTTTTATAGTCTCGCCATTAATACGCTGTTTTTCAAGAAGTTCGAGCGTAGCAATAGCTACTTTCGGATAAAACTGGTCAACGTAGCAAGGGATGAATAACCCAACGGTCATAACAGGTAGTGAATGATTTGCAATGGAGTAACTTTATAGAGAGGATAAGAACCCTAAATCTTACTCAAAGCAAGCGTGAAAACGAGGGTTGTCTTTCCCTGTCTGTCCTATTTTTAGGAATGCAGTTTTTCCTGATTGGTTCAGCCCAAAAAGAGTAAACACAGAGAAAGCACAACGTTCCATACAGAAAAAGATGAAATCCTCTATGGAACATTGTGCTTTCTGCGTGTAACTCTCTGTGGATGAGCTTAAATATCCAGCTTCTGGACATTTGCATAGCTGATGGTAATTGCTTCGAGGGGCGGACGCTTACACATGTCCTGCTCCACAAAAGAATGCACCAGGCCAGCGTTTTTTTTAGCTTTCAGAATACGAGCGAAGTCGATACTACCCGTACCTACTTCGGCAAAAGTCCGGCTCTCACTTTTCTCCATGTCTTTGAGGTGCCAAAGTGGGAACCGGCCCGGACTCTGTTTGAATAGTTCCACAGGGTCTTTTCCCGCAAAGACAGTCCAGTACAAATCCAATTCCATCTTAACCAATTTCGGGTCGGTGCTTTTCAGCAACAAATCGTAGGGCATTTGTCCATCTACTGTCTTAAACTCAAAATCGTGATTGTGGTACGCAAACTGAATGCCCCGCGCTTTGCAGGCTTCAGCCGATTTGTTGAACAGGTCGGCATGGCGCTTGTAATCGTCGATGGTTTTGCGCTCATCGGGAAACAAAAACGCGCAAATCATGTATTTCTGACCCAGTTCGGCAGCATCATCAACAGCCCGGCTCCAGTCATTTGTGAGCGTGCCTTTGGCAGTGGGCATTGTATTACCCGTTGTGTAGTGGCCACTTGGAGCGGTCAGGCCGTGGCTTTTAAGCAGGGCAGCGTATTCTTTGGGTGTTTTCCCAAAGAACTTACCATCGGAATAACCAAAGTTCTCCACTTTTTTATAGCCGATCTGGGCTACTTTAGCAATCACTCCATCTACATCCTTGGCAATTTCATTACGGAGGGTATAGAGTTGCAGGCCAGCGGCTTTGGGTTTAGCCGCAAGCGCATCGAATGTCGACAGAAACGGGGCTGTCAGGGCAAGGGCGCCGGCTTTCAGTACGGTACGACGAGTTGTTTGTTTCATGTTCTGGTTTAGTTTTTAACCTGCAACGGCGAACCGATAAAGGCACAAAGGTCAGTGCAAAGGACGCAAAGATTTTGTTTTCTCTGCACACTTTACGCTGACCTTTGCGCTGGACCGCCCAAAGCGGTTAATGAAATTTATTGTCTTGGCCGACCACCGCCACCAGCTGGCGCAGCCTGCTGCTCATTACCGCCACCACCGTCGCCTTTGACGTCGTCGTTGCTAACTGATTTTTTCCGCCGGCGGTTCGGCTGCTCGAAAGTCATTTTACCAATCTTGTATGAGAACGTCAGGCGTATCCCCCGATTGTACATCTCATTGGTACTATTTTGCGAGAACGTAGATGTATTCACCATCGTGCGCACTTTCATCGAGTTCGCCAGGAAGTTCTCAGCGGCTAAACCGAGACTGCCTTTCTTGTTGGTAAACTCTTTTTTCATGCCCAGGCTATACATGTAAATGCTGCCAATTGTTCCCTGGAGCGTAACCTGATTACCACGAATGAAGCTAAAACCCTGTACTCCCCATCCGTTTTTGAGTTGCACGCTGGTAAACAAGCGGCCTGAAACGACCACGCCAGAATTACTCTGTTTCAACGTCGGGTCCATCAGGGTACTAGTGCGGTTATTCGTCAGAAAAACATAGTAAGCATCAATGCCACCCCCCAGCTGCCATTTCTGGAATAAAGTTGCATTGCCAAAGAGGTTGATACCTGTTGCCTGCTCCTGCCCAATATTATCGAAAGTAGTAGTGATCACACCCAGGTCGTTCGACGTACGGATGCTTTGAATGGAATTGTTCGTCTGCCGACCAAATACCGTCAGGTTTACGTACAGCGTCTTCACATACGTGCTGAAACTAGCCTCTACATTATTGCTTAGTTCGGGCGAGAGATACGGATTTCCGACGGTAATATTTTGCGGGTTAGCCGCGTTCACGTTCGGGTTAAGAAACTGGATACCTGGCCGTTGCAGTCGACGGTTGTACGACAGTTTAACCATTTTACCGCCACTAAGACTTTTCGACAGATTAATGCTTGGCACAAAATTGCCATAGTCGGGAATGTTGATACCGGAACTTGGTTGTTCGGTGCGGAACCTGGCATCAATCATCGTGTACTCGTACCGACCACCTGCTTTTATCGTGAATTTGCTTTTCGACTGGTAGGTATAGGACAGATAGCTACCCATCACGTTCTGGTTGTAGTCGAGGCTGTTGGCAGGTTGTTGTATGTTATCTATGTAGCTACCATTTTGCAGGGTCAGGTAGCGGTAATCGCTCTGCACCTGACGGAAAATGCCTTTTCCACCAAACTCGATCTGCTGGTTTGTTTTTATGGGCGAGCTGTAATCTATCTGAATCGTGCTTTCCTGATTGTAACTATCGTTGTCGTTCCGCGTTCCGCCAATGATGTTGGCGCGGTTATCACTGAGTAAATCAGAAACGAAATTATTCGTCCGGTTGTTGCGGCTAAACTGCGTCAGAATGCTGATTTCCTGCTGTGGTTTTTTGAGGGTCCGTGTATAATCCACATTCACATCCACCGTTCCTGACAGATCTTTTACATCAACGCTGCGGAATGAAGTCACTGGCGTAGTAAAGCTACCACCTGAAGTCCGGGTAAATAACTCCTGGCTATTTAGTTGATTACGCGCACCGTAGCGAACGCCGGCAGTAATTACGTTTTTTGAGTCGATGTCATAATCCCAACCCAAATTATATGATCCGTTCACACTGCTGTTACGGGTATCTGCCCGCTGGGTTGTCAGCAGGGTTCCACGCGTTTGCTCATTCCCAAACTGCCCTTTGATGTTGTACTGCGCCCGGCCATGGCCCGACAGTGAGAAACCCATTTTGCCGGTGCGGTAGTTGCCGTTTAGACCCAGCATGCTGCCCCGGTTGCCCAGGCCACCGTCGACGCCCAGAGTGGCTCCGCGCAGGGTGTTTTTCTTGGTAACGATGTTGATAATACCTGCCGATCCTTCTGCATCATATTTAGCCGATGGCGAAGTAATTACTTCTACTGTTTTAATCATATCCGCCGGAATTTGCTTGAGGGCATCGGCAACGCTCCCCGCCACAATAGTCGAGGGTTTGTTGTTGATCAGCACCCGAACATTGCTGCTTCCTCGCAGCGACAGGTTCCCGTCCAGGTCGACCGAGAGCATTGGTACCCGGCGCATCACGTCGGCGGCATCTCCGCCTTTGCTGGTTACGTCTTTTTCAGCGTTGTAAACCAGCCGATCCACTTTCTCTTCCACAATACTCCGCTGCCCGGTTACTTCAACCTCTGCCAGGGTACGAACATCAGGCAACAGTTTTACCAGCCCGATTTGAATGTCAGAGTTTTTATCGATGTGAACATCCTTAATAGTTTTGTTTTGGAAGCCCAAAAACGTAGCCTGAATACTATAATCACCGGGAGCAATTTTACTCAGCGTAAAACGACCTTTATCATCGGCAGTAGTACCGTCGATAGGTTTGCCGGTTTTCTGATTAACAAGGGCTAACGTTGCATATTCAACGGGTTTGTTACTGGTAGAATCGAGCACAAGACCGCTGATTTTTCCGTTGCCTTTGGGCGTAGGTGCAGGTTGGTCTAGTGGGTTACCTGGCACTCGCGAATCGGTATTGGAGCGTGTCCGGCGTTCGCCATCCATGCCTCCTCCCCCACCACCAGGGCGGCCATAACTACCGCCCCCTCCGCCAGGAAACTGGGCAAGCGCAATTGATGAGGATACAGATAAGAAGGTGAATAGTAGTAGTACGTTCGTTTTCATGGAATTGTGTGTAATGAACGTCACAAAACAACCACCGTACCATTTCTTAAAAAAGTCCAATAGATGGCCCCCTGCCGAATATCGTCCAAACGCCTGTTTTTACCGATGAATGTGTGAATTAGCATCGTGCTCTGTCTATTCATTTCCCCAATCAGAATCAGCGGTAAAAAAAGGCTACTTATCGGTAGATTTCCGCAAGCTGTCTATAGCTGACTTGATTCTATTTAAATATGCGGTAAGTTTATAATCCTTTAGTTACGTTTCTCGCTTTAAACCATCGTATGAAGTACCTTATTATTAGTGGCCTATTGGCTTTTTCCATTACTGTACACGCACAACGCCTTGTGGCCGACCAAGTAGTTACCAAACATAAACCCACATCCCAGACAGTGGCCGAACCAACCGTCGTGCGACTTTACCCTGGTGCAGCTCCGGGATCAGAAAGCTGGAAACAAAAAGAAGCCGAAAACAATAGTAATAGTTGGCAAACGCGTATCGTGTATAACGTTACCGACCCCACACTCACGATTTTCAAACCAACCGTTGCAACGAATGGTACCTCCGTTGTAATTTGTCCCGGCGGTGGATTTCACGCGCTTTCTATCGACAGTGAGGGCTACGAAGTGGCCCGTTGGTTAGCGGCAAAAGGAGTAACCTGTTTTGTGCTCAAGTACCGATTGGTAGAAAGTAAAACAATTGACCCTACCACGGAACTGACGACTAAAAATGGCAAACAAATGGAGGCTGATGTAGCACCAATCATAAAACTAGCCATGGCTGATGGGCTTGCGGCCGTAAGCTATGTTAGGCAACACGCAGCCAACTATGGGCTGAATCCAAAACGAATTGGCATCCTGGGTTTTTCGGCGGGCGGTACAGTAGCGGCATCGGTAATGTACAATTACACACCCCAGACCCGTCCTGATTTTGGAGGACCTATTTACTTGCAGTACGAATGGGTTATCAAAAAGGAAGTTCCTGCCGATGCTCCACCAGCGTTTATTCTGGCTGCGACCGACGATCAGTTGGGCTTGGCTCCGCATAGCGTTCAATTATATACCGACTGGACCAAAGCCAAGAAACCTGCTGAGTTGCATTTGTATGCAAACGGAGGTCATGGCTTCGGAATGCGTAAAAACAATCTTCCCTCCGACCACTGGATCGAGCTTTTCGGTACGTGGCTGGAAAAACAGTGAACTCATGTCTGTTAAAACCATCCGTACGTACGTTCCGATACTGATTCATATTTTGGGTTGGGGGTTGTTACTATTCACGTTTCTGCTGTATCCACCACTTAGTTCGGGTGTAGACCTGCCCGATTTATTTTGGGTGAAACAAGGGCTGTTATGTGCGCTTTTGATTGCCGCATTCTACCTGAATTCAGAAGTGATGGCTCCAAAGTTACTCTTCCGCGACAGAATCGGGGTTTACATGGGCGCACTAGCAGCTGTAGTCGCCGGGATTTTGCTCTTTAGCTGGGCCTTTGAAGCTTACTTTGAACTGCACGTACTGATGCATCGGGCCTATAATCCGGATGGTGGAGGAAAACCCCCGCGGCCCGGTCGCTGGTTTCAGGGAACGTTATTATCAACGCTATTTATCCTGGGAATCAGTACCAGTATCACGGCCGTGCGTACCTGGCAACGCGATGCACAACTACGGCAGGATTTGGAACAGGCCAAAGTCAGTTCAGAATTGCTGTTTTTAAAGGCCCAGATCAATCCACATTTCTTTTTCAATACGCTCAACAACATCTATGCACTTACCTTGCTCGACGTTGTGAAAGCTCGGGAAGCGCTGCACCGGCTCTCCCGTATGATGCGTTACGTGCTATACGAAAACCCGAATGGTACGGGACAACTGAGCCAGGAAATCGCCTTTGTGCAGGATTATATTGAGCTGATGCAACTTCGCCTGACCGACAAAGTAAAAGTTCTGTTTGTTCAGCCTATCCCACTGCATGATGACCAAATTGCCACTATGCTCTTGTTGCCTTTTGTAGAAAATGCCTTTAAACATGGCGTCAGCGCTCTGCTGCCCAGTCGCATCGAAATCGATATTACCCAGACTGGTAAGCAACTACGAATGCAGGTGCGAAACACAGTTTTCCCGGAAAAATCGACATCGCTCGAAGTGAGTAGTGGTATTGGCCTGACCAATACCCGCCGTCGGCTCGATTTGCTCTACCCCGGTCAGTATCAACTCAGCGCCGTCCACGACACCGACCGCCAGGAATATGTTGTAGATTTGGGCCTGACACTCGCCTAAACAGTGAGCAGTGAACAACGAGCAGTGAAGACATGGGGACTTTGCTCACTGCCACTGCTCACTGCTCACTGCCACTGCTCACTGCTCCCTGTTATGACCCTTTCCTGCCTTGCTGTCGACGACGAACCGCTAGCCCTTGGTCTGGTCTGTACGTTTATCGAACAAACACCTTTTCTGCATCTGGCCGGACGCTACAGCAACGCTATTGAAGCCCTTCGGGGATTGCATGAGCAGTCCGTTGATGTGTTGTTTTTGGACATTCAGATGCCCGACCTAACGGGTCTGGAACTGGCCCGCGTGCTCGATGCGGGTAACAACGGTCGCTCAGCCCCGCGTGTCATTTTCACAACGGCCTATAATCAGTATGCGCTGGAAGGCTACCGGGTAGATGCTCTCGACTACCTGCTGAAGCCTTTTAATTACGAAGAATTTTTGCGGGCAGCGCTAAAAGCACAGGCCTATTATGGGTTAGTTCGTCGCCCAACGGAACTGCTACCTGAACTGCCAACGATACCCATTGCTGCTACTCTTTCCGAACCCGAGAAAGAATACTTATTTCTGAAGGTCGAATACCAGTTAGTACGCATTGCGTTCGATGATATTCTGTACATAGAAGGGTTGAAAGACTATATCAAAGTGCATCTCAAAAGTACGCCAACCAAACCTGTTCTGTCGCTCACCAGCCTAAAAGCGTTGGAAGAGAAGCTTCCCCCACAGCGATTTATGCGGATACACCGGTCCTTTATCGTATCGCTCGATCAGATCACCGCCATCACCCGCAACAGCATCCAGATCGGTACGGTACAGATTCCAGTCAGCGATCAATACAAAGAATCCTTCAACCAGTTTCTGGCTAAGTGGATCTGAAACAGTGAATAGTTAGCAATCATTTACCCTCAACATCTAATGACTCACAACCCAACCCTGATTCGCGAGATCGCCAAGATGATCGACCACTCGCTTTTGCACCCAACCATGACCGACGCGGAACTCCGTGAAGGATGCGAAATCGCCAAAAAATACAATGTGGCTTCGGTCTGCATCAAGCCCTACGCCGTGCCAATGGCCGTTGAGTTGCTGGCAGGCACCGATGTGCTGGTGGGTACCGTAATCGGCTTTCCGGCGGGCAACAGTACCACAACGATAAAGGTCGCCGAAACTATTCAGGCTTGTAAAGACGGCGCTACCGAGATCGATATGGTTATCAACATTGGCAAGGCACTTGGAGAAGACTGGACTTATGTAAAGAATGAAATTCAGGCTGTTCACGAAGCCTGCAAAGCGCATGGGGCTATTCTGAAAGTAATTTTCGAGAATGACTTTATGCCCAATTCCACATTCATTATCAAGCTCTGCCAGATAGGCACGGAGGTGGGCTCCGAGTTTGTGAAAACCTCTACCGGCTATGGGTTTGTGAAGGGAAGCGATGGCAAATACAGCTACGAAGGAGCAACAATACCCCAGCTTCAGGTAATGATCGACAATGTGGGGCCAGGTATTCAGGTAAAAGCAGCCGGGGGTATCCGCACGCTCGATGGACTTCTGGCCGTGAAAGAAATGGGCGTGACCCGGTTGGGGGCCAGTGCCACGGCAGCTATCATGGAAGACGCATATCGCCGGTTTGGCGAAACGTTGCCCGGTGACGGAGATGCGAATGCCCCGCAGGCTACTATTGCCGAAGGGAAAGGCTACTAGCGGATCAAGTGGCTTTGTTGAAGCTGAACGGTTAAGCTATAGTAGCACTGGTTGTTCCGTTTTTACCCCTTTACTCCATTCCCCCCTCCTCCCTTTTCTCCCTTCTTTTATGTTAAATCTTGGCTTTGTGTCAGCAATTCTGGCCCACTATGATCTCAACAGTGTTTTGAAATTTGCCTCGGAACACAAATTCAAATGTGTTGAAGTGATGTGCTGGCCTACCGAGAACGCCGGCACCCCGGAACGCGATACCAGACGTTATGCTGGCGTGACACATATCGACGTTAACAATCTCGATGTTAGCCACGTCAAGGGGCTAACGCACCAGTACGGCGTGTCGATTTCGGGACTTGGGTATTATCCAAACCCCCTTGACGCTGACCCTGAAAAGGCTGAGTTTTATCGCGAACACATCAAACAGATTATCCGGGCAGCGGCCAAACTGGGCATCTCGGTAGTGAACACGTTTATCGGCCGCAACCCGGCACTAAACATGGCCGACAATCTCAAGCTTTTTGCTGAGCACTGGCCCGCTATTGTAAAAGTAGCCGAAGAAAACAATGTGAAAATCGGTATTGAAAACTGCCCGATGTGGTTCTCGAACGACGAATGGCCGGGCGGTAAAAACCTCGCTACCACCCCCGCCGTCTGGGACCGAATGTTCGAAATTATTCCCTCCCGAGCCTTGGGCCTTAACTACGATCCCAGCCACCTGATTTGGCAAATGATGGACGAGGTTCAACCCATATATAACTACCGCGACAGGCTCCACCATATTCACCTCAAAGACGTAAAACTATATCGCAACAAGCTGAACCACGTGGGTATCATGGCCAATCCGCTCGAATACCATTCGCCCAAGCTGCCCGGCCTTGGCGATGTACGCTGGGGGGCTTTTTTCGCAGCCCTCACCGACGTTCGCTACCGCGGGCCAGTGTGCATTGAGGTGGAAGATAAAGCGTTTGAAGGAAGTCCCGACGATGTAATGACCGCCATTCTGACCGCCCGGAATTACCTGAGTCAGTTTCTGGTGTTGTAGTGGGTCAAAAAAGGTAATGGTTTGATAAAGGACGGGGTGCGTTACTTTCGGTAACTCTCCGCGTCCGAAACGGACATCATTACCCCTACCATTATGGACGTGTCTAAAGTTTCTTCACTTATTACCACCTACATTACGCTGTACGGTGGCAAGGTTTTGCTGGCCATCATTACTCTCATTGTTGGCTTGTGGGTAATTGGTCAGCTAACGCGGCTGCTAGGCAGCATCATGACCAATCGGCACGTTGACCGCGACGTACAGCCGTTTCTGCTATCGCTCGTCAGTGGATTGTTACGGGTGCTGCTGTTGTTGAGCGTAGCCGGGATGCTGGGCATCGAAACCACCTCGTTTGTGGCCGTTGTGGGCGCGGCAGGGTTGGCTGTGGGGTTTGCGTTACAGGGTAGCTTGGCCAACTTCGCCGGGGGCGTGTTGATTCTGGTATTCAAACCCTACCGGGTCGGCGACCTCATCAATGCGCAGGGTTTCACCGGAAATGTGGAAGCGATTCAGATTTTCAACACCATCCTGAACACCCTCGACAATCGGACGATTATTCTGCCCAACGGCCCCTTATCCACCTCGCCTATCACCAATATTTCGGGAAAAGGGCTAATCCGGGTCGATCTGACGTTTGCGGCTGGAAACCAGAATAAATTAGACGACACGATGGCCTCGCTCCGGCGGGTGGTGGCGGCCTGCCCCACGGCCCTCACCGACCGGGCGCACGACGTGTTGGTGAACCATGTCTCCGCCGACGCTATTCTGTTCGATGTACGGGTTTGGTCTCACCCCGACCACTACTGGGATACGTACTATTTTATGCAGGAGAATGTGATCCGTCAATTCGGTGTGGATGGCATCAAAGGAGCCGAGAAAGTGCAGTTGATGATCAATTCCTAAGCTAATTTTTAAGCACTTGCAACAGGCCGGTTGAAGGGTAACAACCCCTCGACCGGCCTGTTGCATTATAGTTTAGTACCAAATTTGCCCTATCAACAGCTTTACAATTTAATAAATCGGTCAAACCACGTGTGGGTTTAAAGATGAGGTTTTCACCATCCAAACCGGCAACTGGAACAACCTGGTCATCTGGAACGTAAGCCGCCTGCCGCAACCTGGGGGCGGCTCAAGCACGCCGTGACGCTTCCGGCGGGGCTTCGGCCACCTGCAACGCTCCTCTACGACCCGGTAAGCAAACTGAATTACGAAGCGGGCGGGCGGTTGGTGCTTGAGTTGTAGCGATTCGATCATTCACTCTCTCCTATTTTTTGGCGGTTAGGCCTATGGAAAAATAAGTTCTAACCGTTTTTTAATAGTCATAGTAGCAGACCTTTTCAACCCATCAACGCGACACCAAATAGGCAAACAATACCGTAGCCAGGATTGGGAAAATATGCCTTTTGCGTGTAAGTTGAGCATTATTTCTTGGTTTATGCAGGCAAGTATGCCGTTGAAGTACATACTTCTTTTGTTCCAACCTAGACAACGTATTTTAAACAAAAACAGGTGTTAACAGCTATCATTCCCTGTTCTGTTTAAAACTTTTCTTGAAGACTGAAACAAATAACGTCAACACTTAATTACATTTGACACGGCCACAAGGCCAATTTGTACTTATTTAATTCACTAACTTTTACGCCTAAAACTAATGGATTTATCACAATTACCAACCCTGCTGCTGGTTGGAGAACTACGTGCCGGGGATTTTGTCGGGTTCACCTTCTTTTCAGGTTACATGGCCATGTTTGCTGCCTCGATCTTCTTCTTTTTGGAGCGGTCGCAGGTAGATGGTCACTGGAAAACGTCGCTCACGATTTCGGGCCTGATTACCATGATCGCGTCAGTGCATTATTTCTACATGCGGGATCAGTACTTGGGCAGCGGACAATCGCCCACGGAGTTTCGCTACATCGACTGGACCCTAACGGTTCCGCTGATGTGTGTGGAGTTTTACCTCATCATTAAGCCATTTGGTGCAAAAACCAGCACCATGTGGAAGTTGATCGGCTATTCGGTCTGGATGCTGGTATTCGGCTACGTAGGGGAGTCAATCGACCGCGAGCACAGTGCTGTGTGGGGTGCCGTATCCACTATCGGCTACGTCGGCATTCTGTATGAAATCTACCTCGGCGACGTAAAGAAAATCGCCGAAGCCTCGCGCGATGCTGCTACTCTGAAGGCGGTTTCACTGCTACGCTGGTTTGTGTTGGTTGGCTGGGCCATTTACCCAATTGGCTTTATGCTCATTCCGGGCGGTTTGTTAGGTGGTCTAAATCTGAGCATTGACCTTGTGTACAACATTGGTGATGCGATCAACAAAATTGGCTTCGGTCTGGTGGTTTACTCCGCTGCCATCGCCAACTCCCGCAGCCATTTCGAGGCTCCCGTTCAGCGCGTTGGCCAACGCGAAGCAGCAGAAAAGGTTTAATTAGGCATGCTCAAAGCCACCCGGCCGTGTTGCCGGGTGGCTTTGTTATGAACTACAAGGTCAAAATCCCGCTGAACGACTATGCAAACCAAGCAACTCCAACGAATTATGGCAACACCAACTTATCTGACTATTGGGTTGGGCCTTGTACTGGTGGGCTGGCAGACAGTGGCTGGCGCGCTACCAGAACTGGCTCAGTCGCTGGTGTTTGCCGGATTTTTGGTGGGGGCCGGTATTCCACACGGTGCGCTGGATCACCTGATCGACCGTGAAACGGCTACACGACAGGGCAAACAATTTTCGTTTGGGTATTTTCTGGCCAAATACGTATTTACGATAGCCCTGTTTGCCGTGACATGGCTGGTGGTTCCCGCCTTCAGCTTCGTGGTATTCCTGCTCTGTTCCGCCTGGCACTTTGGCGAAACTGATATTGAATGTGTTCCTCTGACATTGCCCTGGACCCTCACCCGGTTTGTGGCTGGGGGATTTGTATTATCCTTTCTGCTACTCACCCACGCTGATGAGGTAACACCCATTCTCGAACGCATCGTTCAAAACCATACCCTCACAATGCGTGTGTGGCAAGGAGCTGCGCGGGGTTCCTGGTTGGTCTGGTTGGGTCTGGGACTATTTACCTGTTTTCTGTTTGGGGCGGCCATGTTGTTCAACCCCGTCCCAATCAATTGGTCTCGGTTGGCCCGATTGGGGGCCGTGCTGGGGGTTAGTTATTGGTTGCCGTTACCGCTTGCCTTCGCATTGTATTTTGGCGGCTGGCACTCCCTCAGTTCGTTTGAGACCATCTACAGCTATCTTAGGAGAACTCATTACAGTACACAAACTAACAGGCAAATATGGTTAAAGTCGCTGCCATTTACTGGCCTGGCTCTGATCTCATTAATCTTGTTTGCCTGGTGGTGGCGGCAATACACCCCCCATTGGGACCCACTGCCACTACTGTTCATTTTTATCTCCCTTATCACTCTTCCCCACCTGTCGGTGATGCACGGTATGAACAGCCGGGCCAGTTAATCGTAACTTTATTTGCCCCAGATTTTTCCAGCGGTTAGGTTTGCGTTTTGCACAAGTCTAACTGCTTTTTATATGCCCCACTCACTACGCTTTCTGCTTGTTTTACTGATTTTGCCCGCCACGCTGCTGGCTCAATCAACCAGCTATTTTTTCCCAAAAGTCACCGAGCCGTTCAACGCTCAGATTCCAACGCCGGAGCAGTTTTTGGGCTACCCGATGGGAACCCACCACACTCGTCACGATCAGATGGTATCGTATTTCCGTGAACTGGACCGTTTGTCCGACCGCGTGACGATGCAGACGTTCGGACAAACGTATGAGTACCGCCCCCTCGTGATGCTCACCGTGACCAGCCCCGCCAACCACGCCCAACTCGAAACCATCAAAAAACTACACCGGCAGCAGGCTACGCAGACCGTGGGCGAAAAAGTACCCCTGATTGTTCAGTTCGGCTATAACGTGCACGGCAACGAGCCCTCGACCATGGAAGCTGCCATTCTGACGGCCTATTACCTCACCGCTTCGGAAAGCCCCGAAACCCGCCAGTGGCTCAACGACATGGTTGTGTTTGTGGACCCCTGCCTCAATCCCGATGGTCGCGAGCGGCATACTAACTGGGCCAACATGCACAAAGCCACGCCTTTCGTTGCAGACCCGCTCGACCGCGAACACAACGAGGTTTGGCCGGGTGGCCGCATGAACCACTACTGGTTCGACCTGAACCGCGACTGGTTCCTGGCGATTCATCCCGAAAGCCAGGCCCGGCTGAAATTCTTTCACGAGTGGCAACCGTATGTGGTAACAGACCACCACGAGATGGGTACCAACCAGACGTTTTACTTCGATCCCGGCAAGAGTTCGAGCAACAACCCGATTGTGCCGAACGCGCTGTACAACGGGCTGTACCCCAAATTCTCGGCCCATTTTGCCAATGCTTTCGACCAGTTGCAGTCCCTGTATTTCACAAAAGAACGGTTTGACAAATTGTATCCGGGCTACGGCTCCGACTATGTCAATTTCTACGGCGGCATTGGTTTCCTGTTCGAGCAGGCCAGTTCGCGGGGACATTTGCAAGAAACCACCACCATTCCGATCACCTTTGCGTTCACCATTCGCAACCATGTTACGGCGGGCCTGACTACGCTTAAAGGCGCAATGGCCGAACGGGTCAATCTCATTGCCTATCGGCAGGAGTTTTACCGCATACAAACCGCCGAAGCCAAAGCCAATCCGGTGAAAGCGTATATTTTTGGCGATGCCGCCGACCTCACCCGCACCCAGGCGATGGCAACTAAGATGGCCCGGCACAATATTGTGTATCACGAATTGGCCAGCGACCAAACCGTTGGCGGGCGCATATTCCAAAAAGGGTCGGCTTATATTGTCCCCACCGACCAACCGGCACGTTTGATGGTCCGGTCGTTTTTTGAGAAAGAGATCACCTTTACCGACAGCCTTTTCTACGACGCTTCGGCCTGGTCGGTGGCCCACGCGTTCAATATGCCCTATGCCGAACTAAAGGCCGTGCCGGGCTTGGGAGCGCTCGTTTCGGGGCCGCTTGTGCGGGTAGCCACGCCAGTCACCCAAAGCCAGTACGCCTACGCCCTGCCCGCAACGGACTACAACATTCATCAGGCCGTGTACCAGTTGCAACAGGGAGGGGCCATTGTACAAACAGCCTTCACGCCCGCCAGAGCCACCATCGGCGGCAAGCAAACGACCCTCAGCTACGGCACCATGATGGTTCCGGTGCAGCAGCAATACCTCCGGCCCGACTCCCTGTACCGGCTCGTGCAGCGCGTCAGTCGCCAAACGGGCGTGGAGGTTAGGCCCCTCACGACAGGCTTTAGTACGGGAGGGGTTGACGTAGGTAGTGGAGCCAACCGGACCCTGACAACCACGCGGGCAGCCATGCTCGTGGGTCAGGGGGTGTCAGCTTACGAAGCCGGCGAAATCTGGCACCTGCTCGACCAGCGCATCGGTATGCCCATCACCAAAATTGATGTGGCAGCTTTTGGGCGAGCTAATCTGAGTCGCTACAACACGCTCATAATGGTGTCAGGCCAGTATAATTTAGACCCAGCTACCACAAATCGAATCAAGCAGTGGGTGCAACAGGGTGGCACGCTCATTACGCTCAAGACAGCTTCGGAATGGGCTATTCGCCAGGGATTCACGAAGGAGAAACTGGTAAAAGCCGATACCACCAAAACCACTACCCGGCTCGACTACGCTGAAGCAGAAAATGTGGAAGGTGCCAAAGCTATTGGTGGGGTGATCCTCTCTGCCGACCTCGATATTACCCACCCGTTAGGCTTCGGCTTTTCGGAACGGACCATCTCGGTCTATCGAAACGGCAAAACATTTTTGCAACCGAGCCAAACGCCCTATAACACAGTTGTGCAATACAGTGCAACGCCCAAAATCGGGGGCTATATTGCCAAAGAGAACCTACGTAAAGTAGCCAAAACGGCCGCCGTGCTGGTTGCGCCCGAAGGCGCAGGTCGGGTGGTTCTGTTTGCTGATAATCCGAATTTCCGGGCGTTTTGGTACGGTACCAATAAGCTCTTCCTGAACGCGCTGTTTATGGGAAGCATTATTACGGTGCCGAGCGTGGAAGGAAATGAATGAATCTTTTTGAGTGATTGAGTGAAAAGCACCCGGTGAGATTTCGCTCAATCACTCAATCACTCATTCCCTCAATGGATTACCTTTGCCCTATGATTGAATTAGGACGAACAAATCGGTTGCAGGCTCTCCGAATGACGAGCGTAGGTATGTTCCTCGGCCACTCATCGGGCGAAGATGTGCTGTTGCCCAACAAATACGTACCGGAAACGCTGGCCGTTGACGATTTCATTAACGTTTTTGTTTATACCGACTCCGAGGACCGCATTATTGCCACCACCCTCCTGCCCCTGCTGGAGCGCGACGAGTTTGGGGTGTTGAAAGTGGTGTCGGTCACAAGTTTCGGGGCTTTTCTGGATTGGGGTCTCGAAAAAGATCTGCTCGTGCCCCACCGCGAACAGGCCGAGCCAATGGAAATCGGGCAGTCGTATCCGGTCTATGTCTACTACGATAAAACCACCGACCGGCTCGTTGGCTCTACCAAAATCAACAAGTTCCTGGAAGAAGGCGAAATGCCCGATCTGGAAGTAGGCGACGAAGTAGGTTTATTGGTCTATGAGCGCACCGACCTGGGACATAATGTTGTAGTAAACAACCGGTATCGGGGACTGATCTATGCCAGCGAAACGTTCCGTGTTCTTCGCCCTGGCGACCAGATTCAGGGGTACGTGGAGCATATTCGCGACGATTTTCGCATCGACATCCGCTTGCAAAAAGCTGGTTATGAAAAAGTAGAGCCAAACGCCCAACTTATCTTAGACAAGCTCGAACAGTCGAATGGGTTCCTGCCCCTGACCGATCACAGCGATCCGCAAGTCATTTATCGAATGCTCGAAATGAGTAAAAAAACGTTCAAACAAGCCATTGGCGCACTCTACCGCGAGCGCCGAATTGTGCTTGAAGAAAAGGGAATCAGGTTGGTATAAGGTTTCAATGGCTGCGCCGTTTCAAGTTTCAGTAATTACAACCAGAAACCAGAAACGGCGCAGCTAATGAAACGGAGCAGCCATGAGACAGCGCAGCTAATGAAACCCTAAACTAATTATTTAAAAACCTCCTCCACCGGGTCCCCAATGCACGCGCTCGGCTCTAAAATTCCCAACAGGGCACAAATGGTGGGGGCAATATCGGCAATACGGGTTCGGCGGAGCGTCTGACCGGGTTTAATCCCCCAGCCATAGAGTAAAAACGGTACGTGAGTATCGTAGGAGTAGGTTGAACCGTGCGTGGTTCCCTTCGAACGCCCTTCGAACCAGCCCGCCTGCAACAGTACGTAAAAATCGCCACTCCGATTCGGATGAACGATATTTCGGAACAGGATGGCCAAGTTTTCGGGTAAGGCCTCGTCACCCAAACGGTGCAGGTTCACCAGATTGATAACCCCCCTTTGTTTCAGTAAAGCCCGCTTGATTACACGATAAGCATCGTCGAGCGAAATTTTCTTTTCGGCCAGCAGGTCATGGTTCATATAGATCTGCTGATTAAAGTAGGAAAGTGTCCATTGACCAGGTCCATAGGCATCCGTCAGCGCCTTTTTTACCCCTTCGCTCACCTCCCCACTCGCTTTCACGTCGGCAGGAATCCGGTACGTTTTGGCAAAACCCGGAATATCGGCCACTCCGTGATCTGCCGAGAGAAAAGCCAGCCAGGCACCCTTGCCAACGGTTGCATCGAGTTGAGCAAACAGATCAGCCAATTGACGGTCGAGCCGGATGTAATTGTCTTCCGTTTCAATGGAGTAAGTCCCGAACGAGTGACCAATATAATCGGGCGACGAAAAACTCACGCACAGCAAATCGGTGATGTCGTCTTGCCCTAGCTGTTCCCCTTTCAAAGCCGCTAGTGCAAACTCTTTGGTCAATGCATCGCCAAACGGACTGGTACGCAATACTTCGAACTTGCTCATGCCAGCCACTGTCACAAACTCATGCGGAAAAACTGCCTTTGGCTCACCGGGTAAAGAAGCTTCAAATGGCTGATCGTCGGCTGAGCTTTCAGTGTATTTGTCCAGAGGTAGTACTGTTTCCCATTTCTGCTTTGCGTATTGCTCCGGGAAACGTTTAGCGTTGAAATCCTGAGCCCACTGGGGTAAATCGTTGCGATAGAATGTGCTGGTAATCCAGTTGCCCTCTTTCGAGTCGAACCAGTAGGCCCCATCAGCCGCGTGGCCAGCGGGCAAAATCGACCCCCGATCTTTTAGGGCAATGCCCACCACTTTGGCTCGACCATCGGTAGCGAGTTTGAGTTGATCGCCAATAGTTGTTGCGAGCATATTTCGGGGCGACATGTGACCTGCTGTGCCGGTCGCGCCCACCGTTTCCACGGTCGTGTCTTCGGCGCAATAAACTAAACGGCCAAGGTTACGGTCATAAAATTCGTTACCTACAATACCGTTCAGAGCTGGTGCCGAGCCGGTGTAAATAGCTGCGTGGCCGGGCCCGGTGTAAGTGGCCGCGTAATGGTAATGATTATTGCGGCAGTTGAAGCCTTCGTCCATCAACCGACGGAAACCGCCCGTTGAGTACTTGTCGTAATACCGATACAAATAGTCGTACCTCATCTGATCGATTACAATACCAACAACTAGTTTTGGGTGGTTGGGCAAACCGGCTTTGCGGACAACCGATACAGCCGTCTGACTTGTGGGAGCAACCTTGCTGGGTTGTGTTACCTGGTTGCGGGGTTGGGCATAAATCGAAAAAGAAACGGGAAGCAGAAAAACCGCCCAAACCAGGCGTTGAAGGCTAAAATAGTGCATAGTGGTTAGAGATTCAGCCCAAATGTACGAACAAAATATCACCCCAATTTTTTCTTAACTTTACCAAATAAAGCCAACTATCTCATGCAAGCTTACACCGCCGAACGCCTATACACTGTTGAGGAGTATTTGGTGATGGAGGAAGCCTCCGAAATCAAGCACGAATACATGGATGGCCGCATTATTGCGATGGCCGGCGGAACCCTCGAACATAGTTCTGCGGGTGGAAACGTCTATGCTGAATTGCGAAATGCCCTCCGCAAAAAATCGTGCAAGCCCTACAACAGCGATACGGCCATTGCCATTTCTCACGGCAAATACACCTATCCTGATGTAAGTGTAGTGTGTGGCAAACCAGAGGTATGTCCCGTTAATCCACGCGCACCTAAAAATCCGATATTGATTGTGGAGGTAATCTCCAGCTCGACAGGCAACTATGACCGGGGCGAAAAATTTGCTCTGTACCGCCAGATTCCTAGCTTTC
>Ga0105048_10003368_pt1 | contig 26191 bp, 25 predicted proteins | sample MAT05_FD_78382 | JGI IMG/M metagenome (GOLD analysis project Ga0105048, IMG submission 78382) | Freshwater microbial communities from Lake Fryxell liftoff mats and glacier meltwater in Antarctica - MAT-05 | ecosystem: Environmental > Aquatic > Freshwater > Ice > Liftoff microbial mat | place...
CCAGCCGGGTCTTCGAGCGGCAGCTGCGAGCGGCGAGCGATCTGTTCAAGGCGACTCCGGCCGACGTGACCAAGCGCATCGAGACCAACCAGAAATTGGTGAAGGAGCTGGAGAAGAAGCTCGAGAACCTCCAGGTCAAAGCGCAGAGCGGCGGCAGCGGTGGCGGCGCTGCCGAGAGCATTCAAGACATCAACGGCATCAAGGTGCTGACCCGGGTGGTCGATGAGGCTGACGCCAACCTGCTCAAGCAGCTCTCTGACAAGTTCCGCGAGCAGTTCAAGTCGGGGATCATCGGGCTCGGTGGCACCACCAGCGATGGCAAGGCGGTGATTCTGGTCACCGCGAGCGATGACGTGATCAAGAAGGGGTTCAAGTCGGGCGACGCGATGCGGGTGATGGCCAGCGAGGTCGGCGGCAAGGGTGGAGGCAAGCCTGAAAGCGCGCAGGGTGGCGGCACTGACCCGACGCGCATTCCGCAGGCGTTCGAGAAGCTCTTCGAGCTCGTTCGCAGCCGGTGACTCGCCGGGTCTTGATCGCGATGGGCCTCGCCTTCGCCACTGGCGTCGCGGTGGCGATCGGGTACGTGAAGCTTCGGCTGACTGACGGGCCAGAGGCTGATCTGCGCGATGAGGTCGAGGCCAAGCTGGGCCTGCTGCCGCAGCACATCGTCGAAGGCGGCGCGCCGTCGAGCACCTGCCCTGATCAGCCGCGGCATGAGCTGGTGCCGAGCGTCGAGCTCGACGACCTGCAACAGCGCTCGAGCGATTGGCGCTTTCTGGCCGACGAGCACATGGCCGGGCTGCGCACCACGCGTGACGTGACCGCCGCGGAGGCAATCAAGGCGGCCAGGCGCCTGGTGGTCTTCGCTGCTCCAGCGGCGGCGAAGCAGCTGCCGACGGCAACAATGAACGGGCACTTTCGAGGGCTGATGCTGTTGGTCGAGCTCGAGAGCGGCGCAGTGCTTTGTGGTCAGCCGATCGCCATCGAGGCGCCACTCGAGGGGTTTCGCGACGTCTTCAGAGAGCAAGCGCTGCTGACCGCTCAGTCGCGGGGAGTACGGGTCGGCCTGCCAGACACCCGGCCTCACCGAAAGCCGAAACCGTGACCCGCCCGCCGCCAGTCGGGAGGCGCGATGGGCTTACGTGAATCAGCACGGAGTTGATGAAGAGTCTCGACAGCCGGGCAGGTAACCCCGCGCCGCTATTCAGCCTTCTCGAGAGCCTCGAGCCGGTTCGCGCGCGCTTTCGAAGGCTGTCGAGTCTGGAGCTCACGCAGCACCGACACCGCGTCAGCCCGTCGACCCAGTGTCACCAGCACCTCCGCGTACTTCTCGCGCCAGTCAGGAGCCCACGAGATGCGGGTGCACGCATCGAGATCAGCTGCCTCGGCCTCGAGGCGACCCAGCTCATGCAGCAGCGTCGACCGGTAGCACAGCGCTCCGGCCGCATGAAACGTGGTGAACACCTGCCGCCGAAGGCCTGAGTGCTCACCCATCAGCCGTCGAAGCTCCGGCTTGGCGGCCCGCGAGATGAATTCGTCAACGCGCTGAGCATCACCGAACAGCGTGGTTACCGCCGCAGTAGTCATCTCGAGCGCCGGCTCGAGCTGTCGGCGGTCTTTGAGTTCACGCGCGGCACCGAGCAACCACTCGACGTTCTCGGGGTCAGCCTCGACAATGGCCGTGGCGAGCGTCGCGTCGCTGCGCCAGTTCGGCAGCTCCAGCGTGGTCAACCCTGCCAGCACCACGAACGTGCCGACCCACACTGCCCAGTGCACCGTCGGCTTGAGGGCGTGACCCACCAGGCCAGCGACGCCCACCAGCGGCAGAATCAACCGATACGGTGCCAGGGCCAGATTGAGCGGCACCACATTGAGCACCGGCAACACCGTCAGGCTCGACCAGAGCCAGAACACCAGGGCGCTTTGTCGCCGCAGCCGATACCCGAGCGCGAGCCACAGCGCGACGCCAGTCACCGCCACCAGCACCTCGTTGGCTTCGAACCCGCCCCATGGCGCCGCGGTGATTCGATGAAGTGTCGTCGGCAGCGGCAGCACCAGCAGCTTGATTGAATGCGCGATGGTGCGCGTCACCACCGAGAGGTGATCAACCGTCGACCACTGCGGGTCGATGGGCGGCGCGCGCTCCAAGAGCGACCTGCTGATGCTCGCCCACACCGCTGCGATGACCACGGCTCCAGGCAGCGCCACGGCGAGCGCGCGCACCTGCTTCTGAAACAGCAACGGCAGCAGCAACACCAGCGGCAGGGTCTGCTCCTTTGAGAACGCCGCCAGCGCCCAGGCCGCGAGGCCCACGCCCAGCCAGCCCCACTTGATCGCAGCAGAGCGCACCGACCACACCCAGGCCCCCACCGCCAGCGCGGCGAACAGCGTCGGCAGCAGGTCGGCTCGCCCGGTGACCCACGCCACCGCGCTGGTCTGAATCGGGTGCAGCCCGACGATCAACGTCGCCAGAACCGCCCGGTGGTTCAGAGCGCCGAAGCAGGCGACGAACAACAACAGCAGGCTCACCAGCATCGCGGCATAGAGCAGCAGGCTCTGCAAGTGCATCACCCGCTCGGCCTTGAGCGGGTCGCGGTCGGCCATCGCGTAGCCCTCGGCCATCGAGGCGGCGAACACCGGCCGGTAATACGTACCGCTGGTGGGCACCGCGAAGCAGGAGGCCAGGCCCTCGCAGCCCAGGTTCTTCTGCACCAGCGAGTCGATGTCGTCCCACACCAGTTGATACGAGAGGGCTGGCGACTGAACCGCGAGGCACGCCGCAATCACCAGACCCGCTAGCACCCGAGGCGGCATTGCCGGGGTCTTACCTCAATCGTGGTAGACCTCCGCTTTCGCATGCGCCGCGCGCTCGTCATCAGCCTCCTCGCGCTCTGCGCGTGCGGTGCCCTCTCGGTGCCGAAGACCGATTCGGGCATGCTCATCACCGGTCGCGACGGTGCCATCGTCGACGGCGGGCAGACCCACCCGGGCGACGCAGCCACGACCGTCGTCGATGCCGGCGGCGAGAGGGTCGACGCAGGGCCGCAGTTCAGGTGGTCGCAGTACAGCTTCGACGCCACGCCCCCGACGCCTCCCATTGCGTTTCGGGTGGTGGGCTTGACCCAGCGCGACGGCGGTGAGCTGTGGGTTGCCCTTGGTGACAGCCTCGTCTACCGCGCTCTGCCAGGCGAATTCGTGCTCAAGAGGGTCGGTCTCTTCTCGACCTCCACCGCGGGTGACGTGGTGGGTCTCTTCTCGACCTCCCGAGAGGTCTTCGTGGTGCGCGAAGACCGGATGCTCTCGTGCAGTTCGCCCTGCGCCACGTTCGCTGACTTCACTCCGGTCTTCACCTTCCCCTCGACCACCGAAGGGGCGGCCGGTTGCGGCTCTGCCGAGCGCGCGTACGTCGTCTCGCGGTTAGGCGGCACCACCGCGCTCCATCTGAAGACTGGGGTGGGCGTGTTTCAAGAGGTCACCGCCAGCCTGCCCACCACCTTCGGCTTCAGCTGCACTGCCTTCGGCGATTCGGTCTTCGTGGTGGGCACCTCGGCCATCGCCATTCGCAGCGGCAGCGGCGCCATCTCCAGCGAGAGCATCACCGCTGACCACGGTGTTTCCTGGCGCTCGGTGGCGGTCACTCCCACCGGCGGGGTGGTGGTGGGGTTCGGGCAGGGCGGCGAGGTCGCGCGGCGCAGTGGGTCGACCTGGGCCAGCCTCACCGCACTCCCGTTCGCCAACGACCTGCTCGGCTTCAGCACCGTGCTGGCGCTGGGCGACGACTCGTTTCTGCTCGCCGGCGCCCCAAGCACGGCCCAGCGAGGCTCACCGCTCTACGAAACGAAAGGCGCGAGCTTTGCGCCGCTCAAGACGCCCTTGCCCAGCGTCACCATCGACCGAGGCCTGGCCATCGGCCCCGATGAATTGGTGGTCGCGGGCTCGCTCAGCGGCTTCGGCTCGTACTTCATCGCACGCGGCGTTCGCGAATAACCAGGCGGGCGCCCACAGGTGAACACATCGACCGAAGCGTGACGACCCCGCAGAACCCGTGTAGGTCTCCAGCCCGTGCGTTTCTCGCTGCTCACTCTCGTATGGCTCACCGCATGCCCTGCTCAAAAGCAGGCGGCTGCCATCAACGAGAATGACCCCCTGGTGCGAAAGCTCCAGGCAGAGCAGGCCCGGTTGTCGCAGCCGGCCCCCCCGTCGCAACCCGACCTGTTGGCCAAGGCTGCCATCGCCGACGAGCAGCCCACGGTGCTCCCGGCGCCGAGCACCGGGCAGATGCACTTCGGTGACGTGCTGTTCAAGGTGAAGCGCCTCGAGCAATCGCACACCGTCAAGGGCGAGCAGCTCTCGCTGACCACCGCCGAAGCGTTTCTCAAGCTGACCCTCACCGCCGAAGCGAGCCGCTCACAGGGCTTCGACCTCTCGGGCACCACCCTCGAGATGGGCGCAGAGGTGCACGCCATCGATTCGACCGCGCAGCGGGTGGGCCATGGCAGCGACCTGGTGGCCACCGTCGGCCCCGAGCCCCGCGACCTGGTGCTGTACTTCGAGCTGCCCGCGGCCTCGGTGAAGCCGGGGCTGAAGCTCTTGTTGCGCTCGGCCGACGCCACCGCGGAGCTGGCGCTTCAATGAGCACTCCGCCTCCCGACAAGCGGGTGCCGCTTCGCATTCGGCTGCCCTTCGCGACCGAAGACGAGTTCATCGAGAAGTACGGCCAGCATGTGGCGCGCGGCGGCATCTTTATCGCCACCAAGAGCACCAAGCCCGAAGGCACTGCGGTCTCGTTCGACCTGATTCTCACTGACGGCACCAAGCTGATGCGAGGTGAGGGGTCGGTGCAGAAGCTCTCGACCGACGAGCAGCCCGGTCGCAGCGGCATGTTGGTGCGCTTCGAGCGCGTCGATGCGCGAACCAAGGCGTTGATCGACCGCATCATCGCGTTGCGCGCGGGCGTGACCAAGCTGGAGGCCCCGGTCATCGCTCCCTCGGCGCCCGAGCCGCCCGCGCCGAAGCTGTCGCCACCGGCGACGCTGAAGAAGGGCGCCAAGCTGCTCGCCGACGACGTGGTGCTCGGCATCGATCTCGGCACCACCACCTGCCGCGCGGCGATCTTCGTCGATGGAGCAGCCCGGCTGATCACCATTCCCTCCGAGCGGGGCGTGGCGATGCCGTCGATCATCGCCTACGACCCGGCGCGCGCGAAGCTGCTCATCGGCAGCGCGGCCAAGCAGTACCGCGTCGATCACCCCGAGAGCGCGGTGTCGGGCTTCAAACGGTTAATGGGCCACCGCGCCCGCTCGAAGAAGATCAAAGAGCTTCGGCAACGCTTCTACTTCACGCTCGAGCCTGACCCCGAGGGCGACGTGGGCGCCGAGCTCGGTGGCCGGGTGTATTCGATGGCCGAGCTGGCCGCTGAGCTGCTGCGAGAGCTCAAGAACGCCGCGCAAGAGACGCTCGGCCGCGAGCTGAGCCGCTGCGTGATGTGCGTGCCTGCCTGGTACAACGATCACCAACGCTCCGCCGTGCTCACTGCGGCTCGTCTGGCCGGGCTCGAGGCCCTTCGGGTGCTCAACGAGCCCTCGGCCGTGGCCCTGGCTTTCGGGTTCGGCCGCGGCTTGGCGCGCAAACGGGTGCTGGTCTACGACCTGGGCGGCGGCACCTTCGATGCGTCGGTGGTCGAAATCACCGGCGACGACCTCGAGGTGGTCAGCACCGGCGGTGACAACTTTCTGGGCGGGCTCGACTTCGATGAGCGCCTGGCCGACGCGATCATCTCCACGCTGCCTCCCGGGCCCAAAGAGCGGCTGATCGCCTCGCGCATGATCGTCGAGCGGGTGCGCGGCGCGGCCGAGGTGGCGAAGATCTCGCTCTCTGATCGCACCGAGTCTCCAGTGCGCCTGCCGTTCGCCACCACCGATGACGCGGGCCAGCCGATGGCACTGCGGGTCGACGTCGAACGCTCCTTTCTCGAGCACGCCACCAAAGACCTGGTCGACCGAACCGCCGAGGTGACGCAGGTGGTGCTCGAGACCGCCAACCTCTCACCCCAGAGCCTCGACGAAGTGCTGATGGTCGGAGGCCAGAGCCGTGCCCCCGCGGTACGGCGCCGGCTCAACGCGATGCTCGGCCGCGAAGCACGCAGCGACGTCGACCCGCAGGGCGCAGTGGCGCTGGGCGCGGCGCTGCTCGGGCACGCGATGGTGATGCGCGAGCGCGGCAAGCAGGGGGTCTCGCTTTCCGAGGTGCTCTCTGCGCCCATCGGCGTGGCCGTCAAAGGCGGAGCGATGCGCCGGGTGCTCGAGCGCAATACCCGTTTGCCGGCCGAGAAGACGCTGCAGGTGCCGGTGCAGGCCAACGTGCCGGTGTCGATTGCGGTGTTTCAGGGCTCGAGCGCGCGGGCTGACGAGAATGACTACCTGGGCGCCATCACCGCTGTCGCCGATCGCGCTGGTGACTTGTCGCTGCGCTTCTCGGTGACCGCCGATGGCCGGCTCACCCTCTCGGCCACCACGCCCACCGGCAAGAACGTCGAGATGACCTTCGCGACCACCGAAGCCTCCGACGAGGTGCAGGCCAAGCTACTCGCTGAAGCGCCGCTGCCCGGTGAAGAAGACGTGAAGGCCAAGGGCCTGCTCACCGGCATCAAGCGCCTCTTCGGCCGCTCGTCTTAACCCGGCGACGCCCCAGCTGCCCATTCTGAGCCCACTATCTCGTGTCAGAGCTTGAGCGCCTTCTCGACCTTCTCGAGGCTGTACGAGTCGGGGCCGTAGCGGCCCAGAATCACGTTCGAGGCATCGATGAGAAAGGGGCCGTGATTGCCGACCCGCAGCGCGTAACCCGCCTCGGGCTTCTCGACGACCAGCTCGGTGGTCTTCGGCCCGTGCAGCACCCGCTTCACCTTGAGCTTCACTTTCTGCGATGGCGACTTGGCGCCGGTCGAGGTCGCTCCGGGGCGGGCGTGCACCTTGGGCGTCGCGGGGCCGATCGACAGCACCTCGATGACCTCGGCGTCGACGACCAGCACCGCGTCGGGCAACACGTCTTCGATGGGTTCAGGAGGAATGGCCATGGCTTGGCTTGTATCACTGGCACTTCTTCGAGACGCGATGCTCGACGAAACCCTACAGCTCGAAGCGATTGAGGAACATCGCGGGGTCGCTCTGACTGGCGAAGGCGGCCTCGACAGCCCTCGCCGGCGACCGACCGCTGGCGGCGACCTCGGCCAACGGCGCGAGCAGCGGCAGGTCGAGCGGGTCGAGGCGGCGGAGGCCCCGCGCGGCGATCTCCACGAATTCGCGGGCGTAGTCGGCCAGGGCGCCCGCGCCCAGCTTCGCCTCCAGGCCCTGCTTCTGCGCCGAGGCGTGCAGCGCGCGGTGCTCGAGCGGGCTCAGCGGCGGCATCAGGCTCGACAGCTCGCCCAACGCGGTCTCGTCGTAGAGAGCGCCTCGCATCACCGCGGCCAGCGCTCCGGTCATCGCCACGCCGTTGCAGTCAGCGGCACGAATCTCGAGCACGCGCTTAATGCGCACCTCGGGGAAGAGGGTCGAGAGGTGGTCGACCCAGTCGGCGTGCTGCGCGGGCTGGCCCTCGTACCCGTTCTTCAGCAGCTGCCCGAAGGTCATCGACGGCCGCAGGTACTGCCCGTTGCGGCGCAAGAACAACAGCGGCGCCTCGAGGGCCCACTGCACGTAGCGCAGGTACGAGAAGCTGCCGTCGAGCATCGCGGTGGGGTAGCCGCAGCGCGCCGGGTCGACCTCGTTCCACACCCGGCTGCGAAACGACTGGTACTCGCTGAGGCGCCCTTCGACGATGGGGCTGTTCGCGTAGAGCGCGACCAGCAAAGGCGAGACCCGGGCCGCGGCCATCACCTTGCGGGCGCAGTCGGCCTCGTCGCTCCAATCGAGCGAGACCTGGCCGGTGGCGGTCATCAACATCATGTTGTGGGCCATCGGCCCTCGCGCGCCGAGCGACTCGCGCATCAGCTGATAGCGAGACTTCGGCATCCACGGCATCTGCTCGAGCGACTGAAAGGGGCGGTACCCCAGCGCCACGGCCCGCAGCCCGAGCGGCCCGGCGATCTGCTTGAGCTCTTCGATGTGGCTCAGGTTCTCGGCCTGCGCCTCGCGGGCGGTGAGAAACGGCGAGCCTGAGAGCTCGAACTGCCCGCCCGGCTCGAGCGAGAGCGTGGCCTTGCCCCGCTGCATGGCGATGACCGGCGCGCCTTCGCGCTCGCGAAACTCAGCCCACCCGTGCTTGGCGAAGCCGCGCATGAACGCGCCGATGCCCGAGGGCCCATCGTAGGGCACCGCCTCACTGCCGCCGATGGGCATGAGCAGCTTCTCGTGCTCGAGGCCGATCAACTTGGGCCCGGTGCTGCGCTCGGCAGAGCGGAAAAACTCGACCAGTTCCGAAGCGTCAGTGAGGGGGCGGTCTTCGGTCTGTTTCGAATCGAGCGACATAACGGGCGGGCGCTTATAACGTCAGCCACCGCAGGCCGCCGTTTTCATTTCGCCACGCATCCGGGAGCGCTCCACACCCCCTTTGTTTCCCACCCTCGCGTCGCGGCCATCACTGAGCGAATTCGGCACCGGTCTCGGGTTGCCGCTGCGAGCGCTGCGGTTGATCTTCACCACGCCCAAAGTGCTGGCGCTCTCGGTGCTCGGCGGGCTGGTCACGGCTGCCACACTGCTGGCCCTGGCACCGTTCTGGTGGTCGCGCTCCCAGGCCTGGGCCGAGCTGTTGATCGGCGCCGATGCCGGCTGGCAGCGCTTCACCTCAGGGGTGGTGGGGCTGCCCGTGTTTCTGCTGCTGTACTCGGTGAGCGCGCTCACCCTGCCCAACCTGGTGCTGGCCCCACTCCAAGACCCGCTGTCGGAGGCGGCCGAGGCCCGCTGCGGCGGCTTCACCCCCTCGCCGTTCACCGTCTCGGGGTTCTTTCGGGGCATCTTCGAGTCGCTGGCCCACACTGCGCTGCGCTTCGGCTGCATGGTCTTGGGCTTCGGGCTGCTGCTGCCCTTGAACCTGATACCTGGTGTAGGCAGCGTGCTGTGGGTGGGTCTGTCGACCGTGTGGTCGATGTTCTGGCTGGCGGTGGAGCACCTCTCGAACCCCGCCGCGAGGCACTTGCACCCCTTTGGTCAGGTGCTTGCGGCCCTGCGCGCGCGGCGTTCGCTCGCTCTGGGCTTTGGTGCGTCACTGTGGGTGTTGCTGTGGGTGCCGGTGCTCAACTTCTTCCTGCTCCCGGTGGCGATCGTGGCGGGCACTTTGCTGTTTCGAAGCCTCCGACAGGCAGGCCTGTTGCCCCCGGCTCCGGGAACGAACGGGTGATGTTCCCTGTTTCGGGTTCCTTGAAGGGCCAGCTGCCCCTGATTACGCTCCCCCGACGTTTTCTTTTCGTTCGCCTCGGTCCCTGAAGGAAGAACCCCCATGCCCACCCTCCGTCGCATTGCGGTCGTCGCCACGCTGATTCTCGCGTGGGCGCTGGCTGGCAATGACCGAGCGCCGTTGACGCTGACCGTTGCCTCCGATGCCCTGGCAGCCTCACGCAGCTCTGAAGAGCTGGCCAAAGCCCCGCACGACCTGAGCGCGCTGCGGGTGCTGACCAAGGTGATTCTCTACGTCAAAGACAACTACGTCGACCCGAAGCGGGTGCGGCCCAAAGAGATGATGATCGCCTCGCTCGAGTCGGTCGAGAAGAGCGTGCCCGACGTGCTGGTCGACGGCAACGCCGAGACCGGCAAGCTGCGGGTCACCGCCAACGGCAAGGCCAAGGAGTTCGACATCAGCCACGTCGACTCGCTGTGGAAGATGTCGTTCACCCTCAAAGACGTGTTCGACTTCATCGCCAAGAACATGCGACCGCTCGAAGACTCGCGCGAGGTCGAGTACGCGGCGGTCAACGGCATGCTCAGCACGCTCGACCCGCACTCGATTCTGCTGCGGCCCGAGATGTACCGGGAGATGAAGCTCACCACCAAGGGCGAGTTCGGCGGCCTGGGCTTCGTGATTCAGATGCGCGAGGGCGTGCTCACGGTGGTGAAAGTGCTGCCGAAGACGCCGGCCTTTCGCGCGGGCATCAAGAAAGACGACCAGATTCTGCGCGTCGGCGAAGAGTCGACGGTCAACATGGAGCTCAACGAGGCGGTGGGCAAGCTGCGCGGCCCGGTTGACTCGAAGGTCACCATCACCTTGAACCGCAAAGGCTGGGAGAAACCGCAGCCGCAGACGCTGACCCGCGCGCTGATCACCATCGAGTCGATTCAGTCGAAGCTGCTGGCCCAGAACGTCGGCTACGTGCGCATCAAGAACTTTCAGGGCAACACCACCCGCGATTTGCAGAACGCGCTGCAAGAGCTCGAGGCCCAGGCCCGCGCGGCTGGCAGCAAAGACGGCATGAAGGGCGTGGTGCTCGACATGCGCGGCAACCCCGGCGGCCTGCTCGACCAGGCGATTCAGGTCTCTGACCTGTTCGTCTCGAGCGGCACCATCGTGGCCACCGTCGGCCTCTCAGACAAGCTGCGCGAAGAGAAGCGCGCGCACGTCGACGACGAAGACGAGGCCTACCCCATCGCGGTGCTGGTCAATGCCGGCAGCGCCTCGGCCTCGGAGATCGTGGCGGGCGCGCTGAAGAACCTCAACCGCGCGGTGATCATCGGCCGCCAGTCGTTCGGCAAGGGCTCGGTGCAGGTGCTGTACGACTTCCCCGATGAGTCGGCGCTCAAGCTGACCATCGCCAAGTACCTGACTCCCGGCGACATCTCGATTCAAGAGGTGGGCATCACCCCTGACATTCAGCTGATTCCCACCCTGGTGGCCAAAGACCGGGTCGACCTGTTCTCGCCGCGCAAGTCGATGGGCGAGGCCGACCTCGATCACCACTTCGGCAACCCTTCGAACGCGGCGGCGGTGAAGAAGCGCGAAGAGGTCGTCGTTCGCGAGAAGCCCAGCGACACCCTCAAGTACCTCAAGACCGAGAAAGAGAAGGTCGCCGCGGCGCCCAAGCTCGAAGAGAAGAAAGACCCGAAGAAAGATCTCAAAGACCCCAAGGCGGCGACGGTCGCCAAGGCGTTGGGCAAGAGCGTCGACGAGCCCCCGGCGACGCCTCCGCATGAAGAAGAGCTCGATGATCAGCTCGACGCCGAGTCGCAAGACGAGATCAAAGAAGACTTCGAGGTGCAGTTCGCCCGCGAGTTCGTGTTGGTGGCTCCGTTCACCAAGCGCGACAAGATGCTCGAGGCGAGCAAGGCCTTCGTCAACGAGACCCGCAAGAAAGAAGAAGACCGCATCGCCGGAGCCATCGCCAACCTTGGCATCGACTGGTCGGCGGGCGAGACCCCGAAGAAGGTGGTGCTCGACTCGGTGCTCAAGCCCAGCGCTGACAAGAAGGTGACCGCTGGCGACACCGTGCAGCTCGAGCTGACCGTCGAGAACCGGGGCGCCGAAGCGGTGAAGCGCCTCCGCGCGTGGACCGAGTCTGAGAACGGGTACCTCGACCGACGGGAGTTCTTGTTCGGCGCGCTGAAACCCGGCGAGAAGAAGACCTGGACGGTGCAGGTGAAGACCCCCAAAGACCTCGCCTCGCGGCGCGATGGCGTGACGGTGAAGCTGCAAGACGACAGCGGCCTGCTGCAAGAGAACCCGGCCAACGAGATCACCTTCGTCGAGCAGGTTCGCCCGCAGTTCGCCTTCACCTGGTCGATCGTCGATGACTGCGCCAGCTGCAACGGCGACGGTCAGGTGCAGCGCGGCGAGAGCGTGACGGTCGAGGTCGACGTAACCAACATCGGTGCGGGCAAGGCAATGGGCACCTTCACCAGCATTCGCAATGCGGCAGACCAGAACATCTTCATCGAGAAGGGCCGCTTCAAGCTTGGCGAGCTCGCTCCCGGCCAGACCAAGGCGGCCAAGTTTCAGCTCGAGGTGAAGAAGGCCTACAAGGCTGACGACTTCGGCCTGCGCCTGGCGATCATCGACGAGCCGCTCGAAGAGTTCACCACCGACAAGCTGAGCATTCCCGTGGTGCCTGAGGGCACTCCGGCGATCGCGTTCGAGCCGGCGAAGCAGGTGATTCGCCTGGCCGACAAGACCGAGGTGCTGGCGAGCGCCGACCCGAAGTCGCGGGTGATCGCCAAGCTCCCCAAGGGCGCGGTGGTGACCCAGCTGGCCAAGGGCAGCGCGGTGGCCCGCATCGAATGGGGTGACAAAGACCGCTTCGCCTTCGTGCGGTTAGCCGACGTGCGCGACGCCAAGGGTGCCAAGGTGGCCGCGGTGGCCGGCGCGGAGACCGTCGCTTTCCGCTCTCCGGCGCAGATCACCCTGAACGTCGACCCCAGCCAGGGTGGCACGGTGGTCGACACCGAGCGCTTCACCCTCTCGGGCGTGGTGACCGACCCGCAGCTGCTCGATGTGTTCGTTCTGGTGAATGATCAGAAGGTCTTCTTCAGGGGCCGCACCCCCGAAGACGGCGAGAAGGTGAAGTTCACTACCGACTTCGCTCTCAAAGAGGGCAACAACCTGATCACCGTCGTCGCCCGCGAGTCGCAAGACTTCGCCAGCCGCAAGTCGGTGGTCATTCGCCGGCGCCCCATCGCGGTCGCTCAGACGGTGAAACCGACGATGGTCGAGTCGAAGCAGTAAGCAGTTTGTTGATGGCCCGTCGGGGCGCAGCTAGGGTCGGCGACATGATCGGTCGCTGGCCCTTTTTGTTGTTGGCGCTCTCGGGCGTGGCGCTGGCCGACCGTTACGATTTTCAGCTCGCCAAGCTGGGCAACCCACAAGAGGGTGGCTTCGGGTACAGCCCCCGCGCCGATGGCAACTTCCGGGTCTTCGCGCGTCAGATGGCGGCGGCGATCACCTCGGTGAACCTGGCTCCGCCCGAGACCCTGGGCCACTCGGGGTTTTCGCTCACCGCCGAGCTCTCGATGGTGAACTTCTCGATACCCACCGCGGGCGAGTATCGGTTGCCCACCACCGGCTCGTTCGAAGGGTGGCTCAGGGTTCCGTCGCTGCACCTGCGAAAAGGTTTGCCGGCCTCGATCGAGCTCGGTGCCCGCGCCGCTTGGATAGAGCAGAGCCGAATGGGCGCCGCCACCCTCGAGGTGAAGTGGGCGGTCAACGAGGGGTTCACCTACTTCCCCGACATCGGCATTCGCGGCACCCTCACCAAGCTGATCAATGGTCGCGACTTCGACCTCACCACCGGCGGCCTCGACTTGGGCATCGGCAAGCAGCTGGCGCTGGGCGGCACGGTCACCATCACCCCTTACGTGGGGTGGAACCTGCTCTTCGTCGGGGCCACCACCGGCAGCATCGACTTTCACCCGTCGCGCTCACTCGCCTCGTCAGACACGGCCTCCGAGCAGTTCACCGACTATTACGTGTTCACCTCGCTGCAGGCCTCGGCCAACGCGCACAACCGCTTCTATGGCGGCGTTCGCTTCATCGCCGGCGTGGTGCAGCTGGGCGCCGAGGTCTCGTATTCGGTCATCGGCCGCTTTCGCGACACCAAGGCCAACGAAGACCGCGATGTGCCTTCGGTGTTCGCCTTCAACGCGCACCTGGGCCTCGACTTCTAAGCAGCGAGCTCGCGCCGCAGCGCACCGGGGCGGTTGGTGATGAGGTACTCCACGCCCATCGCTCGCAGCCGGCGCGCCTCGCTCACCTCGTCGACCGTCCACACGGCGACCTCCAGACCGGCGGCGTGCCAGGCGTCGACCCGCGGCTGGGTGCATTGACTGAAATGCGGGTGCACCGAGCTCTTGCCGGCGATGGGCAGCCAGCCCCAGGCCTGCACCAAGTACGACTTGTCGGGGTCAATCAGCACGCCCCGCCGCAGTGAAGGGTAGGCGCGGGCCAGGCGCACCAGGCACAGCGGGTTGAAGCTTGAGATCAACACCCGGTGCCCGAGACCCTGCTCGGTGATGAAGGCGCCGACCTTCTCAGACAGGCCCCGGTCATCGAAGCGCTCGCACTTGATCTCGACGTTGACCAGAAAGTCTTCGGGCAGCACCTCGAACACCTCGCGCAGCAGCGGTATGCGCGCGGCGCCTCTGCCCAGCGGAGTGCCGACGTCGAGGGTCTGCAGCTCGGCCCAGCTCCGCCGCTCGAGCTCCCAGTGCTTGCCTGCCAGGCGATCGAGCCACTCGTCGTGACAGACCACGAGCTCACCGCTCGCACACTGCATCACATCGAGCTCGACGCCGTCGGCACCCTGCTCGACCGCGGCGAGCATCGCCTCGAGAGTGTTCTCGGCGAAATCGGCGCTCGCTCCGCGGTGGCCGAGAATCTTCATGTCGAGCCCTTGCCTGCCAGGTGCCGCTGGCGTCAAGCGGAGTTGTGAGGCAGGGTCGACGCCATGTCATGCTTTGGCACCGGCGAATGGTTGATGTTGGCCATCGTGATCGCGATTGTGTTCTCGGCATCGCGCATGGGCCAGCTGGGCAACGCCCTCGGCAAGTTCGTGTACAACTTTCGCAAGTCGTCGAAGGGGTCTGACCTGGTCGACGTGACTCCGAGCAAGAAGCTCGAGCGCGGCACCGAAGAAGGTCAGGTCGTCGAGGGGCGCAAGTCGGGCGACGCCTGAGCACTTTCTTCAGCGACGCTCTTCTTCTTTTTCTTCTTCGTCAGCCAGCAGCACCTGGGCCTGCTGTCGCAGCGAAAGATGCAACCCCGAATCTTCAGCGACTTCAGCGAGCTCGGCTCGCGAGAGCAGCGGTACGATTTTGGTGCCCACCTCGGGAGGCAAGTAGGGGTTGAGCACCAGGGCCCGGCGAACCGCGGGGCGCTGGCACCACCTTGCCGAGGCCCAGATTTCGGTCAGCGGCTCGGGTCGCGCTGGCCGTCGCGCAGCGATTCGCACCACCACCGCCTCGGTCAGCCGGGCGTTCTTCAAAACCTCCCGCACCACCGTGGGGTTCGAGGCCACCGCCAGCCGCGCCAGCTCGTCGGGGTTCTTGGTCAGCCGGGCCTGCTGCTTCAAGTAGCCCAGCGGCATGTTGAACAGCTTCGCGTCAGCGCGGGCGGCGGCGTCGGCGTTGTATTCGCGAGAGGGTTGGCCTTGCGCGAAGAGCAGCTCGACATCGGCCTGCTCGTGCAGCGTCGCCACCCGTCGCAGGTCTTCGAAATGCGGTATGTCGGCGGCCTCCCGCTCGAGCGCGCGGGTGAACGCGGGCAAGACCTCGCAGGCGGGCAGCCAGCCTTCGCGCGACAGCCGCTGCACCTCGTGGAGCAGCTCGATGGCTTCGGTCGGCGCCAGCTCACTGAGCGCCCGGGCGGCGGCCTTTCGGGTGACGTCGGCACCGCCGGCCAGCGCCTGAAGCCGGCGAATGACTGCGCGGGCTCGATCTTCTGCCAGTGCCATCGGCGGCGACCTCTAGCGCTCGGCGGTCTCAGCGCCCTCGGCGCGCGCCGACACCCGTACCCGAAACGCCTTCAGATCGGGCGGGTACTCGAAGAAGGTCACCAAGAACGGAGCGCCCTCGCCGGGCGCCAACGTGGGCGCGGTCTTGGAGACGGTGGCCAGGAGCCGCTCGACCTCGTCGGCGCCGGTGAGGTTGCGCAGCTGCTCGGGCGTGGGCGGGGTACCAGCGACCACCTCGGCGGCGCGAACCATGGTGTCGCCGTCGAGAATCTCGGCGCGAATGCGCACCCGGGTGGAGGTGGCGGTCAGGTTGGTGACCTCGCCCCGCACGTAGAACACCGGTTTGCCGCGCAGCGTGTCGTAGAGGCCATTCGAGATGTCGCCGGTCTCGAAGTCGCTCTCACGGGTGACCAATGCCTTGAGGCGGTCAGGGCTGAAGGTCGAAGCGTCGAGGGTGCCTTCGTTGAGCAGGGCCGAGCCCACGATGATCAGCCCCGTCACCAGCACCACGGCGATGCCCAGGTTCACCACCAGCCCCAGCGCGCTGCGGCGGGGGCCGACCTCGGGAGACTGAAACTGCGTCGGCGCCGCGCCTGCCATCGGCGTCGGGGGCGCACCGGCGATCGAGATCTGAGGCCGCGGAGCGCTGGGCGCTGCGGGTTCGGCCCCAGCCGCCCGCGGCATCTCGAACAGGTCTTCTTTGCTGCCTCCACCGCTTCGGTAAGAGCCTGGCGCCGAGGCGCGGGGCGCGCTGGGCGGCGGCGAGAGCGGCGTGCCGAAGAAATCGTCGGGCACGTTGGTGGGCTCGATGGTCGACCCCGTGCCGCTGCTCGGCTCGTTGAGGTCGGGCACATCGGCGAACAAGGGCGACGACGGCCGGGGTGCCGGCGGCAGGTCGATGGAGCTGGGGTCGAAGGCAGGCGCCGACTCGAAGGCGGCCACTTTGGTGCTCGCCGCGTTCGGGCTCATCGCCGAGGTGGGCGAAGGCCCGAGAGAGCTGAAGTCAAAGGCCGGCGGGGGCGGCAGGTTCGGCGGCGGCGCAGAGGCCGCGGGAGGCGGCAGGGCGGTGGAAGGGCCGAGCATGCTGAAGTCGAAGGCCAGGCCTCCATTGCCCGCGTCAGGTGCGGCGCTCGGGCCCAGCGCCGAGAAGTCGAAGGGCGAAGCGCCCGGCGACACTTTGGGTGCGGGCGGCGAAGGGGTCGAGGTCAGGCCGGCGAAATCGAACGGCGCGGCATGAGGCTTGGGCGGCTCGGCCCGAGGCATCTGGGTGGTGAGCGGTTTGGGGCTCGAGGCGCGCGGCGCAGGTTTGGGCGCAGGCGGCGGTGCGCTGGGCGCGAGGGTCGAAAAGTCGAAGGGCTGCGAGGGAGCAGGCGCCGGTCTGATCGGGTCTGGCGGGGGAAACAGCCGCAGGTCGGGCACCTTCGAGGCCTCGACGCCGAGGGCGAAGACGCCGGGGCGGGTCTCGTCATGGGCGCCCGCATCCGAAGGCCCTCCGAACCGGGCGAAGGGGTCAGCCTCCAGGCCCCCGGGCGGCGGCGGTGGAGAAAACACCGGAGGCGCCATGGTCTTGCGCGGGGCCTGCAGCGGCGCAGGAGGGGCAACGCTGGCGGCCGGCACGGCCGAGGGTTGGCCCATTTCGCGCGTGACGCGAAACATGTGCTGGCACTTGGTGCAGCGAACCTTGACGCCCTTGTCGGTGACCCGATCGTCCGGAATCTTGAAGCGGGTCTGGCATTGCTCGCACTTGACGATCATTGGGCGGGGTCGCGGGTGAAGCGGCTGAAAGTATAGGCCTTCGCTTTCAGAAGAAGGTTGAAAACACTGGAATCTCGCGGGGTAGGTCGAGGTGGGTGAGTGCTTGCTCCCCGCGGCACTCGAGTGATATCGCCATTTTCGCACTGCGTTAGCACCGTTTAGGACCCCGACATGAGCGAAGCAGAAGCCACCGCGCGAGAGCCAAAGGTCATCAAGCGCTACACGAATCGCAAGCTCTACGACACGGTCGAGAGTCGGTACGTCACGCTCGATGAGATCGCCGAGATGGTGAAGCAGGGCGTCGAGGTGAAGATCGTCGACAACCGCACCAAAGAAGACCTCACCTCGGTCACCCTGGCGCAGATCGTTTTCGAAGAAGAGAAAAAGAAGAACCAGCTCTCACTCTCGGTGCTGCGCGAGATCATTCGACGCCCCAGCGAGTCACTCGGAGAGTTCATCAATCGCGAGGTCACGCCGCGGGTCGAATCGCTCAAACACGAGACCGCGCAACGCCTCGACAAGATTCTGGGCCGTGAGAACCAACCTGAAGAGGCCATCACCCCGGCGGTGCTGCTGCAGCAGTCGCAGAAGGCCGTCGAAGCCTGGCAGCACAAGATCGACGAGCGGGTGAAGACCGTGCTCGAGAGCGTGCTGGGCACGCTGCCCGCCCTCGGCCGCGACCTGAACACCCTGGTGCAGCGCATCGAATCGCTCGAGAAGAAGATCGACGCGATCGAAGAGAAGAACCGCTAGCGAATGGCTCGAGGCCGACGCGCCTTGGCCGCAGTCTCGATGCTCGTCGCGCTCGGGGCCTGTGACGCGGTCAGCAAGAAGCTGACGTCGACCAGCGTCACCAACGACACCATCGGCGTGAAGCTGAATACGATCGCTCGTGGTCAGCCGAGGACCCTTCGAACGCGGCGATGACCATCGTCGATGTGCAAATGCTCAGCGGAACCTTCGAGAGCACGCGGGCCGGCTACCTGCACGAGTATCGCGGGCGTGATCATGCGCAAAAGGTGATTGAGTCGATCGAGCTGCGGTGAGCTACGCCGCGCGGTCGACGATGTCGGCGATGGTCTGAAGCATGGTCGCGCCGCGGCTCCAGGGGGCGTACTCCCAGATGGTCTTGCCGTGGCTCTGCGCTTCGTCGATGGCCACGTTGAACCCCAGCGGCACGGTCACCTTCTTGGGGAAGTAGGTTCGCAGCTTGGCGACAATCTCGTCAGAGAGCGCGGTCTTACGATACATGGTGGGGATCACCACCGTCACCCGGAGGCTCGGGTTGGTGCTGTCAGCCACCTGTTGCACCGTCTGCGCAATCTCCGCGCAACCGTCGAGCGAGAGGTAGGTCGTCGCCACCGGCACCACGACCTCCTGTGCCGCCGCGAGAATGTTGCTGCTCACCAGGCCCAGCGAGGGCGGCGAATCGAAGATCACCATGTCGTAGCGGAGGCTCGCCGGCTCAGCCAACCGCCGCCTCAGCCGCAACGCCCGCTCGACATCAGGCCCCGCCAGAGTGGGGAACTCGGCCATCTCTTTCCACGCCGGTACGACCCAGAGGTTGGGCACCGCCGTCGCCCGGGTCACCTGTTCAAGGGTCACCGCCGAATCGGTCAACAGGTGAAACACGTTCGGCGCGCTGGTGCGCGAATCGACTCCCAGCGACTTGCCGGCATGCCCCTGGGTGTCGAGGTCGACCAGCAACACCCTGCGGTTCTTTCTGGTAGCGAAGTACGAGGCGATGTTGACCGCCAGGGTGGTTTTGCCGGTGCCCCCTTTTTCGTTGATGAAGGCGATGAAGCGCGTCACTTCTTGTTCGCCTGCATGAGCCCGTCGATCTTGTCCTCCACCTGGCCGAGCACTTTCTCGAGTTCTTCGATCTTCTCGCGAACCGTCTCGAGGTCACCCGTCGACGGCAGGTTCATGGCCGAAAGGGCGGTGCGAATCGACTTGTCGACCGAGCCCTTCGCTGACAGTGCACGCCCTACGATGGTCTGCACACCCGCGACGAATTTTTCGTTCGACATCAACTGTTGCACCAATTTGCCGATGCGTTGCTCGCCGGTCGCGACGAGCTTCTTCATCATGGGGTTGTCTTTGAGCATGGGCGCGGATGGTGATCTTGCGAACGTGCCATGTCAATGTGCAGCTTGCGGTGATTCGTGATTCAAGAACTGGTTGACCAACGGCTCGTCATCGTCACCGGCAAGGGTGGCGTCGGCAAGACCACCATTGCCACTGCGCTCGCGTTACAGAGCGCGCGCGACGGCAAGCGAACGTTGATCTGCGAAGTGAACACCAAAGAACGGGTCACCCACCTTCTCGGCAAGCCCGAGGTCGGCGCGGAGCTCACCTCGCTCGACGAGAACCTGTGGGCGGTGAACGTGCGACCACAAGAGGCGCTGCGCGAGTACGCCCTGATGATTCTGAAGTTCGAGAGCATCTACAGCGCGGTCTTCGAGAATCGGCTGGTGCGCTACTTCTTGCGCTTCATCCCCTCGCTGCAAGAGCTGGTAATGCTGGGCAAGATTCTCTACCACCTCAAAGAGAAGAAGAGCGACGGCAGCTGGCGGTTCGATCGCATCGTGGTCGACGCTCCAGCCACCGGCCACGCGATCACCTTCTTGTCGGTGCCGCAGGTGCTGCTCGACACCGTGCCGCCCGGCCCGCTGGCCAACGAAGCGAAGTGGATGCGCGACATGCTGACCGACCCGAAGACCACCGGCGTGGTGCTGGTGTCGCTGCCTGAAGAGCTGCCAGTGAACGAGACCATCGAGCTGCACGAGGCGTTGACCAAGCGGGTGCAGATGACGGTGAGCGTGGTGGTGATCAACGGGTTCATCACCCCTCGCTTCGACGAGCCGACCCCCGGGTTGCCGCCAGGCCTCGCCACACTGGCACACGAGCACACCGCGCGGGCGGCGCTGTCTGAGACCTCGCGTCAGAAGCTGGCCACGCTCGGGCTGCCGGTGCGCCTGGTCCAAAAGCTCTTCTTGCCCGAGTTCGGCCGAGCGGCCATCGAGTCGATCGCGACCAGCCTCGAGGGCCGAAAGTGAACGTCATCGTCGAAGCCGTCGCTGAGAGCTCGGTGCTGATCACCGTCGGCTCGGGAGGCGTCGGCAAGACCACCATCGCGGCCACCCTCGCCATGCGCAGCGCGCTCGAAGACAAGGCCTCGCTGGTGCTGACTATCGACCCGGCCAAGCGGCTGGCGAACGCGCTGGGTCTGGCGGCGCTGGGCAACACCGAGGCGCGCATACCCGACGAGACCTTTCGCGCGGCCGGGCTGACGCCGAGAGCGCCGATGCACGCGATGATGCTCGACATGAAGCGCACTTGGGATGAGCTGATCGAGCGGCGCGCGCCCGCCGACAAGCGCGAGCGCATCTTGAACAACAAATTCTACCAGGCCCTCTCGGGCGCGCTGGCGGGCTCGCAAGAGTACATCGCGATGGAGAAGCTCTGGGAGCTGCGCACCCACCGCAAGTACCCGTTGATCGTGCTCGACACGCCGCCCACCGCGCACGCGCTCGACTTTCTCGACGCGCCCAACCGCATTCTCGACTTTCTCGACAACGACGCGGCCAAGTGGCTGCTCAGCCCGGCGCTGGCCGCGGGTAAAATCGGGCTCAAGCTGTTCAACCTGGGCGGCAGCTACGTCACCAAGACCATCTCGCGCTTCACCGGCACCGAGACCTTGCAGCAGCTGGCCGAGTTCATGTTGAGCATCTCGGGCATGAACGAGGGGTTTCGCGAGCGCGCCCACCAGACCCGGGCCCTGCTCGAGGCCGAGACCACCGCCTTTGTGTTGGTGACGGCGCCGATGCCCGAGCGCATCGACGAGGCGGTCTACTTTCATACCTTGCTCAAGCAGAACAAGATGAAGGTGGCGGCGGTGGTGGTGAATCGGGTGCAACCTCCAGTGCACGATTCGCTGTGGCGAGAGGCCGCGCGGCTGCCTGAGAGCCAGCGCAGGCGCTTCGAGCAAACGCTTAAAGAAAACGAGTTCTTGGCGACCCAAGACGCTCGAGGTGTCGCGAGGTTACGCGAGCTGTGCGCGCCGACCCCGCTGGTGCTGGTGCCCCGGTTCGAGCTCGATGTGCACGACCTGAAGAGCGTGTGGGAAATTTCCCGATACTTGTGGGGCGATGCCCGGCTCGAACTGGGGCCGCAAGCACGTTAGGTTTCCGGAACTCGTTTCCACACATTGCTGTCCGTCGCCCGCCCATGAGCCACCACCCGATGCGCGCCCTTCTGGTTGCCACTCTTTTGCTCTCTGCGGCCTGTGCTCACGGGCCGAAATTGCAGGTTCGCGAAGTTCGCTTCGACGATGTGGTGGTCACCGCCGATCTCGAGCTCGACAAGCTCAACGACGAAGAGCTCTTCGCGCAAGGCACCTCGTTCTTCGCCGCTGAAGAGTTCGAGCAGGCCGCTCGCTATTTCGGGCGCATCGCCGACTTTCACGCCAACAGCACGCACCGGCGTCAGGCGCTCTACAACGCCGGCCTCGCGCTGACCCGCCTCAAGCACTGGGACGATGCGCTCGCCCGCTTCGGCGAGCTCTCTGAGCCGAAGAAGGGGTTCGGCGATTCGCTCGACGCGGCGTTTCAGGTGGCCCTGGTACTCTACAAGCTCGAGCGATTTCACGAAGCGGTCGAGATACTGCAGGTCATCTCGAATCGCACCGACCTGGGCGCGAACAAGCGGCTCGAGGCCAAGGTGCAGCAGGGCATCTGCGAGGTCGAGGCGGCGTTGCCGAGCGGCCAGTTCGACGCGGCCGAGAAGACGCTGCGCGACGCGATCACCTACTGGCAAGAGCAGCCCGACAAAGATCTGATCGACGACTACTCACCGAGCCAGGCGCAGTTTTTCTTGGGTGAGATTTTTCGGTTGCACTACGAGTCGGTGATTCTCGACGGCAGCAAAGACACCGAGAAGCTGGCGCAAGATCTCGAATACAAGTCAGAGCTGTTGCTCTCGTCGCAAGGGCATTACCTGCGCGCCATTCGCCTCGGCAATGGCTACTGGGCGACGGCCTCTGGTGCGCGCATCGGCAACCTCTACGAGAACATGTACCAGCACATGATCAACGCCCCGACGCCGAGCGACCTCGATGCGCGCGAGAACGAGACCTACCGCGCTGAGCTTCGAAAAAAGATTCGGGTGCTGATCACCAAGGCCATCACCGTCTACGAGCGAACCCTCGAAGCGGCCGAGCGCATCGGCTCGGTGAACCCCTTCGTCGAAGAGACCAAAGAGAGCCTGCAGCGCATGAAGTCGTTGCTCCTCGCCGAGGCGAAGTCTGACGATGAGCCGGCGCCGCCGCCTCCACCACCGCCTGCTGGCAAGAAACCCCACTCGTAGCGCGGGGCAAGAACCCGCGTGGAGCCCCTCTTCACGCCGTCGCAGCTCGCTGAAGTGCGCGCGTACCACGACGTTCGGTACCTCGCGAACGCGGTCGATGCGCTCTCGTGGTTGTTGGTGCTGGGGCTGATGGCGCGTTACGGAGCAAGGCCGCTCTACCGGCTGAGCGAGCGGTTGGTCTCACGGTGGCGCAGCATTCGCCTGCTCGAGGTGATGTGGGGCGGGCCGAGTTGGGCCGAGTCGCTGGTGTTCGCGCTGGCGATGCTGGCGTTGGTAACGCTGCTCTACCTGCCGGTGAACCTCTACTTCGGCTACGTGCGCGAGCATGCGTTCGGGCTCTCGACCGAGTCGCTGGGCTCGTACGCCCTCGATGAGCTCAAGCGCTTCTCGCTCACCGGCGCGGCCATCGCTGCCCTGGCGTTCGGGCTGTTCGGGTTGGCGCGCCGACTCCCTGCATGGTGGTGGGTGATGGGCATCGTCGCGTCGGCGCTGATGGCGTTGGCGACCTCGCTCGACCCGTATCGCGCGCGGGTCTACGTCGATCAGGCGCCGCTCGAAGCCGGGCCGCTGCGGGAGCGGATCAACGCGATGATGGCGAAGGCGGGAGTCGACTTTCGCGAGGTGCTGGTCGAAGAGACGCTCGAGAAGTCGGTGCAGGTGCAGGCGTACTTCGCGGGTCAGGGCCCGACCCGCGCCATCGTGATCAACGATGCGCTGCTGAAGGTGATGAGCGAAGACGAGGTGCTGGCGGCGATCGCGCACGAGGCGGCTCACGTGCACGAGCCCCGGTGGCCGGGTCGGGTGGGCAGCACGTTGGCGCTCATTTCGTTTCTCTGGGTCATCGAGCTGGTCTTTCGCAGCTCGGGTAAGCGCGGGTGGTTCGGAGCGAGCGCCCGCGCCGACGTGCGCACCCTGCCCTTCATCTTCTTGCTGTTCGAGCTGGCGACGTTGGTCATCGCGCCCATCAGCGGGTGGCAGTCGAGAGCGCGCGAGCTGGCGGCAGACCGGTTCGGCGTAGAGCTGACGGCAGACCCGGCCGCGTTTCGCTCGATGCTGATCAAAGTCGCGCGCGTGAACAAGATGGACCCTTCGCCTCCGCGCTGGGTGGTGTGGCGAGGGTTGTCGCACCCGCCCATCGCAGATCGCATCGCCAAAGCCGAAGGCGAGCGAGCTCACTGAATGAGCCCGCCCGCCGTTTCGGGGTCGACACGGTCCTCACCGTGGAGACCTGACTGCCATCACGTACCCTCGTGCGCCCTTACGCCCGCATGACGGCAACCACCACTGCGGCCCTCAGCGTTGCGCGAAGGCCTTCACGATCTCGCGGGCTCTCTCGCCCACGGTGGTCTTCAGAGGCGTCACCGCCTTCAAGTCATCGAGCCCGGCGACGTTGCCCCGCTTCAACCTCAAGATGCCCCGGTTGAGCAGGGCCACCGGCATCTTGGGGTCTTCTTCGAGCGCCGAATCGAACTCCCGAACCGCGGCGGCTTCGTCACCCTGCTCCTGCAGCACCATGCCGTAGGCGGTGTGCACGAAGGCGTCGCGCGGGTTGATTGCAAGCAGACCCTTGAACACGTCGGCGGCGGCCTCGAGCTGGCCACCGTTCAGCAGGTCGCACCCGGCGTCGGCGATGCGTTGGGCATCTTGCTCGGTGAACCCCACCTGTTGCGCGAGCGTGATGGGGCTCATTTCATGTTCCGCACGGCGTTCATCGAGGTCTCTGACCAGAGCTTGGCCACGTTCGACATCATGGTCAGCAGCGAGGCCTGGAGGTTGAGCAGCATCTGCAGCTTGGTGTTGAGCTGGGTGATCTGCCCTTGAATCTTGGCGTCGGCTTTCGCATCACCGGTGAGCTGGTTGGTGAGCTCGCTCATCTGCTGTTGCACCGAGTTGATGGTCGAGCCGAGGTTCTCGATCGCTCCGTCGAGCCCGGGCAGAACCGAGGGCACGATGGGTTGCGCCGTCGAGCCCGCGGCAGCTGGAGTCGTGCCGCTGACCTGGGGGGCCGGGCCCGCGGAGAGCCCTGCCGTCTTCACCCGGAGCTCGTCTTCGAGCAGCTTGCGACACGCCTGAATCTCGGTGCGGGTGATGCCAATGTTGCCGTCGGCGTTGATGATGTTGAACAACCTCGGGTCGTTCTTGATCAGTCGTGCCACGTCGCGCAGGCCGCTCTGTGCGCAGTCGGTGCTGTCGGCGGCCCAGAGAATGTCTTGCATCGACAAGATGCCGTCAGCGGGTGCCCAGCCAGTGAAGGCAGCCTCGAGTCGATCGAAGTCGCCGTCGAGCAGCCGGGTCATGAAGGCGATGTCGCTCTCGAGCTTGCGCACCGCGGGGTCTTTGAAGCCCGTCGTGCCATAGCCGACCTTCGGCTCCTCGCACGGCGTCTCGGTGAGCTCCTTCACCGTGGCGCCCCCGGTCGGGTGGAAGCGACCGGGAGGGAAGGCGATGACCTCGACCTTCGGTGGAAGCTTGGGCGGCTGAGCCTTCTTCTTCTTCTTCACCGGCGGCGGAGGTGCGTGCAGCACGCCCGCGTCGGGCTCGTGGTTGACGTTGCGATTTTCGACCTGGTTGATCATCGGTGCTCCTTGGAGTGAGTGCGTTTGCGATTCGTGCGGCGACGAACCCATGAGCAGCCGACGTGCCAGCAGCGACGTTCGTGAAATCAGAGAATTGCGTACGACGCAGGGTCTCTGATCAGAGACTCGTGCTAGGTCGCAGCGAATGCGCGCGATGGGGCTCGATGTCGGTACCAAGACGGTGGGCATCGCCATCGCCGACGAGCTCGGGTATTCGGCGCAGCCCATCACCACTCTGCGTCGCACCAACATCAAGGCCGACCTGGCCGAGGTCGCGCGGCTGATCAATGAGTACGGAGTGACGCACCTGATCGTCGGGCTCGCTCTGAACATGAACGGCAGCGAGGGCCCTCGGGCTGAGCAGTGCCGGAAATTCGGAGACGCGGTCGCCGAAGGCACGACGCTGACGCTCATCTATTGGGACGAACGGCTGACCTCGGTGGCGGCCGAGCGGTCACTCATCGAGGCCGATGTCTCTCGCGCGCGGCGAAAAGAGGTCATCGACCAGGTGGCCGCGGTGCTCATTCTTCAAGGCTGGCTCGAAGCGCAGTCTCTGGCTCGAGACCGCGAGTAACCGCTAACGCCGCGCAACGACGCTCGTTCGCGCTGGCCCTCGGCCTGCACAGCCGCCCTCCTCACTCGAGGGAGGTTCACCGTGAGCGACACCGTCATTTCATCAATTCGCGCAGCAGTCGGAGTGCTGTACGAGCCGCCAAACACCGAGCAGGCCGAGCCAAGAACTGCGCGGGAGCCGAGCTCGGTGAGGCGGCATTCGGGCGAGACCAGCGCGCCGGTCGACGCGGTGGCCTCGGCGCTGAGCGCCATCTCGGGCTCATCGGTCGGCACCGGCCAGACCCGGGCGGGAGCGTTCAACGCGGGAGCGGTGCGAGGTCAGGGCGCGGCGATGACCCGAGCCGGCAGCGATGCCCACGCGCGAGCTCACAGCAGCGCCGACCTCACCGGCGCCTCGGCTGGCTTCGACGTCGGGGCGAGCCTCGGAGCTTCGGCGAGCGCTGAGGGTCGGGTCAGCACTTCGCTGGGCAGCGCGCGTGGCCGGGTGAGCGTCTCGGTCTGGCTGGGAGCCGTGGTCAGCGGCGAAGCGAATGCGCACCTCGGTGGCGCCGACGCGAGC
>Ga0105048_10003370_pt1 | contig 26181 bp, 16 predicted proteins | sample MAT05_FD_78382 | JGI IMG/M metagenome (GOLD analysis project Ga0105048, IMG submission 78382) | Freshwater microbial communities from Lake Fryxell liftoff mats and glacier meltwater in Antarctica - MAT-05 | ecosystem: Environmental > Aquatic > Freshwater > Ice > Liftoff microbial mat | place...
GGCCCGGCCGACGACACGGTGCTGCTGTACGGCCACTGCGACAAGCAGCCGGAGATGACCGGCTGGCGCGATGACCTGGGGCCGTGGAAGCCGGTGTTGGAAGGCGACCGCCTGTACGGACGCGGTGGCGCCGACGACGGATATGCCGCGTTCGCCTCACTCCTTGCCATCGAAGCCGCTCAGCTGGCCGGTACTCCGCACTCTCGACTGATCGTGCTCATCGAAGGCAGTGAGGAAAGCGGCAGCCCCGACCTTCCTGCGTACCTGGAGGCACTGGCTGACCGCATCGGCTCGCCGACACTGGTGCTCTGCCTGGACTCCGGCTGCCTCGACCACGAACGGATGTGGGTCACCACTTCCCTTCGTGGCATGGTCGGCGGCGACCTGCGCGTGGACATCCTCACTGAAGGAATGCACAGCGGTGAGGCCAGTGGCGTGGTGCCATCGTCATTCAGGATTCTTCGCATCCTGCTCGACCGCGTCGAGGAGAGCACGACCGGCGAGATCCTGTTGCCCGAATTGCACGCGGAGATCCCCGCAGACCGAGTTCGGCAAGCACGCGATACGTCGGCCGAGTTTCCCATCGGCGGCCACTTTCCATTCGTCGACGGCGCCCAACCGATGGTGCACGACCCGGCTGAACAACTCTTGGCCCGCACCTGGAAACCATCGCTCAGTATCACGGGCGTCGACGGCATTCCGCCGGTGGAGATTGCGGGCAACGTACTGCGGCCGCACACCACACTGCACCTCAGCGTCCGGCTGCCACCGACGTGCGATGCCGAGCGCGCCCTGGCAGCGCTGGAAGCCGCCCTCACCAGCGAACCTCCGTATGGCGCGCGGGTGCAATTCATCGGTGGCCACAGCGGCCCAGGGTGGAATGCCCCGACCTTCGCACCATGGCTACAAGCCGCTCTCGACGAATCGAGCACCATCGCCTTCGGGCGCCCCACGCGAGCGTTCGGCGAGGGCGGCTCGATTCCGTTCATGGGCATGCTCGGCGAGATGTTCCCAGAGGCGCAATTCGTCATCACCGGTGCACTCGGGCCGGGGTCCAACGCGCACGGGCCGAACGAGTTCCTGCACGTGCCGACGGCGGTCAAGCTGACGGAGTGCCTCGCGCACCTGCTGCACGCGCACGCCACCCGATGACCACTGCGTTCGCATGATCAAGCTGTTGCGCGCCAACCGCGACCTGCGCTGGTTGTTCATTGCGCAAGTCATTTCCTTCATGGGCGACTGGTTCTCCTTCGTTGCAGTCACCGGGATGATCAAGGATGCAACCGACAGCGAGTTCCTGGTATCGCTCGCCTACGTGTCGTTCTCCCTGCCGGCGTTCCTGGCCTCGCCGATCGCCGGTGTCACCGTCGACCGCTTCGACCGCCGCAAGTTGCTGCTGATCGTCTCGGTCCTGCAGGCATTCGCTGCCCTCGGGCTGTTGACCGCCACCGACAGCTCGGTGTGGCCGCTGTTCATGTTCCAGGGCGTCATCAGCGCGCTCGCCGCCTTCGTCAAACCGGCCATCGATGCCGGGGTGCCGAACCTGGCCCGCACACCGGCCGAACTGCGCACAGCAAACGTACTGTTCGGCAGCACGTGGGGTGTCATGTTGGCGGTCGGCGCAGCGGCGGGCGGCCTGTTCAGCCAGGCGTTCGGCCGACAGGCAGCGTTCTACGCCAATGCCGCGTCGTTCATCGCCGCCATGCTCCTCTTCGCACTCATCCGCCGCCCGCTGCAGGAGCCGCAGCACGCGAATCGTCCGACCATGCGCCCCATTGCCGACATGACCGAGGCGATCCGATATGCGCGCAAGGACCACGTGGTCCTCGCGCTGATCGCCAGCAAGTCGACATTCGCAATCGGCGCCGGCACCGTCAGTCAACTGCCGGTGCTGGCCACCAGCGTGTTCGGATGGGGTGACTCCGGGACCGGGATGCTGCTGGCGGCTCGCGGCGTCGGTGCCGGGCTGGGGCCGCTGATCGCCTCGCGATTTGCCAAGGGCAGCGTTGCCAACGTGCTGCGGATCTGCGGCTTGGCCGGCATCGGGTTCAGCGTGTCGTACCTCGCGGCCGCGTGGGCGCCGGTGATCTGGGTCGCCGCGCTGCTGATCGCGATCGGTCACCTCGGCGGCGGTTCGCAGTGGACGCTGAGCACCTATGGTCTGCAGCTTCGTACCCCCGACCACATTCGCGGGCGGGTGATGGCAGGTGACTTCGCGATCGTCACGCTGTTCATGAGCCTCTCCGGCTTGGGTGCCGGTCTGCTGTCCGAGGCCGTCGGTGTGCGCTGGACGATCACCGCGTTCGCAGGCGCAGCCGGCCTCGCCGGCATCACCTACATCGCCCTGACACGCCCGATCATGATGAAGTTACGAGCCGAGGAAGCTGCGGCCGCATCAGCCAGCGATCAGGCGAACGACACCGAGGCCATGGGTTCCACCTGAACCGCCTCGGCAGCCTGCCGGGCGTGATAGCTGCTGCGGGTGAGCGGGCTGGCCTCGACATGGCCGATGCCCAATGACTCTCCCAGCACCTTCCACGAGGTGAATTCACTCGGCTCGGCCCAGCGGGCAACGGGCAGATGGTTGGTTGTCGGCCTCAGGTACTGCCCGATGGTGACAATGTCGACGCCGATCGCAGCGAGGTCGTGCAACAAGCCGGCGACCTCGTCGTCGGTCTCGCCGAGGCCGAGCATGAAGCCGGTCTTGGTGGTCATGCCAGCGGCCTTCGCCCGCGCGAGAACAGCCAGGCTGCGGGCGTAGCCAGCGCTTGGCCGCACGGCCCGCTGCAATCGGGCCACGGTCTCGACGTTGTGATTGAACACATCCGGGCGGCCTGGCCCAGGTGTGAGCAGCAACTCCAGCGACGACTCGTCGCCCTTGGCATCACTGACCAGCGTCTCGATCATCGTCCCCGGCCGAGCCTCCCGGATGGCCGCCACACAGGCCGCCACGTGGGCAAAGCCACCGTCGATCAGGTCGTCGCGTGCCACCATCGTGAGCACGGCGTGCGCCAGGTTCATTTCGCGGATGGCGGCGGCAACACGCTGTGGCTCATCGGCAGCGGGTGGCATCGGCTTCTGCGTATCGACCAGGCAAAAGCCGCAGGCGCGGGTACACCGCTCGCCGAGCACCATGAACGTCGCGGTCCCGTCGGCCCAGCAATCGCTGAGGTTGGGGCAACCGGCTTCTTCGCACACGGTGACCAGCCCGTGCTCGCGCACCACCTTCTTCAGCGCCAACACATCCGGCCCGATGGTGACCTTCGGCCGCAGCCACTCAGGCTTGCGCGTGGCGATGGAGAGGCCATCGGTCACGCCGGCCTGCTCGAGCCGGGCTACGGCGCGCTGGCCGGTGACGGGCACCATGCCATGGTCGGCGGCCTGGCGCACGAGGCCCCCGGGGCCCTCCCCGCGTGAGAACGCCGAGAGGTCGTCGGGCCGAGCCTTCCAGGCCACATCCTGACGTTCGACAGTCCCACTCCCCCACAGCTCGCCGGCCCGGCGCCCGATGATGTCGGCAACAATCGCGAGATCGACGTCGACACCCTCCTCGACCAGCGACGTCACCGGCTTGTCGCCAATGCCACAGGGCACGATGTACTCACGCAGGTATGCCATGTCGGTGCGTACGTTGAGCGCAAAACCGTGCATGGTACGGCCGCGCGCCAGCCGTACACCAATGGCACAGATCTTGCGCGGGTTGGGCCCGCTGACCCCCACCCACACGCCCGGATACTCGGGAAGGCAACCCACGTCGACAACACCCAACTCGGTGAGCGTGCCGACGATCAGCCGCTGAATCGCACACACGTGGTCGCTGGCACCCAACACGTTGGGCACGTTGACAATCGGGTATCCAACCAACTGGCCGGGACCGTGGTAGGTCACGTCTCCGCCGCGCCGCACGCTGACCAGCTCGGCGCCGACGGCCGACGGCGCGACCTTCATGTTGGTGGCGAGGTCGGCGCGCGGGCCGTGGGTGAAGACGTGAGGGTGCTCGAGCAGCAGCAGGTGATCGCCGGTGCCGTGCTGGAACATCGCCTGCTGCAGCGCCAATGCCTCGCGGTAGGGCACCCTGGCGAGCCACCGCACATGCAGCGTCACGTCGTTGTTCGCCACGGCGGTCTTCAGAGCTCCTGGGACCAGTCGCGGGTCTCGAGCAATTGCTTCACCTTGACCAGGAAACCCGCTGCGTAGGCACCGTCGAACGCACGGTGGTCCCAGCTCATGGCGAGGTTGCCAACGGGGTGGATGACAATTGCTTCGCCACCATCGGGCAACTGGGCCACCACGGGCTTGCGCACGATGGCATCGGTCGACAGGATGGCGACCTGTGGCTGGTTGATGATCGGCATCGTCAGCACGCTTCCCGCAGAGCCGTTGTTGCTGATGGTGAAGGTGCCACCGCTGATCTCGTCAGGGCTGAGCTTGCGGGTGCGGGCGCGGTTGGCCAGGTCGTTGATCTCGCGGGCGATTGCCCGGATGCGCTTGGTGTCGGCGCTGCGCACGACAGGCACGAGCAAACCCTGGAAGTCGAGATCGACCGCGATGCCGATGTCGATGAAGTTGTGCACGATCAGCTCGTTCTCGCCGACGCTTGCGTTCAGATACGGGAAGTCCGCGAGCGCATCGACGACTGCACGGGTGATGAAGGGCAGGTACGTGAGGCTGAAGCCTTCGGTGGTCTTCCACTCCGTCTTGACCTTGCTACGCGTCGCGTCAACGTTGGCAAAGTCGACCTCGACCACGCTGAACGCATGCGGACTGACACCCTTGCTCATCACCATGTGGCTACCGGTGAGCTTGCGAATCTTGCTGAGCGAGACCGCTGTGTCGCGCTCGCCCGACACGACGGTCGGCGGCGTGGCGGCAGCGACTGGAGCAGCGGCAACCGGGGCAGGCGCAGCCACCGCGACGGGCGCGGCGGCGACCGGAGCGGCAGCCGGCTGGGCCGCGACAACCGCCACCGGGGCTGCCGCCGCGGCAGCAGCGACGGGGGCCAGCTGCTTGGTGTCGATGAAGTCCAGGAGGTCGTCGCGGGTGATGCGGCCACCAGGGCCGGTGCCCGTGACCTCGTCGGGGTTGATGCCGTGCTCGGTGACGAGGCGGCGCACCACCGGCGACAGCAAACGGTTGTCACTGCCCAGAGCCTCGTTGTCGACCGCTGCGGGCGAGGCCGCATTCTCGACGGCCGGTACGGCGACCGCCGCAACCGGTACGGGTGCAGCGACGGCGGCAGGAGCCTCGACGACCGGCGCAGGAGCTGGCGCTTCCGCAACTGGAGCAGGCGCGTCGACAACGGGAGCAGCCGCAGGGGCCGCGGCAGCAGGGGCCGCTCCATCAGCAACGACTGCGATGACCGCTCCGACGGGCACGGTGTCGCCCTCAGCGGCGCGAATCTCGGTCACGACACCGGCAATCGGCGAGGGCACCTCTGTGTCGACCTTGTCGGTACTGACTTCGAACAACGGCTCGTCGGCCGCGATGGTGTCGCCGACCTTCTTGAACCAACGCGTGATCGTGCCTTCGGTGACTGTCTCGCCAAGTTGAGGGAGGGTGACGTCGGCCATGGTGGAGTGCTCCTATGCGAATGCTGTTGCGGCGTGATGTGGTGCGAACGTTGTGATGGGGCTGTGTCGTGGGGCGGTCGTCAGGCGTTCAGGCTGCGGCCTGTGAGGGAGAGCACGGTCTCGCCGAAGAGTTCGGTGAGACTTGGGTGTGGCTGGATGAACTCGGCAATCTCCGCAACGGTTGCTTCCCAGTTCACGGCAAGGTAGCCGCCACTGAGCTGCTCGGTGACCCACGGCCCGACCATGTGCACGCCGAGCACCTGACCAGCGGTGCCGTCGGCGTTCTTCTTGGCGATCACCTTGACCAGACCGTCGAGCTCGCCGAGGATCTGGGCACGAGCGTTGGCTCGGTACTGATGCTTCGAGACCACCACGTCGAAGCCGGCCTCGCGAGCGGCCTCCTCGCTGGGGCCGGCGAACGCAACCTCGGGATGGCAGTAGATGGCCCACGGCACCCGGTCGTAGCGAATCGGGTTGGGCGACTCGTCGAGGATGTGCTTCACGACCAGAATCGCTTCGGCGTAACCGACGTGGGCGAGCGCCGGAGTATTGATCAGGTCGCCGACGGCGTAGACGCCAGGCTCGGAGGTGCGGCAGTACTGGTCGACCTCGACGAAACCACGGTCGCTCACCGATACCGCCGTGCCCTGCAGGCCCAACTGGTCGGCGTATGGACGGCGGCCGATACTGACCACCACCAGATCGACCTCCAGGTTCTGTGCGTCGCTATCCGGAGCGCCGAAATGAACAGTGGTGCCACCCTGCCCGTTGGGCGTGTGACCGAGCACTTTGACACCGGTCTTGATGTCGATGTTCTTCTTCTTGAAAGTGCGCACGACGACATTTGCCACGTCGCTGTCGAGGCCGGGAAGGATCTTCGGCAGACCTTCCAAGATGGTGACCTGCGCGCCGAGATCGGCGAATGTGCTGGCGAACTCGCAACCGATGGCGCCACCACCGACGACCGCGACGCGTGCCGGCACGTAGTCGAGCAGCAACACTTCGTCGCTGGTCATGACCGGACCCGACGGCTCGAAGCCGGGGAAGGTGCGCGGCACGCTGCCCGAAGCCAGGACGACGTTGGTGCCGGTGATGGTGCTGGCGGTGCCGTCGGGGTGCGCAACGGTGACGGCATGGTTCGCCCCGAGCGTGCCGATGCCGTCGAGCACAGTGATCTTCTTCGACTTCATGAACGATGCCAGGCCCTTGACGATGCCGTCGACAATCCTCTGCTTGCGTGCCTGGATGACAGCGAAGTTGACAACTGGGGGGCTGCTCTCGATGCCGAACTCGGCGGCGTGCTGCACATGCCGGTTGACCGCAGCGGACTCGAGGAATGCCTTGGCAGGAATGCAACCTCGATTGAGACACGTGCCGCCGAGAACACCCATTTCCACCAGCGCCACACTCAACCCGGCAGATGTCGCGTACAGAGCCGCGCCGTAGCCGCCGGGGCCGCCACCGATCACCACGAGGTCGAACTGCTGCTGGTCCATGGTTTGTGTGAGCTCCACTTTGGGTCGGGTCTGGATGAAGTCTGCTGAGGCAACGGTACCGGCTGGGCGATGGCCTCGCGATGGGTGGTACGGATTACACCAGCTTCCAGCGCACCTGGTCCTCGGCACGGATGAGCAACAGCTGTCGATCGGTTCCGGTGAGGCCTCCGGTCGGAAAGCTGAGCGTGCAGGTGACCTCGGCGACCGTGAACCCGATGCATGCACCCTGGACCACGGGTTCCGCAACGGGAGCAACGCGCGTATTGGGGGCGACCAGCGAGAAACCCTCCAGCCCCTCAGCATCGTCCACGCCTCCCAATGTGACGGTCACGACGAGCGCCGAATCCGTACTGTCCACGTCCTGCACCGTTACCGTCGCGTCGCCAGCGGAACCAGTGGCCCCGACGGCCAACGGCGGTGCTGGCGTCTGCTGGTTGGACAGACGGAACAGCTGATAGCCACCGGCGAGCAGAATCATCAGACCGCACGTCACGGCGAGCAGGAGCAGAGTACGGGTACGCATGACGCCGATCAGGATACGGGCGCCATCGCGGTGCTACATCGGTCTCAGCTCGCTCGGGCGACCTTCACCCGTCGTAGCGGGGGCAGCGTCGGCGGTGGTTGCTTGCGCGGCGGCAGCGCTTCGAGAAGATGCGCAGTGATGTCAGCGATCTCGGCGACGGCAGCCTCGAATGCGGCGTCGGTGGCAGGCGACGTCGTTTGAACGCCACTGATCTTGCGCACGTACTGCCGGGCAGCGGCCTCGATCTCGACCGGTGCGGCGATCGGCTCGAGACCACGAAGGGTGGTGATGTTTCGGCACATGCCGCCAGCGTATTCCCCATCCGAGAACGCCAGAACCCGCGGCGTAGCATTCAGGCATGGGCCTTCGCGACCTCACCAAACGACTCCGCACTTCCGTCGACGAACTCGATGACCGCCGGTTGCAGGAACGCTTTTCAGGGCTTGGCCTGACCAACATCGGCAACATGACAGCGCGCACCCCGGTGCGTGTCGGCGGCGAGATCACCCGTATGAAGGTTGCGCCCCGATCCGGGGTCAACACCTTCGAGATCACCGTCGATGACGGCACCGGCACCGTCGTGGCGGTCTTCACAGGCCGTCGCCATCTGTTCGGTGTCGAGCACAACCGGGCACTCCTGCTCGAGGGTGTGGCGCGCACCGAGCGCAGCCGCCTCGTCATGCTCAATCCGGCATACACGCTGCTACCGCAACACTGAACGGCAACACTGAACGGCAACACTGAACGGCCGCGACGTCAGCCGATGAGCAGAGCGCGTGTCGCGTCTTCGCTGTCGCCGGCGACCAAGATCAGTACCTCGTCACCCACACGCAGGATCGTGTCGCCGCGCGGCACCACTACCCGCTCGTCACGCAAGACTGCAACCACGGTGGAGTCGCGCGGAAAGCCGAGCTCTGCGATTTCGCGCCCAGCGGCCGGCGAGTTTTCCGCCAGCGTGACTTCGGCCAACTTGGCCTTGCCACCTTCGAACGACAGCAGGCGCACGAAGGAACCAACCGACACCGCCTCTTGCACGAGGCCGGTGATCAAGTGCGGCGTGCTGACGGACACGTCGACGCCCCAGGTCTCGTTGAACATCCACTCGTTCTTCGGATTGTTCACTCGCGCCACAACACGCGGCACGGCAAACTCTTGTTTTGCCAGTAACGAGATGACGAGGTTGTCTTCGTCGTCACCGGTCACCGAAGCCATGACATCCGCGCGTTCCAGGCCTGCGGCCTTCAGCGCTCCGAAGTCGCAGCCGTCGCCCTTGAGCCAATGCACACCTTCGATGGTGCCTTCGTACTGGGCCACCACACGCGCCTCGTTGTCCACGATGGTGACATCGTGCCCACCGCCGACCAGTTGCTCGGCGATGAACCTGCCAACACTTCCGCCACCTGCAATCACGACATTCATCAAAGGCTCCTAGTGCGCCGCAGGCGGGTCGAGGGTCAGGTGTGCCAACTGGCCAATGGCGTCGTGCGCAACAGCGAGATAGACGACATCGCCCTCCTGCACCACCAGATCTGCCGTCGGCAGCATTGCGGAACCCAAACGACTGACGGCCATCACGCGGATGCCCGGGCCTTCGGCGTCCAGCACACGGTGGCCCGCCCAGGCGGTCGCGAAGGAACGCTCGACGAGCGAAACCTTGGCCGAGGGGTCGACCCATTCGACGGCCAGAACGTCGGGCACCAGCCGGCGCAACACGCGCTCGGTGGTCCACAGCGCCGGCGCCACGGTGGCGATACCCAAGCGCTGGTACACGGCCGCTCGCTGTGGGTCGTAGATGCGAGCAACGACACGCTCGACGCCGAACGTCTCGCGTGCGACGCGTGCCACCAATATGTTGGAGTTGTCACCGTTGGTGACGGCGGCCAGCGCCTCCGCCCTTTCGATGCCCGCCTTCACCAGAAGGTCGCGGTCGAAACCGATACCGATGAACTTCTCACCCGTGAAGTCGTCTCCGAGGCGTTCGAATGCTGCCGGCTTGCGGTCGATGATGGCAACCGTGTGCCCCTCACCGATCAGGTTGTGGGCCAAGGCCGACCCAACACGGCCGCAACCCACGATCACTACATGCACGACTTTGGTCCTCCTTGCCGCCCGGGGCCCTCGCGGCCTCTCGTCGGCGGTATTGCCGTCGGAACTGTAACCCGACATATGCTCCGCGGCACCTATGTTGCAGTCTCTCAAGCGCCTCGTCATCGGCACGCCCATCGCAAGCGCCGACGAAGGGCATCAACGCCTCAGCAAGAAGATCGCACTACCGGTTTTCGCCAGCGACGCGATCTCCTCGACCGCGTACGCCACCGACGAAATTCTCATCGTGCTCCTCGGCGCCGGCGCCGGATACGCGGCCTTCACCAAGTTGGTGCCAATCGCCATCGTCGTCGCGATCTTGTTGGTGATCGTGATCACCAGCTACCGCCAGACGATCTTCGCCTACCCGAGCGGTGGCGGCAGCTACATCGTCAGCAAGGAGAACCTCGGCACGATCCCGGCGCTGATCGCCGGCTCGTCGTTGCTCGTCGACTACATCCTCACCGTCGCAGTGTCGGTCGCCGGCGGTGTGTTGGCCATTCGCTCGGCCTTCGGCTTCGACAACAAGTGGACCGTCCCCATCTGCCTTTTCTGCATCTTGATGATGACGCTGGCCAACCTGCGCGGCCTCAAGGAATCTGGCTCCCTCTTCGCTCCGCCGACGTACATCTATGTCATCTCGCTCATCACACTCATCGTCGTCGGGCTCGTTCGCGTTTTCATCTTGAAGAACATCGACCCCATCGACCCGGCCAAGGTGAGCAAGGAAGCCGAGGAGTTCTCCAAGGGCGTCAAGGGCATCGGCATCCTCGTGCTGCTGCGCGCCTTCTCTTCCGGCGCCGTAGCGCTCTCGGGCGTGGAGGCGGTCTCCAACGGTGTACCTGCGTTCAAGAAGCCCGAGAGCAGGAACGCAGCCTCCACCATCATGTGGATGGGCGCAATTCTGGGCACCTGTTTCGTCGGCATCTCGGTGCTCGCCGCCCACCTCAAGCCTGTCCGCGGCGATGGCGATCCCACTGGCATCGCGCTGATGGCGGAGCAGGTGTACGACGGCAAGGGGCTGCTGTTCTGGATCATGCAGATCTCCACGTTCGCGATCCTGATCCTTGCGGCCAACACCGCCTACGCCGACTTCCCTCGGCTCTCCAGCATCATCGCCAAGGACGGTTTCCTGCCCCGCCAGTTCGCGAACCGAGGCGACCGGCTGGTGTTCTCCAACGGCGTCATCTTCTTGGCTGCCGTCGCCAGCGTGCTGATCATCATCTTCGACGGACAGATCAGCGCGCTGATCCCGCTCTACGCGTTCGGTGTCTTCACCGGCTTCACGCTCAGCCAGAGCGGCATGGTCGTCCACCACATTCGCCTCAAAGAACCGCGGTGGAAACTGAGCCTCACCATCAACGCGATCGGTGCACTCACCACCGGCATCATCGCCGGCATCGTCGTCGTCTCGAAGTTCACTCAGGGCGCATGGATACCCGCAGCCCTGATTCCGATCATGGTGTTCGTCTTCCACTCGATCGGCAAGCACTACCAGCATGTCAAGAAGTCGCTGGCGGTGCCGGCCGGGTACAAGTCACCGCGCCGCACGCATTACGTGGTCGTGCTCGTGGGCAAGGTCAACCGCGGTGTGCTGGATGCGGTGCAGTACGCACGCAGCCTGAACCCGGAGCGCATCATCGCGTTGTCGATCGTGCAGGACCCGGAAGAAGAGCGGGCCCTGCACGCGCAATGGGACGAGTACAACGTACCGATCGAACTGCACACCATTTCCTCGCCGTATCGCGAACTCACTCGCCCGGTCATGGCGTACCTCGACGAACTCGATCAGGAACGCGACGACGACATCATCACCGTCGTCATTCCCGAGTCGGTGACCAAGGTCAGCAGTCAGTGGCTGCACAACCAATCGGCGTTCGCGCTCAAGGCTCGCCTGCTCTATCGACCCGACACCGTGGTCGTCAGCGTGCCGGTGCACGTCGGTGCCGACGCCGAGGCCGGTGCCGACGCCGAATGATCTCGGTCCGCTTCGCGTAAATCGTCTGCACACGACGACAGCACCCACGGTTCCGCCTATCGTGCCCTATGCGCGTGATCATCTCCGGGGCCAGCGGCCTCATCGGCTCGGCTCTGTGGGGCGAGCTCCGCAGTGACGGACACGACGTCGTCAAGCTGGTTCGGCGAACAGCCGCAGCTGGCGAAGTGCAGTGGAATCCGTCGGCTGGTGTGCTGCCCGTCGACGCGCTGGAGGGTGCCGACGCCGTCGTCCACCTTGCTGGTGCGGGCATCGGCGACCATCGCTGGACGCCGGACTACAAGGCGGAGATTCTCAGCAGTCGAGTGCGCTCCACGACATTGCTGGCAGAGTCGATCGCGTCGTGCACCAACCGGCCGCCTGTGCTGCTCAGTGGTTCTGCCATTGGCATCTACGGTGCCAGTGACGACCGCGAGCTGGACGAGCAGTCTCCGCTCGGCACCGGGTTCCTCGCCGACGTGTGCAAGCAGTGGGAGGCCGCCGCCGCACCGGCCGCCGCCGCCGGCACTCGCGTTGCGTACCTGCGTACCGGCATCGTGCTGACCCCGAAGGGCGGGGCGCTGAAGAAGATGTTGCCGCTGTTCAAGTTCTTCGCCGGTGGCCGATTCGGCAATGGCAAGCAGTGGCAGAGCTGGATTTCACTGCCCGACGAGGTGGGGGCGATCAAGCATCTGCTGACCGCCGATGTCAGCGGTCCGGTCAACCTCACCGCTCCGAACCCCGTCACCAACGCCGGCTTCTCCAAGTTGCTCGGCCAGGCGCTCGGGCGGCCGTCAGCGATACCCGTGCCTTCGTTCGGGCCCAAGTTGTTGCTCGGCAGCGAGCTCGCCGATGCGTTGCTGTTCACCGGGCAGAACGTGCTGCCCAAAGTCCTGCGAGAGTCGGCCTACCAGTTTCAACACCCACGCCTCGATGAAGCGTTTGCGGCGCTGCTGAACTAGTCGTCAGCTCTCTGCAACTAGTGATCCGCCGTATCGACGGCTGACCAGCGCTGGAGGGCGGCATCCAGATCCAATGGCCAGATCCCGACCTCGGTTGGCCAATCAGCCTTCGGAACTGCCCACATGATCTCGAACTCGATGCCATCGGGGTCCTTCCCATACAGGCTCTTACTGACGCCGTGGTCGCTCTCCCCGACCAGCGAGCCAGCTCCGACGAGCCGGGCACGCAGCGCCACGAGGTCTTCGAGCGTGTGTACCTGCCAAGCAAGGTGGTACAAGCCAACGGAACGTTGCGCCGCTGCCCGCGTGCCGACACTGAACAACCCGAGGTCGTGATCATTGTCCGAGCCGTCGGCCCGGAGGAAGAACGCCTTGTCACCCATGTTGCTGACGGTTTCGAAGCCCAGCACGCCGCCGTAGAACGCCGCCGACACCTTTGCGTCGGTCACGTACAGCACCGCGTGGTTGAGACGCTTGATGGACACAGGGGTTCCTCCTTCGAGCCGTCGGGCTCGGTGACGTGGATCTCAGGACTTGAGGGCTTCGATTTCGAGTGTGATCTTGACAGCGTCGCCGACCACGAAGCCACCAGCTTCGAGCGCAACGTTCCACGCCAGGCCGAAGTCCTTGCGACTGATCTCGGCTTCGGCGGTGAAACCGGCCTTGGTGTTGTTCCACGGGTCGACGGCGACGCCGTCGAACTCGAGGGCGAAATCGACGGCCTTGGTGACGCCCTTGATGGTCAGGTCGGTGTGCAGCACGTAGTCGCTGCCCTTGGCATCGATACCCGTGCTGACCAGTGTCCACTCCGGGTGATTGTCCGCGTCGAAGAAGTCGTCGCCGCGCAGGTGGCCATCACGACCTGGGTCGCGGGTGTCGATGGACTTGGCCGTCACGACTGCTGCGACCTGCGAGTCCATGGGGTTCTCGCCGACGGTGATGGCGCCGGAGAAATCGGTGAACTGGCCGCGCACCTTGGCAACGACCAGGTGGCGGGCGACGAAGCCAATCGTCGAGTGGCCGGCATCGACGGTCCAGATTCCGGGGGTGAGTGCGCTGAGGTCTGACATGTGACTGCTCCTGGAGCTAGGCATCGAACGACTTGCATCGAACGACAACTGGGAAGTGGTGACCGACTCACTGAAGAGTTGAGCACTGAAATGACTGTAGGAGAGAATACTTGCGGACACAACTATTTCCCACAACAACTCTTTCGATACGCTGTTCGAATGACCACGCACTGGCTTTCAGAGACCGAACAGACCGCGTGGCGGAACTTCGTCAACACAATGCCCGACCTCGATGCAGCCTTCGAGGCAGATGTCGCCGCCCACGGCATCACCATGGGCGATTACACGGTCCTGGTCTTCCTCTCCGAGGCCGACGACCAGCGACTGCGGATGTGCGACCTGGCGGCATCGCTGCGTCTCTCCCCCAGCGGGCTGACTCGCCGCCTCGATGGGCTGGTCAAAGCCGGCTGGGTCGACCGATCGGCCTGTAGCGCCGATCGGCGCGTGATGTACGCCCACCTCACCGACGTCGGCATGGCCAAGATGAGGGCGGCCGCACCCGATCATGTGGAGAGCGTCCGTCGCCACTTCTTCGAACCATTGGGCGCCGAGGGCGTGCTGCAGCTCAGCGAGTTGTTCGGCCGTATCCGTCAGCAACTGCAGCACGGTCGGCCGGTCTGACCGTGGCCGAGCCGTTGCAACTCCCCCTCGGTTTTCGCGCACACGTGGCAAACATCGGCATCAAGGACACCACCGACGACTTCACGGTGGTTGCCTCCGACGGCCCGTGTGTGGCCGCCGGAGTGTTCACACGGAGCTCGTTCGCCGGTCCCAGCGTGCTGGTCAGCCGCCGACACGTCGCCGCTGGAACAGCGCGGGCGATGGTGGTCATCTCCAAGAACGCCAACGTCGCCACCGGCGCGCAGGGCCTTTCCGACGCCGAAGAAGTCGTGACTGGGGTGGCATCCGCTCTCGGCTGTGCCCCTGGTGATGTACTGCTCGCTTCGACCGGGGTGATCGGTCGCGCATACCCGATGGATGTCGTCCGTGCGGGGCTGATGGCCATTCCGCCGCGACTCCCCGGCACCGATGCTGCCGCCGTCGCTCGTGGCATCATGACGACCGACACCATCGCCAAGACCGCGCACGCATCGGTGGGCGCCGCTCGCATCGTCGGTGTCGCCAAGGGCGTGGGAATGATCGAACCCGACATGGCCACGATGATCGCGATGTTCTTCACCGACGCAGAGGTTGCTCACGATGCGCTCGACGCGATGTTCCGGCGGGTCATCGACTGCACCTTGAACTGCGTGTCCATCGATACCGACACGTCCACCAGCGATACAGCCGTCATCCTCGCCAACGGAGCGGCTGGTCCCGTGGAGGCCGACGAGTTCGAGGCAGCGCTGTACGCCGTTGCAGAGTCACTCACCAAGCAGATCGCACGCGATGGCGAGGGTGCCACAACCCTGCTCGAAGTCACCGTCGACCAGGCTGCGTCCGCTGCGCAGGCGAAGCGGGTCGCGCGCGCGATTGTCAACTCACCGCTCGTCAAGACGGCCGTTCACGGAGCCGATCCCAACTGGGGTCGAGTTGCTATGGCTGTCGGCAAGGCGACCACCGCCGACGAGGTGGACCAGGACGCAGTGGTGATTCGTTTCGGCACACAGGAGGTGTACCCGGCGCGGCTGGGCGACGCCGGGCTGGCCACACTTGCCACGTACATGCGCAGCGACGACGTCTTGATCCACGTTTCTCTCGCTACCGGCGGCACAGCGAGGGCAACCGTGTGGGGATGCGACCTCACGAACGGCTACGTGCGAATCAACGCCGACTACACGACGTAGATCCCTACGGGCACCGTCAACGCGAAAGGGCCCGGGCGCAACGCCCGGGCCCTCACCTACTGCTCGTTGCTCATCGTGGTCAGACGGGGCGTCGGCGGCGGCGAGTTGCCGCCAGTACCAGTGCACCGATGCCGAGCAGGCCGGCTGCGCCGTAGAGCAGCAGCAGCGAATTGCCACCAGTGGCCGGGAGCGGGGCGACCGGGGGCGGCGCCGGGTTGTCCGACCTCACCTGGGCCGGGTCGAGGATGCTGCGGTCGTGGTCGTCCTCGTCACCAGGGAGGTTGTCGATGTTGACGTCGTCGTTGTCCGCGACCGGGTCGTTGAAGACGTTTCCATCCGGTGTCGAGTCCTTGTCCTCCACGTCCTTGCCGGGAAGGTCATAGACGTCTGCGCCATCGGTGACGATCTCGCCGAAGTTCACGTACGAGCCCAGTGTGACGTCGACGATCCGCACGACGATGGTGATCGACTTGATCTCACCCGGCGCCATCGACGCAAGATCCCAAGTGACCGTCTGACCAGCAACCAGCGGGTTGTCGGTTGCCGACACGAACGTCAACCCAGCTGGGACCACGTCCTGCACCGAGTAGCCGCCCGAGTTCACGTTGCCCTGGTTCTTGATCAAGATGTTGAACGTGATGTTCGAGTCCTTCTTGAACGACTGCCCGCCGGGCAGGTTCTTGACCAAGGCCAAGTCGTAGCGAATCAGCGCGTCGAGGGCGGCCACATCGTGGTCGTCCTCGTCGACATTCGCGTCGTTCTGCTGCGCCGCCGGCAGCGCCGTTTGGTCGACCACGACATCGTTCGCCGGGTTGGTATCAGGCGTCGAGTCGTCATCGGTGACAACGCCATCGACTGGGTTCTCGTAACCTTCGGTGTCGTAGCTACTGGCACCGTCGGCACTGATCTCAGCGATGTTCACCCACGGACGCTTGCTGAAGTCGGCAACCTTCACGGTCACCGTCACGCTCGTCGTCGCTCCGGCTGCCAGACCCGACAGGTTCCACGTCACGATCTGACCAGCGATGACACCACCGTTGGAGGCCGAGGTGGCCATGAGCCCGACCGGAACGCTGTCGGTCACCGTGAAGTTCCCGGACCCGACATTGCCCTGGTTCTTGACCTCGATCGTGAATGTCGCCGTGCCAGCACCATCGATGGTTCCTGGCCCGGTCTTGATCAGCGCGAGGTCGTACAGCACCGGCGCATCGAAGAAGGCGACATCTGCGTCGTCTTCACCATTTTCCGAATCATCAGCGATGTTCAGCAGGTCGTTGGTCGGGTTGTCCCATGTGCCGTAGCCGTCACCGTCCACGTCACCGTTGTCGTTCGTGGTGACAGCATCAGGGATCGAATCGACGTCTTCGACATTGCCACCCTTGACCGGTGCGTCGTACACATCAGCACCGTCGGCAGAGATCTCGGCGATGTTCTTGAACGGCCGCTTCGAGACATCGGTGATACCCACCGTCACCGTCACCGAGCGCGACTCGCCGGCAGCCAGGTTCGAAAGGTTCCACGTCACCGTCGAACCATTGATCACGCCACCATCACTGGCGGCCGTCGCAGCGGTACCCACAGGCAAGGTGTCGGTGACGATGTACGAACCGGAGTTCACATCGCCCTGGTTCTCCACGGTCAACGTGAATGTCACGGCACCTGACGGCGTGATCGACGTCAAGTTCGGAACCTTCACCAGCGCCAGGTCGTACGTGAGTTCCACCTGAACATCTGCGATGTCGGCGTCGTCCTCCGGGTCGGTGCCGTTGCCGGCATCATCGATGGTCCCGTTGTCAACACCCTCGTCGTCGTAATCACCGTCGTTGGTGATGTCCGTGTCGGGCGTCGAGTCGTTGTCGCCACCCCACGATGCACCACCATCAGTAGCGATTTCAGCGAAGTTGCGGAACGGCCGCTTCGAGAAATCGCCAACACTTGCCGACCACGACACAGTCCGCGTAGCGTCAACAATCAGACCGCTCAGGCTCCAAGTGATCGTGCCCGCAACAGCGTCATGGACGCCGCCGTTGGTGATGCTGGACACATCCACGACCAGACCTACCGGAACCAGATCGACCACCGTATACGTGCCCGAGTCAACCGTGCCCTGGTTCGCGATCGTGATCTCGAAATCGATCACGGTGTCCTCACCGGTACCGGTGACAATACTCGTCTTGGCCAACGCCAAGTCGTAGATGTCCGACGACAGATCGGCCTGCGAATCGTTGTTCGTGGGCGTGCCCGAAGTGTCGGAATTCGTCGTGGGCGGGGTGCCCAACGGGTTGGCCTCCGTTACTTCTGTCGATGCCGGCGAGATGTATGCCACGTTGTGCACGACACCAGAGATGTTGGCGTTGATCGTTGCCGTGACGATGATCGTCTCGGCGGTACCACCGGCTGCCAACGGCGCTGAGCTGGTGCACACATCGACGACGCAGGTGTAGATGCCCGCACCACCATCCGAGCCAACCATCGAGACCAGCGTCAATTGCGACGGCAGGACCTCGGTGATCTTCCAGCCCGCTCGCGCGTCGGTGCTGCCCGCGTTCGACGGAGTCAACGTGTAGCTGACCGTCTTGCCCGGGAAGAAGTTCGGGGACGTCGTGAGCACCTTGGACAGTGCCAGATCGACATTGACCAGACCAGCATCGATTGTCGGCTCGTCAGGGGTGACCAATGAGTTGACGCCTGAGGCAGGGGCAATTACGGTCGCCCGACCCGTCACCACATCGGCATTCGAGTCGTTCACAGCGGTGGAGCCCGACGCATTCGCAGTGGTGAAGGCGTTGTTCGCCGGCGCCACGAACTCGATCACGTATGAGGTACCGGGAACCAGATCGTCGAACGAGTAGAAGCCACCTGCGGTGGTGATGGTGGACTTGATCAGTGTCGTGCCGTCAGCCGCATAGAGGTTGACGGTGACACCCACGACCCCGGCTTCACCGAACGACTGAACGCCATCGCGGTTCGTGTCGTTCCAGACGCGATCACCGACAGAAACCAGTGAGCCGGATGGGACGAACGCCTGCGCATCGTTGTTGGTAGGAGTCGACGATGTATCGGTCGTCGTGTCGGGGGTGACCAGCGGGTTGACCTCGGACACCTCGGTCGGCGCCGGCGACACGTACGCAACATTGCGGGCGGTGCCCACGAAGTTCGCATCGATGGTGACCGTGACGATGATCGTCTCGGCACTACCACCCGCCGGCAGGATCGCCGACGACGTGCAGGTGAGCGTGAGGAGCACACAGGTGTAGGTGGACGGGCCACCCGAGCCGGCGATGGAGACCGCCGTGAGACCCGTGGGCAGGATGTCGGTGACCTTCCAACCGGCAAGCGCATCGGCGAGACCATCGTTGGACGGGGTGAGCGTGAACACCACGGTCGAACCCTCGTAGAACGGACCAACCGTCGTCCGCACCTTCGCCAACGCGAGGTCCACCTGCACCAAACCGGCGTCGAAGGTCGAGTTGTCGGCGCTGTTGGGCATCGAGGAGTTGGAGCCGAAGAGCGGCGAGACGACGGTGACCTTGCCCGTAACGATGTCGGCATCGCTGTCGGTGGGGTCCGCACCCGAATCCTGGGTGGTGAACGCAAAGCTCGTGGGCTTCACGAACTTGACCACGTACGTCGTGGCCGGGTCGAGGCTGGTGAAGGCGTAGTAGCCGCCGACCGTCATCTCGCTGTCGAGCAGTGTTGTGCCGTTGGCCGCGTAGAGTTCCACGACCATTCCGTCGGCTACCGCCGGCTCACCCAAATCCTGCTGGCCGTTCCGGTTCACGTCGATCCAGACGAAGTCGCCGATCGACACCAACGGCGGCGACTGGCTGAGACCAAGATCGATCGAGAGGTCCTGCTCGCCGGAGGAGAGGTTGACCGGCACAATCAGACCGTCGCTGTCGACTGCGTCGTTGCCACCCGTGTTGAGGAAGCTGGGGACATAGCCGGCAGGCAAGTTCGTGAAGGTCACGATGTAGTCGCCGGGCTGCAGGTTGATGAACAGGTAGCCACCATTTGCACCGGTCTGCTGCGGCAGCACAGGGTCGCCGTTGATGTCCAGCACCTCGTTGCCCAGCGGGTCGGTGAGGGTGACCGTCACGTTCGGTGCACCAGGCTCGCCGCCGTCCTGCACGCCGTTGTGGATGTTGTCGAACCACACGAAATCACCAACGGAGGCCGGCTGCACGATACCCAGATCCAGTGTCGGGTCGTTCTGGCCGTCGACCAGCGAGGTGCTGATCTCGAGGCCGTCACTGTCGAGGCCGATGTCCGTGCCCGCACCGGTCTGGGTCGGGACGTAGCCGCTCGGCAGGTTGGTGAACGTGACGGTGTAGTCGCCCGGGGGCAGGTTGACGAACTGGTAGAACCCGAGCGCGTTGGTGTTCACCGGGTTGACCGGGCTGCCGAAGATGTCGACCACAGGGTCGCCACTACCGTCGGTGAGGGTGGCCGTGACACCTGCGACGCCGGTTTCACTTCCGCTCTGGATGCCATCGCCGTTCGTGTCGTACCAGACATAGTCGCCCAGCGACGCCGGGCGGATCAGGCCGAGGTCGAGTGTCTGGTCGCTCTCACCAGGGCTCAGGTTGGTGACAGGGGTCGTCAGACCGTCACTGTCGAGCGTGCCGTCACCGGCATTGCTGATGGTCGGCAGCGTGCCGATGGGGAGGGTGCTGAAAGCGACCCTGAAATCACCCGGCACCAGATTGGTGAACGAGTAGAAGCCGAGGGCGTTGGTTTGCATGGGCACGATCGGAGCACCATTGATGTCCGTGGTGACCAAATTGCCGGAAGCGTCGAGCAGGGTGACGGTGACGCCTGGCACTCCGGGCTCGCCGGGGGTCTGCAGACCATCGTGGTCGAGGTCGTACCACACGAAGTTGCCCAGCGAGCTCGGCTGCACCAGACCCAGATCGAGCGTCGGGTTGTACTCGGTCGCCCCGAGCTGGAAGACGTCGGTCAGCAGGCCGTCGGAGTCGGTGGTGTCGCCACCGACTCCGGTCAGCGTGGGGAAGTAGCCGGCCGGCGGCGTGAAGCGCACCCGGTAGTCGACGCCCGGCGTCAGCGGGTCGCCGTCGACGGTGAGGAAGATGGCGTAGAAACCGGAAGCGTCGGTGGTGGTCGTGGCAACCACGTCACCGTTCGAGTCGAGCAGTTCGACGATGACGTTGTTCACACCGGACTCGCCGGGGTCCTGGATGCCATCGAAGTTGGTGTCGTACCAGACGTAATCGCCAACGCCGGGTGACGTCGGAAGCGCGGCGATCTTGGCGTCGTCGGTGTCGGTGACGCCTGGGCCGACCACGGGAGTACCCGTGGCCGTGGCCTCGTTGACGAACGGGGCGGCCGGAGTCTCGGAGACCGTGACCACATGGCCTGTGCACACGTACGAGTAGCTCTCCGTCGGCTTCAGTTCGCCGAGCGCCAAGGCGTCGCATCCGGCTACCAAGACATCGGTCACGGTCACTGGATCAAGTGTCTGCCTGCCGGTGTTGGTCACCGTGATACGCCACACTGCAAGCGAGCTGGCCGGCACGACCGCGAACAGCGGTGCCCAGTGCGTGTTGTTGGTGAGGTCACAGTTCACCCCGCTGCCGTCCTTGCACACGTCCTTGGTGATCGTGATGGCCGGCGGGCCGATGATGGCCAGGTCGAGCGTGAAGTTCGTCAGTCGGTCGTCGTTGAGATCGATGAGACCGTTGGTGTTGTCCGCGATCGGCTCGTCGCCGACCGGCGAGGTGCCGGCCAGGTGGTACGAGAGCGTGATCACGCTCGACGTGATGCCGTCGACGGTGACGCCGCCGGGGCTGGTGCTGCCATCGTGGTCGACCGCGTCGTTGCCGTTGACGTCGGCGCCGGCCGACTGCGACCCTGGGGTGATTTCCCACCCGGCCAGCACGCCACCGGGCTGGAAGTCGGTGGCCGGGATCTGCACGAGGTACTCGCCCGCGGGCAGACTCGTGAACAGGTAACGGCCCTGTGCGTCGGTCACGGTCGAGCCGATCAAGTTGCCAGTTGTGTCGTCGTAGAGGTTGATGGTGACGCCGGCGGGAGCGGTTCCCTCACCTGCATCCCAGTTGCCGTCGCCATTGGCATCGTTGAACACCAGGTCGCCGAGCGAGAACCCGACCACGCGCACGTTGACCGAGTTCGAGATCACGCGCTGCTTGGAGAAGCTGGGCGAGGTGAGTACGAAGCGGTTCGTGTAGATGTCGCCGGCCTTGTTGGCCAGCGAGCTGAACGGGTCGATCTGGTCACCGGCGACTGCGTTGAGAGTGATCTTCACACCGCTCTTGACGACATCGGTCTTCTTTGCGAAGTTGAAACCCAGCGCGACCTTGACGGCGGTGACATCACCGAACGTCGCCGGACAGGCCCCCGGGCCGCTGGCGGGGGTGAACACGCCGACCGCGTAGGTGCACCACGTCGAGGTGTTGACCCGCGCGTCCTGGTTGATGGTGTTGGGCAGGTCGGCCGAGTAGGAGCTGACGTACGGGCTCGCGATGGCGCTGCCATCGTTCCACTGGACAACGGCCGGACCGGCCAAGCCGTATGCGCCGTGGAAGTTCGAGGCCGGGACGCGAGAGACCGAACCAGTCGCTGGAGTGGAAGCACTGTCGCCGTTCCACGGCAACACGTCGATGATCGTGGGTGTCTTGATCGGCAAGCTCGAGAAGTTCTTCGCGAACAGAGTCCACACCTGGTCGTCGTTGGTCGGGTCGAGCGGGGCATCGACGGTCTTCTTCACTCGCAGGCGCGACGGCTGGCCCACCGTGACCAGGTGGCTGTCGTACTCCGTGTCGGGGACCTGCGGCGATGCCAGCCACACGTTGTTCATCAGGTTGCTGTTGGCAGGTGCCAGCGAATCGCTGAGCACGCACACCTTCACCCGCGGGAACGTGGTCACCGCCGGGGCAGGTGTCTCCGGGTTCGGCAGGAAGAAGCCGAGGTCCCAGCGAAGGGTGGTGTACCCGGGGGCGGCACCGATCACGCCCTGGTTGGTGTTGTAGTCGACTGTCGGCGCAATCAGACCCGGGTTGAGGGCAGCGGTGCAGGCTGCATCGTAGGTCTGGAACGGCTCGAGCACGTCGGTCATCAGCAACTGCACCGGAGCCGGGTTGGGGAACGGCGAGAACGCGCCGGGTAGCAGTTCCCACACCACCGGGTCACCGGCGGTCGCGGTTCCATTCGAATCGACAGCGGAACCGCCCTTCGACGGCCCGAGGGTCGTGCTCGTGTTGACGGTGTACTTCTTCACGGCCAGGTAGGTGGGAGCGATGGTCAGGCGATCACCGAGGCCGCCGCCGTTGTTCAGGATCGGGTCGAACGGATTGAAGCTGCCGGCGAACCATGCACCCCACTGATCGGTGTAGGTCGAGCCGTAGTTGGCGATGACGCTGCCGTACGGAAGGTTCGTGCCGTCATTCGGGCCACCGGAGAACGTCGAGCGTGTCTGGAATGGCACCGACAGCGTGACGTAGGTGTCACGACGCCACTGCTGGGCAGGGTCGGCAGGGTCCGCCACGCGGATGCGAACGGCGTTGACGGCGTCGACGCCCGTGATCGTGCCGTCGTCGACCAGTGTCGGGTCGGTCTTCCAACCGTCCACTGTCGCGCCGTCGGTGCAGCGGGCTGCGGCCTGGCTCGTCCAGTCACCCTGGTAACGGTTGTTGACGACGTTGAGCGGGCCGTCAAGCGGGTCGTCGCCGGCGATGGCGATGTGGCCGTACTCCACGATCCAGTTGGCCATGGCGATGCCGCCGTTGTAGCCGTTACCGGCCCACGCGTAAGTGTTGGGCGGCAGACCAGTGGTCCCGGCTGCCGCTGCAGTCACCATCGACACCATGGTGTTGTCGAACACGTCGCAGACGCGCGGGTTGTCGAGGCGGGTCAGCCCGCTGTTGTACATCTGAGTACGCGCCGTGTGGTACGAGCCGGGCTGCTGGTACCCGTCGTAGGTGTGCAGGTTGGTCTGTCCGGGCGGAAGGCCGCTGTATTCGCCGGAGCTGTCCACCTGACGGAAGTAGTACTTGGCGCCGTTCGTGCCGGCGTCGCCAGTAGCGAAGTTGTACAGCTGGCCGTTGTTGTCGGTGACGTTGTTCGAGCGCGTGCCGTTCGGCATCAGGGTGCACCCGTCGACCGCCGCTGAAACGGCGCAGTGACCGGGCTCGAAGCCAGCGTTGTAGTTCGACACGCCGGTGACGTCGAGCGGGTCGAAGTCGTTGATCTGGTTGGTGATGTAGGCGGCACCGGCGTTGTCGATGACGCCGTCGCTCATGTCGATGGTGGCCATCGGCACGAACACCGTGACCCGGAAGTAACCGCTGAGGAACGGGCCTGGAATCTGCGGGTTCCATTGACCACCGCTGAAGTCGATGCCGCTGAACGTCAATTGGGCCTCTTGGCCGCCGGCCGAGCTGAGCACGCCGGGCGTGAACACGCACGCGCCAGGGTAATTCCCATCCGGAGCTGCGCAGCCGACGATCTGGAAGTCACCCGTGTAGTCGCTGAGCGGAGCGATGCTCTTCAGGAACGTCATGCTGTCGTCCACGCTGATCGGCTGTGCGAGTGCGCTGCTGCCAGGCGACGGCGACTGGATGCGGATGTCGTAGGCGATGTCGTAACCGGGGGTGTCGGCGACGCCGTTGAACGTGCGGGCGGTCAGGCTCTGCGATGAGTTGCTCTTGGCAATGTCCCACTTCGGTGAAGCAGTGATGTAGATCGGGTCGATCGGCGAACCATCGGAACCCGGTGTCACCTGCGGGTCGACCTGGCCCGGGTCGTTGTCGAGCGCCCTGTACACGCGCTGGGCACTGGAGAAGTTGCTGCCGTTGGGAGAGTCGAGCGTGGCCTTCACGTTGACTTCGATGATGATCTGCTCGCCCGTTCCCTGCACGAGGCCGATGTTGCAGCGCACCGTGATCTGGCCGGACGCAGGCGTGTCGTACAACACCTGACTGGACGGCGAGGTGCCTTCACACTGGGTGAGGTCGATGGTGACTTCGAGGTTGGCCCCATCGGCGGGGGTGATGATCTGTTCGAAGATCAGGTCGTCGAGCGGCGGCGGATCGGGTCGGCCGATTTCGTCGTTCAGCGTCACGCTCCAGTTGTAGGTGGTGATGTCGCCGACGCGCACGACGTCGTTCGTCCCGTTGGCGTCGGTGCCGGCGTTCGTGGTGAGGGCGGGAACTGGGGATGCCGTAGTGCCATCGAAGCTGCCGGCGCCCGTCGTCGGGTAGCCGTCGATGATGGCTAGCTCGGCGGAGTAATCGTCGGCGGCGGCCTGAACAGAGGGAAGCGCCACAGGCGCCCCGACCGCCAGGGTAGATGCCAACAAAACACCGGCGAGCATTCCGAACATACCGCGCTTGCGGTCCGACATCGTGCTGACCGACTTCATACCGACGCGCTCACTCATCTGCACACTCCCGCTCGGGGCCGCTCGGCCCAATGGACTCACTCCGCCTTGACACTCCACCGCACCACACTCGACCCGCGTGGTGAGGAAAGTTACGGCGAAGATATCCCGAACGAAGCTCAGGTGAGCACTCGGAGGGGGATACTTTTTCGTGTGTGGGCGGAGACAGTCGACCCATCCGAGCCGACTTCATTTGGGATGGTCACTCTGCGTCGAACCTTCATGTGATCATCGAGAGTTCAGGGTTCAGATTTCGTCTCGAAACCACTGAGGGTGAGGAGTCATTCATATCCTCAACGGTTGGCTTCTGGGAATGATTCTGGACGAGAGTGGATGAGAAGGAAGAGCATCCGCCCTGACGGCCATGCCGTGGTCTGCCTCCTCCGCTCGTTCAGGAGACGTCGAAACACACGGGGCCGGCGAGCCGAGCGAACTCATCCGCCACATCACGCGGAGCGTGCTCAAGCCGTGACTTGCACGCCTTTCCAGAACGCGTAATGACCCTTGATCTCGGCGGCTGCATCCTTGGGAGCCGGGTAGAACCAGGCCGCATCGGAATTCAGCTGGCCGTCGACTGTCACGTGCTGGTAACTGGCGGTGCCCTTCCACGGACACACCGTATTGCTGGGCGAGTCGGTGAGGTACTGCGACTTCACACTGGACGCGGGGAAATAGTGGTTCCCTTCGACCACGACGGTCTCATCACTCTCGGCGATCACTGTGCCATTCCATACTGCCTTCATGGCGGTCCTCCTCGTAGATGCGCCATGCAGTATGCCCGGCGGCGTCGTTGATCACTTCGGTGGCATACGGATGCCGCCGTCGACGCGAATGGTCTCGGCGTTCATGTAGCTGTTGGTGATGCACTCCACGACCATCGACGCCAGCTCGCTCTGGAACCCGAGGCGCTGCGGGAACAAGACACCCTTCTGCAGATTCGTCTTGAACGCTTCGCTGTTCTCGCCCTCACCATAAATGGGGGTGTCGATCAGGCCGGGGGCAACGGTGTTGACGCGCACGCCGACGGCAGCGAGGTCACGAGCGATCGGCAAGGTCATACCCACGACGCCACCCTTCGAGGCCGAGTACGAGGCCTGGCCGATCTGACCGTCGAACGCCGCGACCGACGCGATGTTGACAATGGCGCCACGCTCGCCGTACTCCAGCGGCTCGGTGGTACTCATCGCCGTTGCCGCCAGCCGGATGCAGTCGAAGCTGCCGACCAGGTTGATGGCAATGACCTTCTTGAACGCATCGAGGTTTGCGGCCGACTCGTACTGACCGTCCTTGCCCAC
>Ga0105048_10003371_pt1 | contig 26179 bp, 21 predicted proteins | sample MAT05_FD_78382 | JGI IMG/M metagenome (GOLD analysis project Ga0105048, IMG submission 78382) | Freshwater microbial communities from Lake Fryxell liftoff mats and glacier meltwater in Antarctica - MAT-05 | ecosystem: Environmental > Aquatic > Freshwater > Ice > Liftoff microbial mat | place...
CGCGCAGGTGAGCGATACGTCGTTCGGCCAGTCAGCTTGAAGATTCTTCAGAAAGTCTCAACCACGGTTGGCATCAAAATTTCGCAACGGGCAATTGGCTCAGGTGTTGCCCGGTTCTTGCCGATGGTCGGTGCGGCAGCTGTGGCGGGCTATACCTACTACGACACCAAAAAGGTGGGTGAACCCGCCATTTCGCTGCTCACCAGTGACTTCGTCGTGCAAAGTGGGGGTGGCGACTAGGCGGATTTATGCAGGCCGCATGACGCAGCTAGTTGCATGAATTTGCTTCCTCATGCATCACATGCAACCCATTTGCTTGATAGTCGCTCCAAGCACGGCGGCAGACTTGTGAGCGTGTGACGACATACCCGTGCACAATTCAGAACAGTAAAAAGCATTTTATTAACATATCATTTACTGAAATGGCATATATCGGTAAACTATATGTTATGTCAAAAGCATCTTCCGCCCTTAGCCAAATGCCACCATCAACGGTTGCGGCGCTTGCGCAGCTTGGGGCCGACCTGGCAGTTGCCAGGCTTCGCCGCAAAGAATCGCTCAAAACTTGGGCAAAACGCGTGGGCATCAGCGTGCCTACCCTTTTGCGCCTGGAGGCCGGTGAGCCCAGCGTGAGCTTGGGTGTACTGGCGACCGCGCTCTGGCTCATTGGCCGCGACCAGGCGCTGGCAACGCTAGCCACACCAAAGGAAGACCGGGGCGCACTTGAGCTAGACGTGCGTCAGGCTGAAGATCTTGGCAGGGCGCGGGTGCGCGCAACGACCCAGGCAAAAATGAAAAAGGCCGCCATGCGACAAACCCAGCCGGAGGGTGAGGCCGGCCAATGAGACACGACAACCTGTACCTGTGGGTCCTGATAGACCCGGCGGCGCCGCGCTACGTTGGCAGGCTGAGATTGGTCGACGCTGGCAAGGGCGTCTCCCTTCAATATGGGACCGATTGGCTGGCCAGTGGATTCCCGCTCAGCGAAGACCTGTTGCTCGTTGACATCGAGCAATTGCCTCGCTTCAAGGGCATGGCTGTCGGTGCCGTGGACGACGCCCGGCCTGACCGCTGGGGCGAGCGCGTGATTCAATACTTGGACAGGCCTGCACGTTTGTCCATCATGGAGTATCTGTTCTATGCTGGTGACGACCGCTTCGGTGCACTTGGCGTATCAACGTCGGCCGACACCTACTTGCCGCGCACCAGAAGCCCGCTGCCACGGCTTGCACAAGCTCAAGCGTTGAGTGAAATCGTCCACAAGGTGAGTGCCAAGGAGCCGGTCAACGACATGGAACGCAAGATGCTGTCCGCTGGTGGCAGCTTCGGTGGGGCCAAGCCCAAGGCGCTCATCGACATTGCGGGTGAGCAATGGGTCATCAAGTTTTTCAACAATGAGCCGATCGACGTGCCGCTCATCGAGCACGCGTCGATGACGCTTGCCAAGTTGGCGGGCGTCACGGTGGCAGAAACGCAAGTGGTGCCGCTCGTCGGTGAGCATGCGTTGGCGGTGCGCCGTTTTGACAGGAATGGCACCCAGCGCATCCATTGCATCTCGGCGGGCACCGCTTTGCGCGCCGAGACCGTTGAGGGCCAAGAGCCACAGATGGGCTACCCGGGACTGGCGCAGCTGCTGCGGCGCGCGGGCGTAGCGCAGGAAGGTCTCAACCTGCTCGACATGCAGGAGCTCTTTCGCCGCATGGTGTTCAACATCCTGATCGACAACACCGATGACCACGAGAAAAACCACACGCTGATGGTGGTTGAGCCGACGCGCCAGGGTAGGTATCGGCTGGCCCCTGCCTACGACGTGCTAACCACAAACTCAGGGCAGGGGTACCAGGAGTTCACTGTTGGGGATGACCAGCGGGACTCGACGCTGAGCAACGCCATGTCGCAGTGCGAACTTTTTGGTTTCATTCCGGCTCAGGCCGCAGCCGAGGTGGTCCGTGTCATTCAAGTGGTGGATGGGTGGCGCAAGCACTTTGCGCAATGTGGCGTCTCTGACACCGACCTAGAGAGCCTGGCAGAACGCATCGACGGTGATCAGTTGCTGAGCCAAAGGCAGGCTTTCAATCCCGCAGATTATGCAGCGCCCGTGCGCCAGAGGCGTAGGAGCCCGTTTGCAAAGTAGCAGGCGTTTTGAGGCAGGTTGCTATGAGATGTTTGGACAGATCGATGGATATTTTTAATAGCTGCTTGCGCTTATTGCATAAGGGCTAGAAGCCTTTTTTGTATATAAATCTACGCCAGAGCTGCCTGACGCTGACTGAGCAGAAAAGTGCGGTCAATCTGGCCAGCCAGCGCATCAATGTCGGCCCGGCTGACACCCACCTGCACAAAATGCAGCTGCCACCGGCCGACGGCGTCACAGACCTTTTTGATCTCTTGCCTGGCCTCGTCCTATTTTTGTGCCTCACAAGCCTGGCGTTATGGCGGGTGAGTTGGGGCGCCGTCCGTGACCACCCGCCGGCGCCTGCCATTGCGGGGGCTATTGCAGGTTTTTGGATGGTTGGGTTGTTTGATAGCCTTCTGGACGTGCCCCGCGTAGCGTTTTGGTATTACTTTTTGGTGCTGATTGCAGTGCTACACCAGCCGGATCACTCCCACCCACTATTAGCCCCGCGAATGCCGCCCGGTAAAGTCTGAACTTTGTTTGCAACGGCGGCAGTTAGTTTCACACTGCGCGGTTTTCCACCTCACGAAAGCCAACCATGTTGATCGGACTCCCCAAAGAAATCAAAAACCATGAATATCGCGTCGGTCTGACGCCTGCCAGTGTGCGCGAGCTCACCAGCCGCGGCCACCAGGTACAGGTGCAGACCGGCGCGGGTGCCGCCATTGGACTGACTGACGCGCAATACCTGGTTGCGGGTGCCACACTGGCCGCCACTGCGGCAGAGATATTTGCCGGCGCCGACATGATCGTGAAAGTGAAAGAGCCACAGCCGCAAGAGTGCGCCATGCTGCGCCCTGGGCAAATTCTGTACACCTATCTGCACCTGGCCCCCGACCCGGATCAAACTGCGGCGCTAATTAAATCTGGCGCGGTGTGCATTGCGTACGAAACCATCACCGGCCCCGGCGGCGGCCTGCCGCTGCTGGCCCCCATGAGCGAGGTGGCCGGGCGTATGGCGGTGCAGGCGGGTGCCGCACACCTGGAAAAGTCAAAAGGCGGCATGGGCATTTTGCTGGGCGGCGTGCCGGGTGTGCCGGCTGGCCATGTGGTGATTTTGGGTGCGGGCGTGGTGGGTACCCATGCGCTGCAGATGGCCGTAGGCATGGGCGCCCGCGTGAGCGTGCTGGACAAGAGCGTGGACCGCCTGCGCGCGCTGGACCTGATTTTTGGCAACCGCATCCACACCGTGTGTTCCAACGCGCAAAGCGTGGAAGACGCCGTGCTGGATGCCGACCTGGTGGTGGGCGGTGTGCTGATCCCCGGCGCGTCAGCCCCCAAACTGGTGACCCGCGACATGATTGGTCGCATGAAAAAAGGCGCGGTGGTGGTGGACGTGGCCATTGACCAGGGCGGATGCTTTGAGACCAGCCACGCCACGACTCACGCCGAGCCTACCTATGTGGTGGACGACGTAGTGCACTACTGCGTGGCCAACATGCCCGGCGCCGTGGCGCGCACCAGCACCTTCGCCCTGAACAACGCCACCATAGCCCACGCGGTGGCGCTGGCCGACAAGGGCTGGAAGCAGGCCCTGAAAGACAACGCGCACCTGAAAGCGGGCTTGAACGTGTGCAATGGCCAGGTCACCTATGAAGCGGTGGCCAAAGATTTGGGCTATGCGTACGTGAGTGCGGACAGCTTGCTGGGCTAAATTAAACCTGTGGGCAGTCGGCGCGTTTTTTTGTGAACGCAGGAAACTCGTCAAGCTTCTGGGTGCTTGCAAAGAAGTCAGGGATCAATACGCATAATGATTGGATGAAACGTCTACCTATCCTGATGACCCTGGCGCTGTTAGCGGCGCTGTCAGCCGCAACGGCCCACGCCGACCTGGCCAGCACCATTTCGCAGGTGAAGCCCGCGATTGCTATCGTGGGCACTTTTAAGACCACCAATAGCCCGCGCTTTGCCTTGCGCGGCACCGGCTTTGTGGTGGCAGACGCTGGTCAATTGCTGGGTAACAAGCTGGTGACCAACGCCCATGTGCTGCAGCGGCCTGCCGATGCCGACCCCGAAGCCACCTTGGTGGTGCAGTTGCGCACAGGCGACAACAACTGGCAAACGCGCACAGCCAAAGTGCTGGAGGTGGATGCCCCGCATGACCTGGCCTTGCTGCGCTTTGACGGCGTTGCACACACCGCTTTCAAGGTGGGCAACTCGGACACCGTGCAAGAGGGGCAGTCGGTGGCGTTCATGGGCTTCCCGATTGGCGGGGCGCTGGGTTTTTCTGTAGTAACACACCGCGCCACGATCTCGTCCATTGCCGCAGCGGCGCTGCCTACGGCTACGGCAAGCCAGCTCAACCCCCAGGCCATTCGCAGTTTGCGCGGCAACAAACCATTTGACATTTTTCAGCTCGACGGCACCGCCTACCCAGGCAACAGCGGCGGCCCCTTGATTGATCCGGACAGCGGCGAGGTGCTGGGCGTGGTGAATATGGTCTTGCTCAAGGGCACGCGCGAATCCGCGCTGAGCCAGCCGTCGGGTATCAGCTACGCGATTCCGGCAAGGTTTGTGCTGGCGCTGTTGCAGCGCCATGCGGGTGATTAACAGGGATAGGTATGGGCAGTGCTCACAGTGCATCAGGCAAGAAGCGGGTGGCGTTGTCCAGATCCTCATGCGTGGTGCCGGATTGCACTGCGTTGGCAAATTTGCGCCAGGCCAGGTCTGGCTCTGCCAGTTGAAAACCGTAGTAGCCGGGTGAGCCGTTGGCCCTCTCGCGCACTGGCATGGCCTGGTTGAAAGATTTTTCGGACTCGCCCAACTGAATCGTGACCTCACCCCAGCTCCCTAACGGCAACGCCACCTTTGAATACACCTGAAAACCGTACAGCGACAAATTGACCACCAGCAGTTGATAGGTGCACTCGCTGGCAGACACCAGTACCTTAAAAACGCCCGGGCACTTGACCGAGTAGCGTTGGTGGCTGCGCTGTGAGGCCTGCGCCAACATCTTGGGCAAGGGCGGCAGCACCGTCTTAAAAGCCTCCAGGTTGTAAATGGCGTACAGCAATTGTTTTTTGTGGTCGTCGAGCTTTGCAAAGACCTTGGTTCGCTGGTTAAAAAAGTAGTCCAGCAGCGCGGGCGTCATGACCGGATCATTGGTGGTGAAGTAGCGCCGGGTGGGCAGCACAATGTTGGGCATGACCACTTCAATGAAGTAGTGGTGCATGTTGCGCCGTGGGGGTTTGTTGCCATACACCTGCTTGAACAAAGCAGGTGCAGTTTTGAGGTCCAGCGTGGCCCCCACTGCTGGCGCACCGTTGGCAAAGTCGTAGTTGTCCACCGATTTCTCGCTCAGGCGCTTAAAAAACAGCAGCGACTCATACATCTCGATGCGGTTCGGGTTGACCGCAATCACCAGGTGCCGGGTGTCAAAGAAGGTCGTGCAGTAGTTGTACATGAACTTCATCAACGGAAACAGAATGGTGCCGCCGGTTTTGCGGAACTTGGGGTGCACCGCCAGGGCGGACACCTCGGCAATCTGCCCCTTGCGCTCGCGCACTTGGTTCAGGTCAAAAATGGCCTGCAGCGGAAAACCAAACAGGCTTTCGCGGATGAGTGACAGGGTGCCGACCACTTCGCCGTCATATTTGGCGCATAGGGTCGTGGTGGTGGGCAGCGCGTGGTAGATGGTGACACGCATGCCTGAGGGATCAGGCTTCATGAAGCCGCTGCCCACATAGGCATCGTGCAGGAGCTTGAAGCAGGCTTCCAACTCTTCCTGCGTCTCGGCAATTTTCAACACCAGGCGGCGGTCAGGCTGCGGGTCGCATTCCACAAACGCCCGATATATGGCAAACCGGGCCGGGCGCGGCAAAAAGGCAAACGATTTGCGCAAACTTTGATTGATTGATCGCCCAAAGCCCATGTGTGCTTGCTTCCTTTAGAGTGATTGCGCCGCGTGCGGTTGAATGATAGTCTGATGCGTCGTCAGATAGGTGTCGGATTTGTTTACACGCCCTGATGACAAGCCCCAAAGCTGTGCACAGAAAGTGGTTTAACTCCTTGTTTTTAAAAGGAATCACCCGCTATCATTTTCATAGGCATATTTCCTGCTTATCGTGAATTCATTCACAAACCTTAACCAGCGCACAAACAGATGAATAGCACGCTTGCCAACGGCCCACCAACCACACGGATTTCACGCCGGGCTGCTGACCGCTTCCCTTCTGAGCTGCCAATTGAGATCGATGGTGCACCTGGCCTGATGTGCAACGTCAGCGCGACCGGCGTGTACTTTGAAACCACGGTGGACAAGGCGCCGGGCTCCAAAGTGCAATTTGTCGTGGATGTCATGGTGAAGGGTGAGTTGCTAAAGATGGTGTGTTCTGGCGCGGTGGTGCGGGTGGAGCACAAGGTCGGCACCGTGGGCATCGCCGTCAAACTATGCAGTTCTTTCTTTACCGATACCAACAGTTGCGAAGAACTCTCAGCGTCGGCGGACGATTAAACTGGCGCCATGAAACTCTTGGTGACCGGCGCAGCCGGGTTTATTGGCACGGCTGTGGCCGAACGTCTGCTGGCACGTGGCGATGAAGTGCTGGGGCTGGACAACCTCAATGATTACTACGCGGTTTCCCTGAAAGAAAGCCGGCTGGCACGGCTCACACCCTACCCCAATTTCAGGTTTGTGCGCCTGGATGTGGCCGACCGCGATGGCGTGCCCGAATTGTTTCAAGCCGAGAAGTTTGACCGTGTTATCCATCTGGCGGCACAAGCGGGTGTGCGCTATTCGCTGCAAAATCCGTTGGCCTACATTGACAGCAACCTGCTGGGTTTTGCCAACATCCTTGAGGGCTGCCGCCACAACCAGGTGCAGCACCTGGTTTACGCCTCAAGCTCCAGTGTCTATGGTGGCAATACCAAAATGCCGTTTTCAGAGCACGACAACGTGGACCACCCGGCAAGTTTGTACGCAGCCACCAAGAAGGCCAATGAGTTGATGGCGCACACCTACAGCCACCTCTACCGCCTGCCGACCACGGGGCTGCGCTTTTTCACGCTGTATGGCCCCTGGGGCCGCCCCGACATGGCACCCATGCTTTTCACCCAGGCCATTTTGCAGGGCCGCATCATTGATGTGTTCAACCACGGGCAAATGCAGCGCGACTTCACCTACATCGACGATATCGTGGAAGGCGTGGTGCGCACCGTGGACCGCTCAGCCACGCCAGAGCCTGATACCAGCGATGCACCCTACCGCGTCTTCAACATTGGTAACAATGACCCGGTGCCTTTGCTGGACTTCATTAGGTGCATTGAAACCGCCTTGGGTCAAACCGCCGAAAAACGCCTGTTGCCCATGCAACCCGGTGACGTGGCCGCAACCTATGCCGATACCTACGCCCTGAACCAATGGATTGGCTTTGCCCCCAACACGCCTTTGCAAACCGGCATTGACCGTTTTGTGGCCTGGTACCGCAACTATTACCAGGTTTAAAGCCGGGCCAACAGGCCGCGCACGCTTGATCCACACAGCGCCAGCACCCGCTCGAACCCTGCCGCATCACCAAAATACGGATCTGGGACCTCGGTAAACCCCGAATCGGGTGCATAAGACAACAGCAGGCGCAGCTTGCCGTGCATGGCAGGGGGGCACTGGCGCTCAAGGGCGGCCAGGTTGGCGCTGTCCATGGCCAGAATCAGGTCAAAGCGCTCAAAGTCTTGCAAGCGCACCTGTCTGGAGCGGGTTTTGACCGGCTTGACATCATGCTTGAGCAAGGCCTGGCGGGCGCGCGGATCCATGCGCTGGCTAAGCGTGGGGGCATGTGTGCCTGCTGCGTCAAACTCGAATTCCCGGTGACGGCCTTGTTGACGTGCCAGGTGTTGCGCCACCGAGCACGCCATCGGCGAGCGGCAAATGTTGGCCATGCACACCATGAGGATGCGGTTCATGCGCTGCTTCTGTCTACTTCTTCAGCGTCAGGGAAGGTTGCACAATGTTGCCGTCAAAAGCATGGGTATAGGCGCCAAAAGAGCGCAACACACGCTTGACGTAATTACGCGTCTCCTGGTAAGGCGGCACGCCTTTGTAGCGTTCCACCGTGCCTTCGCCCGAGTTGTAGGCGGCTGCCACCAGCGCCACATCGCCTTCAAAATACGCCAGCAGCCATCGCAGGTAGCTCAGGCCACCGCGAATGTTTTGCGCCGGATCGAAGGCGTTTTTGACATTGAAGCGTTCGCTGGTCTCGGGGATGAGTTGCATCAACCCCCGGGCGTTTTTGGGTGATACCGCCTGCGCGTTGAAATTGGACTCTGCCGCAATGATGGACAGCGCCAGCTGTGGCTCCACCTGAAAGCGCGGCGCCAGCTTGTTGACCAGCGTCAAGATCGTGCGCGGGGCGATCAATGCGTAATCAATCGGCGTCCAGGTAACCAGCACCGGCACTGCGGATGCTGGTGGCGGCTCGGGCTCACGCATGCAGTCTGGCATCTCGGGGGGCACACCGTCAAACCGGGTGAGCAGGCGCTTTGCAGTGTCAACCCCCTGCTCAGCTGCGGCGTTGAAAAGAAACGCCGCATGCCCATCGTGGCGCGCCACACCCCGGCCATTGGCATACATCCAGCCCAGGTTGTATTGCGCGTCCCGGTGGCCCAATCGGGCCGCTTCGCAGTAAAGATTGGCTGCCAGCAGTGGGTCACGCCCGACGCCTTCCCCGTTTTCGTAGGCCTGCGCCTGCTCAAACAAACTTAGCGAGGCCAGCAGCGGTGGAACGCTGCCCTGCGCCAGCGACGCGGTGGCCACACTGGCCAATGCCAGCGGCAACAGGAGGCGGGAAAAGGTAAATAGCGTCAAACTCATTCCGGCATGGTAACTTTTTCCACGCCCTGGCGCAGCTTGCGCAATTTTCCCAGCCAGTGCCGGCTACCCGCCCACAGGCCCGCTGGGGCGCGCCAGTCAAACGCCACCAGACCCCAGCGCTCCCGGCGGCGCGACATCCAGTCGCGCTTGTAGCCGTCGTCACCGGTCAGGTAGTCCACCTCGTGCACCCGATCAACCTCTATGGCGTGCTGCATCAGCACTGCAGTCAGTACCGAGCCAGCTGAAAAGCGCTCAAAACCGTTGACATAGGCGAGTTTGAAGATATTGGCCTTGCCGTCTTTCACCAGCCACAACTGCGCGGCAATTGGCTGACCGTCGAGTTGGAGCACACCCAGGCGCAACCAGCCAAGCTGCGCCGCCATGCGCGCCAAAGCCGGAATAAACCGCACGTTGGGCTCTGACCCTTTCCAGCTGGCGCGGTAGACCGACTCAAAGTCTTGAATGGCGGCGTCTAGCACGGCCCCGGGTACCTGGTGAATTTGGATGCCCCAGACGCCTTGTCTCGTCAGGCGACGACGCCCGCGCTCAATGTTGTGGCGCAAAGGTGAGGGCAATGCAGCAAAATAGTCTGCAAACGAGCGACCGTTGACCTGCAAGTACCAGTTGCCAAAGCAAAAATAGGCATCTACCACATACCCTGCCGAACGCAAGGCTTGGCGCATGCCGCTAAAAAAAGCCGATTGTGGGTCCAGCGGATCGAACATCAGCACCGGCCAGCGAGTTGGGTGCTGCCGAATCGCGCCGGCCAGTGCGTTCCATACCGATGCAGAAACCGGCAAGTTAACCGATGGAGAATCTTCTGCGCCAAACACTAGGGGCGCGTACAGGCTGCTGTAATAGTTACCCAAGGCGGTTAAACGCCCGCCTGCCAACACGGGCAGGCAGACCAGCTGGCCGCTGGCAGCATCCTGCGCCACCCACCATTGGCAATGGGCATCGGCCAGGCTAATCGGGTCGAGCCCACAAGCCGCCAGATTTTCAAACCAGGCCAAAGTACCAAAAACGTCTGCGTGCGCAGAAGCGTCAGCGCGCATCTTGCGGCGTATCAACAGGGCGCGAAGGTCAGCAACGTCGTCCAGAAGTGTGATGTCAAATGAACTCACGCAAATCCTTGAGCGTTGGCAAAGTGTTCTCTGGTTATCATAACCAGCTCATCTGCTGCCATTCAGGACGTGGGTAGCTGAACAAATACATCAAGGAGTTGTGGTGGCCGTAGAGACCGACGTTTTAAAAGTGCTGGACAGTGTGATGAACCTGCAGGGCCGCAGTGCCAGTTATCAGCGCCAAACGCCTTTGCTGGGCGCCGTGCCGGAACTGGACTCGATGGCGGTGCTGGGCATCATCACCACGCTGGAAGAGCATTTTGGCTTCACTATCCACGACGACGAGATCGACAGCAGCGTTTTTGCCACGCTGGGGTCGCTGACTGACTTTGTCGCCGCCAAGCTCGCGGGCTGACAACTGGCCGCCCATGCCGCTGCCCAACCCTGTGATCAGCGCTTTTTTTCTTGAGGCAAGCGTCGGCCAGCGGTTTTGCCTGCTGCACCAGCCACCAGCGGGGCAGGCTGTCCTTGGGCAGGTGATTTATGTCCACCCGTTTGCCGAGGAATTGAATGCCGCGCGACGCATGGCAGCGCTGCAGGCGCGTGCCTTGGCCAAGGCGGGTTTTGTGGTGCTGCAAATGGACTTGCTGGGCTGCGGTGACAGCACAGGCGATTTTGCCGACGCCAGCTGGAACACCTGGCTGCAAGACCTGGCGCTGGCGCAGCGCTGGATGCATCAGCATTGGCCCGGGCAACTATGGTGGTGGGGCTTGCGCGCTGGCAGTTTGCTGGCAGCTCAGGCGTGCCGCGCCAACACCGTGCCTGCCCACCTGTTGCTATGGCAACCGGTGCTGTTGGGCAAGCAGCATCTGAACCAGTTCTTGCGGCTGCAAATGGCCGGCGATATTGTGCGTGGCGAGCCGAGCCGTGGCACTGCGCCACTGGCGCAGTTGCTGGCACAGGGTGAGTCTGTGGAGGTGGCGGGCTACCGTGTGTCGGGAGCGCTCGCGCAAGGCATGGCAGAGGCAGATCTGGAGGGTTTGCCAGCTGGCAGCCAGATCATTTGCCTGGAACTGGGCAGCCCCGCCGAAGACGGCGGTGGTTTGTCGCCAGCGCTCAGCGGCCAAATTCAGCGCTGGCAACAGGCAGGCTGCACGGGCACAGCCCACCTCGCCGAAGGGGCTGCGTTTTGGCAGATGCAGGAATGCCCCGACAGCGATGCCTGGGTACACACCAGCCTGAAGGCGCTGCAGGCAGCCAGTGCCAGAGGTTTGCCTTGAATTTCTCTGAACTACCTGTGTTGATGCCCTGCGCAGGTGAAACCTTGCTGGGCATCGTTGCCCAACCGGCAGAACCCGCGCTATTAGGCGTGGTTATGGTGGTGGGTGGTCCGCAATACCGGGTGGGAAGCCACCGCCAATTTGTGTTGCTGGCTAGACGCCTGGCCGCTGCGGGTTTTGCGGTGATGCGCTTTGATTACCGTGGCATGGGTGACAGCAGTGGCCGGCGCCTGTGTTTTGACGAGGTGCACGACGATATTGCAGTAGCCATTGACACGCTGCAAAGCACCTGCGCCAGCGTTCAGCGCGTGGTGTTGTGGGGTCTGTGTGACGGGGCTTCTGCCGCGCTGTTGTTCAGTGGCCAGCGTCCGGATGCGCGGCTCGCGGGTTTGTGCATGCTCAACCCTTGGGTGAGATCGGATGCCACGCTGGCGCGTACCCACATCAAGCACTACTACACCGCCCGCCTGTTTGAGCGTGATTTTTGGCGACGCCTGTGGACGGGTCAGTACCAGTGGCGTGCTTCGCTGGCCGGACTGTTGCAGAGTTTGCGCAACATGCGGTCGGGGGCAGGCCGGATACATGCCGCGCCGCAGTTTCAGCAGCGTATGGCCCAAGCCTTGCGGGGGTTCCCAGGGCAAGTGCTACTGCTGCTCAGCGCCTGCGACTTCACCGCCAAGGAATTTCTGGAGTGTGCCCGGACAGACCCGGCTTGGCGCGGCTTGCTGCAACGCCCGCAGGTGCAGCGCGTGGAGGTGCCAGACGCTGACCACACCTTTTCGCGCGCCAGTTGGCGTGCAGAGGCTGAAGACGCCGTGCTGGGCTGGCTGCAACGCCTGCAACCGACGGCCTGAAACACCGCCTGGCATCGCGGCAAAGGTCACAGCCAGCCTGTAAGATGGCTGGGCTATGTTGCACGCCACACTATTACCCGAACTCATCAGACTGTCTGCGCTGCAGCGCCCGCAGGCTGTGGCGTTGAGTCAGGGCGACACCCACTGGACTTACGCCGCGCTGAGCGATGCGGTCAGCAGCCTGGCAGCAGGCTTGTTGCAGCTCGGTGTTGAGCGCGCAGACCGGGTGGGCATCTACCTGGAAAAACGCTTTGAGGCGGTGGTGGCCAGTTTTGCAGCGCCGTTGGCAGGCGCGGCATTTGTCCCGATCAACCCGGTGCTCAAGGCGCAGCAGGTGGCGCACATCCTGCGAGACTGCAACGTCCGGGTGCTGGTGACCTCGCCAGAGCGGCTGGCTTTGTTGGCGCCGATGCTGTCTGCCTGCCCCGACCTGCGGCATATGGTGCTGTGTGCCCCCAGCGCTGATGTGCCCGAAGCGCCAGCAGCGGCGCATGTGTCAACAACGCTCTGGCAAGACCTGCTCGGCTGTCCGGCACAGCCTGGGCACCGCGTGATTGATACCGATCTAGCCGCCATTTTGTACACCTCTGGAAGTACCGGGCAGCCCAAGGGCGTGATGCTGTCACACCGCAACCTTGTGACTGGCGCCGCCAGCGTGGCGTCTTACCTGGGAAACCAGCCTGACGACGTGCTGCTGGCGGCACTGCCGCTGTCTTTTGACGCCGGCTTCAGCCAACTCACCACCGCATTTCATGTCGGTGCGCGGGTGGTGCTGCTCAATTACCTGTTGCCGCGCGATGTGCTCAAGGCGCTTGATGGCGAGAAGGTCACCGGCTTGACCGCCGTACCCCCTCTATATTTGCAACTCATCAGCGCCGAGTGGCCCGAAGGCGCTGGGCGATCTTTGCGTTACTGGGCCAACACCGGCGGGCACATGCCGCAAGCCGCGCTGGCGCAGTTGCGCCATAAGCTGCCACAGGCCAAGCCGTTCTTGATGTATGGGCTAACCGAGGCGTTTCGCTCTACTTATCTGCCACCACACGAGGTGGACCGCAAACCCAACTCGATCGGCAAGGCGATTCCCAACGCAGAAGTTCTGGTGTTGCGACCCGACGGCACACCCTGCAAGCCAGAGGAACCTGGTGAACTGGTTCACCGGGGCCCACTGGTGGCGCTGGGTTACTGGAACGATGCCGGCAAAACGTCTGAGCGCTTCAAGGTGTTGCCCATTGGCACCCCCGGGCGCCCAGTGGGTTTGCAACTACCGGAAGTGGCGGTGTACTCTGGTGACACCGTGCGCCTGGATGCCGAAGGCTTTTTATATTTCGTCGGGCGTCGTGACGAGATGATCAAAACCTCGGGCTACCGCGTCAGCCCAACCGAGGTGGAGGACATCGTCTACGCCACCGGCCTGGTGAACGAATGCGTGGCTTTCGGCGTGCCTCACGAGCTGCTGGGGCAAACTATACAAATAATAGCTACCAGCGCAGATGGCACAAGGGCTACAGGCCTAAACTTGGAGTTTTGCCAGAATGACCTGATAAATGAATGCAGGAGCAGGATGCCGGCCTACATGGTGCCTGCCAGCGTGACGTGGGTCAGCGGCCCGCTGCCACGCAACGCCAACGGCAAGATTGACCGCGCCGGGCTGGCCAGCGACTGGTTGACCCGCCACACGCCAACGCCTTTTTGAACGAGCCCAACCCATGCCTGATTCAGACAATTCCTTGCCGCAACACGCACCCATGACGCAGTTCCCGAGCAGCCACGGCGAGCTGATGCTGGGCGGCGTGCGCTTGTCCACATTGGCTGCGCGCGCCGGGCAGACCCCGTTTTATGCTTACAGCCGCTCGGCCATGCGCCAGCGCGTGACCGAACTACGACAAACTCTGCCAACCAAGATCAAGCTGCACTACGCGATGAAGGCCAACCCGATGCCCGCGCTGGTGGGCCTGATGGCCAATCTGGTGGATGGCATGGACGTGGCTTCGGCTGGTGAGATGAAAGTCGCGCTGGATGCAGGTATGGCTCCGCATGACATCAGTTTTGCCGGGCCCGGCAAGCGCGGTGCCGAGTTGCGCCAGGCCGTGGCAGCCGGAGTGCTGGTCAACATCGAGTCGTTTCGCGAGGTGGACGTGCTGGCCCAGGCCTCGCAGGCGCTGGGCTTGCCGGCACGCGCAGCAGTGCGGATCAACCCCGACTTCGAGCTCAAAAGCTCGGGCATGAAAATGGGCGGTGGCGCCAAGCCTTTTGGCGTGGACGTGGAGCAGGTGCCTACCTTGTTGGCCAATATGGGCCGGGCCGGCCTTCAATTCGAAGGTTTTCATATTTACCCAGGGTCACAAAGTCTCAACGCCTCGGCCATTGGCGAGGCGCTGGAACTGTCTTTTGAGCTGGCAGTGCGCCTGGCCGCCCATGCACCCGACACGGTGCGCTTGCTCAACCTGGGTGGTGGCCTGGGTGTGCCGTATTTTCCAGGGGACAAAGCACTGGACCTGCCGCAAGTGGCCGACAGCCTGGAACGTCTGGCGCAACGTGCGCAGGCCGAACTGCCGCAGGCATCGCTGGCGCTGGAGCTGGGGCGCTACCTGGTGGCCGAAGCCGGCATTTACGTGGCCCGGGTGATTGACCGCAAGCAGTCACGCGGTCAGGTGTATCTGGTGGTGGATGGCGGCTTGCATCACAACCTGGCAGCCACCGGCAATTTCGGCCAGGTGCTGCGCAAAAATTACCCGGTGGCCATCGGCACCCGGATGGACGCTACGCCCAGCCAGGTGACATCGGTGGTGGGGCCGTCATGCACACCGCTGGACGTGCTGGCTGACCGCATGTTGCTGCCCGAGGCGCAGGTGGGCGATCTGGTGGTGGTGTTTCAATCGGGTGCCTATGGCGCCAGTGCAAGTCCAGACCTTTTCCTGGCGCACCCGGCCTGTCTTGAGCTGCTGGTGTAAACCGGCTGCATGCGCACTTTTCTGGCATGGTGGGTGTCTGCAGGCTGCCTGGGCGCTGGCCTATTTCTGGCGGCGCATCACCCGTTGTCTGCACTATTCAGCCTGGTGCTCTTCTGTACGGTTTGTTGCCTGGTGGCCTGGCAGCCCCGTCTGTGGCTCTGGCTGGTGCCCGCCTGCCTGCCTTGGCTGAACTTCTCGCCGTGGACGGGCTGGATCGTTTTTGAAGAATTTGATTTGTTGCTGCTGGCCGCTTTGGCCGGCGGTTACGCACGGCTGGCGTGGGAAGGCCGACAAGATGCGTACAGATCAACCGCCACGACGACCAAACTGCTGTTTGGTCTGCTGACTGCGTCTGGCCTGTGGGCCTTGCAGCGCGGTTTACTAGACGCGGGAGATTTCCAGTTTGACTGGTTCGCCAATTACAGCGATGCGCTCAACAGCTGGCGCGTGTTCAAAAGCCTGGGTTTTGCGTTGCTGTTCATCCCGCTGCTGCAGCGTGAAACGTCGCGCAAGACAACACGTACTGCAACTGATATGACAGCGGGCATCATCGCCGGGCTGGCTTGCGTGGTGCTGGCCACCGTGTGGGAGCGCATGGTCTTTCCGGGCCTGCTGGATTTTTCTGCGCCTTATCGCGCAGTAGCGCTGTTTTGGGAAATGCATGTGGGAGGCGCCGCCATTGATGCCTATCTGGCACTGACCGTACCGTTTGTCGTTTGGGCGCTGTCAGCCACACGTCGGCCACTTCGGTGGGTGGGCCTGGCGCTACTGGCGGTGGGGGTGGGCTACACCTGTCTGACGACGTTTTCACGCGGCGTCTATCTGGCGGTGCTGGGCCCACTGCTGCTGCTACCATTTTTGCTGTGGCTGCAAAAACATGCGCGCCATGGCACCAACGCCTGGAAAAGTCTGCGCCAGCAAGCGGCTTTGCCAAGCTGGTGGACGAAGGCCAGCGTGGGGCTGTGTGTGGTGCTGGTGCTGGAGGTTGTGGTGGTTCTGGAGAGTGGCAGCTTCATGTCCAAGCGCTTGGCCAGCACCGAGCAAGACCTTTCCAGCCGGGTGGAACACTGGAAAAACGGCGTTGGTCTGCTGAAAAGCCGCTCCGACTGGCTGCTGGGCAAAGGCCTTGGACGCTTGCCTGCCAACTATGCGGCACAGGTTCCCGGGGAAGAGTTTCCCGGTGAAATGCGTTGGCACCTGGACCCCCCTTTGTCCGCTCAGGCACCAGGTTTTGTGACTCTGCTGGGTCCCAAAACGGTTCCAGCGCTCGGCGGCGTGCTTGAGCTCACCCAACGCGTCAACCTGCCGGATATGCACGGCTACCGCGTGCGACTGGACCTGCGGGTAGCCCAGGAAACACGCATCGAGCTATATTTGTGCGAGCGCCATTTGCTATATGACCGGGCTTGTCAAGGTGCTTTGCTGCACGTCAAACCGACGATGGCAGAGGGTCAGCCCAGCTGGCAGAAACTGACGGTTGACCTGCAGGGGGACGCACTGGGGCCGGATCCGCTTTGGGTGCCGCGGCTGAAGATGTTCTCGATGTCGGTGATCGATGCTGGCGGTGCAGCTGACATCAACAACGTGGCCTTGAGCGGCCATCTACCCGTAAACCTGTTGCGTAACGGCGACTTTTCTGCGGGGCTGGCGCATTGGTTGCCCGCTGCACAGTCGTATTTTGTACCCTGGCACCTCGACAACCTGGTACTTGAGCTACTGGTGGAGCGCGGTGCACTGGGTTTGCTGGCTAGTTTGTTGCTCGTCATGATGGCGCTGTGGCGCCTGACGCTGGGGCGCGCCAGGTTGCAGCCGACCGCTCCGTATCTGGCGGCGTCCATCATCGGGGTGCTGCTGGTTGGTCTGGTCAGCAGCGTCATGGATGTGCCGCGTGTGGCCTTCCTGTTCTTTCTTGTGAATTTTTTGGCACTTGTCTCACCGGGCGACACCCCGCAGGCAATGCCAAAAGAACAATGACGTGTTGTTTTGTTGTGATAATGCTTCGAAACTGATTGTTTAGGGATCGTTCATGAAAATCACTGTCATTGGCACCGGATACGTCGGTCTGGTATCCGGCACTTGCCTGGCTGAGGTGGGTAACGAGGTTTTATGCCTGGATGTTGACCCAGCCAAAATCAAAATTTTGGAAGATGGCGGCCTGCCCATTTACGAGCCCGGCCTGCAGGACATGGTCAAACGCAATGTGACCGCTGGGCGGCTGCACTTCACCACCAACGTTGAGCGGGCGGCGCACTTTGGCACCGTGCAATTCATCGCGGTAGGCACGCCACCTGATGAAGATGGCTCGGCAGACATGCAATACGTCACCGCTGCGGCACGCAACATCGGCCGTTACATGACCGGCTACAAGGTGATTGTCGACAAAAGCACGGTCCCAGTGGGTACCGCAGATGCGGTGCGCGCTGCTATCACCGAAGAATTGCAAAAACGCGGCGTTAGCATCCCTTTCAGCGTGGTGAGCAACCCTGAGTTTCTGAAAGAAGGCGCGGCCATTGAAGACTTCATGAAGCCTGACCGCATCGTGGTGGGCTGTGATGACGAGCAGGCCGCGCTCAGCATGCGCGCACTGTATGCACCGTTCCAGCGCAACCACGATCGCCTGATCCTGATGGACGTACGCAGTGCCGAGCTGACCAAATACGCCGCCAACGCGATGCTGGCCACGCGCATCAGTTTCATGAATGAGTTGGCCAACCTGGCGGAGAAGCTCGGGGCCGACATTGAAAGCGTGCGCCGCGGCATTGGTTCAGACCCGCGCATTGGCTACGACTTTTTGTATGCCGGTGCTGGTTACGGCGGCTCCTGTTTTCCGAAAGATGTGAAGGCGCTGATCAAGACTGCAGCGGCAGATGCTGGCATCGACCTCAAAGTGCTCAATGCCGTGGAACTTGCCAACGACCTGCAAAAACATGTGCTGGGCAACAAGGTCAAGGCACGCTTTGGCACTGATCTAACGGGCAAACACTTTGCCCTGTGGGGGCTGGCCTTCAAGGCGAACACTGACGACATGCGCGAAGCCACCAGCCGTGAGGTGATCAAGGACCTGCTGGCGGCAGGTGCCAGCATCACCGCCTACGACCCGGTAGCGACCTGCGAAGCCAGGCACTGCTTTCCCAACGAGCCGTCGCTCAGCTACGCCAGTACCCAGAGCGATGCGCTGGACAACGCCGATGCGCTGGTCATCGTAACCGAATGGAAGGAGTTCCGCAGCCCGGACTTTGGCAGCATCAAAGCCAAACTCAAATCACCCGTGATCTTTGACGGCAGAAATTTGTACGACCCCAAACTGGTGCGCAGCATGGGGTTTGAGTATCTGGCCATTGGACGCTAGGCTAGGCCGCATGAAGCCGACGGTGAACCCATGATCAAGATCTTCAATCACTACTTTCACAAGAGAACGCTGTTTCAGATTGGGCTTGACCTACTGTTGCTGCTGCTGATTTCGATGAGCACCTCCTCGGCACACCAGTCTGAGCCAGAACCTTTCGGACTTGCGGCGGTCGGTACTTTCCTGGTGCTGGCGGGAAGCATGATGGCGCTGAGTGCTGGTCTGGGTTTTTACCAGCGGGTGCACAACCGCTCGCTCGGCCAGTCCATTGCCCGCGCGGTGCTGGCACTGCTGTGCATGGCGCCCGTGATCCTGGGCCTGGCGACCCGCTACCGTGATGCCAGATCGTTCGCCCTGACTGTGCTGGCGGCCATCGCCTTAATGCTGTTGCTGCGCGTCTACGTGATGCATTTCACCCCGCGCAACATGATGCGCCAGCGTGTGCTGGTATTTGGCACGGGTGCACGCGCTCGCATGGTCGGCACCGAGTTGCTCAAATCTGACCCCAGCGTGGACCTGGTTGGCTACTACGCCGGCCCGAATGAGCTGGAAGCCGAAGTTTCTGCGTGGGGGCTGCTGTCCATGTCCAACTCCTTGACCGATATCGTCAGGGATCAGCAGGTGGATGAAATAGTGGTGGCGCTGGCAGAGCGCCGCGGCGGTAGCATGCCCCTGCGTGAGTTGCTGGACTGCAAACTGCAAGGGGTCAGAGTGGTGGACATTGCCACCCACTTTGAGCGTACTTTGGGGCAGATCCGCCTGGAGTCGCTGTCGGCAGGCTGGATGATTTTTGGCGACGGCTTCAGCACCGGGTGGATCCGGGCCCTGGTCAAACGCATCTTTGATATCGTCTGTGCCCTACTGCTGATTGTTCTGGCGTTGCCAGTCATGCTCATCACCGCGATTTTGGTTGTTCTGGAAGACGGTTTCCCGATCCTTTATTTTCAGGAGCGTGTGGGGCAAACCGGGCGCCTGTTCAATGTAGTGAAGTTCCGAAGCATGCGCACCGACGCAGAAAAGGACGGCAAGCCGCGTTGGGCTGCAGCCAAAGATGATCGCGTCACGCGCTTGGGCCGCGTCATCCGCAAACTGCGCATTGATGAGTTGCCACAACTCTTCAGCGTGCTGGCGGGCTCCATGAGTATGGTCGGACCACGCCCTGAACGCCCCTATTTTGTGGACAAACTGACCCAGGAAATCCCGTACTACGCAATTCGCCACAGCGTCAAGCCGGGTGTCACCGGTTGGGCACAGGTGCGTTATCAGTATGGGTCGTCAGTAGAAGACTCGGCTGAAAAGCTGCAGTACGATCTGTATTACGTCAAAAACCACTCGTTGATGCTGGACATTGTGGTGATGTTCGAAACCATTGGTGTGGTGGTGATGCGCAAGGGCGCACAGTAGCGCCATTTGCCATCATGAACAGCGGCCACCTCGATTTGACCGCGTGGAGCGGTGGACTGGCAGCGGTGTGCTACCTGGTGTTTGCGCTGCGCTTGCTGCAGGCTGGGTACCTCAATCAGCCGCGCGAGGCCTCCAAAATAGCCGTGCTGGCTGCAGTCTCCCTGAGCGCCTTGTGGGGTGGGGCCGCTTTGATGCTGGTGCTGAAGCCTTCTGCGGTGTTTTTGCTGGTGACCACGCTGGCGGATCAGTTGCGCTATGCAGCCTGGTTCGCTTTTTTGCTGACCTTGCTGCGCATGAATCGGCCGGCCAAGGGCCTCAGCAGCACCCGCAGTCTGGTGATCTTGGCCGTGTTGCTGGCAGCCTCAGGCCCGCTGTCACTGGGTCTGGCGTTGCTGGATGTGGGTGCTCTGGGTGACCCGACGCGCTGGGTGTTGTTCAGCGCCATGGCCATGCCGGTGTTGGCACTGGTGCTGCTGGAGCAAGTGTTTCGCAACGCCACCGAAGACTCCCGCTGGAACATCAAGCCTTTGTCGCTAGGTCTGGCGGGTGCCTTCTTGTTTGATCTTTACCTGTTTTCACAAGCCGTCTTGTTTAACCGCCCCGATGAAGACGCGTTGAGTATTCGTGGCGGGGTACATGCTTTGATGATGCCGCTGTTGCTGTTGTCAAGTACCCGGCGCAGCGACTGGATTGCCAAGATCCAACTCTCACCCAAGGCGGCTTTCCACTCGGCCACACTGCTGATGGCAGGCATCTACCTGATCTTCATCTCGGGTGTGGGCTACTACGTGCGTTATTTTGGGGGCGAGTGGGGACGCGCGTTGCAACTTGGCTTGGTGGTATTTGCCCTGATCGTGCTGGTGATTCTGGCGCTGTCGGGCACCATGCGCGCCAAACTGCGCATTTTTCTGGGTAAGCATTTCTTTCGCTACCGCTATGACTACCGTGAAGAGTGGCTGAAATTCACCCGCGCCTTGTCGGCGCAAAACTCTCCCCAGGCCTTGGGCCAGCAGGTGGTGCGCGGTCTGGCTGAGATGGTGGAGAGCCCGGGCGGCGGGCTATGGCTGCGGGTCAAGGGTGAGCCCGCCTTTAGCCAGACGGCTCGCTGGAATTTGGGGCAGACCGATGACAAGGAAGCCATGGACTCGCCCATGTGCCAGTATCTGGCCGACGGCGGCAAGCTGATCAACCTGGAGGACTACCGCTCGTTTTCCCGGCGCTATGGCAGCCTCAAAATCCCGGTCTGGCTGCAGGAACTGCCCCAGGCCTGGCTCGTGGTGCCGCTGATGGTGAGTGACGAACTGATCGGTTTTGTGGTGCTGGCCAGCGCGCGCACCCCGTTTGAGGTGAACTGGGAGGTCAACGACCTGCTGAAAACCGCCAGCCAACAGGCGGCCAGCTACCTGGCGCAGATGCAGGCCACCGAGGCCTTGCTGGAGGTGCGTAAATTTGATGCTTTCAACAAGATGTCAGCCTTTGTGGTGCATGACCTGAAAAACATCGTCACCCAGCTCTCGCTCATGATGAAAAACGCCAAGAGGCTGAGCGGCAATCCCGAGTTTCAGCAAGACATGCTGATGACCGTAGAAAACTCGTTGGAACGCATGCGTCAGTTAATGTTGCAGCTGCGTGAGGGCGCCAAGCCGCCCGGCAAGGCCTTTGGGGTCAACCTGAGCGCCATTGTCACGCGGGTGCAGGCGGTGGCTGCCGCACGCGGGCGACTCCTGGAAGTCCAGACCCTCCAACAGGTTGACGCCCGCGGCCATGAAGAACGGCTGGAACGCATCATTGGCCACGTGGTGCAAAATGCCTTTGATGCGACAGACCCAAGCGGTCATGTCTGGCTCAAGCTGGAGCGCGCGGGTGGACAAGCCCGCATTGTGGTGCAGGACACTGGCCAGGGCATGACGCAGGACTTCATTCGCGAGCGCCTCTTCAAGCCTTTCCAGACCACCAAACAGGCGGGCATGGGGATTGGCGCGTACGAGAGTTACCAATATGTGCAGGAGTTAGGTGGCAAGATCGAGGTCCAAAGCGAAGTCAACCAAGGAACCACCGTGACACTGCTGTTGCCGTTGTTTGAAACCCAGAAGACATCCGATCTTCATCCCGTGGAAAGCACATGACCGCAGAAAAATCGCGTCCATTAATGATCGTTGAAGACGATCTGGCGCTGCAAAAGCAGATCAAGTGGTCGCTGGACCGCTTTGAATCCGTATTGGCAAGTGACCGCGAGAGTGCTCTTTTGCAGTTGCGCAAGAGCCTGCCTGCCGTGGTGACGATGGACCTGGGGCTGCCACCCGATGCTGATGCGGTATCAGAGGGCTTCAAGCTGCTGGAGCAAATCATGGCCTTTGATGCCGACATCAAGGTCATTGTGCTGACCGGGCAGAACGACCAGGCCAACGCCTTGCGCGCGGTGGCCATGGGTGCTTACGATTTTTTCGCCAAACCTTTTGAGCCAGAACTGCTCAACCTGACGGTGGAGCGAGCCTTCAGGCTTTTCGAGCTGCAGGCAGAAAACAAGCGTCTGCGTGCGCTGCACCAACCCGACGCGCTGGCTGGCCTGACCACCCGCGACCCAATGATGCTACGCATCTGCCGCACCATCGAGAAAGTGGCCAGCAGCAATGCCACGGTCATGCTGTTGGGCGAAAGTGGCACCGGCAAAGAGGTGCTGGCTCGCGGCCTGCATCAGGCGTCGCCTCGGAGGGGCGAGAAGTTTGTGGCCATCAACTGCGCCGCCATCCCCGAAAACCTACTGGAAAGCGAGCTCTTTGGCTATGAAAAAGGCGCTTTTACCGGCGCTGGAAAAACCACGCTGGGCAAGATCGAGACGGCTAACGGCGGCACCCTGATGTTGGATGAAATTGGCGATTTGCCCTTTCAGCTACAGGCTAAGCTGCTACGATTTTTGCAAGAAAGAACCATCGAGCGGGTTGGCGGTCGCCAGGAAATTGCGGTGGATGTGCGCATCATCTGCGCCACCCACCAAGACTTGTTGGCGCTTAGCAAGGAAAACCGGTTTCGCGAGGATTTGTATTACCGACTGGCCGAAATTGTGGTCAACATTCCGCCGCTGCGCGACCGGGTGGGCGACTCGGCCTTGCTGGCCCATGCCTTTGCCCGCAGGTTTGCCCAGGAGCAAAACCGGGGCTCCTTGACGCTGAGTGACGACGCGGTCAAGGCGATTGAGCTACACCCCTGGCCGGGCAACATCCGTGAGCTGGAAAACTGCATCAAACGCGCTGTCATCATGGCCGACGGTAACCAAATCACCCGCGAAGATGTTGGCCTGAAGGCGGCCGTGGACGCGCTCGACACCTCCCTGGACTTACGCGTCATCCGCGACAACGCAGAGAAAACCGCCATTCTGGCGGCCCTTGGCCGGGTGAACGGCAATGTGCTCAAGGCCGCCGAGTTACTTGGCGTTAGCCGCCCGACCCTGTACGATTTAATGCACCGCTTGGGGTTGAAGTAGGCCCACAGTTCCAAAAAGTTCCAATAAGTTCCAATAAATTCCATTCAAGGGTAGATCATGTTATTCAAAAAAAATCAAACGCACGCAGTATTGTCTGCACTGCTGGTGTCTTTGCTGCTGGTGGCCTGTGGCGAAAAGCCTGAGGCCATGCTGAGTTCTGCCAAGGACTATCTGGCCAAAAATGACAACAAGGCGGCGGTCATCCAGATCAAAAACGCGCTGCAAAAGAACCCGGACATGCCGGAAGCGCGCTTCATGCTGGGCAAGGCTCTTCTGGACAGCGGCGACCCAGCGGGTGCCGAAACCGAATTGCGCAAGGCGCTGGCGCTCAATTACCCGCAAGACGCGATCGTCCCGCTTTTGGCCAACGCGCTGCTGGCGCAAGGCCAGGCCAAGAAGCTCACCGAAGAATTTGGCAAGACAACCTTGACTGACAAACCTGCTCAGGGCGCTTTTTTAACCACCCTGGCATCAGCCTACGCTGCACAGGGCCAGACCGAGCCGGCACAAGCATCCCTTGATGCTGCTTTGGCAGCCACGCCCGACTATGCGCCCGCCAAACTGATCCAGGCGCGTCAAAAAGGCGGCCAACGCGACTTTGATGGAGCGCTGGCGCTCACTGACGAGGTTATCGCCTCGACACCGCAGAGCTTTGAAGCCTGGAAACTCAAAGGCGATCTGCTGCGCTACGCCAAAAATCAGCCCACGGAGGCACTGGCCGCATACCGCAAGTCGGTAGAGATCAAACCAGAATTTCTGGCGGGCCAGGCAGCACTGATCACCTTGCTTTTTCAGCAGAATAATCTGGCAGATGTGGCCACCCAGGTGGAGCAACTCAAAAAGTTCAACCCCAATCACCCGCAAACCAAGTTTTTGCAGGCGCATCTGGCCTATCAACAAAAAGACCTGAAAGGCGCGCGTGACCTGGTGCAACAGGTTCTGAAAGCGGTGCCCAGCAACGTGCAAGCGCTGCAACTGGCTGGCGCGGTAGAGTTGCAGCTGAACTCGCCCATCCAGGCCGAAGCCTACCTGAGCAAAGCCCTGCAAGCGTTGCCCGGCTTGCCACTGGCGCGGCGCTTGCTGGTCACGGTGTACCTGCGCACGGGCCAGGCGGCCAAGGCTATGGCCACCCTCAAGCCTGGCTTGGCAGGTGACAATGTCGACCCCGCCTTGTACGCGGTGGCTGGTGAGGTCTTTCTGCTCAACAACGACCTGAAGAGTGCGCAAGAGTACTTCACCAAAGCCACCCAGCAAGACCCCAAGAATGCGCGAAACCGCACCTCGCTGGCCCTGACGCGCATGGTCAGCGGGCAAGTGGACTCGGCTTTTGGCGAACTGGAAAACATCGCTGCATCTGACAGCGGCACCACCGCCGACATGGCCCTCATCAGCGCCCACCTGCGCCGCCAAGAGCTGGACAAGGCGCTTCAGGCCATCGATGGGCTGGAGAAAAAACAGCCTGACAAACCCCTGGCGGCCAACCTGCGGGGCCGGGTGTTGCTGGCCAAGAAAGATGCAGCAGGTGCGCGCAAGAGCTTTGAGCGTGCCTTGCAAATTGACCCCTTGTACATTCCTGCCGTGGCCAGCTTGGCAGGGCTGGACCTGGCAGACAAAAAACCCCAGGACGCCAAGGCACGTTTTGACGCGGTTTTGGCCAAAGACCCAAAAAACTCCCAGGCACTGTTGGCACTGGCCGAACTGAGCCTTAGAACGGGGGGCAGCAAAGAGGAGGTTGTCAAGCTTGTGGGCAACGCCGTGACGGCCAACCCCACCGAGGTGGCGCCCCGTCTGCTGTTGATTGACTATTACCTGCGCGACAAAGACCTCAAGCAAGCTACCTCGGCGGCGCAGGACGCAGCCGCCACCCTGCCAGAAAGCCCAGAAATTTTGGCCGCCTTGGCGCGTACACAACAAGCGGCAGGCGAATTCAATCAGGCTTTAGCCACCTACAACAAACTTGCTGCCCTGCAACCCATGTCGCCCATGCCCTATATGGGTATGGCCGATGTGCAGATGGCCATGAAAGACAAGGCCGCCGCCGCCGCCAGCCTGCGCAAAGCGCTGGAGCTCAAGCCAGACCTGCAGCAAGCTCAGCGCGGCAGTATCTTGCTGGACATGGATGGCAAGAACATCCAGGGTGCGCTGGCCACTGCAAAAACCATGCAAAAGCAAGACCCCAAGGGCGCGGTAGGCTATGTGCTGGAAGGCGACATCCACGCCTCGCAGAAAAACTGGGACAGCGCTGCCACCGCTTACCGGGATGGCCTCAAGCAGGTCAGCTCACCTGAACTGGCGATCAAACTTCACTCGGTGCTACTGGCCGCCAACAAGGCGAGCGACGCTGACAGATTTGCCACCACTTGGCAACGCGACAACCCGAAAGACGCAGCCTTTTTGCTGTATCTGGGCGACGGCGCTATTAGCCGCAAAGACTACGCCACTGCCGAAAAACTTTACAGCAACGTGACCAAGATGCTGCCCAACAATGCCGTGGCTTACAACAACCTGGCTTGGGTCACCGCCCGCCTGAACAAGGACGGCGCCATCGCCCTGGCCGAAAAGGCCAACACGCTGGCACCGAATCAGCCCGCGTTCATGGACACGCTGGCTGTCCTACTGTCAGACAAAGGTGATTACGCCAAAGCCGTCGAATGGCAAACCAAGGTCGTCACCCTGCAGCCGCAAAACCCGGTGTTCAAGCTGAACCTCGCCAAAATTCATATCAAGGGCGGCAAAAAGGACCTGGCTAAGGCGCAACTTGACGAGTTGGCCAAGCTGGGAGATAAGTTTGGTGGGCAGAAAGAAGTGGCGGAGTTGC
>Ga0105048_10003375_pt1 | contig 26170 bp, 17 predicted proteins | sample MAT05_FD_78382 | JGI IMG/M metagenome (GOLD analysis project Ga0105048, IMG submission 78382) | Freshwater microbial communities from Lake Fryxell liftoff mats and glacier meltwater in Antarctica - MAT-05 | ecosystem: Environmental > Aquatic > Freshwater > Ice > Liftoff microbial mat | place...
ACAACTGCCGATCCGCTAAGAAACTCTCAAGCAAGCCACCAAAATCTCGACCAATGGTGCGTCGTTGGCCACCCACCACGACGTCATACACCTGCGAGACGCCGCCGCGATCAACCGTGAAGGGAAAGTTCCAATCCAAGGAATCCTCATCCAAGCCGATCATGAGCTGTTCAGCGGCGTTGCGAATCGACGCCGTCAAGTCGGCTTCGTGTAACTTCCATCTCAACACGGGATCGTAAGCGTCCTCATCATCTGAAGGAATATAGGCTTCCAGCGCCGTGAACCCGTTGATGTTCAGACCGCAACGACGGCCGCCGTCAGCACGCACATGGAAGTAAAACTCAACTTTCGTCACAGCAGGCTCCTTGATCTCGGGTTCCTCACATCTCGTAGCTGATGCGGCCGTGCTTGGTCTGGCGGCTGATGCGGTCCGTGGCGTAGAGACCGGCGAGGATAAACTCGACGCAGGCGGCACGCATTCCGTCGGCCGAGCCTTTGTTCACTTCGAAGGCCTTGTCCCAGGCAGTCGGCACGTTCCGCAATCGGCTGAGATAATGCGACGACGGCAGCAGGTCGCCCACTTCGATTTTCACTCCCTTGCCGAAAACCTCCGCGATCTCGGCGAGGCCATGCTCTTCGACGTATTCGTTGAAAACGACACCGATGGCCTCGGCGATGATCGCCTCGAGGACCTGCCTTTCGCCCATCTGGTTGGATCCCATCAGGTCGAGTTCCAGTTTGCCCAGCGCCGAGCCGGGCAGGTGGCCGAGGTCCGAGATCCGCGGCACGGCGGGCGATTCCTTCAGCAAAATGCCGCGACGGCGGGCCGAGGCGATCATGGTGCGGTAGTTGGCGATGCTGAAGCGAGCGGACACGCCGCTCGATTGATCGACGTACTTCGACCTTCGCGCGGAGATGCTGACCTGCTCGATGATTTCCTTCATGAAATACGGTACGACGACGGGAAACTCACCGCCGAGGTCCATGTCGGCTTCCTGTTCGTAGATCTGGATGCCGAGACCGCGTTCGCGCGGGTAGTGCGTCTGGATGAGGGTGCCGATGCGGTCCTTCAACTGCGGGATGACCTTGCCCGAGCGGTTGTAAGTGCTCGGGTTGGCGCTGAAGAGGATCAACACATCGAGGTCGAACTGAATCGGATAGCCGCGAATCTGTACGTCCCGTTCCTCGAGGATGTTGAACAGGCCGACTTGGATGAGTTCGTCGAGTTCCGGGATTTCGTTCATGGCAAAGATGCCGCGGTGCATCCGCGGGATCAACCCGAAGTGCAGGGCTTCCTCGGCGCCCATGCTCGTGCCGCCCGCGAGTTTGGCGGGGTCGATTTCGCCGACGATGTCCGCGAACTTCGTGCCCGGTGCCAAACGCTCGGCGTAGCGGTCGGCCTTCCTCCACCAGGCGATCGGCACCTTCTCCGCCGGCGTGTTCGCAATCAGTTCCTTGCCGGCCTTGGTGATCGGCGAATAGGGGTCTTCGTGGACGGCTGAGCCGGGGATGTCCAAGTACGGCAGAACTTCGTCGAGGTACTTCACCAACGTCCGCATGAGGCGCGATTTGCCTTGGCCTTTCTCGCCGAGGAAGAGCATGTCGTGCCCGGCAAGGATGCCGATCGAGAGTTCCGGAATGACGGTCTCGTCGTAACCGACAATGCCGGGGAAGAGGTCTTCGCCGGTCTTCATGGCTTTGAGGTAATTGTCGCGGAGCTCATCCTTGACGGTTTTCGATGTCCAACCCGATGCCTTCAAATCGGCCAAGTTCGTGGGCAATGCAGTCAACGGTGTATCCTCGGCAGCGCGGATTCGGAACGATTCTCCATTCTAGACGCCACCGTTTGCCGAGATGCGTAAAATGCATCAACAACCGTTCCGACCGCCTGAGAGCCGCCCCCGTGACCACGTATCCCCTCGCCGAACGCAAGCTCGTCTACCGCGTGCTGCACGCCCAACTGACCAAGTTCCCCGAACTCATGGATGCGACGTTTCTGGACGATCTCCAGGCCGACCTGCAGGCCAACGCCAAGGCCGACGGCGTCGACATCGGCGACCACGGCGCTTGGGATACTTGGCTGGGAAATGAAAGCACGCCGTGCGACGTGCGGATGGCGAAGCGGTTTGTGATCGAACAGAATTGAAGTCGAGCTTGGGATTTCATTTCAAGCTATGATCGGTGACCGCGGCCTGCAAACCTTGCGGCCTACCGGGGCTGCCGAAAACAGCATGGAATGAAATCCCGAGCGGCAGCGTCGGTTAATGGTTCAGCATGAACTCGTTCGTGTTCAGCAAAGCCCAGAACAGATCCTGATAGAAGGTCACGTCGTTGGGCAACGTCGGCTGGACGATGCCTGGGATTGCGGGGGCGGCCGCCAAGCGATTTGGGCCTTTGCCCTTCGGTGGGTTGGCACCTTTGGCCGGCGTCGTCGGAGCGACGGTCTTTGGGGCGTCCTTAGGGTCGCGGGGGATGATGGCACCCTTTTGTTGGATGGTGCGGATCTTCGTCAGTTCCTCGGCCGTCGGGTGGCGGCTCAGGGTCATCAGGAAAAGGTCGTCGATGATGCCCACGGCGTTCACCGAGCCGGTCTTGGCGTGCTTCTCGACGACGCGGAGGACGGCGTTGGCGCCCTTGGTGCCGACTTCGTCGTTGATTTCCTTGCCGTTCATCATGAGCAGCGCCTGAACGATGGTGCCGTTGAAGGTGAGTTCGTTGCCTTCATCGTCGCCGAACTGCTGGATCAGCTTTTCGAGCCAGGCATCACGGGACGCCTGACGCTGCTTGGGGTCGACGGCCTTGGCCATGTCTGCACGGGTTGCGGTCGAGATGCTCTCGAAGAGGACTTCCGGGGACATCGCCTTGAGCGGCATGCGGGCAAAGTAGACGTCGTACTTCGGGTCTGTGTAGTCCTTGACGCCGACGTGGCTGAGCTGGTAGACGTCCGAGTTGCAGATCCATTCGAGCAGCAACTTCGGATTGTAGCCGTACTTGGCGAAGTCGCCGGCGAGCTTATCCAACATCTCCGGGTGAATGACTTCGTTATGGCTGCCGAAGTCGTCGAGCGACGGCTCCTTGTTCAACCCGCGGCCGAAAAGGTGGCCCCAGATCCGGTTGACGTAGGCCTTGGCGAAGTTATCGTGCCCGACGACGAATTGGGCGAGCGCTTCGCGACGCGTTTTGGCGTCCGGCATGGTGTCGAGGAACTTGTCGCTCTTCTCGCCCTTGTCGGCTTGGGCGACGTCCTTGAGGAAGGTCGGCTTGGCCATCTTCATCTGACCGTCGCGGCGTTCGTAATAAATGCGTCCTTCGACGTTTTTCTTCGCGTCCTCGCCGATGGTGAGTTGCACCAACGGCGCCATCATGCCGCGATTCAATCGCACGTTTGGCGTCGGAGTACCTTCGCGGCTGATCTGGCGGAAGAACGCGTTCACACCCCAGAAGTCGGACTGAACCCATTCCTTGTTGAAGGGGTGGTCGTGGCACTGGGTGCACTGCGTCTGCAGACCGAGGAACACGCGGGTGACGCGGCTTGTGATCGGCACGCCGTCAAAGGTGCCGAGTTCGTTCTGCTTGTCGTTCGGGTTCTTCTCGCCGAGTTGAAGGGCGATGAAATTGACCGCACCGTTCTCGTTGCCCTTGCCGGTGGCGGTGAGGACTTGGCTGACCATGTCCCTATGATTGGTTTCCTTCAGGAACTCGGTCTGAAGCCAGACGCGCATTTGCTCGCGGTAACGCGGCTCAACCGATCGGCTCATGAGCCAGATGGTCCAGAGGTTAGCCCAGTGGTCGGCGTATTCGTCGGTGTAGTCGAACTTGAGCTGCGTCTTGGCGTCGAGTTGGACCGGGCGGCCGGCGTTCCTCGGCCTGAAGTCGGCGTTGGTCAGCAGTCGGTTGATGAGCTTACGGCGCTTGTCCGATGATTTGTCCTGCTCAAAATCGATCACTTCCTCGGCAGTCGGAATCCGGCCGACGAGATCGAGGAAGACGCGGCGGGCAAACTCGAGATCGGTCGAGCGGGCTGCGGGCTTTTTGATGTCCGCTTCTTTCCACTTCCCCGCGATCAAATCGTTGACCATCGCGGCCTGCGGCGGAATGCCCGGTTCGGCGGCTCGACTCGACAAGCCGAGCGTGACGGCGGCACAGGCCCAGACGAAGCGGGACTTGAACATGGCGATCCCCGGAACGGAGCAACTCGATGCGGTGAAATCTTAAACCGCGAACCCGGGGTTCGGTAGCGAACACCCAGGATTTTCGCGGAGATTCACCGGATGAGACGCTACCGGCCCGCGGACGGTTCCCGAGAAAGCGACCTACGCCTTCGTCTGCACGGCGGCCTTGGCTTCAGCTTCGGTGATCTGCTTCGTGGGCTTGCCGAGCTTAACGCTCAGGTAGCTCATCACGCTGGGGGCGTAAGGGAACTTGCCTTTGGCGACGAGTTCGGCCATGCGCTTGTCGCGAGCCTTGCGTTCCTTCTGCTTCAGGTGGCCGTTTTCGATGCGCGAAATCTTGCCGTTGGCCCGGGCCCGGCCCATCCGGGTGGAAGTGGACATCCGCTCCGCCATGATCGTCTCCTGCGTCAGCTTCGCAAAAATGCAAACCGACATGATAACGCGCCGTTCAAGGGCGGGAAGTGGAGTTGCATCCTCAACCGCCAACACTCGCCCCGCTCATCCCAACCGCTTGGCGAACTAAGGCCATGGTGCGTCGGGCTTCGGTACGGGCGTTGACGGCGCCGGCGAGCAGTACGGCTTCCAGTGCCTACTTGGAGCGGGACGAGTCGATCACGAGGCGATCCCCGGGCATCAGTTGGTAGTTCGTCCGCGTTTCGCCGTACTTCCAGATACCGTGCCAGTCGATCTCCATCGTCCGTCCGCGTTCGGCCGCAGTCGCGCGACGACGGAGGACGATACGGTTCGTCTCATCGAAGGTTTGGAATCGGTTAATCGTGATCAGGGCGTCGCAAACGCGGTAGGCGTCGGAGATCGGAAGGCGAAACACGACGGACTTGTCGCCGTCGCGTTTTTCGATGTAGCAGAATTGACTGTTGCAGGCGTTGAGAACCACATCCACGCGCATGGCCTTCGGGTCATCCGCGAACGGCCCCAGATGATCCGTTAGTTTCTCATCGACCTGCTACAGGGTCGAACCGTTCACGTTGACGCGGCCATAAACGCCGAGGTTAACGGTGCCGTCCAGCTGGATGACGTGCAGTCCTTGGACGGTTTGGCCGTCCGTTCGCAGGCCGGTCACGTCAATCCGGAGGACGTCGGGTGTTTCGACAACCTAGAACGGTTGCGCTTCGGCGACCATCATGGCGGCGGAGGCGATCAAAGCGGCGATGGACATGGCAAACCTCCGGTGCGGTGAAAGACGAACCGGAAGCTTTTACCCGGACGCCCGCACGACCGCAACATCAACCGGCGACGGGCAACGCGGCCATGCCTACGGCTTGGCGGACCAGCGCGAGCGTCTTGCGGGCTTCGGTACGAGCGTTGACGGCGCCGGCGATCAGTACGGCTTCCAGTGCCGCGGGGTCGGCGGCTAATGCCTTGCGTCGTTCGCGGGCGTCCCGAAAGGCTTCGTCAATCTTGGCGAGGAGCTGCGCTTTGGCGTCGCCGAAGCCGAAGGCGCGGCCCTTACGCTGATCGGCCTGCAGCATCGGCTCGGCATATTGCCTCGTCATGGCTGAAATTTCCTCCTCGGTTGCAAAGAGCTTATAAACGGCGAAAACGTTGCAGGTTTCCGGGTTCTTGGGTTCGTCCAACGGGGTTGAATCCGTGACGATGCTCATGACGGCGGTTTTAAGCGCCTTGCCTTCGGCGAAGATTTCAATGGTGTTGCCGTAGGACTTGCTCATCTTGCGGCCGTCGGTGCCGGGGACCGATCCGACCGTTGCCTGCACCTGCGTGGCGGGCATCGGGAAGACGGTGCCGTAGGTGCCGTTGAAGTAGCCGGCCATGTCCCGCGTCATTTCCAGATGTTGAATCTGGTCCTTGCCGACGGGAACGACGTTGGCGCGGACGATCAGAATGTCCGCTGCCATGAGAACGGGGTAACTGAACAGCCCAACCGAGGACGCGATGCCGTTGGCGACCTTATCCTTGTAGCTGTGGCCGCGTTCCAGAAGACCCATGCCGGTGACGGTGCTGAGGAACCACGCGAGTTCGCAGACTTCGGGCACGTCGGACTGGCGATAGAACACCGCCTTAGCGGGGTCCAAGCCGAGAGCGAGGTAATCGAGGGCCACGTCGCGCACGTTCTCGGAGAGAATTTCTTTGGCCGATTTCCAGGTCGCCTTGCCTGCCTTCTGCGCCACGTCGGCTTCCTTACGTTCGGCATCGGGCAGCGTGGTCAGCGCGTGGTAATCGGCAATGAAGTAGTAGGCTTCGCCCTGCTCCTGCAAGGCAATATGCTGCCGAATCGCCCCGAAATAATTCCCGAGATGCAGCTTCCCGGAAGGAGTAACGCCGCTGAGGATACGGGATGCGGAAGGCATAACGGCGGACTCGTGATATTCAGAGTTTAAGGCTTTGTTCTTCAAGGCGAGCGGGGGACGTCATTCCCCTGAGGAACATCCCGTTTCCGACGCGGGTCGATCCTCAGGGGGACTTATGTCCCCCGCTTGCCGAAAGGTCGTTACAGGCGCGACGGGCTCGGCTTCTCGAATTCGGCGTTGAGAACGGCGACGCTTAAGTTCCTGATCGAATTTTTCAGTTCGGACGGTGCGAAACTGAACAGCTAGACAATGTTCGCCTGCGTCCTCTCGGGAAGTCGTTCCAAATGAGGCTCGACCATCGCGTCCCTGTCTTCCAAGACATGCCTTCAAATCGAGGATCAACGACGCGGAGTCGAATCACGGCCGAGTTGTAGCGGTAGGCGTCGACCTTCTCGAAACCAGCTTCCATCAGCAGTGCTTCAACGGCATAGGTTTCTTCAGTACGCATTACATTGCGTTTCGTTTTGGTCGTCATTCAAGTTGTCCTTTTACCCAATCGTGTATATCTTTCGCCGGCTTCAAATACCGAGTCGTTTCCCGCGTCGGTTTGCGCTTCGTTTCGTACCGCAGACTCGTACTGCAGGAAAAACAGCGCAACCGCTTGGCCAGTCGCAGCGGTAATTCAATGCCCGCATCTCGGAGTTCGCCCAACAGCACGTCGGTGCGGTGCATCTTCGCGCCGGACGTGATCCGTTTCAACGTGTCAGGTCGAACGGCCTCTGAGGAGGCATGCAGGATCAACGCGTTGAGGCTGCATTCTATCGTGTAGCCTGCAAGATGGTGCGCGTCCAGAGTCAGCTTCGCCGCGAGCAGCGTTTCCGCCGCGTACAGTCGATGGTAAGCGGCCCGGAGAAAGTCGTGCGGCGTCTTGGACCTCTCATGAAGGCAGCGGCGGCGGCAGGTGCGCGAACAAAGGTGCCAACTCCGCGGCTTCGGTTGCCGTCGCCCAGCCGGCCATGCCCGGCTTCCAAACCAGCGACTTGCGGGTGATGCTGCCGTCCGCGATCTTCGATTCAATGGCGGCGAGATCGAACGGCCCGGCTTGGGCGCCGTTGATGGCGACGTGGAACTGCACGCCGGCGGGCAGTGGCGGCGGAGCAACTGTTGCGACAGGGGTCGTGGCCGCCGCTTCGCTTGGGCGCATGGCACCGGCCATCTGGTTGCCGAGGGCGATGCCTGCACCGAGGCCGATGCCCGCACCCGCGGCACCGCCGGGGTTTTGGGCGGCGTCGCGGATCGCTTCGGCACTCTGAAACTTCGTGTATTGGTCGAGATTCCCGAGGATGCCCATCTGGGACCGCTTGTCGAGCGCCGCTTCCACTTCGGGCGGCAGGCTGATGTTCTCGACGTGGAACTGCGTGAGGCTGATCCCCATCTTGGCCAGGTCCGGCGCGATCTTGCCTTGGGCGACGAGGCTGAGTTTCTCGTAATTCCCCACCATGTCCAGCATCGGCATCTTCGACGCACCCACGGTGTCGATGAACCGGCTGACGATGACGTTGCGGAACTGGGCCGCGATCTCGAAGGCCTCGAAGGACGGATCGGTGGCGACCAACTCCTTCAGGAACGTGCCGGGGTCGGTGATCTTGAAGGCATAGCTGCCGAAGGCGCGCAGCCGGACCGGGCCGAACTCGGGGTCGCGGAGCATGATCGGGTTCTGCGTGCCCCACTTCTGGTCGGTCCATTGCCGGGTGGCCACGAAGTAGACTTCGCACTTGAACGGCGATTCGAAGCCGTACTTCCACCCGAGGATGGTGGACAGAATCGGCATGTTGTTCGTGTCCAGGGTGTACATCCCCGGAATCATCACGTCCGCGAGTTGTCCCTCCTTGACGAACACGGCTGCCTGTCCCTCGCGGACGATGAGCTTGGCGCCGTTCTTGATCTCGTCGTTGTGCCGCGTGAAGCGAAAGGCGAGAATCTCGTTCTGCGAGGGTTCGGTCCACTCGATGATGTCGATGAACTGACCCGACACCCAATCCCGTAAGCCCATGACGCACCCCTCGCCGACGGTGGAGAAAACAACCTGTCGCCATTGTCAAAGAGCGCGACCGACAATTCAAGTTTCACTTTGGGTACGGCCAAGATCCTCGCCTGTACCCGCTCCGCAGGATCGGGGTCTCGGTGCGAAGGCCGGCCCGGATGTTTCTCAGCCGTCTCGCGCTTCCCGCGGAATTTACGCGAAGATTTCCTTCACGACGCGGCCCTTCACGTCGGTCAGGCGGAAGTCGCGGCCGGCATGGCGGAACGTCAGCTTTTCGTGGTCGAGTCCCATCAGTGCCAGGATTGTGGCATGCAGGTCGTGCATATGGACCTTGTCCTCGACGGCGTAGTAGCCGAAATCGTCGGTCCGGCCGTGGACGAAGCCGGGCTTGGTGCCGCCGCCGGCGAACCACATCGTGAACGCATGCGGGTTGTGGTCCCGACCGTCGCCGCCTTGGGCGGTCGGTGTGCGGCCGAATTCGCCGCCCCACCAGACCAGCGTATCCTCCAATAGACCGCGTTGCTTCAAATCCATCAGCAAGGCCGCAATCGGCTGATCGACTTCGAGTGCATTTTTTGCATGATCCTTCTTCAGTTCCCCGTGTTGGTCCCATTTGTAACTGTGGGAGACCTGAATGAATCGCACGCCGGCTTCGGCGAAGCGACGGGCGAGCAGGCATTGCCGGGCGAAGTTGTCCGTCGGTTCCTTGTCCACCCCGTAGAGTGCCAGCGTCTCCTTGCTTTCACCTGCCAAGTCCATGGCTTTCGGGGCATCCGCCTGCATGCGGAAGGCCAGTTCCATCGCGTTGATGCGGCCTTCAAGCGCGGGGTCGACGACTTTGGCCGCGTGGTCGCGGTTCATGGCCTGGACGAGGTCGAGCTGTCGCCGTTGCACTGCGGTGCTTTCCCCCGCGATGTTGGTGATCTTCATCTGCTTCGCCCGGATGCCCGAGTGGCCGATGAGTGTGCCCTGATAGGCCGCGGGCAGGAAACTGCTGGACCAGTTCTGCACGCCACCGTGACCGAGACTCGGGCCGATGGTGATGAAGCCGGGCAGATTCCGATTTTCGGTGCCGAGACCGTAGAGCAGCCACGAACCGAGGCTGGGCCGCACGAAGGTGTCCGACCCGGTGTGGAGTTGCAACAATGCTCCGCCGTGGGCGGAATTGTCCGCGTGGATGCTGCGAAGGACGCAGAGCTGGTCGGCCTGTTTGCGGACTTCCGGAAACAGGTCGGAGACCATCAGCCCGGACTTTCCTCCGGGCGAAAACTTCCAGGGCGATTGGAGCAGATTGCCCGTTGCCGCGAACTGCACGCGCGGCTTGTCGCCGGGGAAGGGCTTGCCGTGATGCTTCTCCAGAAGCGGCTTGTAGTCGAAGGTATCGACCTGACTCGGCCCGCCGTGCATGAACAGGAAGATGATACGCTTGGCCTTGGGCGCGAAGTGCGTCGGCTTGATCGCCAGCGGGTCAGCGGCCTGGGCTGGATTGCCGAGCAGCGCCCCAAGGGCCAACATCCCGAAACCATTGGCGGACGCTTTGAGCGCATCGCGCCGACTTGGGGCGGTGAGGAAATTGCGACAAAAAGTCGGCATGGTTCGGACTCCTGAGAACGATTCTTTTTTGAAGCCTGCTGCTACCGGAGGTGAATGAATTCGTTGGCGGCGAAGAGGGCTTGGGTGAACAAGGCCCAGCCTTGCTTGGAGTCGGCGGCGAGGAAAGCCTCGGCTCGCTGCACTTCGGTCGAAGTCGGCTCGCGAGCATAGACGTGGCGGTAAGCCAGGCGGATGCGGGCTTGCACGTCCTTCGGTTCGTCCCGATGCAGGCGATCGGCGAAGACCTTGGCTTGCTTGCGGACGAAGTCGCTGTTCAGGAACCAGAGTGCCTGCGGGGCAACGACCGTGCTTTCGCGGCGGCCGTTGGGCGAACTCGGGTCGGGGAAATCGAAGGTCTGCAGGAAGTCGACCACCTTGCTGCGCAACACGGGAAGGTAAAGCGTTCGGCGTGGGCGGTCATAGTTCGGTTCGCCCACGTACTCCTGGTTGCCGCCGTCGTGCAAGCTGCCGCCGAGGGTTTCGTCGAGGTTACCGGAGACGGCGAGGATCGCATCGCGGATCGGTTCGGCTTCGAGCCGGCGTCGCGGATACCAGCTCAGCAGGCGATTTTCCGGATCGACGGTTGCGGAATGGGAATTGGGCTGGGATGACGCACGATAAGCTCGGCTCGTCAGCATTCGGCGGTGAAGCTGCTTCACGCTCCAGTCGCCTTGGATGAAGCCGAGGGCGAGATCGTCGAGCAGATCCGGGTGGCTCGGTTGTTCGCCGAGTTTGCCGAAGTTGTCGACGCTGCGAACCAGCCCTTCGCCGAAGTGGTGTTTCCAGACGCGGTTGACGAAGACGCGGGCCGTCAGCGGGTGCTTGGGGTCGGTCAGCCAACGGGCGAGTTCAAGCCGGCCGGAGCCTTCGCGAAGGCTGCCGAAGCGGGTCGTATTGTCCTTACGCACGTCGTTCGGGTTGGGTTTGGTCGAGATCGGCAGGCCTGCGGGCAGGATCCGCAGGTAGCCGGCCGGGGCCTCGTCGAGCGGGGTGACGTAGTTGCCGCGGGCTTGCACGTAAAGGTTGCGGGGCCGGGTGCCGTAGGCGGCATCGCTGCCGTCCTCGACGCCGAGAACCGTCATCGGCGGCGGGGCGATGTATCGGTTCCACCGGACAATGGTCCGCTGCATTTGGACTTGGATCTGGAGTTTCTTCCGCGTCTCCACGTCGGCCACGGGCGTCCGCGCGAATGCCCGCTCGGCGGTCTTGCGGTCGACCAGCGTCTTCTCCAACGCCTTGCGAAGTGCGACCCGTTCCGGGGTATCCTTCGTCGAGCCGAGGATGCGTTCGTGAACCTTGGCGACCGTGTTGAGGTTCGCCATCGTCCGCGTGCTCGTGAAGACGGCGAGCAAGCTGTAATAGTCCTTCGTGGGGATCGGGTCGAACTTGTGATCGTGGCAGCGGGCACAGGCGACCGTCAGGCCGAGCATCCCTTTGCTCACCGTGTCCAACTGTTCATCGGCGATGTCCAACAGCATCTTCTGCTTGTCCGGCTCGGCGAGCAGCTTCGGACCGACGGCGAGGTAGCCGAGCGCGGTGAATCGGTCCAACTGAGCGTCCGGATCGTCCGACTTGGGAAGCAGGTCCCCGGCAAGCTGTTCCTGGATGAAGCGGTCGAACGGTTTGTCGTCGTTGAACGCCCGCACCACGTAATCGCGATAGCGCCAGGCGTTGCCGAAGTGGATGTTTTCATCGAGTCCGTTGGAATCGGCGTAGCGGGCCACATCGAGCCAGTGCCGGCCCCAGCGTTCGCCGTAGGCAGGCAATTCCAGCAGGCGATCGACTGTCGCTGTCACGGCCGCATCCGGGTTGGTTCGGTAGGCGGCGTCGAAGACCGCGAGTTCCTCCGGCGTCGGCGGAAGGCCGATGAGGTCGTAGCTGAGGCGGCGCAGGAGCACGTTCGCATCCGCAGCCGGCGCGGGCTTCAAACCGGCGGCGGTTTGCGCTGAATTCAGATACTCGTCGATCGTCTTGCGGCCGGTCCGCAGCGGTTGAAAGGCCCAGAAGTTTTTCTGCTGGTCGGTGAAGCCTGCGGATGACTTCTTCTCCATCGTTCCCGAGTCGCCGGGCCATGGGGCACCGGCCTTGATCCATGTCTCCACGGCGGCTACGTCCGAATCCGGCAGCTTGCCCTTCGGCGGCATCTTCAGTTCGCCGTGATGTTTCATCGCGGTCAGCATCGAACTTTCGGCCGGCTTGCCGGGAACGAGGCTCGGCCCCGAGTCGCCGCCGGCGAGCAAATCGGCCCGGCTCTTGAGACTGAGGCCGCCCTTGATTTTCTTCCCCTCGGCACCGTGGCAGCTCAGGCAGTGCTCCAGCAGCAGCGGGCGGATCTTCTTCTCGAAGGCTTCGAAGTCCGTCGAAGATTGAGCCCATGCTGACGCAGGGCAACACGACGAGAACGCAACCAAAGCCAGCAAACGACGGATCACGGAAACGCCTCCGAGGGAAGGCAAACGGAAATCGGGACGGGCGGCAACGCCGCAGGTAGGCAGAAGAATGATAACAAAGTCCGCACCCGAAGGAATGCTTCCTCTTGCCGCGACGGGACTTTGCAAGTCCAATTGCCTGGGACGGGCGGGTTGCCCGATTCGGTTTCTCACTCCGGAAGGATGATCGCGATGCGCACGGCGACACTTACGCGCGGCTTGGCCTTGATGGGCCTGCTCCTCGGCCTCACGGCGTTCGCGCCGGCGCAGGATGTCAAAAAGGGCAAACTCAAGGTGCTCGTGCCGCAAGACGACGCGACCCTGAAGATCCTCGGCAAGGAGATGAAGGCGACCGGCAAGGAACGCGTCTTCGATCTGCCCGCGCTCGAAGCCGGCAAGGAATGGGAATACGACGTGGTCGTGACGTGGCGGCCGAACAATTACACGGTCATGACGCGGAAGAAACTCGTCGTCTTCAAGTCCGGCGACGAAGTCACCGCCGACCTGACCAAAGATGACGAAAAGGACCGCGCCGAAATCCGCTACGTCCCCACACCGGACGACGTCACCGCGGAGATGATCAAGCTCGCGAAGATCAGCAAGGACGATATCGTGTTCGAGCCGGGCTGCGGCGACAGCCGCATCACGATCGCCGCGGTGAAGGCCGGGGCCAAGAAAGGTGTCGGCATCGACCTCGACCCGGAACGCATCAAGGAATCGAAGGACAACATCAAGACCGCCAAGCTCGAAGACAAGATTGAAGCCCGTCTGGGCGATGCGCTGGACATCAAGGATTTCGGCGACGCCAACGTCGTGTTTCTGTACATGGGCAACGAGTTCAACATGCTCATCCGGCCCATCCTCTGGAGCCAATTGAAGGTCGGCACCCGGATCGTCTCGCACCGCTTCATCATGGGCGACTGGAAGCCGGAGCAATCGAAGACGATCACCGGTGCCGACGGCGACGAGTACGAAATCCACCTCTGGACCATCACCGAAGAGATCAAGAAGAAGATCGCAAAGAAGTAGGGTGGCCGAACCCAGGTGCTGTGGCATTCGTCCCTTGCGGACCGTTCGTTCGCAGGGGAGTTTTCATGATCGTCATCGATGGAGCCGAGGGTGAAGGCGGAGGGCAAATGCTGCGGTCCAGCCTGACGCTGTCGATCCTCACCGGCAAGCCCTTCAAGCTCATCAACATCCGCGCCGGGCGACCCAAGCCCGGCTTGGCGGCACAACACTTGGCGAGCGTCCTGGCGGCGGCGAAGCTTTGCCGGGCCGAGTACAAGGGTGCCGCGCTCGGCTCGTCCACGCTTGTGTTCGAGCCGGGCACGGTGAAGGCGGGGCACTTCGACTTCCGCGTCGGCACGGCGGGTGCGGTCGGGCTGGTGCTGCAGACCGTCGTCCTGCCGGCGGCCCTGCGCGGCGAGACGTCGTCCGAGTTCGTCATCGCCGGCGGCACGCACGTCGCCTTTGCCCCCAGCTTCGATTTTCTGCAAACGACTTGGTCCGCTTTCCTGCGGCATCTGGGCGTACACGTCGAGATGGAACTGACGAAGCCGGGCTTCTACCCGCGCGGCGGCGGGGCCATCCGAGCGGTCGTCCAGCGAAGTGCGGGTGTCGTCGCCAAATCCTTCACCGAGGTTGTGCCCTTCACGAATGCGGGTGTGCGCAGCATCGTTGCGTCGCTGCCTGCGGGGACGAACGACCGCATGGCGGCAGCACTGGCGGACGGTTTGCGGGCGAAAGGCGTCGATGCGGTCGTCGCCAAGGAGTCGTGGGACAACGGGCCGAACGCGGTGGCGGTGATCGTCAACCGGCAAGGAACCGTCCCGCTCACCTTTGCCGCACTCGGTGAAAAGGGCAAACCGGTCGAACGGGTCGCCGCCGATGCTGTGGCCCAGGCGCTCGCTTGGAGCAGGACCGGCGCGGCTGTCGATCCGTACTCGGGCGATCAGATTTTGTTGCCGCTGGCCTTGGCGAACGGCGAATCGTCCTTCACCGTTTCCGAAGTGACTCAGCATTTACTGACGCATCGGGACATCATTTCCCGCTTCCTGGCGACGACCGTCCGAATCGAGGGCGAACTCGGGGCGCCGGGCCGCGTCTCCATGAAACCTGAGTTATAATGGGGACGATGACTACCACCCCGTTGCCGCCGACCGCCACGACGACCGGAGCCACGGCCCGCATCGCGCAAATCGTGCGCGAGACGGAAGCCGAAGGCCCCGGCCGCCGCTATGCCGTTTGGTTTCAGGGCTGCCCGCTGCGTTGTCCCGGCTGCTGTAACCCGGAGTTCCTCAAGTTCGGCGGCGGTACGGAAACGACTGCGGCTGAGATCGTCGCGGACTTCCGGAAAGCCGAGGTCGAAGGGTTGTCGCTGCTCGGCGGCGAACCGTTTGCCCATGCGGACGCCGGTGTCGTGCTGGCTCGTGCGGCTTGGGAGCAGGGCTGCAGCGTCATGATCTATTCGGGCTACACCTTGGCCGAGCTTCGCGCGAATCCCGATCCGGCCGTGCAGGAGTTGCTGGGACTGACGGACGTGCTGGTCGATGGTCCGTATGAGCGCGAGCAACCGGAAACGAAACGCCGCTGGGTCGGTTCCCGGAATCAGCAGGTTCATTTGTTCACGGAGTTTTACGCCGACGACGATCCGCGTTGGACGTTGCCGAACACGCTCGAGATTCGACTGCACGACGGTGAGCTCAGCATCAACGGCTTTCCGGCCAGGGCGGCATCGAGCCTCTGGAAAGGCTGGCGCCGCAAACCAACGCGGGCTTCCCTCGCGCTTCCCTTGGTTTCGGATCGGTCGCCGTCATGAATACGCTGTTTGACGATGTGCCGGACGAGCCGCCGGTCGGCCCGCCGGCGGTGTCCCGCTTCGAATACAACCTGCTCCGCATCGCCCGCTTTCTGCTCGGGCACATGCCGCCGGATCAGGGCATTCAACTCGTGCTGACCGCCAACCCGACGCCGCCACCCTGCCTGAGCACCTCCTGCCTGCGGCTGCTTCGCGATACCTTCGGCAAGGCGATGATTCCCTTTCTCGTTCGCACCGGCGGCTGGCGCCGCGACAAATTTCTGCATGGGGACAAACCGCAGCAGGGCCGCGTCTGGGAACGCCGTCCCGTGGCCGAGCGGGCCCTCACGTTCAGCAAGAACTCGGTGGCATTCCTGATGTGGCTGACGATCGAAAAGCCGATCGAGACCAAGAACCTCTTCACCCTTCCGCCGGACGAAATGACCGCCGGCGATGAGCTTTTTTTTCTGCTCGCCCTCGATGCTCTGCGGGCCGAGCCGCGGACGCAGGCCAGCCTCGTTGGGTTGAACTGCTTCAGTGCGAATCCCCTGTGTCGGCTCGTCGCCCCAGGGGATTTCTGCGAACTCGACGTGCCGCTGCCGGACTTTGCCCCGTCGTTCCTGCCGCCGCGCGTGGCGGTGCTGGAATGCCTTCAGCCCTTGCTTGCCGCCCGTTGGACCCTCAGCGAACGCGCCAAAGGACAGATCGCCGACTGGCAGCGCCTGCGTCGCCTCGGCCAAGCCGAGGAAGCCGTGCTCGCGGCATTTCTGGCTGCCGCGGATCGGGCGAACCGGAAAGACTTATCCCGCTTCCTGCTGAAAGCCAATTACGGGCTGACCATCGCGAGCGACCCGCAGGCGGATGGCTGGATCGGTGGCTTGCAGGGCGAAGGACCGCCGCGTATGGCCGAACGGCTCGACACGCATCGCGCGGCACTCGCCGTGCCGCGGCAACTGCTCACACTGCAGCGATGGGAACGCCAAGCCCGCACGGTCGGCTTTTTCGACGACGACTACCAGGCGGCCCAGATGTACAAATCGGAGTGGGAAGCTGCAAACGGGGACCTGATGAGCAGCCGGGCGCGTACAATCTTGGATTCCGTCGAACCGCTCCGCTGAATGAATTGCGGCGTTCGAATTGCGGAATGGGGATTCCAGGAGTTTCGCAATTCGAGGCTGATTTGATTTTTGAATCCGAGATCCGAAATTCGAAATCCACAATAGGGTTTTAGTATGAGTCGGGCTTACCGCATCACCGTCAGGGAATCCGAAACGCGCGACCTGCGCGGCTCGGACGAAATCTGCACGCAGCTCGAATTGCTCGGAATCCTCCCGCCTGAAGCGATGGCGAAACTACTTGCGGACGAACTCAAACGCGGCGGCTTCACTGAAGGCGAGGACGGCAAGCTGACCCGCGAAACCGGCAAGCTCACCGTGACCGTCGATCCGTGCAGCGGCGAAGTCTCGGTGAAATCCGAGGCCGAGGAGCGCGTCACCATCGAAGCCAAGAAGGAAGCGACCGGCTGGGACGATGCCGGCCCCGCGCCGGACGACGCCCGCGCCCGCGCAAAGGAACAACTCAAGGCGGACATCGACAAGCGCGCCGAGCGCGAGTCGGCGCGCCTCCAGGCCGAAGCCTCGAAGGCCCTCGAAGCCCACTTGGACGATCTTCAGCCGGAACTCGGCAAGATCGTCAACAAGGTGACCCGCGAGGCGCTGAAGGAGAAGGCCAAGCAACTCGGCGCGATCCGGGAGATCGCCGAGGATGCCGAGACCGGGAACATGACGATCACCATTGAAGTCTGACTTCGAGACCGACCACCACCCAGCGAGCCGATTGCCCATGTCCTTGACGATTGCGGAAAGCGAATTGCCGAGCACCCTGACGCCGCAGGAAGCCGTGGAGGCCGCGTACTCCGCCGAGATGGCTGAGGCCGCCGGCCACCTGCTGCGCGGGTTGCCCTGCCTGATCGAGTGCGACAAGGAATTGTCGCCCTACCTGTTCGTCAACCTCCGCAGCAGACTCCGCGATCACAACCTGAAGTGCACCTACCTCGACGGCCGGCCGCGCGAAGGCGACGCCGCCGCGCCCGGCGGGATGCCGCTGGGCCTCATCGGTACCATGGTTGGTCAACTTCGCGAAGCGGTGCGGGGTGCCGTCGAACGCCGGGTGGTCGTACTGCCGCACCTGGATTTGTTGACGACCAGCCAAGGCGGCCTCACGGGGGAAGCCCGCGAGGTCATTCCGCTTCTGTACGAGAACCCGGAACTCGTCTGGCTCGGCTTCAAGGACCCATCGTTCCCCTTGCCCAAGGTCATCGAGAATCTCTTCCCGCACCGCATCTCGATCCTCGGCATCGGCCGCAATCGGCTGCCCAAACTTGTGACGCAGCGCGAAGCCCGCAAGTTCGGTCGCCACTTTAACCCGTGGCAGCTCTATAAGTACGTTTCCGGCATCCATGCCGTGCGGTTGCGCAAGTTGCTCTCCACCCTCGAAGGCGAAGACTATCCGGACGACAACAAGGCCGCCTACCGCCGCCTGCGTCAGGCGACCCTCACCGGGACGCTCGAAGTGCCGGACATCGATCTGGGCCGGGACATCGGCGGCTATGCCAAGGTGAAGCAGCGCCTGCGCGAGGAAATACTGGACGTACTCGCCCGACGCGATTCGGCCAAAAACCCCGAGGACGTGACGCGGCTCGAGGAACTCATCCCCCGCGGCATGATCTTTTGGGGTCCGCCCGGTACCGGCAAAACCTACTTCGCCAAGGCCGTCGCCACCGCCATCGGTGCGGCTGTCACCGTCATCTCCGGCCCGGAGCTGAAGTCCAAGTGGGTCGGCGAATCGGAAGAGAACCTGCGGCAGATTTTCCACAAGGCACGACAGTCCGCGCCCTCGATCATCATCTTCGACGAACTCGATTCCTTCGCCACGGCCCGCGGTACCTACGGCGGTTCCGGCGTCGAGCACTCGATGGTCAACCAACTGCTCACCGAGATGGACGGCTTCCACAAAGACGAACTCGTCTTCGTCGTCGGCACCACCAACTTCGTCGAGTCGCTCGACCCCGCGCTGTTGCGGCCGGGCCGCTTCGAATTCCACCTCCACATCCCCTACCCGGAGCCGGATGACCGCCGGGCGATTCTGGAGATCTACAACAGGAAAATGCGGTTGGATCTGAGCGTCGACGCCATCGACTATGCGGTGAAGCGGACCAACGACTACGTGGTCGGCCAGGCAGGCGGTACTCGTTACAGCGGTGACCACCTCTATGCCTTGTGCCGCGCCTTGGCCCGGCTGCGGCTGCGGGACGACCTCAGCGGGCCGAGTGACGCAAAGCTCGTCGAAAAGGCGATGACCGCCTGGATCGAACGACCCAAGATGACGACCCGCGAGGAGAACGTGCTCGCCGTCCACGAAGCCGGTCACGCGGTTGTCGCCCTCTTCTGCGAACACAGCCCGGCCGTCGAACGAATTACGATCGCCAGCGAAATGAAGTGGGCCTTCGGTTACGTCAAGTATGCCGATCCGGCGCATAAATACATTCTCACGGTGAACTATTACCTGGACATGATGTGCGTCGCGCTCGGTGCCCGCGAGGCGGAGCGATTGCTCTTGGACGACATCTCGTTGGGCGCCACGGCCGACCTGGAATCGGCGACGATGATCGCCCGCGATCTCGTCGAGACCCACGGTCTGGCGGGCGGCAAGTACAGCGTGGTTCAGTTCATCGACGGTTCCCGGCGCGACTCGAACATGGCCCGCCGCGCGGACCTCGCCCCCGAAACATTGCTCGCCTTGGACACGCGGATCGCGGAGATCGTCGAGGACCAACGGCAACGGGCGGAACGCATGGTGCTCGAACACCGCGAGTTGATCCTGACGCTGCGCGATCTGCTGCTCAAGGAAAAGACCATCGACAGCAAGACGCTGGCTCAGCTCGTGCCCAACAGCCGACAGGCGGAGAAAGCGGTCATCCGCACGCAAACGGGCGATGCCCCGGCGGAACTTCCGATCACCACTTACCGAGGTGAGCCGTGGCCGAACTGAGGATCATCCTTCGCCGCGACCCCACCAGCGGCAAGCAGAGCATCATCGTCAAACTCGACTCGGACCCGGACGCGCTGCCGATCGAGCACGAGGATCTGCACAAAACGATCGTCGAAAAACTCATCGGCAAAGGGATGAAGGTCGAAGATCTCGGCGACATCGTCATCGAGCGCGAAGCGACGGGGACGCCGACCGAAACCGGGACGACGACGGACGAGACGGAACGACAAAAGCAAGGGCAAGGTCGCCGCTCATGATTCTGCACTTCCCGAACGTGGACGCACTGCGGCTCGTCATTGCCGCAGGATTGTTGCCCGCGGACACCATCAACGGTCCGGCCCAGGTCTCTTTCGATTCCGCAGGCGCGATCGCCGTCGAGACGGACGGGAAATGGACGAAGAAGTCCGCCGCGGAACTGACGCGGCTCGGAATCGCCGGCGCCAAGCGGCACCTTGGCGAAATCGAAGCCGTGTCCTCTTGGCTGCAGATCGTTCCCGCGGTTAAAGTGACCGGCACGCCGCAACTCAGTTCGCAGGCACCGGTGCTGTTGGAACTGGAATCGGCAATCGACCTGCCGACGATCCTCACCGAAATGCTCCGCCTCGGCAACGACCGCCAATCGGTACGCCGACTCAAGACGACCGCAGGCGACGACCGCATTCTCCTCCGCGTCGTCGGCCCGCCTTACTACACGCTCTTACGGGCGCTCGACGACACAGCGTCGGGGACGACCGCCCCGCTGCGCGCCTATGTCGAAGCGGCGCCGCGAGTTTGGGTCCTCTTGGGGTGGACACATCCTTACGCGGCGCAAACTGCGGCTCCGGAAGGGCAGATGATCCTCATCGGCGAAGGCCGACGCCGACAGACGTTTCCCGAGGCCCCGTTTCAGGACATCTACGAAATCCTCAAGTTCGATCTGCCCGCGGTCTCCACCGAGTGGTCCGGCGCGACGATGCCGGACAAGCTCCGTGTGCCCATGCGTCTCGTTGCCGGCAATGCCGCCGACGCGGCGGAGTTGTGGGTGATCGACGGCGCGGGCGTCGACCGGCTCGATGCCTTCATCCGCGATTCGGGGGAAGGGACGACTCAGCGGTTGAAGTTCGCCGTCGCGAGCAATGCCGCAGGCCGCACGAGCATCGTGTTGCGCGTGACGGCGTCCAAGCTCGCGCCGCCGGTGCTGCCGTTCGCGGAAGTCGTCGGTTACAAGCAGTACTACAAGCTTCCGAATCTGTTTCTGCCGGTCGGCATGCGATTGCATCCGATGTTGCGTCGTGATGTCGTCCGCAAACTGCTGGCGGACAACCCGGACGAACTCGTGTGGCTCGCACCCACCGCCGCCGGCGGCTTCGTCCCGCAGACGCTGTCCGAGGATTCGTTTCGTCCGTTGGAGGAATGGGTCGACTACATTTTGGAGACGCATCACGCCCCCCTGACCGCTTGGATCGAGGCGAGCCGCTTTGAATTCGATTCCTTTCTGTGCAGCGAAGCCCTTCCCAAACCCAAACCTCCGGACGACAAGACGCCCAAGAGCCGCAAGCCGAAAGGGGACGAGGCCTCGAAACCGTTGACGCCCAACGCGGACACCAAGCCGCTTGCCAAGCCCACGGACACGTTCGCAAGCGATGGACCGATGCTTCCTCCGGAAGCGATCGTGGCGAAGCCGCCGAGCGAGTGGATGATCCGCCGCACGGAACTGGAGGCGGAATTCCTGAGCCTCGACGGCCCGCTCGATGCCCCGGCCCGCGCAGCACTTTGGCCTCACCTCGCCGAAGCGAATGCCGGGGCGGGCGACGTGCGCGAGTCCATCCTGTGTCGGCTCTACGGGATCTGGAACGACGATGCCGTAGGGCGGCGCGACTTGAACGAAGCCGTCGCCGTCGAATTCCCGAATCGACGCGGCCCGGTGGCCGTCGACGAGTTCGAGTCCGCGATGGTGCTCGACAACCCGACGTTGGATGAAGTGCGTCGCTTCGCCGTGATGTGGCTGCTGGCCGTCCGGGAGAAGCCGACCGGCTTACTTGAACGCCTACCTGCCGTGCAGCGCTATCTGGAAACGCAAGAAGCCAAACTTCCCCTGCGTCTGCTTTGGTTGAGCATGACGGCTGTGGCCAAGCTCAGCGGAGCGGACACGCTGGGGCTGGCACGCACGCGCGACCGCATCCTGCAGCGTCTTCTCGAAGAAGGCATCCGTGCCGAGCGGGACCTGCCTTACTTCCTGCGTGCGGTCGGTTCCAAGGACTCCGAACGTCTGCGGCAGATCCGCAGCAAGGCGATGGAACTGCACGCGCTGGTGCGGTCGTGGGCTGAGGCGGGGCTGAAGCACGATGCCGCAAAAAAAGGGCAAGCCGGCCAGTCTGATCAACTCGCCACGCTGGGCTATACGGACCTGATGTTCGCGTACGCCCTCGCCAAACTCGGCGAGCCGACAGAAGCGCGCGTGCTCGTCGAGACCGCACGCAAACAACTCGAAGCCCACAAGCCGGACGAGGATCGCGGCATCGCCGCCCGCTTCCTCTTCAAGGCCTTCCGCACCCGCGTCGAAGCGGCCATCGCCGGCAAGACGACCGGAGGCGGACTCGACACGATCCTCGCCGATGAACTCGAAGAGATTCACATCAAGGGCAAGTCGGTCTCGGACGTCCGCAACAATCCCTTCAGCATCAGCCACTACGCGATCATGCGGCTGCGCGAGCAATCGAACGTGCTGGAACCGCACGAGAAGACCAACCCATATCACGACTACATGAAGGAAAAAGACGAGCTTCGCAAGGCCCTTGCCGAATTGCCGAAGCTCCGCGATCCGGGGCAGCTGCAACGCCAGATCCGCAGCCTGTATCGGGACGGTCACGGCGGCAAACCGACGGCGGAGGAACGCTTCCTGGTCCTCGTAACCGGCATGCCGCTGGCCGGCCGCGTCGGCGAACCGTTTACGATCGAACTGCTCGGTCTGGTCCCCGAAGCGATGAAGGCGCTCGGCGTGCCGACGTCCACGCCGAACCCCGAGCTTCCCGAGAAGCAGGCGAAGTTGCTCGAACACGGACTCATGCTCGCCGCCAACTACGACCGCCGCGAGATCGTCCAGCAACTCGGCGATCAGTTCATCGACCTGCTGGGAAAGAAGACCGACGAGCAGCGTTTCCGCATCGTCAACATCGTGGCGGGCCGGTGCCTGAAAAGCCTTCGGAAACTCGGTGCACACGACGAAATCCACAAGCTGTTGGCCCGCATGGAGGCGACGCTGTTCGACGGCCTCCCCGCGCCGAAGGTGCGGGACCGGTTTGCCGCGACTCCCGATCTCTGGTCGAAGGCGCTGCAAAGTCTGCTCTACATCGCGGGTGGCCGGCTGACCTACGGGCTGACGGAGCAAGCCGAGCCGATCCTCGATCAGGCCCGGCTGGAACTTCTGGGCCGAAGCACCATCATCCACAGCAAGGATTACACGCCGCTGGCTCAGGCGTACATTCACGCCGTCTCCCAAGGCCCCGCCGAGGCGGGGTTACTCTGCTTGGCCGAACTGTTCACCAAGATGGAACCGGCCCGAGTTCAGAATTCCTACACCACCAGCAAGTTCTATTCGCGCTTTCACCTCAACGTCGTCGAGGAACTGGTGACCGCACTGATCTCGGACGACTTCGCACTCGGATCGGCCGGACGGCGCTGGCTGGACGAGGAAGAGTATCTCGTCCGGCAGCGAATCCATGCCGACATGCGAAACCAACTCGCCTCGGCCTCGATGTAGCGACGCAGGTCGGCTTCGCGTGCTAGGCTATTCACCTTATGGCAAGGCTCCGCTTTCCGTCGCTGGAATCGTTGCGGCTGGCCGTCACGGCGGGCATTGTCCCACGCGATGCCGACCCGCAACCGCTGCGCGGAGCGGTCGATGCGCACGGGGCCGTCTGGGTCGAAGGTTGGAATGCGAAAGAGGCATTGGCTTCGCTCGCGCGCCTCGGCGTGTCGATGCGTCCGCCCGGCCTCGAACCGCCGTTGCAGCCGCTGGCGGATCTTCTGGAACTCGTTCCGCTCAAGCCTGCCGCTGTTGTTTCGACGCGAAGGCGGCTGGTCGTGCCCGATCGTGCCGCCGCACGGGTTCATGCCCTGCTCGATCGACTCGGCATCCCGGTGGACATTCGATTGTCCGCCGAGCCGGGAAAAGTGTGGTTCACGGCAACGCGACTTCCTGCTTATCTGACTGATCAGGCAGCCGAATTGGGAGGACGAGCCTACGGCGAAGTTCGTTCCGGATGCTGGATGACCGACGGCTGGACGCACCCGTTGGCCGATCATCTGTCCGCACCCGGTGGACTCGATTGGCTGCTGACTCCTGAGCGTCCGTGGATCATCGTTCCGCACGAAGTCGCACCACCGGCAACCATCCAGCCGGCTCGCCGACATGCCGGCCGGTTGATTCCGGCAATTGCGGAAGGCGTCGCTCGGCCGGACGACATTCCCGTCCGCGTGGCATTGAAGTCGATGACGCGCGGTCGCTCCGCGACATTGTGGCGACTGGACGGCACGGGCGAGGCAGCCCTCCGCGACCTTGCGGAAGCACTCGACGACCGCAAGCTGAATCGCGTCTCGACGGCCACGTACCCCGATCCCCCCGATCGCGGAACGACTTGGGTTCGCGTCGAGTCACCTCGAAGTAAGGCGTCCCTGACGACGGCATGGTCCGGCGGCTTTGCCGAGCATCCGGAGATTGCCGGTTTATTCGTTCCCCACGGCCTGGAAATGTCACCCCGGCTGCGGCCGCGGATCGCCGCTCAACTCTTCGGTGTGGGCATCGGCAAGATTGTCGTGGTGGAAGCCAAAAAAACGGACGGTACGTGGAAACTGCACCACATCAATGTCGGCGATTTCCGACCGCTGGCGCAACGATGCGATTTCACGATGCCGTTGCCGCAACGGCACATCGCGCCCCGTGACGCAGGCCGCTTTGCCCTGCCTGCCTTTACCGCCGACGTGGAAAGCACGCCCGACCATGTCAAGCCGGTCGCACAGATGAGGCCCGTGCCGGCGCCTTATCGTCCCTCGGCTCCGAGTCGCACTGAGCCTGAGCCGTGGTGGAGTGCCGTCTCGCATTGGACCGGCCGCACCTTGGCCCGCTTACAACGCCGACGCGGCACGTACAAACCGGGCAAAACAGCGACCGAGCTTCCGGCCGTCGAAGGGACAACCGACCGGATTCGGGATCAACTGGCGTCGCATCACGCGCTGCTCCTGGGCCACGAGTGGAACGCTCGGCGCCTCGAACTGGAACAGCAGATCGTTACTGAGATGCCGCAGTTGAATGCGGTTGCACGGGCGGCCTTGTGGAGCCACGTTGCGGCGGTGTACGGCTCGACCGGGCAGAACGGTGAAGCCGCCTTGTGCAGACTCAACGCCGTATGGGATGGGGAGTCGCCCGCACGAGAGGCCGCTTCGGCGTGGTGGAAAGCCGAGGTTCGCGCCGCCCGCTTGGGCGATCGTCCCCAGGACTGGATCGCGCATGCCGGCCCGGCGTCCGCCCGCACCGCCGCCGCCTATCTGTGCCATGCGGCGTCCTCTCTCAACCCGCCGAGCGAGGCGGTCGATCAGCGGTGGGCCCTGTTGCAACTCGTGATGCGGTGGGAAGCGGAACTGCCGGTGCGGGCAGCCTGGTTGGGGCAAAGCGCCGCCGCCAAGCTCGCGGGCGGCGATCCGCTGACCTTGGCCCATGTCCGCGATCGGCTGCTGGGCCGCCTCAACGACCTCGGCCCGAGTCTCGACCTCGATGCCCCCGGCTTCCTCCGCTTCCGGCGTGGCCCCAGCGGCGAACGATTCCAGACGGCCCGCGATTGGCTCCTCCGCGTGCGCGAACCGATGCATCGCTGGCTGGCGAAGCTGCAGGGCAACGGCCGCCTGCAGTGGGCCGGCATCGACCCCGAAGCCGCGGCGACACCCGCTTATGCCGATCTCATCTGGGCCTGGGGTTTCAGCCGACTCGGCGACCGCCTGCGCGCCAAAGAGTTGGAACAGGAAGCCCGCAAGGTGCTGACCGTCATCCGCGGCCACGGAATCGTTCCGGGCGTCCACGTGACCTTGCTGAATCAGTTTTCCGAGCGGATCCGCAACGCGAACGACGTTCGATCGTCGGATACCATTGTCCCGTTGCCCAACGGCGAAGGCGATGACTTGGCCAAGTATGCCGTGGCACGGCTGCAGACGGGCTTGGGCGTCTTGAATGCGATTCCGTTTCACTCGGCCTTTGCCGGCCGCGAAGTGGTCGGCTTCCTTGGAACAGACGAACTCGGTGACCGCCTTCGCACGTTTCTGACGGCCCGGGGAACGGCGGCCCAAACGCCGTGGGAAGCGCGGCGACTGCTGGCCGTGGACGAAGCCGACCCCACCGCCGTCACCATGCCGCGGGTGCTGTTTACCCTCTTGGAACGGGCCGATGAACTGGACGCTCATCTCATCGCCGCGGTCATCCCGCAGACGATCCGCGCGGTGGAGCTGATCCCGGAATGGGTTCGACTCGGCCTGCAGGACCGCGATGCCGCCGCCGTGACGCTCCGCTACGGCCGACGGATGCTCATCCACGCTGCGCGGGCGGCCGAACTGTTTCACATGGCCTCGTCCCTTCAGGATCTCGCGGAGCAACTCATCGAACACTGCACGGACCGCGACGGCCTGCATGCCCACTTGGCGCGGAGTTGCTCGGCGGACCTGATGCGGGCGCTGCGTCGTCTCGGCTTGACGGCTCAGGCCGGTGTCCTGGCGACAAGGCTGAACGGCCCCGACCCGATTGCGCCCGCGAAACTCGGATTGACCGGAGGGTTGTATGCCGCCGGCGACGACGA
>Ga0105048_10003381_pt1 | contig 26139 bp, 21 predicted proteins | sample MAT05_FD_78382 | JGI IMG/M metagenome (GOLD analysis project Ga0105048, IMG submission 78382) | Freshwater microbial communities from Lake Fryxell liftoff mats and glacier meltwater in Antarctica - MAT-05 | ecosystem: Environmental > Aquatic > Freshwater > Ice > Liftoff microbial mat | place...
AGTAATGAAGGACACTCGGTCATACACTCCGCATTCGCGCTGTTTTCGCTCTGTTATGCTATCTTGGTACTCTCTTTAAAACTAAATTACATGTTCGCATTCCGAAAACTTGAGGTCTGCAGGAAATCCAAACTATTTCATCTTGTACAGATTATACTAAATAGATAGTCCAATATCGCCTGTAGGCTCATTTTACTAGTATTTTACTATATCGACATTAACCAGTGTAAAATTATCAAATTAGTTCTAAGCTATTTAATAATTGCAATTGTATAATTACGGCCGTGAGATGAGTGACTAATAAGCGATCTTAAATCACATGTTTTAAGTTAAATAAAAATTAGCTAAACAATTTTTACGAATAATCAAAAAATAAATTTTTAGTTACAGATAACTTTGAAACAGATGCGTTAATTCTGTAACAGAAAGCCTAGATTGTGTAACAAGCTATATGGGATGTGCTATATCATTGTTACCATGCTCGACTATGCGCCTTCCTTTCCGACTGCTTTTCTGCCCTTCTGTGCACACGACCGTATGTGGCAATAAATCAAATTGATGAATTCATCGAATAATCAAACGCGATCATTCGAGAAGAGGAGTGAAAAAGGAATACGCTTAACGAGTTGGAAGCTTGCTATTCTTCAGGTATTTCGAGTTTGATATTGTGGCTGCTCCTATAAAGACAAAAATTCGAAGTATTACTTGAACAAATTTTTATCAACATCGAAAGTGATAATCCATTAATTCTATTAAAGAGGATATTAAAATACTTGTAGGGATATTAAAAAGTTATTGCCCGAAAAAAAATTTAAATCACAAACAAATAAAAGGACATTTAATTTACAAATGCGAAAAACTCTTTATTATATCATGCATTGGGAACAATGGAATTGGCTTGCGAAGTATATCCCAATAGCACCTGCATGGCTTTGGTATTGTATACGATCACGTTCGTTGTGGTTCTTCACTCCCTCCAATCCTACACTCACATTTGGTGGTTTCTTTGGAGAAAGTAAACGCGAAATGTATAAGCAACTTCCTCCAAAAAGCTTTCCTACGAGTATATTCATTTCGCCATCCTCTTCGATTAAAGAAATAGAACAAAAAATATCTGACCACCATCTTTCCTATCCAATTGCCGTAAAACCCGATGTAGGTATGATGGGATTTATGTTCAGACGGATTGAAAATAAAGAACAACTTTATCGATATCATAAAATGATGCCCGTTGACTACATCATTCAGGAACACATTGACCTTCCTATTGAAGTATCTGTATTTTATTACCGCTTTCCAGGGGAGCGGAGGGGAACGATTACAGGCTTTCTCAAAAAAGAATTTCTAGAAGTGATAGGTAATGGTAAGTCAACGTTGCTAGAGCTTATGACTAATTATCCTCGTATTGCCTTTCGTATGCAAGAAATGAAATCAAAACATATTCTTCGTCTGCACACTGTTATTCCCGAAGGTGAAGTTGTTCGGCTCTCACCTGCTCTAAACTTGAGTCGCGGTGGAAAGTTGGTTAGCTTGGCACATGAAAACGATGAAAAGTTGCTTGCTGTGTTTGATGCAATTAGCAATCATGCTGTTCATTTCTATTATGGACGTTACGATATTAAATGTGCATCCGTCGATGAACTAAAAGTAGGCCTCAATTTTTCTATTCTTGAGTACAATGGCTGTGGTGCCGAGCCCATTCATGTTTACGGCAATGGTCTTACTCTGTTGCAGGCCTATCGCATCCTTTTGCAGCATTGGTCAGTTCTTTCGAGGATATCAATGGAAAATAACAAAAAAGGAATTCGTTATTGGAAAAATAGTTCCGGATATTGTTTTTCAAAAAATGCGCACCGTCATTTTAAACGACTCAAACAACTTGATGCCACTTTCCAACTTAATTAAAACGAGCTATTTTGATACAAGACCAAAGACATATTAGTTATTCAACAGTTACGGATGAAGTCATCATTGGTAAGTACAAAGCATTGTTGGCAGCCAAGGACTTTCCCTGCATAGCAGCACGTGCAGCGCTTTTAAAAGATCAACTGACATATATGGTCGCAGGTCATTTAGCCTGTCCTCTTGCTGACAATGCCATTCTTGATTTCATTTATTCTTTCGTGGAAGATTACCGTAAGTCGTCTTTACCTTATCACAGTGCTGTAGTTATCTTCAAGCATCCATTGGAAATAGATGAGAAAGTATTTGACCAATTTATGTGGCAACGGCTTCAATCACTTGCAGACAAGGACTCCTTGCGATACCATAACGACAAGCGAGTATCAGCAGAACCTTGGTCAGCACACTTCAGCTTTAGTTTAAAGGAAGAAGCATTTTTTATAATTGGAATGCATGCCAATAGCAGCCGCGCTGCACGAAGGTTTATGTATCCAACTCTTGTATTTAACCCACATCAACAATTCACAGAATTACGCGAACTCAATCGTTATGACAAGATGAAGCAGGTAGTGCGCAAACGCGACATTGCCTTCTCTGGTTCGATCAATCCAACACTTGAGGATTTTGACGAAGCATCTGAAGTATATCAATACAGCGGCTTGAAGCATGACGAACATTGGAAATGTCCATTAAATTCAAGAGATGCAAAAACTTGAAATCATTCCACCGCGTAGCGGCGTCGCTTTTCTATTTAAGAAGGGCGATCGCCTCAAGGTTGTCGACTTACAAGGCGAGCAGGTCTCGGATATGATTTGTTACAGTCTTCATGATAACGCTGAATATCTCTCATCGGGCAGAACAATCGATTACGCTGAGAGCATATTTCTAACACAAGGACATAAGTTTTATTCTAACCGCAGTAACGTTATGTTTGAAATGGTAGAAGATACAGTAGGCCGGCATGATTTTTTACTTTCACCATGCAGCGCAGAAATGTTTCGCATAACCTATGGTCATAATCATCCACATCAGGGTTGCTATGGCAACCTTTGCGAGGCCCTTGAGGAGTTTGACATCCTTCCTGATAACATTCCAACTACATTCAACATCTTTATGAATGTATCTGTGGATGGGGCAAATGGAAAGATCACTGTGCTTCCGCCGAAAAGCAAGGCCGGCGATCATGTAATATTCGAAGCAAAAATGGATTTGATTGTTGGCCTGACATCTTGTTCAGCCGGAATGTCAAATAATTATAAGTTCAAGGAGATAGGATGGCATATTATTACACAAGTTCAGAATTCAATCTCGATTGACAAAGGAAAATTTTAGTATTAAACAAATGAATTAATTATTTAAGTCAACTCAAAAACTTCTTTCCTTCATCGTCAAGATTTTTGAATAGTAGGATCTTGAAATAACTCGGGAAATCCTTTTGTCGAAGCTTTGCTAAATATCAGCTATAGAGCAGTGACTTTTCTCCTTTCTAAATTTTCCGTCAGTAGCCATTTGGCTTGTCTTCAATAAAAATAATTTCCGCGTTGAGAGCAATCGATTTTTGGAAGTTGTCATAACACATTTTTTAATGATTACCACTAACTATGTGAATAGCGACCAATAGAACCAATGCGGACACTGAGAGCCAAAAAGAGAGTGTATATAATTGTAATCTCCTGACTGTTTTAGCGACCTATTTTCTGTAAGTCAATCAAAGTACTTATCCATCAGCATATAATCAATGTTGTCGTCTTGTGAATGACAACGTATGCATGAAGCACCTTTTTCAGTAGCGCTGATTACGGTTTTACCATTTGGTTTCAAGTATCCCCAAATCCATCCACAGGCATCAGCAAATTCACTGCCTGAGTCTTTGAATTGAATTGCAAATTGATCTAAACTCCCTCCCGGTCGATAAAGTTCTTTAACGATTAAGGAGCCTTCAGGGAAAATTGCACCGGAGAAAATTTCTCCATCCTCATTCAGTTGTGATGATGCAATTGAATTATATCGTGTTCGCAAAAACTCTTGTGGGTGGCCACTCTCCTGACTTTTTGGAAGTAGATTGCTGTTGAATTTATACCAAGCAAATGAGGCTTGTTCTTTGGCTAGCTTAAATAACTTAGAATCTATTTCGTTGGCTATCGATTCGTGTTTGCAAGCTTCCATAAGAACAATCTAAAACACGAGTGTTACTCCGAACACTTGTGTTTTTATCGTATTTAGATATTGCAAAAAATGACACATGATAACTCGTTTTGAATATTCTTCTTTCGTTTCCACAAAATCAAAAATGAGCAAATAAACTTTCTACAACTTTATGTTTATCTCATTTGTCTCATAATTTCATTGAAAGTCCTTTTAACAATTGATCCAACTAGTTCGGAATAGGTCTTGCTTGAATGGCATGCTTCCTATTTGTCGAAGGTGATATAATACTGCAATAAAATAATTTCAAGCGAGGCTTTCAGATGTGGTAGCCTGCTTTTACAACGTTTATACAAAATAGATAGTCCAATACTGTTTTGATTTATGAATTAGTCCAATTCCGTTTCTCTGTATTGTGCTGAACATCAATCACAACGGTATTTATCCAAGTAACTTATAAAATGGTTTGTACCATTTTATGAGCTACATTGGTATTTTACCTCAAGGTATGAAGGCGATTATACGCCATCAATATTTCACCAAACCCAAAGAGAGAAAATCCTTATATTAGTCGATATAAACAACGCGTTTTAAAGAAATGATTATGTGAGTTTTACTCAGGCTTTCTTGTTCGATTCGTTCGTATATTTTTAACTTAATAATGGAGAAGAATTATTTAATTCACGATCATTTTCTTGGTTGAACTCTCGCCATTCTCAAAAACGGTCATCATATAAATTCCCATATCCAGATTTGAGACAACAAGTGAGGCGTTTTGCATAACATATTCCTTCAAGACAATTTTTCCTGTAATGTCAGAAATTGTGATGAGTGCGCGTGAAGTAATGCCTTGAATAGAGACAAAGTCACTGGTGGGATTTGGAAAAACTGAAATTTGATTTTCCTTCATGTCCGTATCATTGGTACTATTAGCACCTTCATATAAAAGCCGACTCGCTGTAAAGTGATGCTCATTTGTACCTGAGAAGCCAGTCCATCCGCAAACAACTATTCTTCCATCCCCTTGAACTTTTATGTTCTCGATTGTATACGAGTATGAATCAATCAGAACAATTCCATCTGTTCCAAAAGAAGTATCCAGCTCTCCATTGGCATTGAAACGTAAGACCGCGCCGAAGAAGTAAAAATCTTCGTGATAACCCGCAACTAGAATTTTACCATCAGGAGCTATTGTTACAGATTCAGCAATGTCATCACCATCGCCAAAAGGAATGATCACAATTCCTTCGTTTCCAAAAGTGCTATCAATTTCACCACTTGAAGTTAGCGACACCATCGCCATGTTCTTATTACTACCATTCTCGGAAAATGCATATCCAACTACGATAACAGATCCATCTTCGCGCAAGGTCAAAAATTTTGGCAAGTCATAAGAATTCGAAATATTGAAACTTGTCAACCCGGCCTCACCGAAGGTTTCATCAAAAGATCCATCTTCGTTCAATCTTACAATTACATAATCCCAATAGCTGGAATAACTTGATGAACAAGCCATGACTATTTTGCCATCTCCGTCTTGTTTGGCATCATATATTCTGCTGTTTGTGCCGTGATTAAAAACAAAAATACCATTTTCGGCGAATGACTGATCTAATTGCCCGTCAGCATCAAATCTCACAGCAATCATGCTGCTTGGGGCATTATCAAATGCCTGACCACTTCCTGTAATCAAAATTTTTCCATTGGCTTGAAGTAGCAGAGAATTTGAATAATTTGATTCGGTCATTACAAGTTGTGTCGCGGTACCGTTGCTTCCGAAATCGTTGTCAATGCTTCCATCCGAATTGAACCGCGTAACAGCTAGGCCATCTTGGCCAAAAAAATCAAGGTGAAATGCATAAAGAAATTTACCATCAGGTTGCAGCGCTAGAGCATCCGCTTCGGCATAAAAAGAGGTAGAGTGAGGAACATCTCCTTTTGCGATGCCATCACTGTCAAATGTATTGTCAAGTGTGCCGTCCGTGTTCATTCGAATGAGTGTAGGATACCAACCGTTGTCGATGTATCCTCTTCCTGCTATTACAATTTTCTGATCAGGTTGAATGACGAGACCAGAACATTGATCATAACCAATTCCTAAATCAGTAATAGTAGACCCATTGACACCAAATGTCTGATCGAGGTCGCCAGCGTTCTGTGCATAGCCTTGTAAATGGTAACAAAAAGACGATATGAGGAAAATGAAATTTCTGATTACTCGTTTGTTCATGATGATTATAATTTAATAAGGTTGTTATACTAAAATGAAATATCCTTTGATCCAAAAACAAGTTTGATTATTTTGGTAGAATGCCGAGGAATGCGAGTTTTCCTAGCAATCGAGAGAAACGACGATTGGTCTGTCCCACTTGTTCATTCGGTGTTGTCGTGATATTACAAATCGTGATTAATAATTGTTTGTTTCTTTTGAAAGGTGATTCAATAAATCCATTCTTCGAACTGCGAAAGCTAACGTTGTGGGGAATAAATTGCCGAAGCGTTGAAATAGTCATTGTCATATTTATTGCTGTCAAATCTCGTCTAGATTTTGCTTGCGTTATTCCCTTTGTGTGTTGCAGAAAAAAATTGTTTCAAATCACTCTACTATAATCTTCTTTGTTACACACATATCATCTTGCACAATAGTAATTATATAAATACCTGCATCGAGCGCTGATATATCGAGTGATGCATTGTTGATCACGTTTTCATTCAACACCATTTTTCCGGTGATGTCGTACATCACAATATTTGATTGTGATGAAATACCATTGATCACAATAGCATTATGAGCTGGATTTGGATATACCTCAATATCAAAGTACCGTGATTCATGAACTGATGAGATAAGAGGATGTTGAATCTTGCATACAAACACATCTGAAAAGCCGTTGGAATTGAACCAATCAGAATTGCCAAACCCGACCGAATTGTGACTAAAGTATCCTGTGTTATAGATATATTGCTCATCAACCACAATAGCAAAGCCCATGTCATTTTGAGACGAACCCATGCGGTCGGCCCATAAATATTCGCCATCCGAATCAAGTGCAGATATGTAAATATCCAAGCTACCCAATGCACCTAAATTCTGTTGGCCTGCATTGGGGTCAAAATCACACACTTCAGACACATAGCCTGTGGAGTAAACAATACCACCCAGCACATCAATATCCTGCCCGGCCATTGCACCAGTGCTGATGCTTTCGAATTGTTTGGCCCAAACAAAATTGCCATCGGTATCCAGTTTGATGATGAAGGCATCACGTACAAAACTTGGTGCCGTCATTTCAAATACTTCACCACCAGGGTTGAAGTCTGCTGTTGAATAAAATTGTCCAGTGGCGTACACATTGTCCTGTTCATCCACAGCCATTGCATAGATTACATCCTGACCTGCACCACCAAAGCTCTTACCCCAAATCAAGTCACCTTCCGGGCTTAGCTTCACTGCATAACACTGCCGATCCGATTCGCTACCATTTTCAAAAATTAGTTCGCCCGGGCCGGGATCACAGTCAATATTTATATTAAAATAGCCGGCTACAACAATATCGCCCTCTGAGTTTACTTCTGCGCCGGTAGCATATTGTAACGATTGCCCAGCAAACTGTTTTGCCCAAATGACATTGCCATCCTGATCATATTTAGCTACGAACGCATCAGAGTCCAACGACTCCGACGTTTCCTCCAACACCAACTCACCATCACCAAAATCAAAATCTACGATACCCGTAAAATCTCCGTAAACGATTAGGTTACCACTTTCATCAAGTGTAATTCCGGCAACATGATCGTGATAAACGGACCCGAAAGAATGCGCCCACAGGAATATACCATCACTGGTATACTTTGCGAGAAACCCATCGGTGTAGCCAGGTGTAGACAACAACCATTCTTCTTCTCCGGCCAAAAAGTCAACGGTATTTCTAAAATTACCACCGCAATACACATTGCCATCCTCATCCGTTGCAACAGCGAAAACGGACGATTCGCCTACGATGGAACGGGCCCAGGCAAAGTTGCCCTGTGCGTCCAGCTTGCTTACAAATCCATTGTCAGAGCCGATGGAAGTCAACAGTGCTTCACCTTCTTCGCTTGGGTCGAAGTCCACGGTTTCGTAGAATTCACCGCAGGTAAGGACGTTGCCATCATTGTCTACGGCAATGCCATATGCATTGTCCGGACTGACACCTCCCATTCGCCTTGCCCATTCGTAGTTCCATTGGGCATTCATTTTCATAGTTGCCATCAGCAATAGCATGATGAATAGTAGTTTTGTTTTCATAGTTTCAAATTATTTACGAAGCTAAAGTATTAAATAGAATCGCAGTTATGTTTTAAAAAATTTAAACCAAAGCACAAACTCACCGAGGGAAATGCAGTTGTGATTGATGTTTAGTTCAATATAGCAACGGAATTGGACTAATTTATAAATCCAAACTGTATTGGAACAATACTGAATGTGTTTAAGGATTAATTCAGTATCTCTAGGCAAATTAGTGTAATGTAAAGACTTTATTAACTATAAAAACTAATTTTTTATCACACTCACATTCCGCCAGAATCTATAGTTTGCAACTAGGCTGTCATTAGGAAATTCGGTCTGTAGACTTTCCTTTGAATAGCGATGTGAAAAAATTTCTGTAGCCAATCACAACATCCTTCACTACGCCGCGCTGATTGTATGCATTGTCAGTTACTCCCAACTCAATTTTTTTTTCAGCAGGATGGTAGGTCCTAAACAATCTGTCCCAAACAATGAAAGTATTTCCAAAATTTTTATCGTAATGCATTTTATCCACTGAATGATGAATCCAATGTGCGGCTGGAGAGACAAGAATAAATTTGCCAATCCATCCCCAATCAGATTTATAGCCGGAATGCAGCGCAATTTGATGAATTTCGCTCATAGCCTTGATAATAAAATACGATTCTATGGAAGCACCGAAAATGGCAAAAGGGATAACATCGATAAAACGTTTCAGAGCAACTTCAAGAAAGTGTCCTCTATATCTAGTTAACATACAAAATTCAGTAGCAGAATGATGGAACTCATGGAGCCTCCAAAGTGATTGGTATTTATGAAATAAAAAATGACTGAAATAATTTTTTAAATCCACTATGACAAATAATACCGTAAACTGAAGAACAGGATTCGATATGTTTAAAATGAGATCATAGTGAGTCGCTTCATAAATATATCTCGCTAGCACATGACAAATACCAAATGAAAAAAGAACGGTAATCAGATTAAAAACATTAAACGCATCCAAAAGAAAAAAAACAACATCTGTTTGAACAGATTTTCTGAATTCCACTATTTTCTATATAGATGAATCATGCCAGCCCAGTATTGCCCATTCGAGTAAAAGCATCCCAACAACTACACACAAATAATAAACCATAATCATTGGGTCAAATACATTTAACAATGCCACCAACTTGTTGTATATTTTATCAATCATATCAAATGTTCCAAAAAAAAGTGTAAGTTATTAAAGAGCGTATCAATAGACTCACCAATTAGAAAATAAAATAGGGAAAATTACAGAGGACAAAATTATTTAAAAATTCAATTGGCAAATAATCATTTTTTTCATAGTTCGATTCTTACCTTTACCCTCTATGGATATCATCTATCTGATCCTCGGACTGTTGCTTGGCGCTTTGCTGTCCTATTTATGGCTCAAGGGCAATCGCTCAGGCATGCTCGAAAAATTGATTCAAGAACATCCGATCACGCAGGAGTTGCGTAAAGCGCAAACTTTGTTGCAAGTTGAAATTGTAACCGAACGCAATTTAAAAACACAATTAGTTTCGGAACTTGCAACTGCAAGACAACAAATGATATCATACCAAGATAAACTTGCAACTCAGGTTCAAGAACTATCAGAGATCCGTATTCAATTTAGAGCCGAATTTGAAAATCTTGCACAGCGAATTTTCGAAGAAAAGTCAACTACATTCAGCAAACAAAATAAAGAACAATTAGAAGTTGTATTAAATCCATTGCGTGACAAACTAAAAGATTTTGAGAATAAAGTAGAAAAAGTTTACGGCGAAGAAAGTAAAGAACGTATTACACTTAGAGTAGAAATTTTAAAATTATTCGAGATGAATTCCAAATTGAGTGCAGACGCGAATAACCTTGCAACTGCTCTCAAAGGAAGCAATAAACACCAAGGCAACTGGGGTGAAATGATTTTAGAAAAGATACTAGAGAGAAGTGGACTTCAACAAGGGATTGAATTTGAAAAACAGACCATGGATCTCAATGCAAATGGAGATAAAATAATGCCTGATCTTGTTATTCATCTTCCAGAAAACAAACATATCATAATCGATTCTAAAGTTTCTCTTGTTGCATACACCAATCTTGTTGCCGCAGAAAATGATGAGGACCGCAAGCAATTTCTTAAGGCCCATGTTGACAGCATTAGATCACATATAAAAATGCTGAGTGACAAAAATTATTCATCGGCGCAAAAACTTACCACTCCCGATTTTGTATTGCTCTTTATGCCTATTGAAGCTGCGTTTTCTTCTGCTATGCAACAAGATAATGACTTATACAACTACGCTTGGGATCGACATGTTGTATTGGTATCGCCCACCACTTTGCTTGCTATGCTGCGCACAATTGCCAGTATATGGAAACAGGAAAAACGGACTAGAAATGCAGAGGCGATTGCAAAAGAAGCCGGGGATTTATATGATAAGTTTGTAGGTTTTACAGATGATCTTCTTGAGTTAGGAAAAAAACTTGAAGATGCTCAAAAATCATATTCAGCATCTATGAATAAACTCAAAGAAGGAAAAGGTAACTTGGTCAAGAGAGCGGAAAACATGAGGAATTTGGGTGCAAAATCGAATCCAAATAAAACTATCAACCAAAAACTTCTTGACCACGAAGAGGCCAATGTTCTAAATGAACCGATGGCTTAAAATGAATAATACTAATTGAGCAGACTAAGAGTTATAAAGTGCGATGACAAAAAAAATAATCTACAAAACTACCCTCTACGTAACAGTATTGTTGACTGTAATATTGTTTTACTCATCATGCAAAACAGCACAGCCAACACAAGCAGGAAGTTATCGTCAGCTCTATGATTTTGATGTTCAAGGATTACATCCGGAATATGTGATGTATCATTTTGCAAACGACTCATCGATGGTATATTTCAAAATAAAAAGCGGTAACCTTTTGTACACGCGGGAAGGTGGAGGTTCACCATTCGAAGCAAAAGTAAAAATACAAGTAATGGCCTTTGACCGTCTCACTCAGAAATTGGACACCACCGAAATCACGCTTAAAGACAGCGAACAAAAAAAAGATAGTTATCTTTTATCCAGCATAAAATTCCCTCTTTTGGAAGGGAGTTACAACATTGTAATCAACTTTACTGATGTCAAAAAAAACAATACACAAGCACATTATATAGTTGCTGACAAAAGAAATAAAACCAATGCTCAGAATTATTTATTGATGTATGAGGAAAAAAATGAGCCATGTTTTGGAGGATTTGTAACCTCTGGCACGACAGTAAAAATTAAAAGTGAACGCAATGCAAATGCCGTGAATCGACTTACAGTACAACGAATGATAGGTGAAATAAAATTACCGCCTCCACCTTTTTCTACCAATCAACCTGAACTTCCATCATTCGAAAACGCAATGAAAATAAGTACCTCTGTTGAAGAAGACCAAACCATTCAATTTTCTGTTGAAGATGGATTGTACTTAGCGACTGTGGATCCAGAAAAAATAAACGGGCTGACATTCAGCACCACTTCAGCATATTTTCCTTTGATAGAACACACCGATCAATTGCCATGGCCACTTCGTTTTATAACCACAAAAGCGGAATATGATGAGATTGTAAAAAGCAATTATTCCAAAGCACTTTTAGACAATTTTTGGCTCGAATGTGCGGGCAATAAAGAGCGTGCACGCGATCTGATTAGAATCTACTATGGTCGAGTGGAAGAAGCAAATATGTACTTTAGTAATTACACGGAAGGCTGGCGAACAGACAGAGGAATGATGCATATCGTATTCGGAAATCCAAATAAAATCATCAAACAAGAAAGCAGTGAAACCTGGATTTATGGCGAAGAAGGTCAGATAGGTGTTTTATCATTCGGCTTCAAAAGACTGGACAGTCCATTCGGGCAAAATGTATATTTTCTCAATCGAGATCCAATGTTTAAATCGCAATGGGAACGCATGGTTACTACTTGGCGTAATGGAAAGGTTTTTAATGAATGATCTTGAGTTAATAATTACGAGTTTGCAGTTGCGGATTGAAATCTGTTACTGAATTTAATACACAACATGCTTTTGCTATTAACTGTGTTTTATAATTGAGTTCGCACTATTTTTTTTCCTGGCGTGTTTCTTCGATTTTCTTACACTGCATTGAACATTAGTTTGGTCACCATCTGAGGCTTTAATTCTGCGTTTGCTCCATCGACTCGCTTTTTTGTTCAATTGACTATGACCGGCGTAATCGAATCCATTTGTTTTTGATTTTGAGCTCCTCTGAGCTTGGGCAGGAACAGTAAACGTCGCTAAGAGTAGAACAATTGTCACTAGTTTCAAGTAATTTTTCATTGGAATAACTTTTCTTATAAACAGAGCAATGTGCTTTTTTATTGTTGATGTAAAAACTGGTTTGATAGATAATTTTGTATTATAGGCTTAAAAAACTAAGATCATACTAACACCGTTAGGATTTATGTATTAGACTAATTCCGTTTTACTGGGTTGTACTAAAAATCAATCACCATGGCATTTACCACGGTAACTTATTTATACTTCACTTCTATTATTTCAACTGCTTAAGCCAAATCAAAAGTCCTTCAAAATAATTTTTCTGATCATCGTAGAAACACATGTGGCTGCCGTTCGGACAATAGACGTGCGAACCGTTTTGTACTTGTGTGCTTATCCAACGCATGTGTTCAGGGTCCATTGTATCGTCCTTTGCACCGATTGTTAGTGTTGGAATTTTTATCTGAGTTAATTCATTTTTTCTATCCCAATTTGTAAGTTTTCCGGCTATTCCAAATTCACTTGGACCTTGCATGGTAACATATAGCGATTGATTTATTGCTCTTAACGAACGATCAATCGGATCAGGCCATTGTTCCATCGGGAATTTACAAATGTGTTTGACATAAAAATTAGGCATCAACAGTTCCATGTAACGGGGATTTGTAAAATCACCGGAAGCTTCAATTGCGCGTATTTCAGCGACTATTGCCGGATCCATTTGCTTTGACAAAACTTCATCAGCATATCGACCATAATCTGGACAACTGCTCATCATATTTGATATTACTAGAGCTTTCAAATTATCTTGATACTTCAAAGAATATTCTAATGCGAGAATTCCGCCCCATGAATGTCCAAGCAAAATACAATTCTGATTATTTAATCCAAGTGCAACCCTCACCTGCTCCACTTCTTCAACATATCGCGCCAAATCCCACATAGCGGTGTCGGCCGGATTGTCAGAAAATCCACAACCCAACTGATCATAATAAATAAATTCAATTCCCTCTGCCGGAAAAAAACTTTCGAAACACTCGAAATATTCATGGGTGCATCCCGGACCGCCGGCTAACAAAAGAACCTTTAACGATGGATTGTTGCCAACACGTTTTGTCCAAACATTAAAGTTTCCTTTGGGAGTTGAAATTGGAATAATTTTAATTCCACCGGTTTGCACTTCCGTGCCAATCAAGTCGAAATATTGCTTTGTGATTTTGTCCGTACTTTTTTTGCTTTCATCCTCAGTATTTGAACATGAAAACATAATTCCAGAAACTGTAATGATTAGGAATAAAAAGCTTATAATCGAAATAGAAAATTTCATCTTCAATAAATTTTGTTGCCGCAAGTTATACCAATTGGAATTATTGACTGTCCCAAATATTTTGATAATCTCACAACGGTAATGTCGAATTTAAAAAATACTAGCCGAATGAGTCTTTTAGCGAAATTATACTAATTGTATTTACAAATTTGTCCAGTTGACTTTTTTTGAAAATTACAATTGTAGTGTCGAGGCTTCATTCAAATGGGACAATGAGGCAAAGTCGATATTGTATCACTGTAACTTACAAAATGGACCAACCCATTTTACATGCAGCATGGGTATAGTGCGTTGATCCAAACGGAATTGGAACATATTGAATTGGCACGTGGTAATGGATTATCTATTTTGAATAATCGACACTGTGCCGTTGCTCCGTTCAAATCGGTCCAATAACCAATTTTGAATTTTGTTTGAGAGCCGTTAGTTCCTTGATCGTATTTTTATATCGCAATGGAACTGCACCAATCTATATCTTCGCTATCAAAATTAAACACTCTATAAAATGAAAAGAACAGCAATAGCAAATTGGTCAGGTAGCGGAAAAGAAGGAAAAGGCAATCTTACAACGCAAAGCACTGTGCTTGATAAAACACAATATTCGTTTGAGTCAAGATTCGAAAATGGTATTGGAACAAACCCAGAGGAATTGATTGCGGCTGCGCACTCTGGTTGCTTTACAATGAAACTGAGTTTTAATCTCGGAGCCGCAGGATTTACTCCGGACGACCTCACCACAAAATGTGAGATTACATTTGAGGATGGCGAAATAACAGCATCTCATTTGATTCTTGATGCCAAGGTTGAAGGAATATCTGAGGAAAAATTTGAGGAATTGGTAAAAGATGCAGAGGCAAATTGTCCGATTTCTAAATTGCTGAAAACGAAGATTTCCGTTAAGTTTACACTTAATAAGTAACAAAACAATATTACCTCATTCTGTTCGCTGATCTCACCAACGCTTCGTCTTTACGAATGGCTCTAAGTGCAAGCCAATTGCAAATAAGTGCTACAAATGGAAGAAAAGTGGCAATGCTTGGTGTTAGTTTTAACCCTATATAAAAACTCTTCACTTCAGACATAAACAAAGTGAGTAGTGCAAATGTTCCAGCAAACAAAATGAAGGTTAATCGCAGATATGCCATTTGACGGGCTCTGTTGCGAAATTGTGTAACTGCGTATGTATTAATAATCATCACAACAGCAAGGGGCAAGTGAAACCAATAGCTGCTGACACTTGAGAGATAAATACCATCAGGCGATTTGACACCGTAGCTGCCAATGGTCATATCTCCTATTGTTCCAAATGACAAAAAATAACTGGCTACAATTGCTATTAATGCAAGGGAGAGATAAATAGTTTGAATTCTTTGAAACATAAAATACGATTTAATGAATTGCAAATATATCTTCGAACTGTAAGTTAAAACATAGCCTTTTGCAATATAATAAAAATAGCCGTGTCTTCTGAACACGGCTATTTTATTGACTTGTAGCGAGAGGGGGGCACGATCCCCCGACCTTGCGATTATGAATCGCACGCTCTAACCAGCTGAGCTACCTCGCCATTTTTGCGGGCGCAAATATATACAGATTTCTTTGCCGTACGCCGACAAACAAAAATCTTGTATAATATGGTGGAATTTGGGTTATTCTTGCATCTATTAACCTAAACATTGTTTATGACAAAGACCAAAATAGAATTGGAATTTTTAATCCGTTCATCAGACAGTATTCTATACAACTGCATGTCAACTCCTAGCGGATTGGAAGAATGGTTCGCTCCGGAAGTTCACATCCGCGGTGAAATCTACACGTTTATTTGGGAGGGCGAAGAGCTCAAGGCAGAACTCGTCGCAAAGAAAAAAGATAGTTATGTAAAGTTTCAGTGGTGCGAGGGAGATGACAAAGAATCAAACTATTTTGAAATGCGCATCAAAATAGATGAGATGACAGGAGAAGTTGCAATGCTTGTTACTGATTTTGCAGAAGAGGGCGAAGAAGAAGAACAAGAAATGCTTTGGCATGAGGCAATCGAAGAATTGAAAAGACACATTGGCGGATAAATTTACGCCATCACCATTTGGTGTAATAAGCACTCGTCATAGTTTTGTAAGCCTCAGAAAATTCTCCGGGGCTTTTTTCTATCAGCAGACTTTCCATTTTAGGTTCTCTATGGTGAATTGCAGAAAATTCGACCATTACCCGCGATGAATCTTTATGCGCTAGAGTAAATACATGACATACACGTGCAGGACGCAATTTTACTGCTGATGATGCTTCGATCCAACGCTCTAACTGTGCTGTTGGAAAAATAAGCGCAACGCGTCCATCGTTATTTAGCAAAGATTTAGCGTGCAACATAAATGCTTCTGCAGGCAATGAATCATCGTGCCGAGCTGCACTTCTGCTTGGATTACTAGCACGCAGTGAATGGGAAAAATATGGCGGATTACTTACTATAAGATCAAACTTATCCTTTGCAACAATCTTCAAAAAATCGCCTTCGTAAAGTCGCAATCTTTGGTGCCATGGAGAACCCTTAAAATTAACTTCTGAATCCTCCACGCTGCCCGAATCAATTTCGATTGCATCTACCAATGCATGTTGATTGCGCTGTGCAAGAATGAGTGCAATAACTCCCGAACCCGTACCAACATCTAGTATATACTTTGCAGGCTCTACTCCTACCCATGCAGCAAACAGCACGGCATCCGTGCCCACGCGCATTGCGCTTCGTCCCTGACTAACCTCAAATTGTTTGAAGCGAAATGGTTTATGCGGATCTGATGACATACATTTTTTTGAGAGAAGTACAGTTGGCAATTAATAATTTTGAATATACATAGTGTAGAAACTTAGAATAGCATTTGAACTTCTGATAGCGAATATGATACAATCTGATCTTATTCGGACAAGACATCAAAATATTTTTTTTATCCGCAAAACCAACTTGTAGCAATGTTGCATATAGTACCCATTGTAATTATTAACTGGACCAAAGATTTTACTAATCCTACAGCGGTTAATGTTGACACAACAAAATACTATCACAATGAGCTTACTGGCGATATTGGACAATCTATTTTAAATAATCGGTATATTACCAAAAGCATTTATTAATTGGTCCAAGAGACACATTATAAAATTGCTATGGAACGCTTTAACTTCATTCAAATGGTTCAATGATTCAAAGCTGCTACCAATTTTTTAAAATGTCTAAACGATACCTTACCGTTTGGATTTAATTAATATACCTCTGCATGCCTATAAATTGGTCCAAACTATTTTATATGCATGCAGCGTTGCATGCCTTGACAATGTTTTTTATAAGCCAATAGTTTGAAAAGGTATTGGACTATTGCGGTAATTAAACGGTAGTAGTCAAATTGAGTTTCTTTGAATTACACTAAACATAAATCACAACGTTATTACCAATTCGATTTATTAAAGAAGCCTTTGGACTCTTTAATAAATGCTTTTGGTTTAAGTTGTCATTCAACGCAAATTTGCCATAAGGAAACGTATGTAGTACTCCTTCTTCAAAACTACTTCTCGTCTTTTGCTAGATTATTACAATTGCATTATGAATTGAACAAAAGAACACAGTAATAATTTGTTTTGGTAATACCTTGGCAACATATTAACTAGCACAATCAATTAAAGCCGAAATTGGACTGCATTGCATGTGTTAAACGCGTAATATCTTGAGCTTATCGTGGTGTAGATTTAGTTTCTCCCCAAGGCTTATAATCTGCCGATCTTTTTTGCAAATCCTTTGGCACTTCTCGCAATGGCTCGCATGGCTTTAAAGTCGCATAACAATCAGCTGGTAATTTTTGATACAACAATGTTCCTTGTTTTTTCCACTTAAACATTTCATCACTAACCTGCTTTACAACTCGGGCAGGATTTCCAACAACAACGCTTCTATTTTCAATTATCATATCTGCTGGCACAAATGTAAGCGCTCCTACAATACTTCCATCGCCTACATCTACTCTGTCCATCAAAACACTGTTCATACCAATAAGACAATCGCGACCAATAGTTGCACCGTGAATAATGGCGCCGTGTCCTACATGTGCATTTTGTTTCAATGTAACTACCTCACCAGGAAACATATGTATGGTGCAATTTTCTTGAACGTTGCAGCCATCTTCGATAATAATTTGTCCCCAGTCACCGCGAATGGCGGCACCCGGCCCAATGTATACATTTTTCCCAATGATAACATTGCCTGTCACTGTTGCGTTTGGATGAATAAATGATGACTCATCTATAACGGGCTTAAATCCTTCAAATTCAAAAATATTGGCCATCGAATTTCTTATTTAACTCAGTTCTTAAACACGTTTTAATACCACGGCATAGCCCTGTCCGACACCAATACACATAGTACAAAGAGCATAATCTTTATGTTGATTTTTCATTTCGATGCTTGCATTCAACAATAATCTTGCTCCACTCATACCAAGCGGATGACCAAGTGCAATAGCGCCGCCGTTCGGATTAATTCTACTATCGTCATCGGTAAGCCCTAGTTGACGTGTGCATGCAAGTACCTGCGCAGCAAAAGCCTCATTGAGTTCGATTATGTCAACTTGATCCATCGAAATTCCTGCGCGCTTCAGTGCGAGCCTCGAAGCTCCTACGGGACCAATTCCCATTATCCGTGGCTCTACTCCCACAACTGCAGATGATACAATTTGTGCCATCGGAGTGAGATTACCCAACTTCAACCCAAGCTCAGATGCAATTAATAATGCGGCAGCCCCATCATTTAAACCAGAAGCATTTCCCGCTGTAACTGATCCATCTTTTCTAAATGCAGCTTTCAATTTTGCTAGACCCTCTCTACTCGATTCTGGACGAATAAATTCATCTTTCGAAAATAAGATTGCATTCCCTTTTTTTTGTGGAATAGAAACTGGTACAATCTCGGAGGAGAGTCGTCCACTTTCACTCGCCGCAGAAGCTTTTTGTTGTGACCACAAAGAGAATACATCTTGATCTTCGCGAGAAATTTGATACAAGTCCGCTAGATTTTCTGCAGTTTCTCCCATTGCGTCTGTGCCATACATTTCTTTCATTTTTGGATGAATAAATCTCCAACCAAAACTGCTGTCGAACATTTGTGCGTCTCTGCCAAAAGGAATTGATGTTTTAGATATAACCCAAGGCCCTCGAGTCATGTTTTCTACACCACCGGCAATAAATAGATCACCCTCGCCTGCATGCGCAGCTCTCGCTGTTTGGATAGCAGCAGCCATTCCTGAAGCACACAGCCTGTTCACCGTTTCTCCCGGAACAGTCACAGGCAAACCTGCGAGCAGCAAAGCCATGCGCGCAACATTTCTATTGTCTTCGCCAGCTTGATTTGCGCAGCCCATTATTACATCACTGAGCAATTGAGTATCTAGATTGGGATGTCTAACTACCAAAGCTTTTATGACGTGTGCCGCCAAATCATCTGTTCTCACAGGCGCAAGTGAACCCGCAAAACTGCCAATTGGCGTTCGAATTCCATCCACTATATATGCATTCATATGGTCTTTTTCTTGGTTACAAAGATGGGGAAGAGGATGAGGCTAGAAAAATTTAAAGATTTACACTGTATCGGTACTTGTAATAGTCCTATTCCGCTTCACTCCACTTAACTACAACAATTGCTCTTACGGCATTTACCAAACTAAAATTCAACTTTGCTATTAGACCAATTTAAATTAGGTAATGGTGTAATTTAACAACCCAGAAGATTGACCGATATATTGGAGCGCAAACTAGGATGGATTTCGATTAATAAAACCACACTTTCGTTGCTTTATGCGAAATGTGATTATTTTGAAAGCCTCACTGCCATTGTAAGACAGTGTGTTTTTAGACCTGTTAGATCTATGTATTAGACCCATTCCGTTTCTATGCGTTGTTCTAAACATTAATCACAACTGCATTTATCCCTTTAACTCATAAAATGGGTTGGTTCATTTTAAAAGTAACACTGATATTACTTGGAAATGATTAGAATTTTAGAGTTTTTTAAAATTTGTATTTTTATGAAAATGAGTAATATGAATCAAGGTCGTTACGTATCTCTCAGTTAATTGGGTTAATTTTGCACAAACAATTTTAGACTCTTGTAGAAACGCGTTTAGGCGATTATGAGAACCTTGGATTTACTTGCTGGAAACAATATTTATGCATGGCCTGTGGACAATTAACTCACAGAGAAAGTATGACTGATACAATGTTGTGCTTAAATGCAAATTCAGGAAAGTCCTATCATCTTGGATTTGGAAAAATTGTTTCTCTTACTACAATTACAAAGGCAAATGAAAGCCGCTCTCTTTAAATTTATTAAGACTTTACAATTTCACTGTTTAAAGAAGCAAAACCATTATATATCAATGATTATGATCTCGATGTATGGCTAAAGAGTAATATATTTGTAATTGATGCAAAAGCAAGTGATTTGTGCCACTCTACTTTTTATTGGGCTACTTTTAGAGGGACAAAAGCAGGAATTAAATTCCACACCAAAATTGACTTAAAAACTTCGATTCCGGAATTATTCTATTTTTTAACGCTTCTCTTTATAATGTCAATGCGTTGGATATAATTCGTTTTGAGGCCAACAGTTTCTATGTCAACGACCGCGGATACTTTGATTACAAGAGGCTTTACAAGATTCACACGTCAGACTCATTTTATGCAATGCGAGCGAAAGATAATATGGGTTTTAGGAGTGTATATTCTACACCGAAAGACACCTTAAGTGGTATAGTTTATGACCAAATCATCATGTTGATTAATTATACTGCGTTAAAAAATTATCTAAAGAAAATAAGAAGAATAAAAATAAGGACTTCAAGATTGGAAAGGTATTTTTATTTTTCACCAATAACCTTGAATTGAAGACAACTGAGACTGCTCAACTTTATATACACCGCTGGAATAATAAATTATTATATATGTACATTAAACAACATTTAAAGATACAAACGTTTAGTGTCAATCAGAGAACGCCGTCAAAACGCAAGCATGGATAGCTGTTTCGATTTATGTATTGGTAGCTGAATCTAAGAAGCATATTATGCTTAAACAAAGTATCTACGAAATATCGTAGGTTTTAAGTATGTCAATTTTTGTGAAAGTGTCCGAAAATAAGCCCTTTGACTACAAGAATTGACAAAATAAAGTAGGCGCTAATCATAATTAACTGACTGTCGTTGACTTATATCGCAACGTAATGTTTGAATGTTTACAAGGTATGAGAGGTTGGCAAAGCGCTAAGAACTAAAATAAAACTAGACAAATCCAGCAATCCAATCAGTATATTTTCTTCATAGATGCTCCATACATTCTTGTACTCTGGGCAAAAATAATCGTAAGGGAATTTTTCGAAAATCTATTTGGATTCATCGTTCCTTTTTTCGGGATGAGAAATGAGCTTATTTTAAAACAGATTAACCACAATAGTTTTTGGCGGCAGCCATTTTTATTGTTTCTCAAATGGTAATTAATCTGACTTTAGTCCCTTTTTACAATAAATGGACTCGTATTAAATTTAGTCTTTGACTTTGCAAGAAGCTTTTTAGCCATCCCCATATTTGGGGTTTCTATCGCTGTTACATATTTACCATCTTGTTGAAAAATGACAGCACGTTCATCAATTTGTAGCGCTTTTTCTAACTCACCTTGCGCGGCCTCCAAAGTTACATCTGTCCCTAATATTAGTCTATAAGAACTTTCATCATCTTTAATACCGGGGAAAATAGGCCTTTCGATCGCATTTATTACTTCATTTAATGAATCAAGTCTTGCTTTTTGATTTGGCATAATTTCATGAAGGCCATCCAATTTTTGCAAAGGTTGAATTACCACTTTTATTGAGTCCACTTTAATCATTTCGCTTTCGACTACTCGCAAATATCTGATCCATGCATCAAGCATTGGTCCGGCAGGAGCGACTGTGGCCAAATATTGCACTAACCTAAAACGTTCTGATAAACCGTCAGTCCTTTTTACATCGTTGGCATACGTATGAAAGTATTCCAATTCTTGAACATCTTGTCCACGTTCTTTGAAATTATCAACCACAATGTTACTCGCGATAATTATAGCTACAGATGCTATGGACCATTTGAAGTAATCGGCCAGCGTACTCAGTTTACTTGAATCAGAATTCCGTCTTGCCTCACGAATTAGAAAGATAAATCCTACAATGACCAGCACTATTATAAAGGAGTATAAGGTCAGTGAAACATCAATGGTATTTTTTAACATAGTATTTTTTTAAATTTTAATTTAAATATGGTACATTATAATTTAAGTAAAATTATTTATTAATTAATTGATCCACTACACTAATTAATAAATTGCTTGTGTAAAGCCTTAACTTCAATCAAAGAGTTCAATGAAACAAAGTCGACCTTAAACTGTATGGAAGGTGTTTACGGCATTTATTACTCGTGATTTACGTATTTGCCATTCACCCAACCGAATAAATCCTCGGTTTGTACATTCAGCCATTTGCCTTCTACTTTTAATACTTTAAGGTTAGTTTTATAACGAAGAGGCTCTTTTTGTGCCAATGGAAAGCTTACGCCTGCACCGGTTCGAATATTTAGTTTGTCAATATTTACGTATGCATCTTTGCCGTCAAGTGCTATAAAATCAGATTCATCATCACTTCTATCAAGTTCCAATATCTTCTTTCTAAAACTATCTAATGGAAAAGCCGGCCCTGGGTCAACCTTGCGTTTAGGCGCAATCTCCTCATGTCCGAGAACATAACGAATTGGATACTTTGCTTTCAGCAATCTACATATCTCTAGACATGCCAATAATTGAATATCTGTGTACAAATGCCACCAGCGAGGTTGACTCTCATTGCGATGAGTTGCTTCAATTACCTCAGAAGCGGGATATGATTTGCCAAACCAAGGGATAAAATTATTGTCATCTTTTTTAGTCATTAAACCGGCATTATCAAGCTCAATGCCCACACTGTACTTATTGATTCCGGTGCGTCCTGTTTCCTTGTGCTCGCTCTCGCCGGCATGCCATGCCACTTGATTGAAAGGCACCAGTTGATATACAGAACCATCACGGCCTATAACCAAATGAGCGGAAGCTTTCGATTTGGAATCGCATAATGAACGCACACTGCTCTCAGCATTAGCTCCTCCTGTGTAATGTATTATAATGGTATCCGGCGCTTGATTGATTAAGTATCCACTGTGATTGGGGCTGTGTACAAAACGCACATTACCTAAGAGTAAATGTTTTTCGTTGATCGTCATATTTTTTTAATTTGGTTGGTTAATGCCTTGAGCAAAAGGAATATGATTTGAAAGGAATCTAGCCGGATTATCAACTGCAATGCGATTGAATTCTGTTCGATCCAATACATTTCTGAAATCATTGACCAATCGTGTTTCTTCCTTTTCTTGAATGGTCATAAAATAATCCGTTCCAAATAGTATTTGGTGTGAAATATCACCGCCCTCTGCTAGTGGTCCACGAATACAATCCTTAAAGCGGCTCCAAATTTCTTTTTTCCAAAGCGCATACGATATGTCTGCATAGGTATTTGGATACTTCTTTAAAATATCGCACACAATCATGTGCCAGTTATTGGATGCCACCGAACGTTGATCGACATCTGTAACATATTTTTCTATCTGATCATCTCCGCCAAAGTGCGCCATGCATAATTTTAACTGAGGAAAGCGCTTTAACACAATTAAGTAGTTCATTGGATCAGAAAAATGGAGCTTAAATTCTTTATTTCGCTTGCCTATGCCCCAAGTTTTTCTGAGGAATCTGCGTACCCTGCGAACGTTTTCGGAGTAGTCGATGGATTCTGAACTTTCAGTACCATCGAGATTAACTCTACGCGCACGAACATTACCAAATGTCAATGGCTGAAGATGATCCAAGGTGAGTTCATCACCTTGGTAAAAAATTCCGCCCTGACTTGTGTGCGTTAAAACAGGAATCTGATATTCTTGCGCGTATGCATAAATTTTTTCAAGACGCGGATCGAATGGGTAAAATCCCAAAGGAGGATATAATTTGATGCCTCCGAATCCATAACGTTCTAAATGGATTTTTACCAATTGCAATAATTCATCGGGATTTCCTGCTCTTGGGTCTACACTTATAAACGGAATTAAATTATCGAGATGGCTCAACTTAAGCTGTCTAATCTCGGCAAGTTGTGACTGGAAATTTAACGATGCTTTTCCTGCTCCCATATGATCCATATTGAGAGTAAGAGCAACATAGGCCATCGGTCCAAATGAATAATTGCTTTGAAGCAAATCGAAAACATCTGCTTGTGATTTCTGACTCCCAATATCAAGGAAGTTTGCCCACTTTTCTACAGCAGCTTCTGATGAAGATCCAACTAATCGCATAACCTTTAGCATTCCCTTTACCATTAACTTTCGTTCGCTGATAAAACGAGCTATTGGCAATCCAATAAAACGGTCGGGTGCACATTTTACATTAAATATATGCGTGTGGCAATTGACAAAACGATCATTCATGGTCTTTAGTTTTTGTGAGTGCGTTTACTGATCCCGGTTTTGGTTTTCCGGTGCGGAGAGCAGTTAATTTGTTTAATAAATCAAACCAAAATGGAGCGCCAAATGAAAGAGCCAACGTAGTAAATAGCCATCCAATTATTATAGTGAGACGATCGGTTGAAGACTTGTCTCCCCAACGTTCGCTTATGCATGTCGCTAATTCTTTGAAAAAGCTCACCATCTCCTTAGCACAACAATTAGGACAATTCCAACCAATAGGCAGATTATGATCTACGAAGTAACGCTTCAGTGAATCGATCCGTTGCGCAACGCCAAGCAACTCTTGCCTCGTGTCCACTTCAGGCTCACTCTGCAAATTTGTACTTTCGGTGTAGGAAGAAATAGGCAGCACAGGATTATTATTAGACCAGGAGATGGCTTCAGCAACTATTACTTCTCTTAGTTGATGATCGGAATAGACATTTTTGAATAGGCTAATAGAATCCACATTCATAACAATCGCAACAAAAAAACTGATAATAAAAGTGCGAATTCTGGCTTTATCCCTAAATTGAGAAGTGATTCCATCTTGATATTCGTGGTACCAAACTTCTAGCACTTTTCTGTAAGAATTGAGATCGGTTGAATTGTCCATCATGCTTGCAAGTCGCACACGAAATGGACTATGAGCCATTGCTTCTATACCTGCTCTTACGCTTTCGAACATTTCCATTTTAGGCACTTCTGTAACATGCATTTTACCATCGGTTGTCATAAATATATGAGGCTCTCCGGCTTCACGACGAATAAGATCTAACAACGCATCTATGAACAACGCCGTAGAAATATAAGAAGGCAAATGCTTTTCATTTATTCTGAATCCCCGCACTAGAGGATGCTCATAAAGTAGTTCAGAATAATTTTTATTGATCGGATCGTTGAGTAATTTGTCGAGAGCAGACTTCAGTAGCTTGCCTCGTGATTTAATGATCCTTTGGTAAGCTTCGGTAATGTACGTTACCAAAATACTCAACAAAGTAAAAACGAAAGCCAAGGTAATAATGGTGTCCAATAGTGTGCTCATGCCAATGTAATAATTGAACGGCATCCGTGGCTATAGTTGCAATAAAGCAGAATCGATGAGTCAACAACACTTTGTTTCTCTTGGATGCAGCTTTGCACTAATGCGTAAGAATAATCCGATGTTTAGTTAAGGGTTTGGTCAATTCAAAATCAAATGTCCTGTTCAGTGGCAATTGATTTATTATTTAATTTTAACGAATTGCGAAATTAAATTGATAAAGTTCTTAAAGTAAAAACCTTCTTGACTCTTTACCTTTATTTTAGGATAAACATTTATAAAAACGTTGATCCATTCCAATCTAAAATAAGAATGTGGAGGATTTAAAGAGGAATGCGGTTGGTTTTGTGTGTTATTCGATGCAATCGAACCTACTTCTACGTTCTATGTTTTGTGTCACGTGTCATAAGAATGCTCACACAATCACAATTTCGATGATCGAAATCGCTCAATTGTGAAATAAAATTATCTCTAGAAGAAACTGTCATCCTGCCACAGCAGGTTTTGTAGTTCTCCGAATCATGATGGTGCTATGCAACAACTTCAGATGCTGCCTGCGGACAGCATGACGATTCGTTTGGCGAGGTGA